>Ga0207814_100196_pt1 | contig 53676 bp, 38 predicted proteins | sample TtaePargueraPR_7_FD_187755 | JGI IMG/M metagenome (GOLD analysis project Ga0207814, IMG submission 187755) | Aerobic enrichment media microbial communities from Bioluminiscent Bay, La Parguera, Puerto Rico - Tt and P1 (2) (SPAdes) | ecosystem: Environmental > Aquatic > Marine > Unclassified ... | reverse complement strand
CTGATCCGCATGGTAAACCAGCGTCGTAAGCTGCTGGACTACCTGAAGCGCAAGGATCTGAACCGTTACGCTCAGCTGATCGCCAAGCTCGGCCTGCGTCGCTAAGACCCTGAGAATGCCCGCCTTCTGGCGGGCATTCTTCTTTTAAGAATTCGAATTTTCCGGGGCGTTATGTTTGTCCCGGGAATGCCGGGCCAACAAAACGGGCCCGGCAAATTCGCCTGCTGCTTATTGTTTTCTTTAAGGCAGGCGAACAACTGTAGGGGCTGTTGGAATGGGCCAGCAGCCGTAAGGAAACAGGAAAGAGTCTAGTGAATCCAGTAACCAAAACATTCCAGTACGGAAAAGATCAGGTCACCATCGAGACCGGCCGTATCGCACGCCAGGCCACTGGCGCAGCGCTGGTCACCATGGGTGAAACCGTTGTGTTGTGTACCGTTGTCGGTGCCAAGGAAGCCAAGCCAGACCAGGGCTTCTTCCCGCTGTCTGTACACTATGTAGAAAAGGCCTACGCGGCCGGCAAGATTCCCGGTGGCTTCTTCAAGCGTGAAGGCCGCCCGTCAGAGAAAGAAACCCTGACCTCCCGCCTGATCGACCGTCCGATCCGCCCGCTGTTCCCGAATGGCTTCATGAATGAAGTACAGGTGATGATTACCGTACTGTCCGCGGAAAAAGACGTGGATCCGGATATCGCCGGCATGATCGGTACCTCTGCGGCACTGTCCGTATCCGGCATTCCCTTTGGCGGCCCGATCGGCGCTGCGCGTGTGGGTTACACCGAGAAAGACGGTTACCTGCTGAACCCGCGTTACAGCGAGCTCAAAGAATCCGAGCTGGACATGGTGGTAGCCGGTACCAAAGACGCGGTACTGATGGTTGAATCCGAAGCCAAAGAGCTGCCGGAAGACATCATGCTGGGCGCGGTACTGTTTGCCCACCAGGAAATGCAGGCGGTTGTCAAAGTCTGTGAAGAGCTGAAAGCCGAAGCGGGCAAGCCCACCTGGGACTGGCAGCCGGAAGCCGTGAACGAAGAGCTGAAGTCTGCACTGGAAACCCAGTTTGGCGAGAAAGTAGCGGAAGCCTACAAGATTACCGACAAGCAGCAGCGCACCACCCGTCTGAGCGAGCTGCGCAACGAAGCGGCAGAAGCCCTGGCCACTGAAGAGCTGGACGAAGGTACCGTTAAAAGCTACTTCGGCAAGCTGGAGAAGAAAACCGTCCGCGGTGCCGTGGTTCGTGGCGAGCCGCGTATCGACGGTCGCGATACCAAAACCGTACGTCCGATCAGCGTAGAAGTCGGCGTGCTGCCGAAAGGCCACGGCTCCGCGCTGTTCACCCGCGGCGAAACCCAGGCGCTGGTGGTTTCCACCCTCGGTGCGACCCGCGATGCACAGATCATCGACGCGCTGGAAGGCGAGCGTAAAGACTACTTTATGCTGCACTACAACTTCCCTCCCTATTCTGTAGGTGAAGCGGGTCGTGTAGGCGCTACCGGTCGTCGTGAAATCGGCCACGGCCGTCTGGCCCGCCGCGGTATCGCCGCAGTTCTGCCGGATCCGGAAAGCTTCCCCTACACCCTGCGTGTGGTATCCGAGATCACTGAATCCAACGGTTCCAGCTCCATGGCGTCCGTGTGTGGTTCCAGCCTGGCACTGATGGACGCGGGTGTACCGCTGAAAGCACCGGTAGCCGGTATTGCCATGGGCCTGGTGAAGGAAGACGACGGCTTTGCCGTTCTGACCGATATCCTGGGTGACGAAGACCACCTCGGCGACATGGACTTCAAGGTAGCCGGTACCGCGTCTGGTGTGACCGCGCTGCAGATGGACATCAAGATCGAAGGTATCACCGAAGAGATCATGGAAACCGCGCTGGAGCAGGCCCTGCACGCACGTCTGCACATCCTGGCGGAAATGAACAAGGTGATCGGTGAGTCCCGCTCCGTCGTGAACGAGAATGCACCGCGCTACGCCACCCTGAAGATCCATCCGGACAAGATCCGCGACGTGATCGGTAAAGGCGGCGCCACCATCCGTTCCATCACCGAGGAAACCGGTGCTTCCATCGACATCGAAGATGACGGCACCATCAAGGTATTCGGTGAAGACGGCGAGAGCCTGGAAGCGGCGGTAACCCGCATCGAGGAAATCACCGCGGAAGCCGAGATCGGTGCTATCTATGAAGGCAAGGTTGTGCGCATCGTCGACTTCGGCGCATTCGTGAACTTCCTGCCGGGCAAAGACGGTCTGGTACACATCTCCCAGATCGCCGAAGAGCGCGTCAATGCGGTCACCGACTACCTGAGCGAAGGCCAGATGGTGAAAGTGAAGGTACTGGACGTGGACCAGCGCGGCCGTATCAAGCTGTCCATCAAGGAAGCCAAGGCCGAAGAAGCCGAGCAGGCGGATGAGGCCACCGGCGAGGAGTAATTCCTCCCGGTCAGGCAAGCCTGCTTGCAGGTTGTGAAAAACGGTGGCTATATGCCACCGTTTTTTTTTGAAAAAAATTCAGGGTAGGGAAATGGGGGGCGTGCTGTGGAAGTCTTGTTGATCTATTTACTGGTCGGAATTGGTGCGGGCACCATCGCCGGCCTGTTTGGCGTCGGTGGTGGTCTGATCATCGTCCCCGCCCTGGTACTGGTATTTGCCGCCCAGGGCATCGCCCCGGAGATCCTCACCCATATGGCGGTGGGTACCTCGCTCGCCACCATCATCATCACCTCTATCAGTTCTATCCGCACCCACCACGGCAAGCGCGCGGTAGACTGGAAGATCGTGGCCACCATGGCACCGGGGATCCTGATCGGCTCCTGGGTCGGCGGGATGACCGCGGACTGGCTATCCGGCGCCTGGTTGCAGTTCCTGATCGGGCTCTTCGCCGTGGGGATTGCCTGCAAGATGTGGCTGGACGGGCTGCGCAAGGCTGTGCTGCCTACCGATGGCAGTCGCGTGCCCGGCAAGGTCGGCCTGTCGGCCGTGGGTGCGTTTATCGGCTGGGCCTCAGCCATTTTCGGGATTGGTGGGGGCTCGCTTACCGTGCCCTTCCTGAACCGTTGCCATGTGATCATGCAGCGCGCCGTGGCCACCTCCGCCGCCTGCGGATTGCCCATTGCCGTCGCTGGTGCCGCGAGCTTTGCCGTGCAGGGTTGGGGCAACGCACAGTTGCCGGCGTGGAGCAGCGGCTATATCTACTGGCCGGCATTCCTGGGCATTGTTGTGGCCAGTACCTGGTTCGCCCGCCTGGGGGCGCTGTTGGCCCACAAGCTGTCGCCGCAACTGTTGAAAAACTGCTTTGCCGGGCTTCTGTTCTTTATCGGTGCCCGCTTTATCTGGTTGAACTACGCCGTGCTGGCAAGCTGACTCGCCCCAGACTGCGGACACACCAGGCAAATAAAAAGGCCGCTGCGGTTACCCGCAGCGGCCTTTTTCATATCAAGCAATCTCAATGATTACACGGTCTTGCCAGGCGCCTCGGCAGGCTCGATCGGTTCGATATGATCGTCTTCCGCACCTTTCTCCCAGGTCTTGGACTTCAGGCTGATCAGCGCAATCACCGCACCGATACCAATGCTGAAGATGGCGATCTGGATGTACAGATTCGGCAGCTCAGAGACATTGTTCGGGTCGAAGTTACCCGCCAGCAGGCCGGCAATGATGTTGCCGATGGAGTAGGTGAGTACGAACACACCCATCATCTGGCCGGCGAAGCGGCGCGGGGACAGCTTGCTCACTGCACTCAGGGCTACCGGGCTCAGGCAGAGCTCACCCACGGTGTGCAGGAAGTACGTGGTTACCAGCCACATCGGCGCCACTTTCAGGCCCTGTGCCGCCTGCTGTGCCGCGAAGAACATGACAATGAAGCCGGTGGCCATGATGATCAGGCCGATGGCGCACTTCATGCCGTAGGACGGCGAGATCATGCGCTTGCCCAGGTTGATCCACAGGGCGGCGAAGAAGGGCGACAGAATGATGATGAACATCGGGTTCACATTCTGGAACCAGGACGCCGGGATCTCGAAGGAACCGATCATGCGGTCGGTGAAGTCGCGACCAAACAGGTTCAGGGAGGAGCCCGCCTGTTCAAAACCGGACCAGAAGCAGGCAGAAGCCACACACACCAGGAACAGGGCCCACATGCGCTTCTTCTCGGCCTGGGTCAGCTTGCCACCAAAGTAGATATAGGCGTAGTAGGCAAAGAAGATCAGGGTGAACGCTACGGCGACATATTTGGCCACGGCAACCGGATCAAATGCGATCACGCCACTCATGGTCAGGGCGGTGATTACCACCACGGCACCAACGATTGTCCAGATGGTGCTCCAGGCCTTTTTCTCGCCGGCCGGGGTCATCGGGTGTTCCGGCTTCAGGCTGGCGTCGCCCAGATTGCCGATGGTCTTGCGGTACTGGATCAGGCCGATGGCCATACCCACGGCAGCGGCGCCGAAGCCCCAGTGCCAGCCGACTTTCTCACCGAAGTAGCCGCAGATCATGTAGCCGAGCACGGAGCCGATATTGATACCCATGTAGTACAGGGCATAACCACTGTCGCGACGCACATCGTTGTCGGAGTACAGGTGACCCACCAGTGCACTGATGTTGGGCTTGAGCAGGCCGGTACCGGTCGCAACCAGGATCAGGCCGATAAAGAAAGTGTGTTCGCTGGGAATGGCGAGCACGATATGGCCGCACATAATAATGATGCCGCCGTACCAGACGGTGCGCTGGCCGCCGAGCAGGCGGTCTGCAATCCAGCCGCCGGGGAGGCCGAGGAAATACACCGCACCGGTGTAGAGACCGTAGATGGCAGTAGCGGCGGCGACGGTGAAGGCCAGGCCTTCCTGTTGCAGGCTGGCGGTCATGAACAGGACCAGCAGGGCCCGCATGCCGTAGTAACTCATCCGCTCCCACATTTCGGTGAAGAAGAGGGTGGAGAGCCCTTTGGGATGGCCAAAGAAGCCATCGCTGTTCTGTTGTGGTTGTGACGACATATCAGCGTTTCCGGTTGTTATAGCTTTAACTTGTTATAGCTTTAATGAGACCTCCCGGAGTGTAACAGCGCTCTCCAAAACAGGCGAATGGTTACAGGTGAAACAGGAAATGAACCTGTAAAAGGTATTCCTATGCGACAGGAATTGTGGAAAATCAGGGATTCAAAACACGATATGGGGAGAATAACGATGAAAACCCCGCAATATTCTGAACCAAACGTCATTTCCCGGCCATTGAACCGTGTTCGGCAATGGTGCGGGGCCTCGCTGTTGCTCGCTCTAGTACTGACTTCCGGATGCAGCAGTTTGCCCCCCGCCGCCCAGGCACCGGTCGACACCGACTGGCTGCTTTCCGGCACCCCAGTATTTGACACGCCGGTCCCGCGTAGCGCTCTGCCAGAAGACGATATTCTCGGGCTGGAGCCCGAGATGCGTAAATACCTTGCACAGGTGGCGCCGGGGGCCAGCCCACAGCAGCGCCTGGCAGCCTTGCTTCGTGGCTTTGAGACACGAGAGTTCAACGTCGAGTACCGGGCCGACCAGACCCTCACCGCCTCCGAGACCTACCGACAGGAAGTCGGCAACTGCATGGCGTTTACCGTAATGATGGTAGCGATGGCGCGGGAACTGGGCGCCGAGGCCTATTTCAATCAGGTGGAAGTCCCGCCGCTGTGGGGGCACGAGGAGTCCCAGACCTTCGTGGTCTACCGGCACATCAATATGGTGAGCGAGAGTTCGCGCGGCCGTCGTGTGGTCGACTTCAACCTTGCCGCCTACGATCCCATCTACGACCAGCGCCGCCTCTCCGATACCGAGGCCTTTGCCCAGTACTACAGCAACCGCGGTCTCGAGTGGATGCAGCAGGGCGACATGCGGGAGGCGTTCCGTTACCTGCGCAAGGCGCTGGATTTGCGGCCCGGAAACGGTGATCTGTGGGCCAACCTGGGGGCTTTTTACAGCCGCAATCAAAACTATGGGGCCGCAGAAAAGAGCTACCTGCAGGCACTACAGCTCGATAGTGGCCACACCATCGCGATGAGCAACCTGGAGCGCCTCTATCGCCAACAGCAGCGGTTCGAGCTGGCGGAATACTACGCGGACAAGGCCCGTTATCACCGGGAGCGCAATCCCTATTATCTGTATTACCAGGCGCGCAACGCGTATGAGCACGGCGATTATAAAAGTGCGAAGAAGCAGTTAAGGCGGGCTATCTGGCAATACGAGGATGATCACCGGTTTCATTTTCTGATGGGGCTCACCACTTTCAAGCTGGGGGAGGTGGATGATTCGAGGGGCTATTTTTCCGAGGCATTTTCCCTGGTCAATAACCCCGGAACCGAGAAGGCTTACAACCGAAAACTGAATGTCCTGTTGAACAGTCGCGGGAAATAAAAAAGGGGATGCCAATGGCATCCCCTTTTCGTTGACTGAGCGTCTACAACGTCAGGCTCACAACTTAGAACTGGTAAGAAGCACCAGCCCAGAAGTAGCGACCCTGGAAGTCGTAGAAGCTGTTCCAGTCGCTGCCGGAGGTAGTGTGCGGATCCTTGTCGGATACGTTGTCAATACCAGCAGACAGGCGAGTGCCTTCGTTGATGTCCCAGCCTGCACGCAGGTTCAGATAAGTCATGGACTTGACTGGCAAGTAGGGGCTTTCACCGTCGTCGAAGTACTGCATTTCAGCACCCAGGTCCCAGTCGTTGCCGTACCAGGTAGCGCTGGCGAGACCACGCCACTTCACGTACAGGCCGCTGGTGGTGCCAACATACTCAAGGTAGTCGGACTCGGTGCCGGACTGCTCGTTGAACTCATTGTACTCCAGCAGGCGGGAGCCTTGAGCGCGCAGGGCCAGACGGCCGGCATCGAAGTGCAGGTTCTGAACGATGTCTACGTCAACACCACGAGTATCGATCTGGCCGATGTTCATCTTCGCACCTTCCAGTGCAACGATCTGGTCGCCAGCACCACGGGTCACGAACTGACACGCGCTCTGATCGCCATCGCGGAAGCAGTCGTCCAGCATGCGCTGCAGATCCGGAGAAGTGATCGCGTCTTCAACGCTGATGTCGTAGTAGTCCAGAGTGATAGACAGGTCGTCTACAAAGCTCGGAGTCCACACGATACCGGCAGTGAAGGTTTCCGCTTCTTCCGGGGTCAGTTCTTCGTTACCGCCAATGTTGGTCGGAACCTGGTTGCCGGCCTGAGTAAAGCCTGCACCGACCATGCTGCAGTTTGCGCCTTGACCGTCTTCGTTCGCGTCACTGGTGTCACACGGGTCGATCAGGTATTCGTAGCTCTGTGCAGAACCGCTGAACAGCTCATAGATACCTGGAGCACGGAAGGAGGTGGAGTAGCTGGTACGGAAGCGCAGGTCCTCAACGGGTGCGTAAACCAGGCCAACTTTACCAGTGCTCTGGCCGCCGAAAGTGCTGAAGTCTGAGTAGCGAACCGCAACGTCAGCAGTCAGTTCTTCCGCGAAACGCGCGCCTTGCAGGATTGGCAAGTTGAACTCCGCAAACACCTCGGTTACGTCGTACTCACCGCCGGTAGCGTCTTGCTGGTTACCGAAGGTTTCACCGCTCTGGGTTTCCGGAGACGGGTTGAATTCACCGGATTCTTCACGGTATTCCACACCAGTGGCAAAGCCGAGTGCACCGCCCTGGAATGCGATTGCTTCGATATCGCCAGACAGGGAGATGCCGGCGTTCAGCAGCTCGTAGGAATTGTCTTCGAAATCGTCGTAGCGGAAGTAGTCCATGATTTCCGGGCTCATGCCACCGGCAAAATCATAGTCCAGACCCGCTGCGCCACTGAAAATCTCGTCCAATTTGGTTTTGTTGTAAGAGTTCAGGGTGACGTTTTCACCTTCATTCTTACCGTAGCTGATGAAGGAGTCCCAGCTCCAGCCGTTGGAGAAATCACCGTTCAGGCCAGTGGCCACGCGGTAAGTATCGGTAGTCTGTTCGTAAGCGCGGGTGCCGCCAGAAACAGGACGGATACGGAAGTCTGAGAATCCATCAACCCAATCGGTGCCGTGAGTGGCCTCCGGCGCTTTGGGTTCGAGATCTTTCGGGCTACCCTGAGCTTCCCACTCGGCTTTTGCGGCGTTGTACGCTGCCAGTTCGATCTGATAAGCATCGTCCGCTTTCTGCCACGCTTCCTGCAGTTGAGACTTGATGGCCTCCGGCAGGTGAGTTTCCGGGTTCAGGTTGAAACCGTTACCGGCGTACAGCGGCTGGGCTGCCAACTGCTGGTTGCTGGTTTTTTGGGTGTAGCTGGCTTCACCCCAGAGCTCAACGCTGTCGGTGATGGAGAACTTGCCAGATGCAGTCGCGGAGGTCCGCTCCATCGCACCAGACAGCCACATGTGCTGACCGATGTCGTAGCCGGCATATTTGCCCAGGCTTACACCATCTTCGCCAATGCTGAAGCTGCCGTAGTTGGTGAAGATGTTGCCATTTGGGCCCATGGAGCTGGTCAGGCCTGCCCAGTCGCGATCGTTGTAGGTGATCTCGTCGCGCTGTGCGTGGGTGATGTTGGCAATAAAGCTGCCGCGCTCACCTTCGTTGCCGAAGGTAATGGACAGATCGCCGTTCTCACCGCCACCTTCTTTGGTAGCGCCAGCACGTGCATTGATGCGAACGCCGTCGAAGGCGTCTTTCATGACCACGTTGATAACACCGGCAACAGCGTCGGAGCCGTATACCGCGGAAGCACCGTCGGTCAGCACTTCAATACGGTCGATCATATCAACCGGGATGTTGTTCATGTCGACCGCAGAGCTGACGCCGGATGCGGAAGAAACAAAGCGACGGCCGTTTACCAGTACCAGAGTACGGGCGGAGCCGAGGTTGCGCAGGTCAACAAACGCGAGACCCTGGCCACCGTTGTTGTCGTTGGCGTTGATACCAGTGGTACCCATGGACGGCAGCTGGTTCAGCAGCTCGTCAATGGTGCCAACACCGGAGCGACTGATGGCTTCGGAATCCACGATGGTGATAGGGCCGGTAGTGGAGAGCGGATCACGTGCGATACGGGAGCCGGTAACGATCACTTCTTCGACAGTCGGGCCGGGCACGTTTTCCTGAGCGGAAACACCAGTAGCGGCGATGGTGCCGAGCGCTGCAATAGCGATACTCAACTTGGTCTTGATCATAAATGCATCCTTTATGTACTTAGAGGCACTTTTTTGGGTTTGTTGTATTTTTAGTGCGAGCTGACTTTAAAGGATGATTCTGATTTGTGGAACTAACGTGACATTAAAGCTTCTTATCCCAAATGGATTATTTGTTCCGTTTGTGATCAATGTGGTTAATATGTAAGCGATAAGAAGTGTTAACCTGTTGCAGGAGTCCTTCATGGAGCAAAATATTTGCTGGTATTTTTTCTTTGTTAGGATGTGTATCGCTAAAATTCCTGTCATCGCGTGCCTGAGCAGAAAATTTCTGTTCAATTAGTAGGCGGGAAGGGCTGGCCTTTGCGGTCAGTCGAGCTTTATTCGGAGAGGGTTTTTGTAGATGGGTGAAAATCCTGAAGGCGGTTAGGCCTTCAGGTAAAAATAAACAAAGGGTGTCAGGCGGCTTTTGTTCAGATTGTGAACGGTGTCAGTTCAGGCTTTGCTTGATGCCATCGAGGAACAGCTGAACTGCGAGCATCACCAGCACCATCCCCATCAAGCGCTCAACGGCAATCAATCCCCGGTTACCCAGTAGCTTTGCCAGCGGAGACGAAGCGAGGAGAATGACCGCCGATACCGCCCAGGCCCCCAGGAGTGCCAGCGTCCAGTCCCACAACTGCTCCCCCTCACTGTTGGTCATCAGCATCAGGATTGCCATGGTGGATGGCCCGGCCACCAGTGGTACTGCCAAGGGCACGAAGAAGGGCTCTCCCTCAAGTCGCTCTCCCATAATCCCTCCCTCTATGGGGAATACCATTCGGATCGCGATCAGGAAAAGAATAATCGCGCCGGCGATACGGATCGCCTCCTGGGAGAGCCCCAGCCAGGCGAGTACAAAGCGACCGGCATACAGGAACACCAGCAGCACAATGAGCGCAAAAATCAGCTCACGCATAATCACGTAGAGTTGGCGCTTGGGCGGGACGTGCTTCAGGGCCGCAAGAAACACCGGGATGTTGCCCAGTGGGTCCATGACGAAGAGGAGGGTGAGGAAGGCGGTTAAAGTGTCCATGGTATTTGCCACATATACATACATTAAAAAAGGGGCCCGAAGGCCCCTTAACTATCACTTACTTACTATAGATGTTAGAACTTGACGCTAGCACCTGTAAAGAAGCGACGACCGATCACGTCGTACATGCCCGGTTCAGTATTGGCGTTGAATGCGCTGTGGAAGCGTGGAGCATCTTCGTCGGTAAGGTTGTTAATACCGAAGGAGAAGTCAATGTTCTGCCAAGTGTAAGTCCCGATCAGGTCATGATAGATAATGCTCTCGGCAACCGCGTCATCAGTCACTGAGGCGGGGCGCAGGGCGTCGACAGTTTCGTCGATATAGCGCATATCCCAGTCCAGAGTCCAATTGTCGCCATAGATGCCGACATTGGCATTCCAGCGCCACTCAGGGAACACCTCGAAGCCATTGGCCGTGCCAACAAGCTCACGGCTGCCCGCCAACGGGTAAGCTCGCTCGTAGCTATCTACCAGGGTTGCCATCCAGCCAAGAGTATATCCGCTGACTGGGCCCGCGCTGAGGTCACCACGGTACTTGGCAGCAAAGTCAAATCCGCTGGTAGTCAGTGTGCCAAGGTTACCGAATGAGGCGTAGGCATCACCCGGGTAGGGTACGCCACCGTAAGCGTTCAGGTAGGGGTTGCCCTGCTCGCTGCCATCGAAACCGTACAGCACGGAACACGCTGGCGAACTCAGTTCAACAGAGTTCAGGCAGGCAGACATCAGGTCGTTGATATCTTCAGAGCCGATCACGTTATCGATTTCAATGCTCCAGTAATCAACACTCAGAGAGAGGCCGTCTACGAACCCGGGTGTATATACGAAGCCTACATTGACAGACTCGGACTCTTCCGGCTCAAGAGGCTCTGACGGTGCGGAAGTCTCGTAGTACGACTGCCAAGCGAAACCAAGCTCGCCTGCATCGGTAGTATCGATACCTAGCGCCTGACAATTGTCGTACACAGTTTGGGATATATCCCCAGACTCTAGACGACGGTCGCCGAACTCACACAGAGGTTCAACAATCGGGAATCCACCGGATTGGCCCTGATTCAGTTCAGAAATGTTCGGTGCACGGAAGCCAGTTGCGAAACCTGCGCGAATGCGGAGATCCTCAAGCGGCTGGTAGTCGGCGCCAATTTTGTAAGTGGTCGCTGTGCCGGCCGAAGTGTTGTAATCCGAATAACGAGTAGATGCATTCAGGGTCAGGCTATCCACTACAGGCAGCAGTACTTCCGCAAATACTTCGTCTACTCCATATCCGCCCTCGAGCGGGTCACCTGCGCCACCAGTGGTAAGGCCCTCGGAAACAAACTCATCGGGAATGTACTGGCCTTTTTCGTGGCGTTTTTCGAAGCCAACGGCCCAGCCAGCAGTGCCACCGGGCATTTCCACCATGTCACCGCTAAATGATAGCGACGCAACATCCATGCGTGATTTGTAGACGTCTTTCAGGGAGCCTGCGGTCAAGAACGCCATTTGCTCGGGCGTGATACTGCCAAACTCGCCAAACGGGTTCAGTACGCCGGCCTCCGCACAAGCTGCGTTTGCGGCGCAGGCTTCGGGGTCAACGGCGATAGCCCAGCGGTCAAAACGGCCGTAGTTCGTGGTTTCATCCATGGTCTGGTTTTCAGCAAAGGTGTAGCTGAAATCCCAATTGACCTTACCGGCAATCTCACCTTTGAAGCCGGCTACCATCCGGTAGGAATCGGCCGTTTGAGTGAACAGGCGGCCGCCGGACTCTTCAAAGCGGCGGTTTACCCGTACACCGATACCCGAAATGCCCAAGTCATTCTTCGCGTTATCACCGAAGGGGTTGTACGGGTTATTGGCGGGAACCCAGTCGTTCCACTGGAGGCCGTTATTCGGTGTCTCGATGTCGTTGGTAACAGCGAAGGACGCGTCGGGCGCCAGGCGCTGGTGAGAGGTGCGGCGGGTATAGAGTGCTTCGACATAGCCTTCGACACTGTCGGAAATCTCGATACTGCCAAGCGCGCCAAACTGCCAGCGCTCGTTCGGGGTGATCAGCGCGTTGACCGGAGCGTAATTGTAGACATCATCAGAAGTAAACGCCCGTGCTTGGTCAATGGAAGAATCAAAAATGTAGTTGCCAAAGCCTGGTACAGCAATTTTCCTGCTGTTTGAGGAGCCTGACCCGACAGCTTCAAAGGTGCCATCTTCCTGCAGGACTGGGTAGAGCGCTTCGGTAGCCCAAGGGCGCTCGGCCTGGTACATCTCCTCCTGTACAGAGTATCCCAGAGACATCATCATGTTGCCGCGCTCGCCATTGAGGCCCGCGAGCATGGAGAAGCCGCTGTTCTGTGCCTGGCCGTCTTCCATGCCTTGACCCAGGTTGGCGTTGATCTCGAAGCCTTCGAAATCATCCTTCAGGATAAAGTTTACTACACCGGCCAGAGCGTCGGAACCGTAAATGGTGGAAGCGCCATCTTTCAGGACTTCCACGCGCTCGATCATCGCTTCCGGAATGGTGTTGATATCAACAGCACCGTCACCGGTGGCATCGCCCGCTTGGCGACGGCCATTGATGAGAACCAGAGTTCGGTTGAAACCCAAGCCGCGCATATCGACTTTTTTCTGGCCCTGGTCACTCCCATTGTTGGTAGATGTGCCCATCTGGAAGCCAGTGAAGGCCGGGTCTTCTTTCAAAAATTCGTCGACACTCGCCAGACCGGACTTGCTCAGTTCTTCGGTGCCATATGAATTGATTGGGCTGGAAGAGCTGAAGTCGTCGCGGGCGATACGTGACCCAGTGACTACAACCTCTTCCACCATCTGTGCATCTTCCTGAGCAAGCGCAGGGATAGCCGGAACCGCAATCGCTGCAGCTACCGCTACCGACAGAAGGTTCTTTTTCATTGGAGATCCTCTCTTGGTCGTTGGATTTGTTGTGTGTTGTTTCGATAAATCAGAAGGCGGTTACCCCAATAACCAACTTCATGCCCAACAAGGAGTAAACGATCCGCAGAAAAGAGACCTCAATAAATACAGGAAATTATTTCTTTTTTTGTTGATTTTGTACGATCGTACGCGAAATAAAATTGAAAATTAGGATATTTATCTCTTTTTGTCTGTTGTTATTTTTGTGACTTTTTGTTGTTGTGGCCAGGCTGGAATTTGAAGCAGAAATAAAAAAGGCGGCTCAATGAGCCGCCTGAAAATGATCAAGATATTATTTGAATTAGAAGTTTACGCGGAAACCAACCTGGTATTTACGACCAATAACGTCGTAAGTACCTGCATCGGTTTCAGTGCCGGTGTCGTTGCCCGGCAGGCCGGTGATCAGCATCGGCGGCTCTTCATCAGTCAGGTTGTAAATACCAGCGAACAGCTCGTATTTGTCCTGAATGTTGTAGCTGACGTTGAGGTCGTGGTACGCGATGGCGTCAACCGACACAGTCTCCGGCTCCAGTCCGTAGCTCTTCATGAAGCCGTCGTCCAGGTAGGATTCACCGATGAACGAGGTATTCCAAGCCACGCTGATATCGCCGTAGTTGTAGCCCATGGTCAGGAAGAACTTGTTCTCGGCAGCTCCAACTTCACCTGCCCACTGGTCTTTCTCGGCGCCCGGCAGCGGGATGGTGTAGCCGTCCAGTACGTGGGTGTAGGCCAGGCGAGCGTTGAACAGACCGGTCAGGCCCAGCTCTTCCAGATCCTTGCTGTAGCGAACGGTCAGGTCGATACCTTCGGTGACCAGGCCGCCGGCGTTACTTGCACCGCTATCTACGAACTCCAGAGAGCCTGCGCTGTTGGCGCCGGCGTCACTGGCGCGACGGGTAACGAACTGACAGTAAGATGCGTCACCGCCGTAGCACTGTTCCAGGATGAACTGGCGCGGAGTAGAAACGATGGCTTCTTCGATCTCAATGTCGAAGTAGTCAACGGTAAAGGCGAAGTCTTCCAGAACCGGAATACCTTCGGGGGTGATTACCGCACCAACAGTCAGCGATTTACCCACTTCTTCGGTCAGGTTCGGGTTGCCGCGGTTGTAGCCGCTCACGCCCTGCAGGTCGGACTGGTTCAGGGTGAAGGTGCCGCCATTAGCGTTGATGTTGGCCATTACGCCGGCGTCTGCACGACAAGCGTCGTCTTTCGCACCCTGAGAGGTGGCGGTAACACCCTGACATGGATCGTTAACGCTCGGGAAAGTCTGGCTGGGCGGGCTGTACAGCTCGGTGATGTTCGGCGCACGAGTGGACTGAGCGCTGATGGCGCGGAAGCGCACTTCAGAGATCGGTGCCCACTCTACACCGAAGTTCCAGCTTTCGGTGCTGCCAACGGTAGAGTAATCGGAACCACGAACGGCACCGCGCAGGTTCAGTTCTTCAGCCAGGAACATACCGGACAGAATCGGCACGTTCACTTCCATATACGCTTCGGATACGTCGTAGGAGCCTTCTTCGCGCGGAATGGCGTTACCGGCGTTCAGGCCAGCCTGTTGCAGGGGATCGAATTCACTGCGAGAGAACTCTTCACGATATTCGATACCAGCAGCCATGCCTACGGAACCAGCCGGCAGGTCGAAGAGGTCACCGGTGATGTTTACGGAAGCAACTTTCTGCTGTACGAAGGTGGCGAGCAGGCCCGGTGCAGTGATGTAGTCGGCTGCGGCGCTCAGGGAACCGTCGCCGAATACGTTTGCTGCAACACAGCCCTGCGCGCGAGCCAACTCATCACGACAGATCGGGTTGCCGAACTCGTCTTCCACCACTTCCAGCGCGTTGCGGAAGTTCAGAACGTTCACCTGGCCGCCAGAGACCTGGGATTCTTTGGTCTGGCCGTAGGTGTAGTAGGCGTCCATTTTCCAGTTGTCGGTCAGCTCTGCATCGAAGCCTGCGACCACGCGGAAGGTGTCACGGTCAGCGGTGTTACCGCGGTTACCAACGTCGGCCAGACGGCGGGTGAAAGAGATATCCTTCAGGCCATCACCATTTTCGTCAACCGCAGCGGCGTAGATTTCGTCGGCCACAAACGGGTTGCGAATGGTGCTGCCCGGATTGTTCGGGTCTGCAAACTCGATCGGCATGTAACCATCAACGGCGTAGATGTCGTCGGAGGCCAGCGGGAAAGGTTCCAGACGAGAGGTGGTCTGGGATGCTGCGTAGGTACCTTCCAGGAATGCATTGATACCATCGGCGATTTCGTAGGTGCCGCGAGTCGCCAGCAGGTAGCGCTCGGTCGGTACTGCGATGGTGCGGCGACCATTACGGTTGAAGCCGTCAGCAGGGCCGTTGTCACCGTTGGTGTCGAAACCTTCTTTCAGGCTACCGTCAGCGTTGTAGGTGAACTGAGTGTCGCCAGCGAAGAAGCGGCCTTGCGGTGAGTAGCTGGAGTAGAAGGGCTCTACAACAGTGAAGAAATCATCCGGGTTACCGGTGAAGTATGCGCCCAGAGAGGCGATATCGGTGTCAGAGCGATCGCGGTCAGCGGAGTAAATGGCGCCCTGATTGGTGTAAGCACCGTGAACCATCACGTTACCACGACCATCGGCGATGTTGCCGCCAAGCGTCAGGTTGTACTGGGTTTCAGCTCCATCGCCGTAAGCGCTTTCAGAGTACTTGGACTCCAGTTCAACGCCTTCCCAGTCTTTCTTGTAAACCATGTTTACAACACCGGCAACCGCGTCGGAGCCATAGAGAGAGGATGCGCCACCGGTCATGATCTCAACGCGCTCCAGGAACTGGGTCGGAATCACGTTCAGGTCAACGGCGGAAGTGCCCGGGATACCAGCTACGAAACGACGGCCGTCTACCAGTACCAGGGTACGGTCGGAGCCCAGGTTGCGCAGGTCAATGGTGGAAACACCAGAGCTGGAAGTCAGGAAGTTGGAGTTGGTACGGCTGTAGGTAGGAGAACCCATGGTCGGGTTCTTCAGCAGCAGCTCTTGGATGTTGGCTACACCGGCAACATCAATTTCAGTGGAGTCCAATACCTGTACCGGGCTCGGGCTGCTCAGGCCGTCAGTAGCGATACGGGAACCGGTAACGATAACTTCTTCGACCAGAGCCGCATCGGTTTGCGCGTCTTCTTGCGCAAAAACAGACATGGAGGGAACCATAATCGTAGCGGCTACCGCTACGGACAGGAGGTTCTTTTTCATTGTAAATCCTCTCTTGAGATCGTTGGATTTATAAGATTTGCCATGGATTGGCGATGTTTGGAAATGACTACCCCCAAGTGGTCATTTCTTTCCCAACGTATACATAACGAATGAGGCGATAACTCCCCCCAAAAAAAATCACACTTTTTTTACAAAAACGGAAATGACAGGAATGTCTGGATGATTTTTGAGCAGGCTTGCTGGCGGGAAGGTGGAAGGGGTCGTGGAAAAGGGTTGAAGAGGCCCCGCCAGAAAGGCGGGGCCGGAGAGGTTTAGAACCGCAGGGTCACACTGCCGTAGAAGAAGCGGCCGACGGTGTCATAGCTTCTCATCAGAGTGTTCATGTCGTCATTGTTGGTGACGTACGGAGGCTGCTGGTTCCACACGTTGCGGATGCCGCCGGTCAGGGTGACGTTCTCCCAGCGGAAGTAGTTGAAGTTCACGTCCTGGTACCAGGTGGTATCGATGTGGGTGGCCAGGTCGCCGGGTGACGGGGCGAAGTCGTCCACTTCACCGAGCATACGCACGGTGGTGAAGGCGCTCCAGCAGTCATACTCGTAGCCCACGGTGCCGTAGAACTTCCACTCGGGGAAGGCCACGATGGCGGTGGTGACCGGGTCTGCGCCGAAGTAGCCGGCCAGGTCGACAGTTGGGTCTTCGGAGCTGCCGCGGTACTTCCACTCGTGGAGATAGGTGGCGGTGGCATTGACGGTGACGACACCGGGTCCCGCGTCGATACTGTAGTCGAAGCCGAGGTCTACACCCGAAGTTTCAAACGTGGCCACATTTCGGCTATTCAGCAACTGGCCTGCGATATTGCCGTCGGCGTCGCGTCGTGGGCTGGAAGGTGACGGTGATTTATCGACTGCATTTGCACCGGTAATCAGATCACATAGCGGTGAGCTGAAGTTGGCGCTCTCGTAACACCCTTGCACAATAGTGTTGGTGGTCAGCGTGCCGATAGCGTCGTCAATGCTGATATTGAAGTAGTCGACGGTGAAGCCCAAATCGTCGGTCCACGTCGGGGTCCACACAATACCCAAGGTCCAGCTCTCGGATTTTTCGGCTTCGAGATCTGGGTTGCCGCCAAATAAACCTGTCGCCTGATCGTTCGAAATTTCGGTTCCGGGAGCAATACCGTCCGCGAGACAGTTGGCCTGGACATTGGCGTTGTCTCCCGTCTTGTATTCATTACAGGGATCGGCGTAGGTTTCTGCAGATACGGTGGGTGGCAGGAACAAATCATCCAACCCTGGCGCGCGGAAGCCCTCCGAGTAGGTGCCGCGGAAGCGAAGTTGATCCAGTGGTGCGTACTCCACTACCGCGCCAAAAGTGGTATCGTCGCCGATGGTATTGTAGTCAGACCAGCGGAAAGAGGCCTCTACCGCCAGAACTTCCGCCCAGGGGCGTCCATCCAGAATCGGGAGGCGCACCTCACCATAGAATTCGTCGACGCTGTAATTGCCACCCCAGGCGATGCCACTGACAAAGTAAATCTGGCCGATCTCAGCGGCACCATCCGGTACTATTTCCGCCCGTTCGGTGCGGTACTCATAGCCGATGGCCCAAGCGGGAGCTTCGCTTGCCAGGCTCCAGTCACCGAAGTCACCAACAAGGTTGGCTTGAACACTGCGTAGGGTAGAGCGCTCAACAGGTGAGTTTGTAACCAGTGCGTAGTCCTGCATTTCCGGAGTAAGGGAGTTGGCTACAAAGGGGTTCCACAGTCCCGGACATGCAGGGTCGTCAGCGCAAGCGACTGCAACTGGTTCGGTACCTATTTCGATTGCATTGCCATCGGGGTCAAGTACTAGATCGCCGTTTGCGTCGGTTTCATAGATCGGCTCAACTGCGCCTAGCAAAGTGGCAAACCGCGTTGTATTGCCGCGGCCACGGTCAATCTGAGTATCGACCCAGCGCGCGTAGTTGTATGAAAGGTCCCAAGTCCACTCGTTACAGAATTCGCCTTCGAGGCCAATAACACCTCGCCACGTGTTGAGGTCTTGGGAGAACGCTCTGCCTCCCGTCTCCTCGAGTCGGCGCCCAATAGTCACATCTTCGCCTATCGGGTTAAACGGGCTCGATGCGGGAACCCTGGGGCCCCAGAAAGTGCCTTCCGCGGCGAGTAGCTGGTCAGACCTCCGATTGACGAACGAGAGCTCGCTGAACCCGTTGATAGTGGTTACATCTTTCCAGTCGTACAGCTCATAAGTGCCATAGCCATACATGGAGGCCACTTCTTGGGGTGTGATTAGATAGCTCGCCTCGGCGAAGTTGTAGGCATCAATTGCGGTACTGTAATCACGCACCACCCCGGTGACCGGGTCGACAATCAGCTGGTCAGTGTTTGTGGTGGGTGAGAAGCGAGCTGGCGTCGTAAAGCTACTACCGCCACACACAATATTGCCGCCAATTTCACGCAGCGGGCACTCGGAAAATCTGCGGTCTCCCTGGCCGATTTCATCGCGCTTGGTGTACTGGGCATTGAGCATCACATGGCCGCGATCATTGGATGCGCCGAGGGTCATTGCCGCCAGGTATTCATCGCCGTCACCGTGGGTCGAAGAGCCGTAGTCGAAGGTCAGTTCTGCCCCCTCAAAGCCTTTCTTGGTGATGATGTTGATGACGCCGGCAATGGCGTCAGAACCATAAATGGTTGAGGCGCCGTCGCGCAGAATTTCCACGCGCTCAATAATGGAGGTTGGAATGGTGTTCAGGTCGACCACGCCGGTTGCACCACCGGATGAACTGAGGCGGCGGCCGTTCATCAAGATCAATGTGCGGGATGAACCCAGGCCGCGCAGTGATACGGTGGAAAGACCGCCACTGCCGTTGTTCACAGAAGACCCCAGCTGACCACCGGTCATGGAGGGGATGTTCTGCAGAAAATCTTCCAGCGTTGTCTGGCCCGATTGCTCCAGTGCGGCAGCATCGAACACGCTGATGGGGGTGGCGCTATTCGCATCGGTCGCACGTTGAATGCGAGAACCGGTTACAACAATTTCCTCAACCTGCGCCTGTGCATCCTGAGCAATAGAAACGGTAGAAAAGCTGGATGTAACGGCGGCAGCTGCGATCGCGCCCTTGATTGCCCGAGAAAGACGGGTTTTGTCCATGGTATACCTCTCCTGATACCGGTGATGTTCGCCGAATGTGGCCAATGCCCTCCCTGACAACTGCATACATCTATCAACAGAGGCTTGCTATCAACCCTAGAACAATTTTTCTTCGTTCAAGGAAATTGGTGAATGAAATTGCGCCTTTGGTTCTGCTTCGCCAATTGCGGCGTCAGAAAAGGTGAATATGACGAACAGCGTGTGCGCTGGTTTTTACTGGGAGGTGTAGTGTGTGCGACATCGGCTCTGCCGCAGAAGTGAGTGCTTGTTTTGCCAATCAGCAATCAGAATAGGGTGGGAAAGGGAAGCTTGTGAAATCGATTGGCAGCGATTGCTTTACATGTTGAAGCTGAGGGTGGTGTACCAGTAGCGACCGGTCAGATCGTAGGTGCGTGCATCGAAGTTGTCGTTAAAGGCCGACGCGGCAAAGGGCGGCGCTTCGTCCAGCAGGTTGTCGACACCGAGGGCAAAGCGGAACCCGCTGGGTACGCCGTAAGCCAGCTGGAAATCGTGCGTGGACCAGCTGTTGATCTGGCGGCTTACCGTTTCGTCGTTGAGGGTAAAGTTTTCCTGCAGGTCGCTGACAAAATGAATGGTGTAGCCACCCTCCCAGCGCCCGCGCTGCCAGTAGACACCGGTGTTGGCTTTCCACTCGGGCAGAGAGCCGGCGCCACCACTGGCGGAATCTGCAAAGGTGCCTGACAGGTCCTCGATGGGGCTGCCCGGCGCCAGCTGGTTGAGGTAGCTGGCCATATGGCTGCTGTTCATGGACCAGCGGATCAGCCCAAGCTCGCGGGACTGATGCTGGTAGCGGAGGCTGGCGTCGACACCGCGGACTTCCCGGGCACCGATATTGAGGCGTGTGGCGACCACGCGGGTAATATCCCCCTGGTCGTCCCGCTCGACGCGATCGACAAACAGGTTGTTCACCGCATTCTGGTTGATCAGGTATTGCGGGCTGGTGTCGATGACCTCGTTCTGGCGAATTTCAAACAGGTCCAGGCTGGCGTGGAAGCCGGTGTAGTCGCCCGGTGTCCACACGATGCCGATAGCGCGGTTGTCGGAGGTTTCCGGTTGCAGATCCGGGTTGCCGCCAAATTCGGTCAGGTACTGGATACGCGCCTGGTCTGCACGGCCTTTGCAGCCGGGCAGGGAGCTGGCGTTGCTGTTGGTGCAGGGGTCGAAGAGGAATTCCTGGCTCTGGTACCCGGTCTGGTTCATGTCTACCAGGGTGGGGGCCTTGAAGCCGGTGGCGTAGCTGGCGCGCAACAGCAGCGACGGTATGGGGCGCCAGCGCAACGCGATTTTGGGGTTGGCGGTGTTGCCGAAGTCGCTGTAGTCGGAGTAGCGCACGGCGCCGTCCAGCCAAAGGGCATCCGCTTTGAGGGGCACGGACATCTCCCCGAATGCCTCGCCGATCAGCCGCTCGCCCTGCGCCGAGCCGGAGGCGATGCCCCCGATCGGGGACAGGCCATCGATATCCGTGGAGGTGAAGTCGATCGCTTCGCGGCGAATTTCCACACCCGCGGCCGCGAGTATGTCACCGGCGCGATTCTGCCCCAGTGGGCCGTTGGCAATGTAGGTAAGCGAGACCATACGGCTGGCGCCATCCACGCGGTTCTCGCCGCGGATGAAATCCAGCTGCTCGCGGTCGATACTGCCCGGCGCACCCAGCAGGTTCACTGGCACACACCCCGAATCGGCATTGCAGATATCCGGCCCCTTGAGGCCGTCGGACAGGCGCCGCGGGTCGATGAGGTTGGAGAGACGTTCCCTGGCGCGGGTGTAATGGGTGCCTGCGGTGAGCGCCCATTGCCAGTCGTCGACGATGCCTTTCAGGCCCGCATTGAGCCGCCAGGTATCGGTGCCGTTGTATTGAACCCTGGGCCCCAGTTCGAGGACGCGTTTGCGCACGTCGGTGATCTCTTGGTCGAACGGGTTGTAGATCTGGTCGGCGGAAATGGTCAGGTCGCCATTGTCGAACCGGGTAAATACCGGGGTGGCCGCCATGGTGGACTCGGAACGGGTGTGCACCGCCATGATTTCCGCGAAAGACTCCGCATCGTCGCCAAGGCTCTGATTGCCGGCAATGTACAGGGACTGCCTCTCTGAGGGGACCAGCGCGGAGGTTTGTTCGCGGAAGTTGTACAGGTCTTCCGGGGTCCAGGCCTCATACCCGTTTTCCGAATTGGTGACGATCCTGTCGGACAGGGCGATGTAGCCTTGTGGAGACGCGGAAGAGCGCAGATCCGTGCCGCCGCGTGCGCGGTTGTCGGCGGAAGCGGACAGGGCGCGGTCGCGGCTGAAGATTTCCCCCTGGCGGTATTGCGCCAGGCTGAACATCAGATGGCGCTCGTCGTCGCCCGCACCCCAGGTGATGCTGTGCGAATGGGTCTGCTGGTCGCCGCGTTCGGCCTGGCCGTAATAGCTGTTGACGGACAGACCGTCGAAATCCCGGCGCAGAATGATATTGACCACGCCGGCAATGGCGTCGGAACCGTACACCGCGGAGGCGCCGTCTTTCAGCACTTCGATGCGGTCGACGGCGGACAGCGGAATGGTGTTCAGGTCTGCCGCTTCGCCGCCGAAACCGTTGTTGACGATGCGGCGGCCGTTGATCAGCACCAGGGTGTTGCTGGCGGGCAGGCCGCGCAGTGTCACGGTGGCGGTGCCGTTGCCCCCGTTCGTTACTGACGTACTGGTGGAGTTGCCGGAGACTGCAGGCAGGAACTTGAGGAGCTCGGAAATCGTCTGAGCGCCGGTTATCTCCAGCTCCGGCTGGGCGAGAACATCGATCGGGGCGTAGCTATCCAGCTTCAGGTGGCGCAGGTGGCTACCGGTCAGGTTGCGCCCGGTAACGGTGACTTCTTCTGCCGGCAGCAGCGGAGTTTCTGCACTCTCGGGGTCGGTGTCTTCGCTGCGCGTCACTACAGCAACCGCATTGGTGCCGGTATGGGTAAAGGTCAGGGTCGTTTTCTGGAGCAGCTGCTGCAGGGCCGGGGCGATACTGCCGTCGGGCGTCTCCAGGGTCTGTGCAGGTACATAGATAGAGGCGGCGCTCTGGTCCTGAACCACCAGGGACACACGGCATTGGCGGCCGATGGCGATCAGCGCGTTAGACAGGGGGCCGGAGGTCACTTGAACACCGGATTTCGGGCAGGCCGCAGCGGCACTCTCTGTGAGTGCCAGCAGACCAGTCAACGACAGTGTCGCCCAGTGCCGGAAATTCAATTCTGCTCATCCCACCCGCGAACCCGGCGCGATCAGCGGCCGGATACGGCAGTTATTTCTGTATGGTTATGTGGTGCGGGTGGTCGGTTGGCTTTTGGCTAAAAAAAGAACGATCACCCAAGGCAGGTTTTATATCTCAGTTAGCCTTGGGAGACAAGAGAGTCAGGTTGGGATCGCTCTGATCCTGTTCCAGACCCAGCGCGGTGGCGATGGCGGAGAGGGTGCTTTCCGGATCGGAGAGCTCGAAGGTGCCCGACAGGGTCTGGTCATTGAGGCCGGGTGCTGCCGCTGCCGGTACCTGCAAGTAGCGATTCAGTTCTTCCAGGGCTTCGCCGAGGGGGGTTTCATCGAAAACCAGCTGACCGTGGGTCCAGTCCAGGGCCTCCTCCGGCGAGGTGCGGCCCACGTCGGAGAGGCCGCTTCTGGATACGCTGACCTTCTGATTGCGGGTGAGTTTGACGGATTCAGGCTGCAGGCCACTGGCGGTGCGGGCTTCGCTGACCGCGACGGTGCCGCCTGTTACCGACACCCGGGTATTTTCCGGGTTGCGCTCTACGTTGAACTGGGTCCCGAGAACCCGGATGTTGGCGCTGCCTGCGGCCACGGTAAAGGGGCGGGACGTCTGGCGCGCGACATCAAAGTAGGCTTCACCGCGCAGCAGCTGGGTGCGGCGCTCATCCCGGCTGAAATTCACGATCAGCTCGGAATTGGTGTTCAGTTTCACTTCCGAGCCGTCGGGCAGGGCCACCGTGCGGGTTTCACCCACGGCAGTGACGTACATCTGTTGTTGCACCGGAGCCTGCTGAAGCCACTGGTTGCCAATCCACAGGGCTACACCCAGGCAGGCGGCGACGGCACTACCGCCCAGCAGCCATTGGGGCAGGTTCCAGCCGCCGCTATCGTTGCTGGCGGACGGGCGCGGGCGTGCCTGAGTGGTGTTATTGGCACTGGCGGCACTGGCGCGGTGGTCTGCGGAGGGAACACTTTCCGGATACAGTTCATCCAGGGGCAGGTGCGAGAGCGCACCCAGGTCACCCCAGAGCTCGGCCATTTCATCAAAGGCCTGGCGGTTGGCGGTGGAGTCGGCCATCCATGCGGCAAACGTGCGGCGTTCAGACGGACTGATCGCGTCGGAACGCAGGCGCGCGATCCAGGCGCATGCCTGATCGAGCCTGTCTTCCGCTGGTACGTCTTGTACTTCCTGAGGGTTCACCGCACTGATACCTTGTTTTCCGATAACCTGATTAACTGCCTGTCAGAGTTGACACTTGGTTTGTTCGTGTCTCTTAATGGGTTAATGCCTATCGGCACTTCCCGGCGCTAACTTGAGCCCTCTTGCACTAATATGGTGCTTCTGATGGGCGCTCAAATCAACTTCTCTGTCTGCCTTGTGCAATATTTGCGATAAAACACCGCAAAATTTAGCACATTTTATCTGCGGAGTCCCCTTTTTCTCGCGAGGATACCGCTGCTCATAAGTAAGACGAACGATCTCCTGACCCCCTCAAACAAATTTCGCGGCTTTTGCCACAACGCGGTGCGCACTCCTGATTTTGTGCGCCAAACTTGTTCGGGGTGGACACTGGCCGGATAAAACGGGTGCAGGAAAGCGTGAACGCCACAGTGATATGACGCGCTGGCGAGTGGGTGAGATGCAGGGGTGACCTATAAGTTTCCGACTTTTTTCCGGCACATTTTCAGCGCCTGGAGAATGTACTTTTCCACGCTGCTGACGGAGATGTTCATCTCCTGGGCGATTTCGGAGTAGGACAGACCGCGGCTGCGGTGCAAAAGGAAGGCCTGTCGGCACTTCAGGGGCAGGCTGTCCATGGCTTCATGGATGGCCTGTAACTGCTGCCTGGCGGCCAGAACCCGCTCGGGGGATTGATGGAAGGCGTGGTCGTCGTCGGTCGCGGTAGCGCCTTCGGCCGGCATCTGCTGGCTCACATAGTCCAGGTGCAGCTTGCCCCGGCGCAGCTGATCCACGGCCAGGTTGTTGGCGATCTGGAACAGGTAGGCACGGGGGTTCTCGAGATCTTTCTCGTCGCTGAGCTTCTGCAGGCGCAGGTAGGCGTGCTGGGCAATGTCTTCGGCGTCTTCGGTGCTGCGCACGATGCGCGTGACGAAGCGCACCAGTGCCTGGCCGTGGTCGGCAAACAGCTTCTCCAGAAGTGTCTTCCGGGCTTTATTCATCAGTCAGCGGGATCCCCGTACAGCGCGTATTGTGATTGTTGTTGTGATTGCGTTGTTGTTCTGGGTGCTGGATCGCAGCACCCGCAAGTTATAACACAGGCGTATAGCAATCGACGAGTGGTCGTTTTGACACGATGAAATGACCAAAGTGAGCACTGGGTCACACCCAAAATGGCTCGCCTGCGTTATCGGGTGTGGGGTCGGTTGCGGTTGGCGGGTCTCTATTCCTGCGCGTTGATGCCGGTATAATGGCCGACTTCCTGTATGCCGTAGCCGGTATACACCCGAGTCAAACCATGGCACCGACCAGGTGCGGAGAGCGAATGAGTTATCAAGTACTGGCGCGCAAATGGCGGCCGCGACTGTTCCGGGAGATGGTGGGGCAGGAGCATGTGCTACAGGCCCTGATCAACGCCCTGGATAACAATCGCCTGCACCACGCCTACCTGTTTGCCGGTACCCGCGGGGTGGGCAAGACCACCATTGCACGGATTCTGGCCAAGTGCCTGAACTGCGAGACCGGCGTCAGTTCCGAGCCCTGTGGCCAGTGTTCGGTATGTACCGAGATCGCCGACGGCCGCTTTGTCGATCTGATCGAAGTGGATGCCGCGTCCCGCACCAAGGTGGAAGACACCCGCGAGCTGCTGGAAAACGTTCAGTACGCGCCCACAAGAGGCCGCTACAAGGTGTACCTGATCGACGAGGTGCACATGCTGTCCAACAGCTCGTTCAACGCCCTGTTGAAGACGCTGGAAGAGCCACCCCCCCACGTCAAATTCCTGCTCGCCACCACGGACCCGCAGAAGCTGCCGGTGACCGTGCTGTCGCGCTGCCTGCAGTTCAATCTCAAGAACATGAGCCCGGAGCGGGTGGTAGAGCATCTGCGCTTTGTGCTGGAAAAAGAGCTGGTACCGTTTGAAGAGGCGGCGCTGTGGCATCTTGGCCGCGCTGCGGACGGCAGTATGCGGGACGCGATGAGCCTGACCGACCAGGCCATCGCCTTTGGCGGCGGCAAGATCAGTGAGAGCGAAGTGCGGGCCATGCTCGGCACCCTCGACAGCACCCTGGTGTGGAAACTGATTCAGGCCCTCGCGGAGGAGAACCCGTCCGCGCTGTTTGCCGCGGTGGGCGAACTCTCCCAGCAAGCGCCCGATTACAGCGCTGCCCTGGCGGAGCTCGCAGCCATTCTGCACCGGATTGCGATTGCCCAGGTGTTGCCGGAAGCCATCGACAATGCACTCGGAGACGCCGCGCTGCTGCAGCACCATGCGGCCTCCATGGCCGGCGAAAACGTACAGCTCTTTTACCAGATGGCCCTGCTGGCCCGCCGCGACCTGCCGCTGGCGCCGGACCCCCGTGGTGGCTTCGAGATGGCCCTGTTGCGAATGCTCGCCTTCAAACCCCAGGGGGTAGCGAACATCCCCACGGCAAGCCTGTCGGGTGCGAAGGCATCGGGCTCGCACCCCGTGACTCCGCAGGACCCGGCAGTGCCTGCGCCGCAAGCGCCTGCAGCGCCGCCCGCGGCAGAAACGCAACCGGAGCCCCCGCCACAACCTGCCGAAGCACAAGCGGCTGCGCCACAAGCGGAGCCGCCACAGCCTTACTCTGAGCCAGTGCATCCGCAGGTGGCGGTTGCCGCGGCGGACGCGACGCCGCGCGAAAGGGAATCCGGCCCGGTGCCGGCAGATGACGCACCGCCCTGGTCCGAAGACCCGGCGCCGTCGTATTCGGCTCCGGAACAGGAGGATCACGCAAAAAAGCCCGCGACTGACCCGGCGCCACAGTCCCCTGTGGCGGAAGCCGCCATGTCTATTGCTCCGCCACATCATGAGGTGCAGGCAGAAGCGACTGCGCCGGAGGCCATGGCCGCCGAAATGGCGGTGGAGGCAGTGGGTGACCGGGCAGCCATGCGTGAGCGCCTGCGCCAGCAGGTGGCGGCGGTGGAATCCGCCCCGGTGCAGCCTTCTCATCCTGAAAGCGCCACAGTAGAAGCGGCGCCCGCAATGCCGGAAACTCCCGCGGTGCCCGCCGCGCGCCTGGAGGCGCTTTCTCCCGGCAGCTGGCCGGCCATGTACCCGCAGGTGGGGGTAACAGGAATCCTGCATTCCATTGCCTCGCACCTGGAGTTACAGGGGCGACAGGACAATATACTGTCTTTTACCCTGGATCAGGCTTTCAGCAGCCTGTACGACGAGGGGCACCAGCGTCGACTGGCCGATGTGCTCGGCGATTTCTTCGGGCAGCCGGTGACGGTACAGATCCAGGTCGGCGCAGTGCACGGCGGCACCCCGGCGCGGCTGGTCGCCGCCACCAAAGAGGCGCGGCTGCTGTCCGCGCGCGATGCGCTGAACAAGGATCCGGTGGTGCAGGACTTGCAGTCGGAACTGGGCGCACAGCTGGTCCCGGAGTCGGTTGAATTTCTCGGCTAGGTTGTACCCGCGTGGTGCAACAGCAACAGATGATGAACCTATTGATTGAACGGTGAATTTGATGATTAAAGGTATGGGCGATTTGATGCAGCAGGCCCAGAAAATGCAGGCCGACATGCAGGAACGCATGGAAAAAATGCAGAAAGAACTGACCGAGCTGCGCGTCACCGGTGAGTCCGGTGCCGGCATGATCAAGGTCACCATGAACGGCCGCCACGATGTGGTGGATGTAAACATCGACCAGAGCCTGCTCGGCGAAGACAAGGAAATGCTGGAAGACCTGCTGGCGGCGGCGGTCAACGACACCGTGCGCCGTGTGGAGGAAGCCAGCCAGAAATTGCAGAAGGAACAGATGGGCGGTCTCGCCGCAGGCATGAACCTGCCGGAAGGGTTCAAGTTCCCCTTCGGGTGAGGCTGGCCAGGTAGTTGAATTTCCGGGGCCCGGTCTGGGCCCTTTTTCTTTTTTCGGCCTGATTTAAACGAATAGGTCCCACACAAACTATGTTCAGTCCCCTGATTGAAGACCTGATCCGCGCCCTGCGCTGCCTTCCCGGTGTCGGTCCCAAGTCCGCGCAGCGCATGGCCATGTATCTGCTCGAGAAAGACCGCGATGCCGCAGGCCTGCTCGCCAGCTCGCTGCAGCAGGCGGTGGAGAAGGTCGGGCGCTGCAGCCGCTGCCGCACATTGACGGAGCAGGATGTCTGTTCCCTGTGCAACAATCCTCGCCGCGATCACACCCTGTTGTGTGTGGTGGAAACCCCGGCGGACGTGCTAGCCATTGAGCAGGCAGGTAATTACCACGGGCTGTATTTCGTGCTGCACGGCCACCTGTCGCCGATCGATGGCGTCGGGCCTGCCGATATCGGCCTGGACCTGCTCGGCGAACGGCTCGGCGAAAAACAAGCTGATGGAATCAGTGAGCTGATCATTGCCACCAACCCCACGGTGGAAGGTGAGGCTACCGCGCAATTTATCGCCGAGCGCGCCCGCGCCAAAGGCGTGTCGGTCAGTCGTATCGCCCACGGTGTGCCGATCGGCGGTGAACTTGAATACATTGACGGCGGCACTCTGGCGCATGCCTTCAACAGCCGTACGGTGCTGTGATGACGGATAAGACACTTGTCGATACGACACCGGTATGGATCGATAGCAGTGAGCAACTGAAAGATTTGTGCGAGCGCCTTCGCACCCAGGGCGCGGTCGCGCTGGATACCGAGTTTATGCGCAGCCGGACTTTCTACCCGCTGCCGGCGCTGGTGCAGCTGGGTGACGGCAAGCGCTGCTACCTGATCGACAACCTCGCCATCGAGGATCTCGACCCCCTGCGCGCGCTGCTGCTGGATACCGGCGTGGTGAAAATCATGCACAGCTGCAGCGAAGACCTGGAAACCCTGGACCGCCTGCTGGGGGCAGTGCCCGCACCTATTTTCGACACCCAGATCGCAGCGGCGATCACCGGGATGGGAGCCGGCCTCGGCTACGCGGCGACGGTCAGCCAGCTGCTGCAGATCGACCTGCCGAAAAGCGAGACCCGCTCGGACTGGCTGCAGCGTCCGCTCAGTGAATCCCAGAAAAACTACGCCGCCCTGGACGTCGCCTGGTTGCCGCTGGTGTACGCACTGTTGCTGAAAACACTGCGCGAACAGGGCAGGCTGGAGTGGTTGCAGGAAGACTGTGCCGCGGTGGTTGACGCCGCCAATACGCCGGAGGCGCCGGAGCTGTATTACCGCAAGGTGAAAGGTGCCTGGCGGTTGCGCCCGAACCAGCTCGCGGTACTGCAGGACCTGTGTGCCTGGCGCGAGCGGGAAGCGCGCGCACGCAACATCCCGCGCAACCACCTGCTGAAAGAAAATGTGTGCATGAGCCTCGCCCAGGCGATGCCCAAATATCTGGCGACGCTGTCGCAGCCGGGGCTTGAAGGTAAAACCCTGCGCAAATATGGCGATACCCTGCTGGAAGTCATCGCCCGCGCCAGTGAGCGCGAAGACCTGCCGCAACGTCTGCCGCAGCCACTCAACCGCGAGCAGGGCGAAGTCCTGAAGCGCCTGCGGCAAAAGGTCAACGCCCTGGCGGAAGCGGCGGGCCTGCCGCCGGAGATCCTGGTGCGAAAAAAAGAGCTGGAGCAACTGGTGCAGGCGGATAACCCCCAGCTCGATGGCCGCCTGACCGGCTGGCGCCGCGCCATCGTCGGCGAGCCGCTGATCGATGAACTGCAATCCCTGAGAAATAGCTAGTGAAAGTCCTGTGTGATATTTACCGCAGCCCGCGGGAAAATGAAATGTACCTGTATGTGGAAAAGCAGCAGGGACTCGACAATGTGCCGGAGAAACTGCTCGAACTGTTCGGCAAGCCGGTACACGTCACCACCATGTTGTTGACCGCCGAGCGCAAACTGGCGCGCGCAGATGTGGAAAAGGTCATGCACGCGGTGCAGGATCAGGGCTACTATCTGCAGATGCCGCCGGTGGTCGACGATGAGATGCGGGCGATTGCCGCGCAGAACAGCAAACTGCCGCGGGGTTGAACGGAGGCCGTGGTCAGCCAAACGCCCTTCTGGCAGCGCAAGACCCTGGCGGAGATGACGCCGGCGGAGTGGGAATCCCTCTGCGATGGTTGTGGCCGCTGTTGCCTGCACCGCCTGGAAGAGGAAGAATCCGGTGAGGTGTATACCACCTGTGTTGCCTGCAAACTGCTGGATACCCACAGCTGCCGGTGCAGTGATTATCCGCACCGTAAAAAGCAGGTGCCGGACTGTATCCAGCTGACGCCGGAAGATGCCGCCGGATTTACCTGGTTGCCGGCAACCTGTGCTTACCGGATTCTCGCCCACGGCGGGCAGCTGCCGGAATGGCATCCGCTGGTGTCCGGTGATCCGGACAGTGTGCACAGGGCGGGTATCTCCGTACAGGACAAGGTGGTCAGCGAGACGGAAGTCGATCCGGACGATTACGAGGATTATATCGTGACCTGGGTAGGTGACGACTGATCCTCAGCGGTTTAACAACGAAACAGCAGTAAATAAGAAGCGAAACAAAGCATGGCGGAAGAATTCAAGATTGCCTGGGCGGTGTATGCCGGTGGTGTGGTGGTGCTGCTGGCGGCAGGCTGGTGGTTTATGCGGAACTGGAGCTGGTCCTGGGTGCGCAATCTGTTGCTGTTGGTAGCGGCCACGGTGCTACTGGTGCCCGCGCGGGGTGTTGACCCCGAAGGCCCCCTGACTCCGGTGCTGCCGCTGTTTGTGTATCAGACCGTGTTTGAAGAAGACGGCGCGACGCCGGAAGTGGCCGCCAGCCTGGTGTTTGCGGCCGGCGGGGCATTTGCGGTCATGCTGATCGTGGGTATCGTCACCCTGATGGTGCGCCGCCGCAAAGATCGCCCGATGACCGAGAGTGACCCGTACTGATCGTCCATATCTTCGAATCCGCGCCAGTGCATCGCGCAAGCGGTAACTGGCGCCATTTCCTTTCCTCTGCGCTTGTCTGCCGCTTCCGATTATCCCGCTAACTGCTATATCTAATAGAGTCCGCAGCATACTCCCCAGCCGCAATCCAGCCGCAATGGGATGGTGGAGTGTTCGCCGGTGCGGCGCCGAATGGCACTCCAGTCAGGCCGCACCCGGAAGCGGCCTGCAAGCCGAAGAAAAACGCACAAACTACGTACGCACCAGATTACGCATCAATCTAAGCAGTGCCTGCAGTGCATGGAATAAAAGGGACAGGGATGCTCGACCACCTGCTAATACTGACCGCGGTCATGCTGGTCTCCGGTATCCTCGGCGGCCTGGTGAATTACTATCAGATGCTGTTTACCGAGGAAGACCCCGCAGGTCTGGCCCGCTGCCTGATCATGGGCCTGTGTGGCGCGCTGATGGTGCCCATCTTTCTCAAGTTCACCCAGAGCGATCTGCTGATCGAAATTCAGGGTGACCCTTCCCGTCTGTTGATCTTTACCGGCTACTGCCTGCTCGCCGCCATTGCCTCGCGCATGTTTGTGTTTAATGCCGCGCGTCGCCAGTTGCGGGATGCCAGTATCGCCCGCGCGCGGGTGGAAAACCTGGAACAGGAAATCCGCGCAATGCAGCTGGAGATGATGCCGCTGCTGGAGCACGAAATCGAAGGCGATCCGGATCAGGGGCCGACGCTGGATTTCAACCAGATCCGCAAGCTCGACGACAATGCCCTGCATGTGCTGAGCCTGTTGAACAACGGCGACTGCGTGTTCCGGTCCCTCGCCGGGATGGTGCAGGAGGGCAATATGGAAACCAACTCCGTGGCCCGCGCTCTCAACAGCCTGCTGGTGCTGGAGATGGTGGGCAAAATCCACAGCCATCTGGGGATCCGCTGGTATATCACCGACAAGGGCCGTCAGGTGGTACGCCGCCGCCGCGCTCAGGTTGCCTGACCCATCGTTGGCGGCATGCGCCGCCCCTGCATTACCTCGCAAGTAACCTCTCGGTGCTTTCTGACTGATTAGCTTTTCTTGGTCGCAATTTGTCCGGGTGCGGCCGCTGCCGTCATCCATTCTGACCGATTCCGCCTTTGGCCCTTTTGTGGGCTTCCTTTACCATGATTGGTCTCGATCTTCAGGCTATTTGAGTGATATCGGAGCGATCATGAAATTCACCGGAACCGACAGTTACGTCGCCACGGACGACCTGCAAATGGCGGTGGATGCCGCCGTGACCCTGCAGCGCCCGCTGCTGATCAAGGGGGAGCCGGGCACCGGCAAGACCCTGCTGGCAGAGGAGGTGGCGAGTAGCCTCGGGCTGAAGCTGATCCAGTGGCACATCAAGTCCACCACCAAGGCCCAGCAGGGGCTCTACGAATACGATGCGGTCTCCCGCCTGCGCGATTCCCAGCTGGGGGTGGACCGGGTGCACGATATCGGCAATTACATCAAGAAGGGCAAACTGTGGGAGGCCTTTGAGGCCGACGAGCGGGTGGTGCTGCTGATTGATGAGATCGATAAGGCGGATATCGAATTCCCCAACGACCTGCTGGTGGAAATCGATCGCATGCAGTTTTATGTGTACGAAACCGGCGAGACCATCACGGCCAAACAGCGCCCGATTGTGATCATCACGTCCAACAATGAGAAGGAATTACCGGACGCCTTTTTGCGCCGCTGTTTCTTCCATTACATCAGCTTCCCGGACCGCGCGACCATGCAGAAGATCGTGGATGTGCACTATCCGGGGATCAAGCAGCAGCTGGTGGCGGAGGCGATGGATATTTTCTTCCAGATCCGTGAGGTACCCGGGTTGAAGAAAAAGCCTTCTACCTCCGAGCTGATCGACTGGCTGAAACTGTTGATGGCTGACGATATTTCCGAGGATGTACTGAAGAACCGCGATGCGACCTCTGCGATTCCTCCGCTTTATGGCGCCTTGCTGAAGAACGAGCAGGACGTGCATATGCTGGAGCGTCTGGCGTTTATGGCGCGCCGCGAGGGCCGCTAGTCGCTACAGTAACTGGCTCAGTGGCGGCAGCGCTACCGGGTGGGCGTTCGCGGGACACGCCGTAGACCCATCCCTGGGGGCTCTGCACCGCCATCCATGGCGGTGAAGGTCCCGCGAACGCCCACCCGGTATCGCCGCCTTCTCCCCAACTCCTGAATAACGTCGAACCATTAATATGCTTATTGGGTTTTTTCTCAATCTCCGCCGCTACCAGCTCCCGGTATCCATCACCGAGCTGCTGTCGTTGCTGGAAGCCCTGCAGCAGCGCCTGGTCTACGCCAATCTGGACGAGTTCTACTTTCTCGCCCGCACCTGCCTGGTGAAAGACGAAAAGCACTTCGACAAATTCGACCGCGCCTTCGCCGCCTATTTCAAAGACCTGGAAACCCTCGACGATATTCTGGAACAGATGATTCCGGAAGACTGGCTGCGTGCGGAATTTATGAAGCAGCTGAGCGAGGAGGAGAAGGCGAAAATCGAGTCCATGGGCGGGCTGGAAAAAATGCTTGAGGAGTTCAAAAAACGGCTCGAGGAGCAGAAGAAAAAGCACAGCGGCGGCAACAAGTGGATCGGCACCGGCGGTACCAGTCCCTTCGGTAACAGCGGTTATCACCCGGGTGGTATCCGCGTGGGAGGCCAGAGCCGCAACAAGTCGGCCTCCAAGGTGTGGGAGAAACGCCAGTTTCGAAATCTCGACGACAGCATCAGCCTGGGCACCCGCAATATCCAGGTGGCGCTACGCAAGCTGCGTAAATTCGCCCGCACCGGCGCCGCGGAAGAGCTGGATCTCGACAACACCATCCGCTCCACCGCCCGCAATGCAGGTCTGCTGGACATCAAAATGGTCCCCGAGCGCCACAACGCGGTGAAGGTACTGATCTTCTTCGACGTCGGCGGCTCCATGGACCCCTACGTCAAACAATGCGAAGAACTCTTCTCCGCCTGCCGCAGCGAGTTCAAGCACCTGGAATATTTCTACTTCCACAACTTCGTGTACGAACACGTGTGGAAAGACAACCAGCGCCGCTACTCAGAATCCACGCCTCTGGTGGAAGTGCTGCGCACCTACGGCAAGGACTACAAGGTAATCTTCGTCGGCGACGCCTCCATGGCGCCCTACGAAATTACCAGCCGCTTCGGCAGCGTAGAGCACATGAACGAAGAGCCGGGCGCGGCCTGGATGCAGCGGGTGACCAACACCTACGAAAAACTCGTGTGGCTGAACCCCACGGCGGAGGAGTATTGGCAGTACACCTCAAGTATCGGCATGACCCGAAAGCTGGTGGACGGGCATATGTACCCGATGACGATCGAGGGGTTGGATAGGGCGATCGCTTATCTCGTAAAAGGGCGCTGACGGTTTTTGATGTTTGAACCTCTGTGGTGGCACCCGGCACCTTGCCTTCGCATCAGAGTGCCGAACTCCGATATGACCGGACCAAAGTGGGGTGGGTAGAATTGAAGGTGGCGGTGCCGGGTACAGCTTTGTGAGACCTTCCGCGAGAGGGACCTCGCGGAAGAGCCCCCATGGATGGGTTTACGGCGTGTCTCACAAAGCTGTACCCGGTAGCGCCACCGCCACAGAGGTTATTCAAGGCTCTAGGGCCTACTCCCCAAACTTCCGCTGCGGTGCCACATCGTGGTCGGCGGTGATGCCGATTTCTTCCTTGGTGGTGTCTTTTACCACCGTGTGCTCTTCCTCGGCGCCGTGCATCCAGTCCACCAGCTTCTCGCGGATAAAGAACAGGATCAGCCCCGCAATGATGGCCGCAGCCGCTACGCCGCCAAAGGTTGCCAGCGGGCCGGACTCACCCACCAGCTTACCAATCTCCGCCGCACCCTTGTTCGCAATACCGATAAACGCAAACCACAGACCCATCATCACACTCAGATAGCGCAGCGGAGCCAGCTTTGTCACCATCGACAAACCGATCGGGGACAGGCACAGCTCCCCAATGGTGTGGAAAATATACGCCACCACCAGCCACCAGGGGCTCGCCTTGGCCGTTTCCGAATCCCCGATCTGCATCGCCGCACCCACCATCGACAGAAAACCCAGCCCCAGGAAAATCAGACCCAGGCTGAATTTCCCCGGTGATGTCGGCTCGCGGGAACCAAGCCCCACCCAGATACTCGCCACAATCGGCGCGAGGATAATGATGAACAGCGGGTTGACCATCTGCAGCCAGCTCGCCGGAATCTCGAAACCGAAAATGTGCAGATCCGTGTTGTACTTGGCAAACAGGTTCATCGAACCCGCCGCCTGCTCAAACCCGGCCCAGAAAATCACCGTAAACAGGCCCAGGGTCAGGATCACCTTGATACGGTCGCGCTCCTCGATGGTCAGGGGGCGCTTCTTCTCGTCTTTGCTCAGGTTCGGGGTCAGCCCCAGTTTTGCCGACGGCTGGTTGCCAATCTCACCGAGCAGTTTGTCCGACTTGGTGGCCTGCAGAATCAGGCCCAGCAACATACCCAGGCCAGCGACGAAAAAGGCCAGCTGGTAATCCACTTTCTCACCGATCCAGCCAATCACCAGGTAGCCGAGAATCGACCCCAGGTTGATCCCCATATAGAAAATCGTAAATGCCGTGTCACGGCGCTTGTCACCCTCGTCGTAGAGGTCGCCCACCATGGTGGAAATGTTGGGCTTGAAGAAACCGTTGCCGATGATCATCAGCGCAAGGCCCAGCCACAGCCCGTAGATTTCCGTCCCGTCCGGCAGCCACTTGTGCGGGAAGCCCAGGGCAAATTGCCCCAGCATCATCAGCACCCCGCCAAACATGATGCAGCGCCGCTGCCCCCATACGTTGTCTGCCATCCAGCCACCGAGGATCGGTGTCAGGTACACCAGCATGGCGTAGGTGCCGAGATAGCTGAGTGCCTTGGACTGAAGCTCGGTGTCAGACAGCGCATCCCAGCCGAACGCCGCGGCGGCCGCCGCCGAGGTGAGATAGAACACGAAGATGCCGCGCATGCCGTAATAGCTGAGGCGCTCCCACATCTCGGTGCCGAACAGCAGGAACAGCCCCTTGGGGTGTCCCATCATCTCGCCGGCGGTGGCCGGGGGTCTTGGCTTGAGGTCTTGCATGGGCGCTCCTGAACATCTTGGCGCTGGGTAGCCGGCCTGCAAAGGCAGGCGCGGCTCATACACGGGATATGACTGGAAAAATATTGCGCACAAGGTCGATTTCTTGGGTTGCAATGTGCGCCAATGAACTGAGTATAGATCAGGCCTGCCGGTTGGGTACGGTGCCCGCAAGTCTAGGCGCAGACCCGGGCAGTCCCCAGCAGGTATAATCGCCGGTTTGCCATGTTCTTCTGAAGAGCTCTGATAAGCAGTCTTATGAGTCACGAGTCCACCCAGCCCAACCTGCAGCAGTTTCAGCAGTTGCTCCCCCAGTGTATGGGGCGCGACCGCTCAGACCTGCAGCGCACCTTGAAGAGCGCCCGCCGTCGGCTGAAAGAGGGCAAGCCCGCAGACAGGATGATTGCGCAGCTGGAAACCCGTGTGGCCGCTTCCGTGGCGCTCGCGGAAGCGCGCCGGCAGAAGCTCCCCCGTGTGGAGTGGCCGGAAGGGCTGCCGGTGGTGGCCAGGAGGGAAGAGATTGCCGAGCTGATCGCCGCCAACCAGGTCGTGGTGGTGGCGGGGGAGACGGGTTCCGGTAAAACCACCCAGTTGCCCAAGGTCTGCCTGGAGCTCGGGCGCGGTATCTTCGGCCAGATCGGCCATACCCAGCCGCGGCGGATTGCCGCGCGCACCGTGGCCAACCGTATCGCCGAGGAACTGGGGCAGTCGCTGGGCGACTCTGTCGGCTACCAAGTGCGGTTTACCGACCAGAGCACCGAGCACACCCATATCAAACTGATGACCGACGGTATCCTGCTGGCGGAAATCCAGCGCGACCCGCTGCTCAACCAGTACGACACCCTGATCATCGACGAGGCCCACGAGCGCAGCCTGAACATTGACTTCCTGCTGGGCTACCTCAAAACCCTGCTGCCGAAGCGGCCCGACCTCAAGCTGATCATCACCTCCGCCACCATCGACCTGGAAAAATTTTCAAAACACTTTGACGATGCGCCGATCATCGAGGTTTCCGGTCGCACCTACCCGGTGGACATTCACTACCGCCCGCCGGCGGACAGCGACGCCGACCTGAACGAGCAGGTGATCGGCGCGGTCGAGGAGCTGCTGCAGGAGGAGAAATCCTCCCCCCGCCGCGGTGGCGACATTCTGGTATTTATGAGCGGTGAGCGCGAGATCCGCGAGTGCGCCAAGGCCTTGAGAGACGCGCACCTGCCGCACCTCGAAGTGCTGCCGCTTTACGCCCGCCTGAGCCTGGCCGAGCAGAGCCGGGTGTTCGCACCGCACAAGGGGCGCAGGATCGTGCTCGCCACCAATGTGGCCGAGACCTCCATCACGGTGCCGGGTATCCGCTATGTCATCGACCCGGGCACCGCGCGGATCAGCCGTTACAGCTACCGCAGCAAGATCCAGCGCCTGCCGGTGGAAGCGATTTCCCAGGCCAGCGCCAACCAGCGCGCCGGCCGCTGTGGCCGGGTCAGTGCCGGGGTGTGTATCCGGCTATACGAAGAGAGCGATTTTCTCCAGCGCCCGGAATTTACCGATGCGGAAATCCTGCGTACCAACTTAGCGGCGGTGATTCTGCAGATGCTGCAGTTGCGCATCGGCGATATCCGCGACTTCCCGTTTGTGGATCCGCCGGACCAGCGCCTGATCAACGACGGTTACAACCTTTTGCAGGAACTGAAAGCCGTCGATGGCAAGGGGCAGGTAACCAGGCTCGGCCGCGCCCTGTCGCGGTTGCCTCTGGATCCTCGCCTTGGCCGCATGCTGATGGAGTCCGGCCCCGCCGGCAGCCTGCGCGAGTTGCTGATTATCGTCAGTGCGCTGGCGGTGCAGGACCCGCGCGAGCGCCCGGCGGAAAAACGCCAGGCCTCGGATGAAAAGCACAAGCAGTGGCAGCACGAACAATCGGACTTCCTGAGCCTGGTCAATCTGTGGGATGGCTTCGAGGCCCAGCGCCAGGAACTGAGCCAGAACCAGTTGCGCAAGTGGTGCCAGAAAAACTTCCTGTCCTGGCTGCGTCTGCGCGAGTGGCGGGACATCCACCACCAGTTGCGCCTGGCCATTCGCGACCTCGATCTCAAGTTGAACAGGGAACCGGCGGACTACGCCAGCGTGCACAAGGCGATCCTGCCCGGGCTGTTGGACAATATTGGTGTGCGCGACGAGAACAAGGAATTCCTCGGCTGCCGCAATCGCCGTTTCCATATCTTCCCCGGCTCCGGCCAGTACAAGAAACCGCCGCGCTGGGTGGTGGCGGCGCAGTTGCTGGAAACCAGCCGACTGTTCGCGCACACCGTGGGCAAGATCGAGCCGGACTGGGTGCTGGGCTGCGCCGAGCACCTGGTCAAGCGCAATTACTTCGAGCCCCATTACAACCCCCGTTCCGGTGCGGTGATGGCATTCGAAAAGGTCACCCTGTACGGCCTGGTGCTGGTGGACAAGCAGCGGATCCATTTCAGCAAGCTGGATCCGGTGGTCGCGCGCGAGGTGTTTATCCGCGAGGCCCTGGTAGAACAGCGCTACCGCGGCAAGGGCAAATTCTTCCGGCACTACAAAGCGCTGCTGGAAGAGCTGGAAGACCTCGAAGCCAAGTCCCGCCGCCGCGACATCGTGGTGGACGACGAGGTGGTGTACCGCTTTTTCGACGAGCGTATCCCCGCGGACGTGGTGAACCTGGCCGGTTTCGAAAAGTGGCGCAAGCAGGCGGAACAGAAAGACCCGGAGCTGCTGTTCCTGCCCCGTGACCTGATGATGCAACAGGACGCGGCCCACGTGGGCGAAGCGCAGTTCCCGGACTCCCTCACCAGTGGCGGTATCGAATATCCGCTCAGCTATCACTTCGAGCCCGGCAGCGCAGAAGACGGTGTCAGTATTCAGGTACCGGTCGGCGCCCTGCACCAGGTGCCGGCGGCCCGTCTGCAATGGGTGGTGCCGGGGATATTGCGGGACAAGTGCATCGCACTGGTAAAAAACCTGCCCAAGCAGTACCGCAAATACTTCGTGCCGGTGCCCGCCGCCGTGGACAGGGCATTGCCGCGCATGCAGCCCGGTGACACGCCGCTGTGGCAGGCACTGGCCCACGAACTGAAGCGCCAGACCGCGCAGGAATTGCCGCAAGAGGCGTGGTTGCAGGCGGAGCAGGGTGTCGAGGACTTTTACCGCTTCAATATTCAGGTGCTGGATGAAAAGGGCCAGCTGCTGGATCAGGACCGCGACCTGGCAACACTGCAGACCCGCTATCGCGATCGGGTACAGCAGGAGCTGGCCACGGCCGGGGACGATTTCGAGCGCGAGGGCATCACCGAGTGGGATTTCGGCGATCTGCCGGAAACCCACCAGCTCGACCAGGGTGGTCTCAAGGTGCGGGCCTACCCCGCGCTGATCGCCGGCAAGGACAGTGTCGACCTCAAGCTGCTGGACAACCCGGACGAAGCCAGCCGCTATACCCGCGCGGGTATCTGTCGCTTGGCCATTCTGCACCTGTCAGAGCCGGTCAAGTACCTGCGCAAGGAGTTGCTGAAGGGCAAGGAACTCGGGTTGAGTGCAGCCGACCTGGGGCGGCGGGAAGAGGTCGCGGACGATATCCTGATGGCCGCGGTGCGCCAATGCTTCTGGGCGGATGAGAACTGGCCCCGTACCCAGGCGGAGTTTCTTGTCGCGCTGGAGGCGCGGGAAAAGCTGGTGGGCACGGCACAGGAAATTGGCGACCTGCTGGTCAAGGCGCTGGCGCAGCTGGTGCCCCTGCGCAAACAGATCAAGCAGCAGAAGAATCTTGCGGTGGCCATGGCCGTCGGGGACATCAACCGGCAACTCGGTGGCCTCTTTTACCGCGGAGTGTTGTTCCACACCCCGCTTGAGATGCTGCGCCAGTACGGTCGTTACCTGAAGGGCATTGAAGTGCGTCTGGAGAAGGCCGCCCTGGACCCGAACCGCGACCGACGCCTGACGGCGGAGTTTCAGGAGGCGGAGGAGCCCTATCTGGCACTGGCGAGCAAGCGGAATCCCCTGCTGATGGCCGGCGACCCAGCACTGGTGGAATACCGCTGGATGCTGGAGGAGTTCCGTGTTTCCCTGTTTGCGCAGACCCTGAAGACGCAGATGCCGGTGTCCATCAAGCGCCTGCGCAAATTCTGGGCGGAGCTGGGTTATTGACGCTGCGCATACATCCGTTGGCGCGATACAACCGTATCCAGGGGAGTAGAGCGCGTTTGCAAGAAGGTGCCCGCCGCCGCGACAGATAAAGTGTCACCCTGGAATTCCCCATGATGGCTCATTGCGGATCTGTATCACAGTTCGGGAAAGGCGGGTGAACCGAAACTCTGAACCGCTGGTCTGAGAAGACGGGCAATTCCGTCCCGGGGAACTATAATCCGGGGGCGATGGTTTACGCGCCCTAAGCGCTACCTGACGTGTTATCCGGAACTTCCAACAGGAGATTGATCATGAACAAGAAGAACCTGCCAATCGCGGCCGCCGTTGGCGCTGCGTTTATCGCCTCTGCTGCCCTGAGCACCTCGGCGTCCGCCAATCCTTTTACCGCTACCGAGCTGACCGCCGGCTACAACCTGAAAATGGCGGATGACGACAAGAAGAAAGAAGGCAAGTGCGGCGAAGGCAAATGCGGTGAGGGCAAGAAGAAAGAAGGTAAGTGCGGCGAAGGTAAATGCGGCGAAGGCAAGAAAAAAGAAGGCAAGTGCGGCGAAGGTAAGTGTGGTGAGGGCAAAAAGAAAGAAGGCAAATGTGGTGAAGGTAAGTGCGGCGGCTGACCGCCGGCTGTCGTTGACTGCCCCTCAAAGCCCGGCCCCGTGCCGGGCTTCACACATGGCCCGGAGCTGCGACGATGCGTGAATCACACCAATACCCCGTCGACGGCGCCGGCCTGGGGCTGCGGCGCTCCATGATGGGGGAGTCGCTCACCCGCGAGCAGGTGGATTTTCTCGAAGTCGCGCCGGAGAACTGGATTGGCGTGGGCGGGCGCTATGGTCGCTGGTTTCGTGAATATACCGAGCGTTTCCCTTTTGTCGTCCACGGCCTTTCGCTGTCGATTGGTGCCCCCGATCCTCTGGATGAAGACCTGGTTCGCGCCATCGGGCAATTTATCCGCGAACACGACATCCGCTGTTACAGCGAGCACCTGAGCTACTGTTCGGATCACGGTCATCTGTATGACCTTTTGCCCATCCCCTTCACCGAAGAGGCGGTGCACTACGTGGCCGGCCGTATCCGTCGAGTGCAGGATATCCTCGGGCAGCGCATCGCGATGGAAAATGTCTCCTACTATGCCGCTCCCGGGCAGGAAATGTCCGAGCTGGAGTTTCTGAACGCCGTGCTGCAAGAAGCGGATTGCGACCTGCTACTCGACGTCAACAATATCTACGTCAACGCCATCAATCACCGCTATGACGCCGAGTCTTTCTTGCTCGGCCTGCCCGCCGAGCGCATTCGCTATGCACATGTGGCCGGGCATTTTGACGAAGCGGAAGACCTCAAGGTCGATACCCATGGCGCGCCGGTAATTGATCCCGTATGGCAGCTGCTGCAGCGTACCTATGAGGTATTCGGCCCCATTCCCACTTTGCTGGAACGGGATTTCAACATTCCTCCGCTGCCCGAACTGTGCGGGGAAGTGCAGCGTATCCGCGGTTATCAGGCAGCCGCCGCAACCGGCGCCTTGCGCCCTGAGCCAGAGTTGGCGAGAGGTGGCGAATGAGCGCTGAAAAATACTCACCCACACGTGCCGGTTTTCAGTTGATGCAGGGCTACTTCGCCTCACATTTGAGATCACCCGACACGGTGGCCGCGCCGGCCGGTATTGAAGATCGCCGCATGGAGATCTACCGGGATCTCATCTACAACAATATCGAGTCATTTATTGCAGGCGGTTTCCCCGTATTGCGCAGTATTTATGACGACGCGCGCTGGCACGAGATGGTGCGGGACTTTGTGCAGCGTCACCAGTCGCACAGTCCGTATTTCCTGCAAATCAGTGAAGAGTTTCTGCACTATTTACAGAACGAGCGCGCCGGTACCCCGGGAAGCGAGCTGGATCCGCCCTTTCTGCTGGAGCTCGCGCACTACGAATGGGTGGAACTGGCGCTGGATGTGAGTGAAGCGGACTTCCCCGTGGAGCTGGCCCATGACTACACCGATGAGCAGGTATTGCACTGGGCGCCCGTGGCTTCGCCTCTGGCATGGAATTTAAGTTATCAGTTTCCGGTGCATCACATAGGCCCGGCGTTTCAGCCGGTCGATCCACCGCAAACACCTTCATTTCTGGTTGTTTATCGCAATCGTGCTGATACAGTCGCGTTCCTGGAGGCCAACGGGGTGACTTCGCACCTGTTGTCACTGATTCAATCCCAGGTTGGCACAGACGGAGCGCAGCACTTCCGCAGTGGGCGCAGCTTGCTGCAAACCCTGGCGGCGGATATCCGGCATCCCCAGCCGGAACAGCTCCTGGGGTTCGGAACCGACATCCTGAAAAAGCTGCACAGCCTGGATATTCTCGCCGGTTTCCGGCCCCTGTAATAACGGCCAGTTGTGCTGACCAAAACGGCCAGCTGCTATGCTGGCTACACGGCCAGTGGTAATATCGCGTAAACGGAAAATAGATTCTGGTTTGAACATTCGACTCAATTTTATTGCGAGGAGCAGGGAATTGCTTGAGCGCACACACCTAACTGCCTGGGCTCTGGCCGCGATGCTGTCGGCGCCGCTGGCGATGGCACAGGACTCGTCAGACCCATTCGCGGAAGTCCCTGATGAGGTGCCCGCCACCAGTCCCGCAACGCCCGTCGATACGACAGAGAGCGAAAACACGGCTTCCGATACCGCTGACACGGATGATTTTGGCGCCGACATTGGAGCCGAAACCGGAGCCGAAACCGGCGCGGATACCGCTGTCGAAGACGACTTTGGCTCCGAACTCGAGGACGAGTATGGCTTCGACCCCGCCGATGAATTTTCCAGTGCGGAAGAGCCCGAGGACCGCGACCCCTGGGAAGGCTTCAATCGCGCCATGTTCCGCTTCAATGATACGGCGGATCGCTGGTTCCTGAAGCCCGCGGCGGTGAGTTACCGCCAGGTGACACCCATTTTCATGCAGACCGGCATCTCCAATTTCTTTTCCAACCTGCACGAAATCAACAACATCCTGAACGATGTACTGCAGTGGAAGTGGGGGCAGGCGGGCAATGATACCGGGCGCTTCCTGGTGAACAGTACCGTCGGCCTCGTGGGTTTGTTCGACGTGGCCCAGCACATGGGACTCGAACGCAGCGACGGCGAGGACTTTGGCCAGACCCTGGCGGTATGGGGCATGTCTTCCGGTCCGTATCTGGTAGTGCCCTTTCTGGGGCCATCCACGGTGCGGGACGCGCCTGCGGAAGTGGTGGAGTGGTACACCAATCCCCTGTCTTACCTGGACGACAACGCCGTTGAAAACACCTTGAAAGCGGTCGACCTGATCCAGGTCCGCGCAAGCCTGTTGCAGGCCGAGGCCCTGCTGCAGGGGGATCGCTATGTACTGATGCGCGATGCCTACCTTCAGCGGCGGGAATTCCTGATCAATGACGGTGAGCAGGAAGACGATTTCGGCGGCGACCTGGATGAATACGATTTCTGATTACGAGCGCAATACTCTTCTTCTGGTCGACCCGGATTCACCGTCTTGCGGTCTGGTGCAGAGCGCTCTGGAGCGGCTCGGTTATAAGGTGACGGTGCTGGACAACGGTGTCCAGGCCGTCGGCAAATTCACTCCCGAATCATTTCAGCTGGTCATTACGGATCTGCACCTGCCGGACATGGGCGGCCTTGAAGTGTTGCGCAAGGTAAAGCATCTCTCGCCGGATACCCCGGTGGTGGTGCTGGCCTCCAACAGTGAGGTCGACGACGTGGTGCAGGCGCTGCGCCTCGGCGCCAGTGACTACCTGCTAAAGCCCATCGCCGACGAAAGTGTCATCGATCACGCGGTGACGCGGATTATGGAGGCCCGGGACCTGGCGGCGGAAAACCGCCGGTATCGTGAGCAGCTGGAAGTCCGCAACCGCGAATTGAATGAGCATATCGAGCTGTTGCAACGGGATCACGAGGCCGGCCGGCAGCTGCAACAGCACCTGCTGCCGCGTACCCCCTACGAATATCCCGCCGGAATCCAGGCGGCCTACCGTTTACTGCCCTCCCTGTACCTGAGTGGTGACTTCATTGATTACGGACTCTTTGGCGAGCGTTTTGTCGCCTTTTACCTGGTAGATGTGTCCGGTCACGGCGTGTCCTCGGCGCTGGTGACGGCGCTGATCAAGCACAGCATCATGCACCTGTTGCGCGAGCGGCCGCTGTTCAGCCAGTTGAACACGCTGGACCGGGATCTCACCGACATCCTGGAAATGATCAATCGCGAGCTGCTATCTACAAGCCTCGACAAACATGCCAGCATGTTTGTCGGTGTCGTGGACAGCCGCGCCCGCCAACTGCACTATGCGGTGGCCGGGCAGGTGCCGATGCCCGCACTGGTCACCAGTGGCGGTGCCGAATGGCTCAGCGGTAAAGGGCGCCCGCTGGGGCTGTTCGAGCATGGCGGCTGGGAAGTGCGCCACTGCAGTCTGCCGGCGAGCTGGCGCCTGGTGGCCTGTTCCGATGGCGTGCTGGAGCTGTTGCCCGGCGATCTGCTGCAGAAAGAAGACGCCCTGCTGCAGAAAATTGACCGCAGTCGTGGCGACCTCGACAGCCTCTGCGCCGCACTCAAGGTCGACACCGCCGAATCCTTCCCCGACGACATTACCATTCTCACCCTGCGGCAAGACGAGCGTTAAGCCCGATCCGGCCCGAATTTTGCTGCACTTTTCCAGGCCGCGGCCAATTCCGCCTTTCTCGATGCCATTCATGGGGGATTCATCATGGGTGTCGGAGACTGCCCCCGTGCGCCGAAGTTTCTGAGGTATGTGGCCGTCCGGAAAACATAATGTACCGGACTTTCCGGTCACACCTGTTAACTGGTTCACACTGGTCTTGTCAGTACCGGTGGGCAGGAGTAAGCTCCGCCCCACTTCTGGCTCTAGCGCCTGAACCCACGGTTCAGTGCCTGCTGGGCTAGGCTTGCACAAGGAACTGTGCCGCGGTCACAAGCCGCAAATCATCCATCTCGCCCCTGGCTCGGGACAAGAGCAGGGTGCGCTTGAGGTTACTATGCAGTCCGGGCAGATCATGGTTGGCGACCACCAGGGCATCTATGTGGTGAAACTGGTGGGCGATGTACGCCTCAATTTGTGTACATCTTTCGATAGCTTTATCGACAAGATGTTTTCTCACGGCGAATTTCGTGGCGTGGTGTTCGACATGCACGAGACCCAGGGGGTGGACAGCACCACGCTGGGACTGATGGCCAAGATTGCTTTCCGCAGTGCAGAGCGCAAGGGCGGCAAGCCCCTGGTGCTGTGCGAGGACCGCGGCCTGCTGCACCTGCTGGACTCCATGGGGTTTGAAGAGCTGATGGATATTTCCAGCGACGCCGACAACGACGCCTACCAGGCCGAGCCGACCCCGCTCAAGTGCAACACGCCCGACGAGCACACCGCCCGGGAAATGGTGCTGGAAGCGCACCGGGTGCTGATGAGCATGAACGAGCAGAACGAAGCCACCTTCCGCGATCTGGTGCACGCGCTGGAGAGCGAACAGACAGCCAGCACCAAGTCAGTGGCCAATCACTGACTTTTCATTTCCCCGAACGAATCCTGATGCGTGAGGCTGACACCCGTTACGGGGTGAGGCCTCCGTCCCGTGCTTCGGCGCGGGCCCGGGTAAACAGCCCGTGGGGCAGGTAGATCAGTTCCGCCACGCGCCGGATCAGGTGCTCTTCGAAGGCATCGATCTCCCCATCCGCGAAGGCCACTTCCCACATCTGCTTGATCAGCAGGTACTTGTCCCGCTCACTGAAATTCTCGTTGACCGTCTGGGTGAACTCATACAGTGATGTGGCCTCGTGGCGGTCGGTCAGCGCCTGCTCCACCATACCGCGGGCGGTCTCCTCGTCGAGCTGGTAGTGCTCACGCAGCAGGCGCACCAGTGCGGTGCGCTCGCGTTCGTCCACCTTCTGGTCGGCGGTGGCAATTTCTGCCATCAGCGCAGCACTGATCATGCGCACGTCTTTTTCCGTGCACACCTCCACACTCTCCCCGCGGCCGATCTGGTCGAACAGTTGGCGAATCTGTCTCAGCATACTGGGGTTCCTTACTGGGGTTCCTGATTCGGGTGTCGCGCTGCTGGTGATGTCAGCGCGACTGCTGCAGCAGCGCTTCGAGTTTCACCTGGTCGGCGACAAAATTGCGGATGCCTTCCGCCAGTTTTTCCGTGGCCATGGCATCCGCGTTCAGCTGGTAACGGAATTCCGGTTCGCGCAGTGCCTCGGTGGGGCGGGCCTGGCCGGCGATGTCGCTCTTCAGGCCGTCGGCAAGGGTGCCGTTGTCGTCCTGCAATTCCTGCAGCAGCTGCGGGCTGATGGTCAGCTTGTCGCAACCCGCCAGTGCTTCGATCTCGCCGGTATTGCGGAAACTGGCACCCATCACGATGGTGGGATACTCGCGGGACTTGTAGTACTCGTAAATGCTGGTGACCGAGAGCACACCGGGGTCGTCTTCTGCGGTGTAGTCGTCGCGCCCGGTGCTGGCCTTGTACCAGTCGAGAATGCGCCCCACGAACGGGGAAATGAGGGTGACACCGGCTTCCGCACAGGCCACCGCCTGGCTCTCGCTGAACAATAGGGTCAGGTTGCAGTGAATGCCCTCGCGCTCCAGCACCGAGGCCGCGCTGATCCCCTCCCAGGTAGAGGCAAGCTTGATCAGTACCCGCTCGCGCTCGACACCGGCCTGCTCGTACAGGGCGATCAGCTGGCGCGCATATTCGATGCTGGCGGTGGTATCAAACGAGAGTCGGGCGTCCACTTCGGTGGACACCACGCCGGGTACGATCTGCAGGATCTCGTGGCCAATGGCGACTGCCAGCTTCATCGAGGCCAGCGCGACCACGTCGCCGCCTTTCTGCTCGGCCCAGGCGAGGGCGTCTTTAAGATGCTGCTGGTACTGGGGAAGCTGCGCCGCCTTGTACAGCAGCGACGGATTGGTGGTGGCGTCCTGCGGCTGGTAGCGGCGAATGGCTTCGATATCGCCGGTATCCGCCACCACCAGGCTGCGTTCTTTGAGTTGGTCCAGTTTGTTCATTTCCCCACGTCCTTATCGTTAAAAACTCGAAATACTTAAAATCCAGCCGACTATGTTTTACGCGGCCTCAAGCAGCGTCGGTCACCAGTGCCAGCGCCTGTTCCAGCACCTCTGGGCCGGCGCCCGAGGTGTGTGCGTGCTCACTCAGGTGGCGGCGGAAGCGCCGTGCGCCCGGCACTCCCTGGAACAACCCCATCATATGCCGGGTGATATGGTTGAGCCGCTGTCCGCGCGACAGTTCGCGCTCGATATAGGGCAGCATAGTGCGAATCACTTCCGCCGGTGTCGGTCCCGGCTCGCCACCGAACAGGGCCTGGTCCACGCCCGCGAGCAGCCCCGGTGTCTGGTAGGCCGCACGCCCGAGCATAACACCATCCAGTTGCTGTAGATGCTCGCGACATTCCTCAAGGCTATTGATGCCGCCATTGAGGATGATTTCCAGTGCGGGGAAGTCCCGTTTGAGCTGGTACACCATGTCGTATTTGAGTGGCGGTACTTCGCGGTTTTCTTTCGGGCTGAGGCCATTCAGCCAGGCTTTGCGCGCGTGCACGATAAAGGTGGTGATACCCGCGCCCGTCTGCGCCTCCACGAAGCGCGTGAGGCCCGGGTAGTCCTCCATGTCGTCAATGCCGATCCGGTGCTTCACCGTCACCGGAATGGATACCGCGCTTTTCATCGCCCCCAGGCATTCCGCCACCAGCTCCGGCTCCGCCATCAGGCAGGCACCAAAACGGCCCTTCTTCACCCGGTCGCTGGGGCAGCCACAGTTCAGGTTGATCTCGCTGTAGCCCCACTCTTCGGCAATCTGTGCGCAGCGCGCCAGGTCTTGCGGGTCGCTGCCGCCCAGTTGCAGTGCCACCGGCTGCTCTTCCACATTGAAATCCAGGTGACTCTCCTGGTCGCCAAACAGGATGGCGCCGGTAGTGACCATCTCCGTGTAGAGCAGCGCATGCTGGCTGAACTGGCGCCAGAAGTAACGGCAGTGTCGATCACTCCAATCCATCAGCGGGGCCGTGCAGAAGCGGTGCGACACGGCGCGGGCAGAGCCTGCGGTGGCGGGATGGGTGAGGGGAGTAGTTTGGGAAGACTGGGACATAAACAGCGATCAGGCGATAAATCTGCGCGCAGTATAACAAGATAACGGGCGCAGACCGGGATCGCGCGCAGCAGGCGGCCGCTGGTGCAAGCTACAGGTTGCGCTCCTTGGTTTCCACCTTCGCATCTGCTGCCTGTGCGGGGGGGACGGGCGCCCAGTCCTCTCTGGTGGCGAGCAGTGGCCGCAATGTTTTTAACACGCTGCGTGCGGTTGCCCGGTAACTGGTGAGTTTGCCGCCGGCGACCGCCACGATCCGCGGATACCTGGGGTTGTCGCTGCAGATCATGGTCTCGCGGCTGCGGGAGAAGGGGTTGCTGCTGGCGTGGGGCAAAACCCGCAGTCCTGCCCAGGCATCGCTCAACTCGTTGAGCTGCAGGGGGCGGGTCTCGGGGAAGTACTGCTTCAGGGTGCGCAACAGGTAGGCCTTTTCTTCCAGCGTTGGCGCCACCTCGGATGGGTCGCCATGGTAGGGCCGCTCCGTGGTGCCCACCAGGGTCTCGCCCTGCCAGGGCATCACAAATACCGCGCGGCCGTCCTCTGCTTCCACGTAGAAGATCTTGTTGGCGAGTTTCAGGGGCACCTGGATATGGGTGCCGGCCACCAGCTCCAGCGGCGGCAGCTTGGCACTGGGGGTGCACTTGCTATTGGTCTCTTCGATCCAGGGACCGGAGCAGTTGACCAGTGCGCGGCAGTGCAGGGTATTGAGCTGCCCCTCGTGGAAGTAGTCCACGCGCACAAACTTGTCGGTGACCTCCGCGCCCACAAGGCTCGCCGGGCAGATCAGCTCGGCGCCGCCGCGGGTGGCGGTCTGGATCACTTCGCGGGTGAGGGCGGCGTCGTCGGTCTGCGCGTCGTAATAGCGGTACACCGCCAGCAGGTCGTCGCTGTTGAGTCCGCAAAGGGCGTCGTAATCCTCAAGGTTGACCGAGCGGAATCGGGCGTGGGAAGAGAACAGCCCCGCCAGCAGGGCATAAAGACTGAGGCCCAGGCGTATTTTCCATTTGGGGCGGCGACTGTGCCGGTAGACCGGGATCAGGAAGGGCACCATGTGCACCAGATCTGGTTTGTGCGCCAGCAGCCAGCGGCGCTCCTTCAGGCACTCGTAGACCAGTGAGAACTGCCCGCTTTCGAGGTAGCGCAGCCCGCCGTGGATCAGTTTCGATGAGCGGGAAGATGTGCCGAAAGCCACCGACTCCTGTTCGAGAATGGCCACGCGATAGCCGGCCGCGGTCAGCGCCTCCGCCACCCCCGCGCCCTGAATCCCGGCACCCACCACCAGGACATCATATTCCATAGACATTGCTGGCCTCCCGGGAACGCATCAGCAGCGGCAGATTTCCCGTCAGGATATGGTGTGCGCCGCGGTGATGCCAGTGCACCGCGCCCTGGGCGGTATTGATCTCGTGCACCACCCACTGCCAGGGGCCCGGCGGCAGCTCCTGGCAGTCCACCGCAGCGTGGTCGATAAACAGGAAGTCGGGCGCCAGCGTTACCACGTCGGCGGACAGGCAGCGGCCAACACTGGGCACGCGCAGCGCCACCAGATCAAACCCCAGGTTGCGCGCGAGACGCAGGCTGCGCAGGTCGGATGTGAGTACCACAAAGGCGTCGGTGCAGCCGGATATCTCATCCCGCAAGCGCTTGATGGCCGCCTCCGCGCCGATATGCGCGAGTGTGTCCGGGTTCAGCTCCACAAACCATTCAAGGTGCCGGTGGCGGCTGGCCCAGTCCACCAGCTGCTGAAAGGTGCTGAGGGGCAGCGCTTTGAGGTCCCTGTCTTTGAGCCGGCACAACGGTGTGGAAACCCCGAGGTGGGCAAAATCAACGCCGCCGCCGGTGCAGCACCAGGGTGTGTTTTCCTTGCTGAACTGCACTTCGGTAGCAATGGCGCAGGCGCCGAGACCATGGGCTGCCTCAAACGCAGCGAGGGTGTTTTCCGGGTGGTGAATCTTGTCGCCTGAATGCGCGATCAGCATGGTTGAGAGCTTCCGGGGTGGGTTTATTTTGGGGATTCGCGTGTTCGCGTCCTACAGACCGGGCAACTGCACCGGTGCCCCGATCCGAGGATTCTTACTTAAAGAAAATAGTTCGTACGCAGCGCCTTGCAACATGCGGGTGACAACTATGGCGTCGGTACACCTGACGGGAGTTTTTTGTCCCCGGTGGCTCAAGGATGGCGCACAAATGCCGATAGCTGATCCATAAGGCTTGAGAGGCAGGGGAGTTTACGTGCTGATATTCATCGGATTCGTCGTCGTTATCGTCTCGGTATTTGGTGGCTTCGCCATGTCTGGCGGTCACCTGGGGCCTCTTTTCCAGCCGATGGAGTTCCTGATTATCGGCGGTGCGGCACTGGGTTCGTTTATCGCGTCTAACAATGGCAAAGCCATTCGCAGCACCATGCGCGGCCTCTCGCGCCTGAAGCGCTCGGCCAAATATGACAAGGCCATTTACATGGATCTGATGGCCCTGCAATACAAGTTGCTGTGGAAGATGCGCCGCGATGGCGCAATTGGCATCGAGAAAGATATCGAAGCCCCGGAAGACAGCGAGATATTCGGTGAATTTCCCCGGGTTGCCCGAGACCCGATGATCATGAGCTTCACCACGGACTACCTGCGCCTGATGGTCAGCGGGAGCATGGACCCGTTGGAGCTGGATGAACTGATGACCCATGAAATCGAGGCGTTCGAACACGAAGCGCGGGTACCGGCGGACGCGCTACTGAAAGTGGGCGACGCCTTGCCCGCCTTCGGCATTGTGGCTGCGGTTCTGGGGGTGGTTAAGGCGCTGGCATCGGCCGACGCCGCGGCCGGCGAGATCGGACTTATGGTGGCGCACGCCCTGGTAGGGACATTTGTCGGGATTCTGCTGGCCTACGGTTTTGTGAACCCGCTTGCCAGCCGTATCGAGCGGCAGGTGCAGGAAGCGGTCAAGGTGCTGCAGTGTGTGCGTGTGACACTGCTCGCCAACCTCAACGGATATGCGCCGCAACTGGCGGTGGAGTTTGGGCGCAAGACCCTCGACACCAGTGATCGCCCCACCTTCGGTGAGCTTGAAGATCACGTGCGCCCGACCCTGTCCGCAGCATGAGCAGTGCGGCAAAAGGCGAGCGCCGCATCGTGGTCAAACGCTCGCGCAAAGCCCATGCCGGCCACCACGGCGGCGCCTGGAAGATCGCCCTGGCGGATCTGATGACCGCGCTCATGGCGCTGTTTCTGGTGATGTGGATTGTGTCCAACGCGTCGCCACAGGAGCTGCAGGGACTCGCGGAATACTTTCGTACGCCCCTCGCGGTGGCACTCAGCAACGGCGACCGCAAAAGCGCCAGCACCAGCGTCATTCCCGGTGGTGGTACCGACCCCGCCCATGTCAACGGCGAGCGCGCGCGGGTGGACCTGCGCAGTCAGCGTCTGCCGGACGATGTGCGCCGCACGCTCATGGATCTGCGCTTTCGCATCGAAAGTGTCATCCAGCGCGACGCGGAATTGTGGGAGCTGCGCGATCAGGTGCGCATTGAAATGACACCCGAGGGCCTGCGCATCCAGCTGCTGGATACAGAGCAGCGCTCCATGTTCCAGCTTGGCAGCGATCACCTGGAGCCGCACATGCGCAAACTGATTCGCGCAATTGCCCCGCTGCTGAATGAACTTCCCAACGCGATCAGTATCAGCGGCCATACCGACAGCCTGAGCTATGCCGCCGGCGACACCGGCTACAGCAACTGGGAGCTGTCCGCCGACCGCGCCAACGCCAGCCGCCGGGAACTGGTGGCCGGTGGCCTGAACAGCGAAAAAATGCTGCGCGTGATCGGTATGGGTGACCGGATGCCTATCCCCGGCAGCCACCCGGGCGATGCGGTCAACCGACGAATCAGCCTGCTTGTACTGAGCGCGGACGCCGCGCTGCGCATTCGAACCGACGGCAGGGCGGAACCACTGCACGCCCTGCAGGAGCGATGATGGATATCACCGATTTTTACGACACGTTTTTCGAAGAGGCGGGTGAGTTGCTCGCGGAAATGGAGCAGCAGCTGCTCGAGCTGGATGTGGATGCACCGGACCCGGAGCAGCTCAACGCGATCTTTCGCGCCGCGCACTCGATCAAGGGCGGCGCGGGCACCTTCGGGTTTGAAGCCCTGCAGCGCACCACGCACCTGCTGGAGAACCTGCTCGACCATGCGCGCTGCGGACAGCTGGTCCTGCGCCGCGATCTGATAGACGTATTTCTGGAAACCAAAGACATGCTGAATGACCAACTGGATGCCTATCGCCAGAGTGTCGAACCGGACCCCGCGGCGCTGGAATATATCTGCCGGGTGTTGCAGCAGCTTGCGCTGGAGGAGATCGGCGATGAGACGGATATTGCGGGGGTAGCCCCCGTCACCACCGCAGCTACTCCAGAGGAACCCGCGCAGAATGCTCCTGTGCCTCAGGCGGATGCGCAAGCGGCACCGGACTCCGGGCGCTATCAGGTTGCACTGATCAATGTGGCGGCAAAGGACCGGCGTCTGCTGATCGAGGAGCTGGCGCACCTCGGTACGGTGGAGCGTGAAGCCGGTGATGAAAGTCGTTACGAAGTGGTACTCGCCTCATCGCTCAGCAGCGAGGATATCGAGGCGGTCTTGTGCTTTGTCACCGAGCCGGACCAGCTGGAGATCGCACCAATCGCCGCCGGGCCAGCCGGAGCAAGCGGCGGCGCGCAACCGCCAGCGACCGCCGCGGCCGCGAGGGAGCCGCTCCCCGAACAACAGTGTGACGGTGTTGCGGCAAGCCCGGCGCCGGCGGCGCGCAAGCCGGCGGCCAGGAGCGCAGGTGCGGGCGAAAGTGCCTCGATCCGTGTGCCGGTGGCCAAGGTAGATCAGATCATCAACCTGGTGGGTGAGCTGGTGATCACCCAGTCGATGCTCGACCAGGTGGTGGAAGATGCGGGCAGCAGCCGCGACGGCAAGCTCACCAGCGGCCTGAGCCTGTTGTCACGCACCGCGCGGGACTTACAGGAAGCGGTGATGTCGGTGCGCATGGTTCCCATGGACTATGTGTTCAGCCGCTTCCCGCGCCTGGTGCGCGATCTCGCGGGCAAGCTGGGCAAAGAAATCGAACTGATTACCGAAGGCAAATCCACCGAACTGGACAAGGGGCTGACCGAGCGCATCATCGATCCACTCACCCACCTGGTACGCAACAGCCTTGACCACGGCATCGAATCACCGGAGCAGCGGCAAGCCGCCGGCAAGTCGCGCACCGGTAACCTGTTGCTGTCGGCGCAGCATCAGGGCGGCAGCATCCTGATCGAGGTCAGCGACGATGGCGGTGGTCTCAATCGCGAGAAAATCCTTGCCAAGGCCGCCGCCAACGGCCTCGCGGTTTCCGACAAAATGAGTGACGAGGATGTCTGGCAGCTGATCTTTGCGCCCGGATTTTCCACCGCCGCAGAAGTCAGTGATGTCTCCGGGCGCGGTGTGGGCATGGATGTAGTCAAGCGCAATATCGAGGCCATGGGTGGCCATGTGGAGATTCACTCGCGACCGGGCAACGGCACCACCACGCGCATTGTACTTCC
>Ga0207814_100195_pt1 | contig 53715 bp, 45 predicted proteins | sample TtaePargueraPR_7_FD_187755 | JGI IMG/M metagenome (GOLD analysis project Ga0207814, IMG submission 187755) | Aerobic enrichment media microbial communities from Bioluminiscent Bay, La Parguera, Puerto Rico - Tt and P1 (2) (SPAdes) | ecosystem: Environmental > Aquatic > Marine > Unclassified ... | reverse complement strand
CAGTGGCTGATGCCCACCCTCGATGCCTACCGGGATGACTGGCCGGAGGTGGAGCTGGACCTCTCCAGTGGTTTTCACTTCGCGCCGCTGCCTGCACTGGTGCGGGGGGATCTGGATCTGGTGGTCACCAGCAACCCGGACACCTCCCTCAAAGGCATTCATTACGAGCCGCTGTTCAGCTTTGAAATGTGCCTGGCGGTCAGCCGCAAGCACGCCCTGGCCAACAGGAAGTGGATTGAGCCAGCGGACCTGGCCGCGGAAGTGCAGATCACCTACCCGGTGGAGCGCGAGCGGCTGGATATCTTCCAGCATTTTCTCGACCCCGCCGGTGTCGAGCCAGACTCCGTGCGTACAGCGGAACTCACAGTGATGATGGTGCAACTGGTGGTGAGTGGGCGCGGTGTGTGTGCACTTCCTAACTGGGCGCTCCACGAATATTTGCAGAAGGGACTGGTCGCCCAACTTAGACTGGGAAAAAATGGGCTGTGGAGTACACTCTACGCTGCCGTGCGAGAGGAGATGCTGCAACAGGCTTTCCTGCGGGACTTTCTTACCACCGCACGGGATACCTGCTTTGCCTCCCTGAACGGCATCAGGGCGGCTGCTGAAAATACACGCTAAAACAAAAAACAAGGGGGAGACAATGGCATCTACCGAACATAGCTGGAGCAAGGCGATAAAAACCCTGCACTGGGTGATCGCGTTTTTTATTCTGTTTGCCTGGGGCTCGGTCGAGCTGCATGAGTTCTACGAAAAAGAAGACCCCATGCGCACCTGGTGGATGGTGATGCACTACTCCCTGGGCTTTTCCATATTGGTTCTCGGTCTGTTTCGCCTTTACTGGCGCGCCACCCACGGCCGCCCCACCCTCTACGGCGGTGCGTTACAAAAGCCGGTTTCCCTGCTGGTACAAAGCCTGATGTACATCATCATGATCGGCATGCCGATCACCGGCCTACTGATGCGTCAGTTCGCCGGGCGCGACATCACGCTGTTCTGGCTGATCGATGTACCCGCCTTCGTCACCAAGAACACCGACCTCGCCAAGCAGTTCGCGTTTATCCACAAGGAATTTTTGTGGAATGCGCTGCTGGTATTGCTGGTCCTGCATATTGGCGGGGCGCTGTGGCATCACCTGATCACCAAGGACAATACGCTGCGGCAGATGCTGCCATTTGGAAAAACCAAGTAAGCAGATCAGGAATTCCAGGCACAAAAAAGGGCACCAGTTTAGGTGCCCTTTTGCATTTCACTGCACAGAGTTAATCGCGCGGTTTTTTCGGCTTGCGCTTTTTCGCAGTGAATGGCTTGTCGCCCTTGCCACTGCCAGCCTGCTCGGAATACTTGGCGATATTCATCGGCCGGCCATTTACCCGTACTTTCTTCAGGTGGTTGAAGATTTCCTTGGGCATGCCTTCCGGCAGATCCACGGTGGTGTATTCCGGGTAGATCTCGATGCGGCCGATGTAGGAGCTATCCAGGTCCACCTCGTTGGCGATGGCACCCACCACGCTGCCCGGGCGCACGCCGTGCTCGCGGCCTACCTCGATGCGGAAGCGCTCCTTGCCTTCATCGGGCGGACCCACGTGCTTCTGCTTATCAAACGGTTTTTTCTCCCGCTTGTTGCGCTTGCGATCGTCGCGGTCACCGTAGCGGTCATCGCGATCGCTGAAATCTCTCTGCTTCGGCTCGCGCTCGTCCAGCAGCAGCGGCTGATCGCCCTGGGCCATGGCAGCCAGTGCGGCGGCTACATCCAGCGGGTCAACCTCGTTTTCACCCAGATAGGTTTCCACCAGGTCGCGGAACGGCGCCAGGTCCCGGCGGCCAGCCAGGGTGTAGGTGATTTTTTCGCGGAATTTTTCCATGCGTGACGCGTTTACCGCAGCCGCGGTCGGCAGCTCCAGGCGCTCGATCGGCTTTTTGGTGGCCTTCTCGATAATGCGCAGCATACGGCGCTCGCGGGGGGCCACGAACAGGATGGCATCACCCTCGCGCCCGGCGCGGCCGGTACGGCCGATACGGTGGATATAGGCCTCAGTATCGTAAGGGATGTCGTAGTTGATCACGTGACTGATACGTTTCACATCCAGGCCACGCGCCGCTACATCTGTAGCCACTACGATATCCAGCTTGCCGCTTTTCAGCTTGTCGATCACCTGCTCGCGCAGGTTCTGCGCCATGTCGCCGTTCAGGGCGGCGCTGGCAAAGCCGCGTGCGGCGAGCTTGTCGGCGATCTCGACGGTGGCGTTCTTGGTGCGCACGAAGATGATGGTGCCGTCCACCGGCTCTGCTTCCAGGATACGGGTCAGCGCGTCCATCTTGTGCAGGCCGCCCACCGGCCAGTAACGCTGGCGGATGGTGTCGGCGGTCTCGGTCTTGACCTTGATCTTCACGTCCACCGGGTCGTGCAGGTGGTCGCGGGCAATCTTGGCGATCTCGCGGGGCATGGTGGCGGAGAAGAGCGCGATCTGGCGCTCTTCCGGAATCTGTTCCAGCACCCACTCCACATCGTCGATAAAGCCCATACGCAGCATTTCGTCGGCTTCGTCGAGGACCAGGGTCTTCAGGCCGGACAGGTCCAGGGTGCCCTTGCGCATGTGGTCCATCACCCGGCCGGGGGTGCCCACAATCAGCTGCACGCCGCGCTTCAGTTGCTGGATCTGGCCGCGGTAGTCCGCGCCGCCATAAATAGGCGCAACGTGGAAGCCCTTGAGGTTGGCCGCGTAAGACTGGCAAGCCTCGGCCACCTGGATGGCCAGCTCGCGGGTCGGTGCCAGCACCAGAGCCTGGGGCCGCTTGCTTTTCAGGTCCAGGCCCGCCAGCAGGGGCAGTGCGAAGGCCGCGGTTTTACCGGTGCCGGTCTGGGCCTGGCCCAGGACGTCGCGCCCTTCCAGCAGGGACGGGATCGTCTTTGCCTGGATGGGGGACGGGGTTTCGTAGCCGAGCTTGGTGACAGCGGCGAGAATTTCAGACGGCAGGCCAAGCTGGTCAAAGCCCAGTTGCGTGGGGGTATCGGTCATGTTGGAGTTCACTTGAATAGTCATAGGGGCCGGGCCGGGCCATGTGACCCTCAGGGGTAACCATAGCGCACGGCGGAGGATTGCTGGGCAAGGCGAAGAAGCCCATTAATAGCACCGGCTATTTCAAGCTTTTTCAACTCTGAGACAGGGGCCTGTGGCGAGGAGGTCTGTTACCCAATACATCTGATGTCCCGCTCGGGGCCGCACATCGGCGGTGGGACAAAAGGCTGCGCAGTCTACCAGTTTGGCGGCAGACTGCCAGTTTAATTTTTAACCAACAGGGATAATGTCAGGCGGCGAGGTACTCTTCCTCTTCCCCGACCTGCGGTACCGGGCGCTCGATACCGGACACCAGCACCGGAGCCATCCTCAGCCAGGCCTGCTCGACCGCATGGTCCATATCCTTGAAGAAGCTGCCGTCCAGCTGGGTGCGCTCGTACAGATAGGTGCGGAACTGGCGGAAGAACTGTGGATCCACCGGCTGCGCTGACTGCCAGAACTCGCTGAGGGTACCCTGGTGGGTCAGGCCGCGTTGATCATACAGCGCGGTACCCAGGGTAATGGTGGGCACCTTGTGCAGCAGCGCCGAAATACCCACGGTACTGTTGATGGTGATCAGTCCCTTGGCGTGCGAGAGCAGCGTCGGCAGGTGCAGGTCGTGACAGTACACGATGCGCCCATTGACCTTGTATTCCCGCGCAACCCGGTTGATCAGCTTGCCGTAGTGGCAGAATCCGCGATCCATGGGGTGGTGCTTGATCACCAGCAGCTCGTTCTGGGCCGCGCCATCGGCGAAGGATCGAATCACCTCGACGATCGAATCCTCGATGCTGTCGTAGCCGGAGTGCTCGCGAATCTGGAAGTCATCCTGGGTCTGCAGTGCATACAGGTAAAACTCACCGCTGTGGCGCTCCACCAGGGCGTCGAGATAGTTGCGCTGGGTGAGCTTGTACAGGCCCTTGCGGTAAAAGCTTTTCAGCCAGCAAATGCCTTCCTGCACGCAATTGCGCGGCCGGTGGTGGCGATAGCCGGAGAACTCGCGACGGAAAAAGCAGGAGGTGAGGTAATAGGCGATGGCGAACCAGGCCCGCTGCCAGAAGGTCTGGCCGATGTGCACCTTGCCACTGCGGTTGTGGGGCTGGTAGCGCTGGACCGCTTGCGGGCTCCAGTCGGCACCGGAAAAGCCATTGACGCCGCCCTGCTCCAGGGTGACAAAGTCGGGCCGCAGGTAGCCTTCCTCAAACGCCCAGAAAGACACTCCCTGCTCGTCGCAGATGGCGCGGGCCTGACGATGGTAGTAGCGGCAGTCACCGTAGACGACCACGGCGCGGATATCGTGCTGGCGCAGGTAACCGGCAAAGTACTCCGGCCAGCCCGCCTGGCCACCGGAATAGTCCACCTGGTGGTCAGCCCAGCCGAACAGGCGGTCCCCGCCGTTGAAATTGATCTTGTGCGTCTGCAGGCCGCGCGCGGAAAAATACCGGGCGCAACGCGCAAAGAAAGGACCATGCGGCCCCTGCAAGAATACGACCCCTGACATTTATCCCCACTTAGCCCCACGGCAAAACTGCCGCCCCCCGGAGCACAACACGTGTGCAGGTAACCCCTGCACCCCCAAATAAGCAATAGCGGCCAAACCGGCCAAAATTCAAACAGATACGTGTCAATTTTTGTGAATGACAGCGCATGTATGGCGCAGAATCATACAGGGTTACAGGACACTTGTCTTCTGACTCCGAGTCCCATTTGGGCGCTACCGGCTGAATCTGCCGCCAAAGTTGCGCTGCTCTCCACTGGCCAGCTTCGCCCGGTCGAGCCGCGCCAGCACTTTGCCCCAGCCCCACTCAAAAGCCCGCGCCGTCGACTCCGGCCATAACGTGAACAGCGGGTTGAACGGGTTGTCCCGCGCCTGCATCCACACCGTCATCCGGTGGGACTTTTCCGCCGCTTGCCCGCGACGGTGGAAGCCGTAGACATTGGCCACCACCAGCGTGTTCGCCGGCACATGGAACACTTTCGGCGCGAAGCCCATTTTCTTGAGGTCTGCCGCACTCACGCGGAAAGAGCCATCCCAGTAGCGTGCCGGATCACGCTGTTCGCCGCGCTTGCAGGCCTCCAGGCTCTGCCGGTATTCCCACTTCAGCCGGCGCCAGCTCAGGCAGTGGGAGCCGGGCACATACACGAAAGGCCCGTTACTGTCGTCTGTATCATCAAGATACAGCCAGCCCTTTACACAGGGATGAAAGGTATCCGCATGCATATCCCGCTGCGGATCCGGGCGCGGCGTCACATTGGCCTGGTTGCACAGGTTTTCCACGTAGTACAACGGCCTGCGGTTCTTCGACGAGCAGTAGCGCATCAGCCGGTCGAGCCGCGGGCTTTCTACCAGTGCCCGCATCGCGGGCATCTGTGCGCGCTCGGCACCGGTAATGAACACCCGCTGGGTCAGGGTGGTGCCCTCCACAAACTCCCGCACGTCGCCCGTGTAGCCTTGCAATTCACGCGCCAACTTGTCGAACTCGGCGTCAGGCAGGAAGTTGTGCTTGAGAATAAAACCGTATTTGCGGAAGTGGCGCCGGTCTTCTGCGGGAACCAGTGGCGACAGCAGCAAAAGGCGAAAACGGAACAGACCGTGGGCGACCACAATGCGCAGCACATGCAGGCCGCAGCGGTTCAGCCAGTAACTGCCGATGATCGGGTTGTTCTTGAAGCTCTTGCCCCAGGACAGCAGCTCGAGGAGCCACTTGGGTAGCAGATAGATTTTTTTGAAGAATCTGGTGCTCACGTAATTCTCGATCGTGATTATTTATTGTTCGGCACGCCAGGATCAGCGCCGGAAAAACCGATTGCGCACTATACGGTAAAGGGCTCGTCGCCACCCACCCTGTTCGGGGTTCGATCTCTGACTCTCCAGTATCTGCACCGCCGTCTCCACATCCACGATGTCCCCGCTTTTCGGGTCTACATAGGTGGGGTAAAGGATCAGCGTCGCCGCCACCAGCTCATCGAGGGTGTGCCTGCGGCCCCGCGCCTTGCGGCAGCGTCGCACCGCCGCCAGCTCCGCCAGTGCCTCAGGAGCACCGTCGTCATCGCCACTCAGCAGGCGATCCTCGCTCAGCCCCCAACCCGCATAAAACGGCAAACCGTAGGTCACCACCTTCACCCCGCGCAACAAGGCTTCAAACCCGCTCAGCGAGCACAGCGTGTGCAACTCATCCACCCGCGCCAGCAATGCCGGCATTGGAGTATCCGTTACCAGCTGGTCATACAGTTCACCAACATCACCGGCCAGCGCCCCCACGCGCCCGCCGGCAAGCACATCCGGGTGCGGTTTGTAGATAATGTGGGCTTCCGGATATGCCCGGCGCACCTGCTCCAGCAGCTGGCGATTGGACTTGAGCCAGGGAGAACCGTGGGCGATGGACGCATCGCTCTCCACCTGCCCCGGCACCAGTATGACGGTACGATTTTCAGGCAGAGCGAGCTCTGATGTCTGCCCGCCGACGTTGTACTTGCTCAGCTGCCGGCTGACCAGTAAATCGCGCAGAGCCGCGGCGCGGGCACAGAGTTCCGCATCAAACTCCTCACTTTTCAGAATGGATTCGAGATCAGACGGCCGCGACGCATCGTAATAAATACCCTGCCGGTCCAGCACCAGCGACAGCGGGCGCACCAGATCCGATCCCAGTCCCACCGAACGCAGGAAACCATCCTCCAGCCGCCACAGCGGCAAACGGGATTTTTTACAGGCCGCCACCACGGATTCCTGCAAACTGCTGGCCCAGGCCACAACCTGTGTTTCAGGTGCTGCTGCGGCAATGGAAGCGGGCTCAGCAGCGGCAAACTGCATCTGTTCCGGGCGCCCGAGAAAATCCGGCACAAAGCCCCGCTTCCAGGGCGAAAAGCCGAGCCCGAGCCAGGGGCCCGCCAACGCCTGATGCCGCCTTTTCTGTTCGGCAATCAGGTGGATGGAATCCTCGAGCTTACAGCGTTCGCCGGTGTAGGGATTGATATAGCGGCAGTAGCGCAGGTAAGCCGCCGCAAATACCTGCTCTAGAGACCGGCTTTGCCCGCGCCGCGCACAACTCTGCACATCCCCGGTCAGTCCCCATCCGGCGAAAAACGGCAAACCAAAGCAGCGCACCGGCTTGCCGGCCAGCAGGGCATCAAACCCGAACTGGCTGGTGACCACATAAACTTTCTCGACCGCGTCGAGCAGCGCCCAGGGAGAAATATCCTCCGAACACAAGCGGCAGTTGTGCAAGCGCGCGGCGTCCAGCAGATACCCGCGCTTCTTACGGGCGATCACATCCGGATGCACCTTGACAACTACCTCGGCACCAGGGTTCTCGGCAATGGCCGCTGCCAGCATGCGGGTAAAACTGGCGGCGTCGGCGCCACCATAGGTCACCGCGGCATCGCCAAAGGTCTGGTCCACCACCAGCACCCGCGGACGCTCATCGGGCCAGCTGACCGGTGTATCCGGGGCGCAGTTGAACTTCGACAGGCGATGCCGGCGCAGCAGGTCGATACAGTCACGCGCGCGCTGCAGTTCCTGCTCCGAAAAGTCCGCCGCGAGGATCAGGTTTTCCAGATCGCTCGGCGCGGTCGCGTCGTAATAAATTCCAGTGTAATCGACAATCAGGCTGTGCAGGGGTGCGCCCTGCACACCCAGCCCGAACGAGCGCAGGAAGCCATCTTCCAGGCTGACAAACGGCAACCCGGTTTCAGCGGCAATCTTGCGTGCGCGCGCCGCGGTGGGCTTGCGCCCCCAGCCGCCAATATGCGTGGTGCCTTTTGCCGGGCGCCAGGCAAACCAGTAGCTGGGTGCCTCCAGCAAGGCATCGAGGCTGGGAATCCGCTTCAGGCCGCGGGCGCAGTAACCAATTACAGACACGCGCGCGCCTCGCTCGACATCTGTTTGCGAACACTCTGATCCGCAGCCAGCTGCAGGATTGCGTCTGCCCAGGCCCGCTGATCCATCGGCAACAACAGGCCATTTTCCCGGTGGCGAACCACCTCCCCGTAAACCGGCCCGGCCGCATAAATGCCCACGGCACCGGCCAGGGTGATATCCAGGAACTTGGTATGGGCGCGGGCGCGGTTAAACGGCGAATCCAGCAACGGCGCCAGGCCGATCGCCCGCCCCGGGCGTCTGAGGAGAGACTGATAGGCGCCCCACTTCATCGGGTGCAACACATGCACCCGCGGTAGCCCGCGGAACAGGCGGTTAACCCGGCTACTGCCAATCACCTCAAACACAATCCGCTCATCCGCCGCCAGCACCCGCTCAATCACCGGGCGCAGCCATTCAAGGTCCGCACCGTGGGAGGCGGAGCCGTGGTAAAACACCGTTATGGGCCCAGACTCAGAAAATTCCACATCTGTCCGCTGCATCAACGGAGCCAGTGCGGCCGGCACCTGCGGAGCCAGCAACTGCGGCTGCCAGTCGGCATAACGCCGCTGAAGATACGGTGTAGACACCAGCAACTTCGCACCCATCGTCCGCAACCAGCGCTGGTGCCGCCAGCTCAAGCGCAGCAGCTTCCACTGATAGCGCAACGGCATACGGGCAAAGGAAGACCAGCTGAACAGGTCGTCGTCCATAAAGAGGTGCACGCCCGCGATTTCATCGCGGCTGGCAGTAATCAGGCGGCGCCATACGGGAGGGATATAACGGACGAACAACACCTGGGCACCGCGAAGCGCACCTGGTTCCGGCAGCTCCGCAAACGCGTGGCGCTCAACGGAATGGCCCTGTGCGCGCAGGAAAGGCAGCACAAAGTAGTCGGAGGACGGGTTGGCGTTTTCCTCAACCACGATCCAGCGGCTTTCGCAAATCGCAGTTTTGGTAGATGCGGGAGAGGCGGCAACTATCAACGTATTATCACTTTCTATCAAATTGATAATTCTTCAGGTCAGGCGCAAATGGGCGGCAATTATGCCGAATCCAGCTCCAAAGTGCCCGCCACCCTGCCCAGCGAATTTCAATTTGACGCTGTTCAACCGGCAGCGCTTCTTGACGCTATACAAATCACACACCATACTCCGGAATTAGCCGCTAATTCCGGAGTATGATATGTTTTCTCGCTTGATTTCCTGCCCTGAAAACCGCTCTTTTTTCCTATTTGGCGCACGTGGTGTAGGAAAAAGCACCCTCGTTCGCACCCAGCTCCCGGACGCCCTTTACATCAACCTCCTGCTCGACGAAGAGGAAGCACAGCTGGCTGGCGATCCCGACTCTCTCGTTCGCCGCCTGAAAGCTTGGGAGCCCTCAGTTTCGCCCTCAGGCGCACTTCCGGTCGTGGTCATCGACGAAGTACAGAAAGTGCCCAAGCTCCTGGATGTCATTCATCACCTGATCGAACAGAAGCTTTACCGTTTCGTATTGACCGGATCAAGCGCCCGCAAACTGAAGCGCGGCAGTTCCAATCTACTGGCCGGCAGGGCCTCGGTACGTGAGCTCTACCCTTTCACGGTCGACGAACTGGGCGACCGTTTTGATACTGACTCCGCCATGACGTGGGGCCTCCTGCCAGAAATCTACCACTTGCAGGACGAAGAGGATCGCTACGACTACCTGACCGCCTACGCCAGAACTTACCTGAAAGAAGAAGTCTGGGGAGAACAGCTTATCCGCAACCTGGAACCTTTTCGTAAATTCCTACAGGTGGCCGCCCAGAGTAACGGAAAGGAAGTCAATTTTGCGGCCACAGCTCGCCACTGCGGCGTAACTGAAAAAACAGTACGCACCTATTTCGAGATCCTGGAAGACACCCTGCTGGGCTTCTTCCTGGAACCTTTTGATACCTCCGTGCGCAAACAAGTCGGGAAAACGCCAAAGTTTTACTTCTTCGATCCCGGAGTCAAACGCGCACTGGCTGGAGAATTGCGTCTGCAACCAACAACAGGCACCTCCTACTACGGAGAAACATTCGAACACCTGGTGCTGCTGGAACTTTACAAACGCTGCAGCTACGCCAGAAATGATTTCAAGCTTTCATTCCTTCGCACAAAAAGCGGGCAGGAAATTGATTGCATCATACAGCGCCCAGGAAAGCCGCTACTGCTTGTAGAAATAAAATCAGCAAAGACCATAACCCCAGAGAAGATTACCCGGTACACCAAACTGGCCAGGGACTTCGCGAACGCAGAAGCCATTGTTCTGAGCCAGGCCCCTCACAGTCAGATGATCGAAGAAATCCGGGTTTTTCCCTGGATGGAAGGGGTCAACTACATTCTGGAAAACTGAACGCTATTATCATTTTACAGGCCCGCGCCACCCGGCATCGCGAAGCGCAGCCCTGGATTTATCCGGAATGGCGCGGCGGTGACGAAGACAAGGAGCTGTCATGCAAGGCGAAAGCAACACATGGAAACTGGTTGCGGGTTACCTGGTGGTGCGCGACAAAATAAAGGTAAACAGCGGCTATGCCCGCAACCTGCCCGGGTTCTTCAGCAGCACCTTCGGGGATGGCAATCAGCAACCTCTACGCTGCCTGCTTGTCCCCAAAACACCTCCCACCGCATTCAAGATGCGAGATGACTCATAAAAAGTCCATAAAGCACCATTAAGGGCCATATATGAACCAAAAAATTGACATCAACAGCAAAAGCCCACTACGCTGACTACTTGAGCCACCAATAGACCATAAGACAGTCTTATGATCCCCATATGGATCACCTAAAGCCATGCCAAAGTCAATCACTCGCACCTACTCCCGCTACAGTCGCGATGCCACAGCCTTGCTCGGCGCGTTGATTCGTGAGGCGCGCAACAGAAGCAAGTTGACCGCGCAGGAGGTTGCGGACCGCGCGGGCATCTCCAGAGGGCTGATGCAACGCATAGAGAAGGGCAATCTTAAATGCGAAATTGGCGTTGTATTCGAAGTTGCCACCATTGTCGGGGTCAAGCTCTTCGATATGGACAACCCCGCGCTCTCGAGACAACTAGAAGAAACCAGAGACAAGCTGGCACTCCTGCCCAAATCCATCCGCAAGAAATCCAAGGCACCACAAGATGACTTCTAACCACAACAACGAAGCATTCGTGTGGATCTGGCTACCCGGCGAAACTGAACCTGTCGTGGCTGGTCGACTGGAAGCGGAAAATGACAAAATCGTATTCAACTACGGCAAAAGCTATCTGGCACGAGTCGGCGACCAACCTCCAGCAATTCCCATATACGACGCCGAGCTGCCATTAAAAGCGGGAATACTGCCCCTGCTCCCAGGGCTGACCATGCCGGGCTGTATTCGAGACGCCGGTCCCGAAGCCTGGGGGAGACGGGTGATCATTAACCAGAAGCTGGGGCGGAAAGGCGTCGATACGGATACCGCCGAGCTGGACGAACTTACCTATCTACTGGAGTCGGGTTCAGACCGAATTGGCGCCCTCGATTTTCAGCACTCGCCTACGGAATATGTACCCCGTACCGCAAACAACGTAAGCCTGGAAGAACTGCTGGAATCTGCTGAACGAGTGGAAAAAGGCCAACCCCTCACTCCCGAACTGGATCAAGCATTGTTTCGCGGTAGCTCCATTGGAGGTGCTCGACCGAAAGCCCTTATCCAGGATCAGGGGAAAAAATATATCGCCAAATTTTCGTCCAGTACTGATCTGTACAGCGTGGTAAAAGCAGAATTTATCGCCATGCGACTCGCACAAATAGCAGGGCTCAATGTGGCCCCCGTAGAAATGGTCAAAGCCGCAAATAAAGACGTATTACTGATTGAGCGCTTTGATCGAGAACCGAAAGGCGATGACTGGACTCGCAAGGCAATGGTCTCTGCACTCACACTGCTGGGGCTGGACGACATGATGGCGCGATACGCCAGCTATGAAACGCTCGCCGAAATCATCCGACACCGCTTTACTGCGCCAAAAGAAACACTAAAGGAGCTCTACTCCCGCCTCGTTTTCAATATTCTCTGCGGTAACACGGATGACCACGCCCGCAACCACGCCGCCTTCTGGGATGGCGACGCATTGACCCTGACGCCCGCCTACGACATTTGCCCCCAAGGGCGCACCGGTAACGAAGCCTCCCAAGCCATGCTCATCTCAGGCAATAATAACCTTAGCCAACTTCAAACCTGCCTCGATACCGCCAAAAATTTTCTACTCTCCGAGCAGGAAGCCCGCGACATATTCAGTCAACTGACAGAGGCAATCCACCAACACTGGGAAACCACTTGTGAAGAAGCCGAGCTGAGTGAGATAGACAGAAAACTGTTCTGGGGGCGCCAATTTTTGAATCCGTTTTCTATGCAACTGACATAAACCACACAACCCGGCCAAAATGTAACCGGCAGCCAACCGGAGTTATACTCCAAAAATCAAAAATGGGAGTATAACGAGTGCCTCAATTAAGGGAGCAGAGCTAAATAGCTCATGGCTTCAAGGCCAATGGAAGTAACCACGGCGTACTGCCACAAAGTGAATACATATGGCCACGAGTTGTAGCCATTACTGCGTAAACGGAAATACCACCGGCAACATCACCAACACGGTGATCGAATACGCAACAGTCAGAGGCAGGCCCGCGCGCACAAAGTCTCTCAGATGATATCCCCCCAGGTTCTGCACCATCAGATTGGTCTGGTAACCGAACGGGGTCAGGAAGCTGGCACTGGCCCCATAGGCCACCGCCATTACGAAAGGCATCCAGCTTACCCCAAAACTCTCCGCCAGGCTCCAGGCCAGGGGGAATGCCAGGGCCGCGGCGGCGTTATTGGTCATCAGCTCGGTCAGCGCCAGGGTCAGAAAGAATACCCCGATCAGCGCCAGATACGGGCCGCCCCCCTCGACTAGCCCGCGCAACCCTTCCGCTAGGGCCGCCGCGAGTCCACTGCTGGTAAACGCATCGGCAAGCACCAGCGCACTCGCAATAATCAGCCAGATCTGGAACGGAAAACGACGCTGCAGCTCAGTAGTGCTGACGATACCAATAGCGATCATTCCGCCGAGCAACACCACCAGCCCCTTCAGCAACGAGAAATACCCCATAGCGGCACCGGCCACCATGCCAATGAAACCGAGCGCCAGCAGCCAGCTGTCACGGCGGGAGAGCTGGCGCTGCACTTCGTTTCCACTGACTACATAGAAGTTCTTGTCGATATTGCGGTGGTGCTTGAAGTCCGGCCCCACCGCCAGCAGGAGTGCATCCCCCGCCTGCAGGGTTTTCTCCCCCAGCTTGCCAGACACCCGATCACCGCCGCGGCGCATGGCCACCACTGCCGCATCAAAGCGGGTGCGGAACTGGCAGCTTTTCAGGGTCTCTCCAATAATGCTGGAACTGGGGGTCAGCACCACCTCGATCATATCCAGCTCCAGCCGCTCGTCCTCCAGCGCAAACTGGTGCAGACCCGGAATCTCCTGCAGGCGGTCGATGTCCCGCACATCGCCGCTGAATATCAACTTGTCCCCGGACTTCACAATTTCTTTCGGCGCCACCGGGCTGATGGTGCGCCTGCCTCGCACAATCTCTACCAGGTACAGTGTTTCCAGTTGTCTCAGCCCGTTCTGCTCAACGGTTTTACCGTCGAGGGGGGAGTCGTCCTCGACCTCCGCTTCCAGCAGATATTCCGTCACCGCTTCCTGAACCCCGCGCCCCTCCGGCAGCAGACGATTGCACAGCACCAGCACTACCAAACCGACCGCCAGAACCGCCAGTCCCACCGGTAAAAACACAAAGAAATCCAAGCCGGGCTCGCCGCGGTCGAGCACAAAGCTGTTTACGATCAAATTGGTGGAAGTACCGATCAACGTAAGAGTGCCGCCGAGAATGGCCGCGTAGGAAAGTGGAATCAGGAGCTTGCCCGCGGGGTAACGGCGCTGCTTCTTAACACTGGAAGCCAGCGCTGCCACCACCGCCGTGTTGTTCAGAAAAGCGGAGCTGAGCGCCGTCGCGCCCGCAAGGCGGATCAGACTGCCCGCCAGAGAGCCATTGATCAGGCGGTCAGACACCAGACGCAGCCAGCTGGCCTTTTCCAGGCCGATCGACACCAGGAGCAGCGCAACGAGTGTGACCAGACCGGGATTTACCGCCTTTTGCAGTACAGACTCCGCCGGCACCAGCCCCGTCAGAAAACACACCGCCGCACCGGAAGCGAAAACCAGTGATGGGCGGAAGCGGGTAAAAACAAGAAAAGCGATCACCGCGATAAAAATAGCGGCAACAGCAGATTGGCTCAATGTCATAACAGTTTCATAAGAATACAGCGCTGCCTGCCGTGGCAATGCGCAATTTGCGTTTGTAGACCATCACGCCAGTGAAAAATCTTCGTGAATCAGTGTGAGGTTTGGATTGTACGCGGGGTCTGTGTCCAGCTGCGAACCCCAGCGTCTACGCATGTAATCGACTTCTCTCTGGGCGCGGCAGCGCTTTGCATTGGTGTCGTCGGCGCCGCGTGAGATCGACTCGTGATGGTAAAGCTCTGCATAGGGCGTCCACAGGTTTCGATAGCCCGCCTCGCGCACTTTCAAGCAGAGATCCACATCGTTGTACGCAATCGCCAGGTCGGTCTCATTGAGTCCGCCCACCTGTTCAAATACCGACTTGCGCAATACCAGGCACGCCGCGGTTACCGCCGACAGGTTTTGCACGACCTGCAAGCGCCCCATATAACCGGCGGCGTCGCGCAGGGCATATTTATGGCTGTGGCCGGCAGCCCCCCCGATTCCAAGAATCACGCCACCGTGCTGAACGGTATCATTGCCGTAATACAGCTTGGCCCCCACACAACCAATCTCTGCACGGCAAGCATGAGACACCATCTCGCACAGCCAATCGGGGGTAATGACCTCGATATCATTGTTGATCAGCCCCAGGATCGAGCCCCGCGCCAGACGCGCGCCAAAATTGTTGATTGCAGAGTAGTTGAACGGGTGGTTCCACTGGTGCACATGCACCCGCGCATCGGACTGTATCGCCTGCAAATAAGCCAGCGTTTCCGAGCAGCGGCTCTGGTTGTCGAGAATCAGAACTTCGAAATTGGGGTATGCAGTTTTCTGCAGGATGGAATCCACACACTGGCGAAGAACATCCACGCCATCCCGTGTCGGCACCAACAAGCTGACCATGGGTGCGGGATTTGGTATTGCCCAACGCAGACGGGCCACGGGTGAGCCCTGCCCCTCAGACGGTTGCCAGCTCTGCAGCGCAACCGGCAAATTGGCTTCTAACAGATAATGCTCCAGTGCGCTTTTTTCCGCAGACGCCAGCCGTTGTTGATCCGCAACCGGCATAATCTTCTGGTGGTACAGAACCCGGGGGATCCGGCACACATCCTCCGGGGGCACCAACTCCCGGCAGCGCAGCAAAGCCCAATAAATGGAAGCACTGCTGCCGGCAGGAAAGCCGCCACCCAAATGTTGCAACAGCTCAGCCCGAAAAAAGCAGCACTGCCCCACATAGTTACTGGCAAGCAGCAGATCGGGATTCCAGCCCGGCCGGAACAGTGGCGCCTCGCGGCCACCCGCACGATTTAATGTATCGCCATCCGTGTACAGCAACTGTACATCCGGCGTTTGTGCGATTGCGTCCGCCGCAAAATACAGGGCATGGGTCTGCAAGCGGCCGAAAGGCGACAACTCGGATACAAAGTGCGCACAATCCGACTCTCCGGATGCCTGCAGCCATTCACCGGAGAGCGACGCCCCGTCTTCCAGCAAGGTGATGCGCCCATCACTCCGCGCTGCCTCCAGCAAACGGGCAAGCGCCTCACCGGGCGCCGAGCGCAAGTCGGCACTGACTTCCAACACCACGCGCCAGTGGGGATAGGACTGAGACAGCAAGGAACGCAAAGCCGGCCACGCGGCATCGATCGAGTGTGGAGCCACCCGTAAACGCAGTGTGAATTGCACCGGCGGCGGCACACAGGAGGCTAGCGCCGAAACCGCATCGCTCGTTGGCAGCTTCTCCGCCTCAACCTGTGCCAGCCACTCCGCATACCCCGCATCCGGGCAGCGCTTGTGAAAGGTTTCCGAGTAATACTGCAGCGCCAGCGAGCGCCAGCTGCGGCCCTTTGACTGCGCTTCTTTTTTCAGGGATTTGTGCACGTCCTGGCGAGACTGGCCGCGATAATTGCGGTGCATATTGGCCAGGCGCTGACACAGCCGATCGCGGGCGAAGTGCGGTGCCAGCCAGGCGAGACAGCAGTGCGCAACCTCGTTGCCGGTTGCGGCAAGCGCGCCCTGCTCCGCCTCAGCCTCTTCTACAGTAAGCTCCAGCTCAAGGGCGCGCACCGGTGCAGGGAAATAACAGATTCTTTTTGCCACCTTGCCCCGGCGCAGCGGCAAAGTGACCGCGAGCGCGGGATCAAAACCGTCACCACCGTCGACCCGTAACAACAGGTGCTGGGCACCGAAGGTATCCGCAAGCTGGAATTCCAGCATATACCAGCCCTTACCGGGCAGGCGGCCCTGCCAGGACAGCACCTGCGCGACTGGGCCAGCCGCAGCGACTGCGCGCAGGGCCCGCGGCTGCAAGCGCACAAGATTCCGCAACGGTCTCAATGCAGGCCTCGCGTCTCACGGAAACACGGATCGACAAGCCGCGTATTCACTTCTTCGCGACCGGACTTTTCGGTTTACGCCAGCCGGAATTTGCCAGTGGCTGGCCGGTTGTTGCCACGGTGCATTCCACCAGATCTTCACTGGTGAGGCCCGGCAGTTTGACCGAGAAGCCGACATTTGCCCCACGGGGCACACCGAATGCCCGGAGCCCCTGGCGGTAAAGCCGTGCCCCGACCTCGGCCTTCAGCTCACCGTTTACTGTCACGCGGATCAGTGCGGCATCGTCGCTTTTTTCCGAATAGGCCCAGCCGTGCAAGTTATTTTCCCGGTACTCCGTAATCATGCCGACAACAAAAGGATCGCCGCGCCCGGCCAGGCGGGTGCGCCACTCCAGCTGGGTACGCGCCAGGTCGTAAAAGCGAAAATCCGCGGCATTCAGGCGCCGGAACTCTTTTTCCTGCGCTTCCGGCAGTGTGTATGGCTCGCGCCAGTTTTCACGCCCGGTATTGGTTTCCAGCCTGGGAATATCCAGGCCAAACTTGTGCTTCAGCTGCGCCAGGGACTCATCGTACATTTCAGTAATGCCGACCAGCCCGAGGGCAATCCACGGCACGCCCTGAAACATTTTGTGCTGACGATTTACATACTCCGGGCTGCGGAAAAAATGTGGCAGGTCCTGCTCGTAGCCCATGTACTTGACCAGGTGGTGATACTCGGACACAGCTCGCTGCAGCGGATCACGCAGGAAGGTCAGCATATTGCCGAGCGGAAATGCCGGCAGATAGCGCTGCGCACCGAAATGGCCGGTGAGGAACTGGTATCCGGACTGCTCGAACTGCCGCCTGAACGCCCACAAATCCTTGCGTTCATGTACCCACTGTGCCGCGATTGGACTGGTTTCCGGGCTGCCCGCGCCGTAGTCCCGGCAAACCTGCTCGCGCCCGAAATACTGGTCCATGCCGAGACGAAAGCTGGTGCCAGCCGTTTTAGGCACATGAATAAAAACAAGAGGAGAAACTGCCACTTATTACCTCAGTGCAAAGTTTTCAAAATCCAGGGTGAGATTGCGGTTGTAGGCCGGGTCAGCCAGCAGCATATCTTTCCACTTGGATTGCATATGGCGCACCTCCTGCTTGAAGCGGGGAGCATTCTCCGCACTGGTATCGTCACCGCGACTGATCGACTCGTGGTGGTACAGCTCTGCATAGGGTGTCCACAGATTGCGGTAGCCTGCATCGCGCACCTTCAGGCAGAAATCCACATCATTGAACGCCACCTTGAGGTTTTCCTCATCCAGGCCACCCACTTCTTCAAATACGGATTTACGCACCAGCAGGCAGGCCGCGGTTACTGCGGAATAGTTCTGCACCAGATTGAGCCGGTAAAAATAACCCGGCTCCGAGCGCGGAAAATGCTTGTGCGAATGGCCGGCAACGCCGCCCAGCCCCAGCACCACGCCGGCATGCTGCACCGTATCGTTGGGGTAATACAGCTTTGCGCCCACGCAACCGATTTCCGGGCGGGCGGCCTGGCTGACCATCTCTTCCAGCCAACCGGGGGAGATGACTTCGATATCGTTGTTGACCAGGCCAATAATCGCACCGCGCGCCTGGCGCACGCCAAAATTGTTCATGGCGGAATAATTAAACGGAAAGTCGTAATCCACAATACGTACATTGTCCCGGCAGGCGATCTCCCCAAAATACTGCAGGGTGCGCTCACAGGTGGTCTGGTTGTTCAGCACCAGGATTTCGTAATTGGCGTAGGTCGTCTTTGCCAGGATCGACTCGATACACTGCCGCAAAATATCGTAGCCATCCCGCGTGGGGATCAGCAGGCTGACCAGCGGCTCCGCATCATCCAGAAGGTAACGCACGCGGTAGGTATTGGGTGCAATACCCCGGCCAACTTCAACCTGGATACCGCGCCGGGAGAAGTGATCCTGCAGCGCGCGCATACCCGCCTGCGTGGTATACCCCTTCGCCTCGGACGCAAGCGCGGTGGAGCCTTCTGCGGCGCGCCAGTGGTACAGCACTTTGGGGATGTGCACAATTTCGGTACTGGCAACCTGCGCCACGCACCGCAACAACAGGTCGTAATCCTGGCAGCCCTCGAAGCCGGGCCGGAACCCGCCCACGGCACGCACCAGCCCGGTGCGGTAAACCCCAAGGTGCGAGACAAAATTCTGGGAATACAGCAGATCCGGATTCCAGTCCGGCTTGAAGTGCGGCTCGCAGCGCTGACCTTCGGCGTCGAGTTTGTCTTCGTCGGAATACAGGATCTGCGCCGAAGGCGAGGCCTGTAATGCGGTCGCGACTTCCAATAACGCCTGCGGCGCGAGGCTGTCATCGTGGTCTAGCAGTGCCACGAACTCGCCCTGCACGAGCTCCAGCGCGGTATTGCTGGCCCTGCAGATGTGACCGTTCTCGGGTCTGCGCACCCAGTGCACGCGGGAATCCCGCTCGGCATATTCGGCAAGAATCCGCGGTATCTCGGGATTGGTGGAAGCGTCATCCGCGAGACACAGTTGCCAGTGCGGGTAGTGCTGTACGAGTACCGAATCCAGGCACGCCCGCAGCTGGGCTGCATCCGGGTTGAATACCGGCACCACAATGGAGATCAGGGGCTTGTGCGTGAGCGTGTCGAGGCGCTTCGCTACCGCTTGCGGGCCGTAGAGCTGCGACTCGCGCGCAACCGACACCGCGTAGTCCGCCGTCGCGCTCGGGGAAACCAGCTCATGGTATGCCTCCCACAGTGACTCCAGAGGCTTTGCCGCCAACTCGGAATAACGCTGCTCGCCAATATAGGGAGACGCCTCCAGCTTGCGCAGCATTGCCCGCCGGGCGAAACCGCGGGATACCCTGGCCAGTACGAAGTGCTGGATCTCGATGTCGGCCGGACACTCGCTGGGGTCAAAGCGCAACGATTTTGCCAGACGGGGGAAGTAGCACAGGCGCTTGACCATCTGACCGGCGGGAATCGCGAACGGGAAACAGGTCTCTTCCGAGTACCCCTCGCCGCAATCCACATACAGCTTGCCGGTCAGCACCGGCAGGTCCGAATCGGCGCGCACCTCGAGCATCACCCAGCCGCGCGGCAGTAATCCGTACGCCGGTTCGACCGCAAGTGCCGGGTCCGCCCCCACAAGACGCCAGCTGGCACCACTGCCCTCGACATCCGCGAGCGGCCGAAACGCACACGGCTGCCGGCGGGCCAACCAGCGGCGCGCTTCACCTAAAATATATCGAGGAGATTTCACTACAACTCCGCCCCTGCAAGATTATTCCGTCATTCCTGCCTGTGGATAGGGCGACACGAGAACGACCAGCGCCTGTAAAAGGCACTAAAACCAAACCGTGAATGATACCAACGATTGAGGCGCCTAGCCCAGTACCGAATCACCCGAAACGCCTGACAGCCTGATTACTGAGCCCGTAACCCCGGGTGGGCACATCAACCTTAGCCGTGCACCTTGCGGTCTTTCGAGTGTTTTTCAAACTGCCACTCGGCAGCGGTCATCCAGCGCTGTAGCTCGGGAAACTGAATCGGCTGCGCATGCAGCGGGCGTACATCTCCGGCCACGCGGATATTCAGGCTGTCGGCCGGGCTCACCCCCAATGATTTGAGATCCAGCTCAAAGCCGCACTCCCCGGTAGGGTGAATACCCGCCTTCTGGAGGTCTTCCCGGTAAAGCTTTGCCTCTACTCTGGCCACCAACTCACCATTGGCCTCAACCTCGATCGTGACCGGGCGCGTATGATGGGCAAGCCGTGCCCAGCCGCGCAGCATGCCGGTGCGGAGCAGATCGACATTGACCGTACCGCGGGCCTTGGTGATGCGGGTCTTATCCAGGTAATCCAAGGGATCCGGAGAGATAAACTGCAGCGCCGCATCCCGCTGCTGCGCATCCGGCTTCAGGCCGGTGAATTCCACCAGCTGCTGCACGAACTCCTGCTTAAAACGCACCACCTTGTCGGACGAGACCAGCATGACCGGCGAGCGGGTGCGCTCGAGAAAATCAACGATTTTCCCGTAATCCTCCAGTGCCCGGCGCAGGCCCTTGTCGAGTCCCAGATTCATGGAGATGGCATTGCGGTTGGCGATCGAGAACAGATCCCGGAACACAAAGATAAAGTGCGGATTGCGAAGCGCACCCTCCAGGCGATCCAGTTGCGCTAGGGTCGATGGGCGCTTCCAGCCCCACTTGTCATGTGAAGTATTGTAATCCGCTACAACAGCCTCAATAGCCTCGTCGGACTGACCCTCGAAAGCAAGACTGAGACGGAGATCCTCAAATACCGGTGGGTGGCAGCGCTCGCCCATAGGCAAACCCAGAGCTGCCAGAGCACCGGCAACGATGGATGTGCCACCGCGGGCAACGCCTACCACCACGATTGTGCGGCACTCTTCGATAGCAGGGAGATTCAGTATTTCAATCCCTCTATTAACCAGCTTTTCCGCGATCATAATTTTCTCGCTCAGGTACCATCTCTATTAGCTAGGTACGAACCGAAAGCTGACAGTGACACCATCGATTATTACCAGATCTATCCAACCAAAGGAATTCAAGACAAATGCTTACCTAGCAGAAAAGATCTAATACCACACCAAACAGCGACTTTAGTATCTAATCAAGCAAGTTGATCTAAAATCTCGAGAAGAAAATTTTGATCGACCGCAAAATTCTCTGTTGACCTTGCTCCTTGTTGACCACCACCGCTTTCAAAGTCCGCTCGACCTCGAAATTCGCAAAAATGCAATCCCTTTGTCGCCGCCAAATCGTAATACCAATAACCATCCATCCTATCACCAATAATATTCACGACCCGAGTTCCCGGTGCACAAAAGGCTATATTTGCCATGCTCGCCCCACAAACTCCTACCACAGTATCCGCAGAAGAAAATAGATTCATAGCTTGACCCACTTCCAGCTCAGAACCTAGGACACTTATATACCCCCGACTCTCAAGCTCATCCCGCAACACTGATTCCGCAAGAAGCCTCCTATCACCAGCATCTTCCCGTGAAACAAAAATCTTTTTTTTCTTTTCAGGAACGCTATTATTTGTCGGCGAATAAAAATCCTTAATAAATGGAGCTTTCCAAGAAGGGTGCCTACTAATACCATGCAGAAAGGCGAAGCGATTAAGCCTCATTGTGCAAAAAGGCCGAAACTCTACCTCAAATTCACCAGATGAAAAAAAAGAAATCAAATCTAGAATTCTTGATCGCAAGATATCAGACTGAACACCAATCACAAGAATTTTCTTATAACCAGCTGAAAGGATTTCATCCTTGAAATAAAGAGCTGGAAGCTGATCAATGAGAAAATGGCCATAATTATTATATATTGGCTTATAAAAACCTAAAAGAAGTACAGACTCCTCTACAGACACAACACGTTGGCACCTAAAATCCTCCGGCTCTATATCAGGCAGGACTGACTCCTCAAGTGAAAACCCATTGTCACATATCGAGACAACCTCGTCTTTAGCGCAAAAATACCTTTTCGCGCCACTCCGGTGAAGCATCACATCTTCCATCTCAACCAAAAAGACATCAGATGCAGGCGAGTGCTCAACCTTTTCCACCTCAGAGAATCCAGCCAACTGCTTACCACCGAATCGGCCAAGATCTAGCCGGGAGAGCCTTGAAGTAACGGGACTCCTGAGCAATTTCGTAATCTTCATAAAATATAAAAATCAAAATTAAACTATATTATCTCAGGAGACCAGCCGTAGCCAAAATTCCTAAAATCAGACTCATAAATCTCACAAACGAGATCTACACATTGAGTGTCAAAATACCTCTCAACTTTTCCATAAGCATTAGTGGCGTGCCAAGAGCTCGAAACTCTTTCAGCCCCTCGAATCCCCAAGCGCATGCACAGCATCTCAAAGTGAGAGCCAAACAGTTCAAACCTACCAACAAAAGAATAATGAACTCGATTTGGGCGCAACAGATAAGTTTGCGGTGCCCAGTGAATATCATATTCGGATTCTGACTGCTTACTCACCGCCTCCAAAAATTCCAGGAAAGTCGGAACTACGTCAGGGTCAAAACCAAGTTTCGGGGCCAACCTTCGACGCTCATATTCAACTTTCACCATCTTGTCTAAATAACAGGAAAGCACCCGTGTAAACGGATTTCTAACGAAGCAGAATCGAAAATATTCCGAGCCTACAAGACTCCTCCCAAACGTAGCCAATTCGTCGGATGGCCGCATAAGAGGAGATAACTCTCTATTGTGAACATCTCCCGGGTTTTCATATTTAATACTCTCACCCAATTCGGCCTCCTGCAGCACCCGCTTGACACTAGTGCACGCCACCTTAGGAGTCTCGACGTAAAGAAACTTATTCTTCTTGGAGACATGGCAAAGATAATTAGTCAGCGCAAAAGGTTGATTAAATGTATTCCGAGCAAACTGCTCCAAGTTCCGCTCGCTTTCGTCTTTCAATATTCCTTCTTTCATATACTCACCCAAAATATCAACAAGTCCGCCCTAACAAGAAAATCCACTATTCGGCGAATCACAAAAGAACCAAAAAAACAATACCTAGGCTAAAATGCTAGCAGTGAAATAAGAACATATAGGTCATATGCTCTTGTCCACATACCAATCGTCCCATCTCGTCAGCTCCGGTCGCCAACGCTCATATCCATTCTCTTCTAGCAATGAGCAAATACTATCTCGTTTGTCACTCTCACCTGCATGCTCGACTGAAACAAGTCGAAAGCGATAGGCATCGAAATCGAAGCATTTTAATATTTCAAATTCCGACCCTTCCGTGTCAATGGAAAGGTAATCGACGACTTTAGGGGCATCGTACTGTGCAAGCAGATCCAGCAGGGAGACCGTATCGACCTCGACAGTTTGCTTCTCTGCTCTGTTGCCGTTTTTCTCATGGACATCATCAGGAATGACATCAACCATACGAGAAAGCTCGGGCCTTGAAACCACATTTTCAAAGGCCTTTATATCGCCACTGTGAGAGAAAACACATTTACTAGAAACATGACACGCTCTGTTCTCGGCCAGGGCAGAGTGCCAAACCGGGTTCGGCTCCGCCAATATGCCTTTCCAACCGTACTGTTTTTCGAGAAGCAGTGTATTACTCAGCAACTTCCCGTCACATGCTCCAAACTCTACGAAATAGCCTTCCCGCTTTTCGTTGAGCATATACAGAACCCATAGATCCTGAAGGATCTGAGAATGAGACACGGACAGGCGCTGCTGACAGAATGCGTAGAAATCATACAGCTCTATATTATGAAGACTCCCAGCCCTCTGCCGATCCAACAACTCAAGCATGAGCTGATTCATTAAAGATGCTTCCACGCCATGCGCCTCCTGCTCACGGCCGTGGAGCATCGCGTTCACACCATGAAAAACGCGGGTGCTGAACCAACGCCGCTTGAAAAGAGAGTCAGGCATAATAAATACTCAGCCCCGGATCCTGACAAAATTAATGGATTTCACCAGGACGCGCACGCCCCTCCTTGCGGCCATGCGTAAGGTAATGGAAATAGCCACTCGGCAGGTCTCCATTGCGCACGGCCTCTTCCACATCGGGGTTAAAGTGAAGATACTCGGACTCGCGGAAGTTTTCCGGCACTGCTACTTTGCCCATCTGGAACAGCACACACTCGATTTCTTCCCAGGAACTTTCTGGGTCTATCGGAGATACGGTTTCTTCCGGGCTACCACCCTTTTTCCAGAATGTCCTGCCATACCTATTGGAGGAATGATTCGCAGCAAAAAGGTTAATCTGAGCTACAGCCCAGTACTTGTCAGCGAGTTCTTGTTGCCAGCGACGCTGGAAACCGTTGCGGGCACTTTCCTGCTCGTTAGTCGGCTTCTCGTGAACTCTGAAACTCTCGACCTTCCCGCTCACTTCATTGATATGGCTACGCAGCATACCAGCTGATTCTCGAACAAGGTTTGAGTTATATCCGAGCAACACGCTGGCAGCCGCCGGGTGATCAGCAAGGTTCTTCCGCACAAATTCATTCCGCGCTATCGACGTAAACTCTTCATGCTTGGAAATCCCGCCAATAACAGAATTAGCATAAATCCCTGTTCGGGAGTCACCCCGATCCCGATGGTGATAGTAGGCTAGCGGTTCGGGGATCACACCAATATCCGCGCGAAGCAAAAACTCCATATTAAAGTACCAGTCCCCCAACACGGGCAGCTCTTCATTGTACCCACCGATGTCATCCCAGACCTTGCGGCGATACACAAACGCGATCGGTGCAAAGAAATTTCCGGCGGCCATCTCTGAAAGCTGCACATTTCTAACCCAGTCTTGGTATGGATGACGACCGTGCTCAATTACCGAATCACCACGAATCTCTTCCGAGACATAAAGTGAGTGAGTAATCACACCCCCATAGCGCCGCCCCGCGGCCCCCTCGAGATAACCGACGGTCTTTTGCAAGAATCCTGGCGCCCAACTATCATCGTCATCGTGAATAACCACGTAATCAGAGCTGGAGTTTTTGACTCCCACATTGGATGCCGCCTCCATACCAAGACTCTCGCTGTTACTTACAAGGGTGATTTTTCTGCGGTCAACGGCACAGTTGGCGATGACGTCACGCACTGCAGTCTCGTCGCCACCATCGTTCACAATAACCCACTCATACTCGTCATGAAGCTGGCAAGCAACACTGCGCGCCGCACGCTCCAACAGCAGCGGGCGATTCTTAGTGCGCGTAATGATTGCCACTTTCGGCTTTTGGGGAAGCAACGCAGACAATCCGGCCGCACCCCTCGCTTGCGCCGCCCCATGGGGATCAAAATATGACTGATTGTCAGTTTGACCGGAAACCCGCTGCTGTATGTCCGCTGCGATTTTCCCAGAATACTCCAGTGCTATTTGCCCTTCCGGCCAAAGCGAAGCAGCAATTCGCTGATCAGAATCAGCGTAACCCGACTCCTCAGGGTCAATCAGCACTGGCACACTGAGAGACTTACCAAAGTCCGCAGAGCGCTCTTTGCAATAGAACGCAAGCGCCTCCTCCCTACTCGGATTAACAAGAATCCGCGCCAGCAGCGGAGTCACCGCTTGATAATTGGCTTCAATTTCAATCAATGAGAGAGGCGCGTTATCCCGAATATAGTCCAGGACATGCAGGTAAAGAGAGTCGCTATTCGGATCGGGAGTTTCCAAGCAGTTTTTATCAATAAGCGCTTTTGCTGCGGTACCATCCCCGTGCCCAGGAACCTCTTCAATAGACGGAGCATTTGGCTCGAGAAGAGTCTCTATGACATGGCGATGCCTTACCAGAGCTGTTATCGGACTTTGCTTGTCGAATTCATTTGCTTCGAACATGATGCCAATAACTTTCCCAACAATTTTTGCATCATGGTCAGGTGTCAAAATTCGCCCAAAATAGAGTCCCTGCCAGTCGATATCCGGATAGGCACTGGCTAGCATGCTCTGCGCAGAGCCCTGCCATCCACTATCAATCAGCACTGCACGCTTTCGCTCTCCCAAGAGACCTTGTAAGTACCCATCAAAGGCGCTGGTACATTCAGCGAGGTAGTGCCGCAGAGCCAGCGCTGCGTCTTGATCACTCTGGATCCAGCCACCAAAATTGTAACCATGTGCCTTGAGTTCATTTCTAGACAGGTCCAGTGTACTCAGACGATCTGACTGGTGCCTCAACAAGCCTTGCACCAATTCACTCAATGGATGGTGGTGGTACTCTCGACTTATATGCTCAACCGCGACGTCCCTCGAGCGATTGAAAACACCTTTTGCGATAGCAACGCGAGACATCCAGAACATATCAGCTGAAGTTGTCGACTTCAGCCCGGCCCCCTTTACAAACTCCTCATAGAGCGCCTTAATTCTGACGCCCGCTCGCGCACAAAAAAGAAACGACGTATCGCCATCGTCAAAATACGACATATACTGGTGTAGCCCCATCAACCAGCGGTGAATCACAGGGCCCATCAACTCGTATCCGATTTTTCTATTCAGCGGGCTCGCGTCAGAATTTTCAACAAACATTTACTTCAACCCAATATCTTTTAAATTCTTTGATTAGCACTTAATTACTTAGGGATGGCCACATCTGCCACATAGCCATAGCGCTCAGATAGAAGCTTCTGAGTCAACAAATGATCTTTACGACGGAGTTCAACTTCAATTTGCGGAACAGGCAGATGTAATGCGTTCCATCCATACTGCTTCGGCTTCTTGAAATCACCATTGAAGCTATCCCCCACATGCAAACAACGCCCAGCAAGATCCCCTACAACCTTCTCAACTTCCGAAAATATACCTCCAGAAGCCTTGGATACTTTGGTATCTGCACTGGAGAACAAATGATCAAAAAGGGAAAGGTCTACATCAAGGCGCTGAAGCAAATCGGAAATTTGGTCTGCATGCATGTACATATCAGAAATCAGAATAACCATGCCGCCCCGTGCTTTGTGACGAAGCACATAATCCATAACCAGATCATTAACCGCCAGTCGGGTCGACTCGTAATCCAGCTCTATATTAATAAATGCGTCTTTCATCACCTCCGAGCCGACCATAATCCGACTGGCAGTCGTATGAATTTCACTTAGAGATCCCTCGCGACACCCCTTTAAAGGCTTTGAGGCGCGATAGGTAGACTTGGTCCCCATCTGTCGAGCAATAAATCCATCCACATCTCTTAATTGCACATTGCCAAGGGAATCGTCACTTTTAGCGGCATCATTCACAAATGAAGCCATCAGCTTTCCGATCTCAAAAAAACGAGTCAATTCAGAAGAATTATCCCGGAGTAGTAAAGTGTCAAAGATATCTAGCGAGAGAACACCATCCTCAGGCAAAAGCTCATCCATTTTTGAAAAAACAGCATCTTTGAACTTTTTCTCTGAGAATAAAGCAGCCCTAGACTCAGCCATGAACACTTGCGATTCGATGTCATCAAACCGATAAACACGTGTCACGGCACTTTTTTCACCCGCACTGTCACCGCCCAACTGTGCAACTGCCACGCTGCTATTATTCACACGAACGCTCCCAACTCTCAAAACTCAAAATACCAAACTTAAAAACGTTGCGCATCGCCGTCGCTCTAAAGCAATGCACAAATTTGATTCTAGACCCACAACAAAATTTTCTTCGCCACCCGCTTAGCAGAGACACTAACCATCAAACTATGGATAAATCTGCATACCCGATCGTCATAACGCACCAGTTACAGTGGTACGCCGTGCGCAATAAAACTTAAAATGACAGTACGGCAGCGGTGCCGACCGCTATGCGATAAAGAATTTCCGTCACATCTTTAGCGACCTGAAGCTCACTCGCCTGAATTTTTGGCATGATCATGATTTCATCGCCGGGACGCAGCACATCCTTGAGGCGATTATCGAACTTGCTTTCCTTGATGCGGCTGATGGTACCGTCCATGTGCAGCACCACCAGTTCCTCGGTATTCGCATTATTGGAAAAGCCACCAGCCAGCTCGATGTAATCTTCCAGGGTATTACGCTCATCAAATACCAGCGATGTGGGGAAAACCACCTCGCCCACCACGGATACGGTGGACGAACGCAGGGGAACGATTAGCGAGTCGCCATCTTCCAGCAGCATTTGCCCGGCATTGGTGTTATTGGCCAGCACCACCTGCCCTCGCGGCTGGACATTGCGCGCCTTGGCAATAAAGTTCTGGATCATGGACGCGGTGTCCTTGATGGAGGCCTGGTCTGCCGTGGTGGTCGGCTGACGGGTCAGCGCTTCCATTTCCAGCGCATCCAGTGAACGCTCCAGCGCAACTTTCTGCTTTTTCGCCACGCTTTTGCGGTAAAGCTGCAGGGCGAACGGATCGGCGTTGTCCCGGTAGCGCAGTTTGTCCAGCAGGTCCTGCAGGGTTGCTCCGTAGGGCAGCACATAAGCGGCCGGCCCGTTCACTTCACCATTGACGCGCACGGAGATACTGCTGACTTCGCTGTCGCTCACCAGCTCCACATGGGCGCCGGGGTGCAGCGGCGTACTCAGGGCCTCTTCCAGCGGTAGATAACTCGCCTGCTGCTCGTTATTGATGATCTGGGTAATGCGCGCGAAATTGGCTTGCGGGTCCGGCTTGGCCACCAGCAGCATTTCACCGAGATGGGTGGATGGCCCCACAAACTCGATCTGCCCGGACTCCTGCACCGCACCCTCTACGCTGATGTATCCCTGCCGCGGCCCGACCACAATGGAATCGCCATTGCGCAACTGCAGCGCCGGCATCTGCCCCTCCACCAGGAAGCGGTAGAGATTGACGCGATGTAACTCTTTCCCCTGGCGCAGCACCTTGATATCGATGTAACTGCCGCTCTCACGGCTGATACCGCCAGCACTGTCCAGGTAGTAGAGCACGGAGTCCGATGAGAATCCGGGGTACAGGCCCGGACTTTCCACAAAGCCGGTCACAAAGACCTTTACCGGCTGGCTGGCTTCCAGGTTGGCATAGGCCTGCACATTGCTTTTGAACACCCGCTTTACGTGGCGCAACACAAAGCTGTTGAGCTCCCCGTTCTCAACACCGGCAACATGCACCGGGCCCACTTCCGGGATAAAAATGTTGCCCTGGGCATCGACTGTGAGCACCGCGTTAAAGCTGTAGGCTCCCCACAGCTGCAGGGCAATCTGGTCACCCACGGTGACGCGGTAACCGCCATTGAAGCCGCTGAAGGGCTGATCCTTGAAGGCACCCTTGAACAGCGACTCACCGAACACCGGAAGATGCTCGCCCGCTGACACCTGCAACCGGTCTTTTTCCAGCTGCTGGGTATCCAGTGCTATGGCACCGGCACTGAACCCCATTGATACCAACGCGCTGATTACCCAGCCTTTTATCAGTTTTTTTGTCATAACACTTATCGAACTTGGAAGTTGAATTTTCCGGTTACACCCGGTGGTCGCGAATGCTGGCGACCAGCATTTTGCCAATGCCATACAGCAGCAACAGAATCACTGCCAGGCTCACGAGGTTATACAACTTGTGCGGATACTCTGGGTCTTCGGCAACCGAGGGCTGGCTGATGACCATTAAATGCTTGAGCTTGCCAGAGGCTTCCATACGCGCGGTTTCCAGCGCAGTGAGGGATGCCTGATAGGCATCCATGGCAAACTGCAGATCCAGCTGCAAATTCTGGAAGTGGGCATTCAGGCTGTTAAGGCGCTCCTCACCATCCTCTTCCGTGACGCCGACGAGCCGGACTTTTTCCGCCTCAATCTGCTGCTGCAGGGAGCTGATCTCCGCCTGCAGGGAAACCACCTGAGAAGAGTCCGAGTGCAAGTACGTTTTGGCTGCGGTGAGCTTTGCCCGGAGTTCCGCGAGCTTGGCTTCCAGCCCCTGGATAATCGCACTGATCCCCTTGGTCAGCTCTTCCGGGCTGACTACCTGATTGCGGTTCTGGAAATCCAGGATCTTCTGCTTGCTGGTGCGCAGCTTGCCTTGCGCCAGTTCCAGCTCGCTGCGCACAAACGACACCTGTTTGTCGGCGAGCTGGTTGCTGATGGCGTTGACAAAATCTTCCGACTTACGGATGACGGTTTCTACCAGTAGCTGGGCAAATTCCGGCTCGAACGCCTGCATTTCAATACTGATGATGCCGGTGGTCTCGTCGTGCACTACCGCGAGGTGTGCCCGGTAATATTCCAGGTAATCTTCCTGCGAGGCATCCGCGGCGAGCCGGGAGAAGACGTCGTACTTGTCACTCTTGAAGTAGGCGGCCAGGCCCAGCTCCTGATCCAGAAACAGGGCCATATCCAGGGACTGGATATAGTTCACCACCAGAAAGGCATCCTGGTTGTCGCTGCCCATACCCGGCACCAGAAACCCCAGCGTGGACGACATGCCCTGGCCGCTGCTGTTGTCTTTGACGATCAGCTGCGTCGCACTGACGTACCTGTCGGATACCCAGAACAGGTAGTAACCACTCACCAGCAGCAGGGGCAGCAAGACGAAGAGCGCAAGACCACCCCAGCGGCCGGCTCGTGCAGGCGATGCGCCGGTACTCGCCGCTGACAGCTTGCGTAAAATTTGTTTTGCCGTATTGGCCGCTTTTTTCTGGCTGGCCACCGGTGCTTTTTCTACTGTATCCATAACTCTTACTTTTGTGCACCCGCGGCAGCTTGCGCGGGCTTGGGAAGTCCCTGCTGGTACAGGGCAATCGCTTCCTGGACGGTATCGAATATCTGCAGGCCGGAGGGGCCGAGATAGATCCCCACGTCACAGTTCTTTTTCAGGATCGGCATGCTGTGGGCAACAATGATGAAATTGGCCGTTTTGCGCTTTTCCGCAATCACCTGCTCGCACTTGTGCTTGAAGTGCGCATCCCCCACCGACATAACCTCATCCACCAGGTAGTAGTCGAAATCCACTGCAATGCTCAGGCCAAAGGCGAGGCGCGAGCGCATTCCGGAGGAATAGGATTTCACCGGCGCATCAAAATAGTCGCCGATCTCGGCAAACTCCTGCACCCGATCCAACACCTTACGCTTGGCGCCACCCCAAATGCCGTGGAGACCACAGATAAATGCCGCGTTCTCACGCCCGGTCATACTGCCCTGAAAGCCACCGGACAAACCCATAGGCCAGGAAATACGCTGGTCGGTAATCACCCTGCCGGAATCCGGGTAATCAATGCCCCCCATAATGCGCAGCAGCGTGGACTTGCCCGCACCATTGCGCCCCAGGATGCCAATGTTTTTCCCCTCCGGGAAAACCGCATTCACATTCCGGAACAGCACCTTGCGGCCCGCCGGGGTTTTGAAAGACTTGGTGAGATTGCGCAACTCGATCATTGGCTACGCACCAGATCTCGCCACTGACTGCGATACACGAGCAGACCAAACGCCAGCATGACCAGTGAACTAGTCGCCAGGTAGGGCAAATCGGCAAACATGCCGTGATAGCTCGCGAACAACCCCTCGCGAGTCAGCTCGATCATATGTAGCAACGGATTCCACGCGAGGTAGACGTGGTATTCCTGTGGCACCTGCTCAAGGGAGAAAAATACCCCGGAAATAAAGTACAGCGGGCGCACGATCATCGGCGCAAACTTAGCAGCCTCCGGGAATTTGGTTCCCACCACACACATGGTGAGACTGATCCCGAGGCAGAAGCAGAAGAACAACAGATTGATGCCGACCAGCAGCAGGAAATCATTGAAGCGCGCAGTGACACCAAACCAGGCGAGTATGACCAGCAGTGCAACCAGGCTGAACAGGTAGACGGCGAACTCCAGCAGCACCCGGGTGAGCACGGCATCAAACGGACGCAACTGACGATAGTTGAACAAGCCGCGGTTGGACTCCACCGCGGCAACGCCCTTGCCGAAGGCGTTACTGAAGCAGATAAAAGGCGCGATCCCTGCCAGCATGAACAGCATGGTGGGAATACCCGGGTAGAACTCACGCCCCATAAAACTGAAGAGTGCCGCCAGTAGCATGATGTGCATGGCCGGCTCCAGCAACACCCACGCATAACCAAGACGCCACTTGCCGAAGCGGGTCTTCATCTCGCGGATCAGGAGCGCGCGGATTACGTCGCGCTGGATCTGCCAAGGGTTGCGGTGGATGTTTGGATGCATGTTGAGCGTTCGGATTCTTATTAATGCTGACTTTTCCGCCGATATACCCCAAGGCGGCTCCCATATTTGGGAAGATTTCTGTCAAGAGATCCTTCTCGACCACCCGCCCACCAAAAATGTGACAGAGTTCCGTGCAACAAGCGCGAAATTGTACAAGAGTAGGCGTCCAAAAACACCTGTAATTCAATTACATGCCATTACAATTTGTGGGGATTTGTATCCGTCTGTAACAGGCCGAGGGAAATTCGCGACCACTTTTCAATCAGGCCGCGCAAGTTTTATTCAGCCTTCAGAAGCTTGCACCAATGGACCCCACCAGGCCTCGCTGTGCAGGTACCACTGAATGGTTTTTTCGATTCCGGAGGAAAAAGACTCCACCGGCTCGTAGCCCAGTTCGCGGCGGGATTTGGACGGGTCGATGGCGTAGCGGCGATCGTGACCGGAACGGTCGGTAACGTAGATGATCAGCTCAGCCGAACGGCCTTCTTTGGCCAAACCTGCCTGCGGGAAGCGCTCACCCAGCTCTGGATTAGCAGCAAACGCTTTGTCGACCAGCTCGCAGATCAGTTTGACGATGTCGATATTGGCCCACTCGTTGATGCCGCCGATGTTGTAGCACTCACCCAGCCGCCCTTTTTTGATCACCAGCTCGATGCCGCGCGCGTGGTCTTCCACATACAGCCAGTCACGGATCTGCTGGCCATCGCCATATATGGGGAGCGGCTTGTCGTGCAGGATGTTGGTGATGACCAGCGGGATCAGCTTTTCCGGGAAGTGGTAGGGCCCGTAGTTGTTGGAGCAGTTGCTGGTGGTGACGTTCAGGCCGTAGGTGTGGTGGTAGGCGCGCACCAGATGGTCGGATGCGGCCTTGCTCGCGGAGTACGGGCTGTTGGGCGCGTAGGGGGTGGTCTCGCTGAACGCCGGATCGTTGGGCTCGAGGGTGCCGTAGACCTCGTCGGTGGAGACGTGGTGGAAGCGGTGACTCTCTTTATTCAGCCCTTCATCCAGCCAGACTTTTTTTGCGGCCTTGAGCAGGCTGTGGGTGCCGATGATATTGGTTTCGATAAAGGCATCCGGGCCGGTGATGGAGCGGTCTACGTGGCTCTCTGCGGCGAAGTGCACCAGGGTGTCGATACGGTGCTCTTTGAGCAGGGTTTCTATCAGGGTGGTATCGCAGATATTGCCGTGGCAGAAGGTGAAGTTGGGGTTTGCTGCCACCGGGTCCAGGCTGGCTTTGTTGCCGGCGTAGGTGAGTGCGTCCAGCACGACGACTTTGTCTTGCGGGTAGGTTTTCATCCAGTAGTGGACAAAGTTGGCACCGATGAAGCCGGCACCGCCGGTTACTAGTAGATTGCTCATTTTTCAGCCCTTGGTGTTGGGCACGCTTTGCTTTGCCCAACCTACAATTTTGGTGTTCTGACTGTTGGACACGGTTTGTTTCGCCCAACCTGCAATTTTGATGTTCTGGTTGTTGGGCACGCTTTGCTTTGCCCAACCTGCGTTAGTTGCCGTTCAGGACTTTTCTTAGGACCTGGCGCCAGTGATGTAGTGCCACGCCAGACTCTTTTACCAGCCGGGACTTGTCCAGGACGCTGTAGGACGGGCGCGCGGCTGGGGTTGGGTAGTCGGTGGTGGCGATGGGGGCGATTTGCACCTGACGGTCGCTTGGCAGCAGGCCCGCACTCTTGCCCTCTTCGAAGATGGCTACGGCAAAGTCATACCAGCTGGCGGCGCCGGCGTCGGTGCAGTGGTAAATGCCTTTGGCTTCCGGTGCCTTTGCCAAAGCAAACAGGCTTTGCGCCAGGGTGCCGGCCCAGGTTGGGGTGCCGATCTGGTCAGCGACCACGCCCAGCTGGTCGCGCTCGCCCATCAGGCGCAGCATGGTGGTGGCGAAGTTGCCGCCCTCGCGGTCGTAGACCCAGGCGGTGCGGAGAATAATCGCTTCCGGCAGGATGGCTTCGATCGCCTCTTCGCCGCGGGCCTTGCTTGAACCGTACACACCCAGCGGGTTTCTGATGTCTTGCGGCTGATAGGGGTGGGACTGCTTGCCATCGAACACGAAGTCAGTGGAGACGTGAAGCAGGCGGATACCCAGTTCACGGCAGGCCAGGGCCAGGTTTTCAGGGCCGCGGGCATTGATCAGGTGGGCCTGCTCGCAGTCGGACTCCGCCTTGTCTACGGCGGTGTAGGCGGCGGCGTTGATGACGGAGTCCGGCTGCTCCTGCTTGAGAACGGCAAAGACCTGGTCTTTGTTGGCGATATCCAAGGTGTCGCGACCGTGGGCGACGATGGATATGTCGGCTGGGGCCTGCTTTTGGAGTTGCTTGCCTAGTTGGCCGTTTTTGCCGGTGATTAGGATTTTCATTTTTTTTGGGCCTGGTTGTTGGGCACGCTGCGCTTGGATTCACACCATCCCTGGTGCTCACCCGCTTCGCGGGCGCCTTCGGCGTCCAAATCGGCAATCCTGCCGATTAGTGCCCAACCTACGGTTGTTTAGCTGAAGACGGCGGCGTCTTTCAGGAGTTTGCCTTCGGCGTCTTTGGCGGAGAGTTTGGGTTGCTCGCCGTTGACCAGGGGCCATTCGATGCCGATTGCCGGGTCGTCCCAGCGCAGGGAGTGTTCGTACTCCGGGGCATAGTAGTCGGTGCACTTGTAGACGAACTCGGCGGACTCACTGGTGACGTAGAAGCCGTGGGCGAAGCCTTCCGGGACCCAGAGCTGGCGCTTGTTGTCTTCATTCAGCAGTACACCTACCCACTGGCCGAAGGTGGGGGAGCTTTTGCGCAGGTCTACCGCTACGTCGAACACTTCTCCGGCGGTGACGCGGACCAGTTTGCCCTGGGTGTGCTCGGTCTGGTAGTGCAGGCCGCGCAGAATGCCCTGGCTGGATTTGCTGTGGTTGTCCTGCACGAAGATGCGCTCGGCGCACTCGCGATTGAAGAAGTCCTGGCGGAAGGTTTCGAGGAAGAAGCCGCGTTCGTCGCCGAAGACTTTTGGCTCGATGATTTTTACATCGGGGATTTTGGTTTCTGTGATTTTCATAAAGACAAAATTATTTTGTTGGTCGCCGATGATCGTTGGGCACGGTTTGTTGGGCACGGCGCTGCGCTTCTTTGCCCAACCTACGGGTTGTTCGGTGGCCTTTTAGCGTGAGAAGGCGTGATCGGTTTTGGATTCTGCGAGTATTTGCATCAGGTACTCACCGTAGCCGCTCTTTATCAGCGGTTGGGCCTGCTTTTCCAGCATATCGGCGCTGATAAAGCCTTTGCGGAACGCGACTTCTTCCGGGCAGGCGACCTTCAGGCCCTGGCGGCGCTCGATGGTCTGTACGAACTGGGCGGCTTCCAGCAGGTTGTCGTGGGTGCCGGTGTCCAGCCAGGCGGAACCGCGACCCATCAGCTCAACGTGCAGGTTGCCCTGCTCCAGGTACATGCGGTTGAGGTCGGTAATTTCCAGCTCGCCGCGATGACTGGGCTTGATCTCCCGCGCCAGGTCGCATACCTGGTTGTCATAGAAGTAGAGGCCGGTTACGGCGTAGTTGGACTTCGGTTCTGTGGGCTTCTCTTCGATGCTGATGACCTTGCCCGCATTGTCAAACTCGGCTACGCCGTAGGCGCGCGGGTCGGCCACATGATAACCAAACACGGTGGCGCCCTCGGTGCGCTGGTCGGCGCTTTTGAGGACTTCATTGAAGCGTTCCGCATAGTAGATGTTGTCGCCCAGTACCAGTGCGCAGGGGTTATTGCCCACGTGTTCGCGGCCGATCAGGAATGCCTGGGCCAGGCCATCCGGGGAGGGCTGGATCGCATAGGTGAGATTGATACCCCACTGGCTGCCGTCATCCAGCAGTTTTTGGAACAGTGACTGTTCTTCCGGGGTTGTGATGATCAGGATGTCGCGGATGCCCGCCATCATCAGGGTGGTGAGCGGATAGTAGATCATGGGCTTGTCGTAAACCGCCATGAGCTGCTTGCTGACGCCTTTGGTCAGTGGGTACAGGCGGGTGCCGGAACCGCCGGCGAGGATGATGCCTTTTCTGGTCGCATTCCCTGTGTTCATTTGCTCCCCCAATTGAGATTCTGATTGCTTATTGGTTGGGTAATCTACAGTGATCTTGTGGCGTTTGATGCGCATGGGGTCACTGGTTTTACTTCCGCGTGTTTCTTCGGAGATTTCGCCAGGAGTTCAATCCCCCCGCAGCGAAATTCACGCTCATTTGCGCGGGATGATTCGCAGGCTTTGCCTGCTCACCCCTTCGGGGTCGCTGGTGCGCCAGCCCGGCCTCCGGGCGCTCTTCGGCACCGCGTAGCGGTGCCTTGTGAACCGGGCTTTGCCTCGCTCCCGGGCAGTTCTGCCAAATTAAAAAAGGCCGCATCCTTTCGGATGCGGCCTTTTTTAATTTGGTGGAGCTAAGCGGGATCGAACCGCTGACCTCAACACTGCCAGTGTTGCGCTCTCCCAGCTGAGCTATAGCCCCAAAGTTGCTTTCCCGTTTGGGTTTCCCCCGAAAGCGAGGCGCATTTTAACAGCGGCCCGACGGGTGTCAACCAGAAAAAACAACTTTTTAATCAAATAGTTAGAGCGGTGACCAGGATGCGCCTTGCCGCCCTAACGTGGATGTGAGGTCAGCCGCTGGCCTCATACCCAATCAATCGCCTGCCTCAGGCTACTGCCTCGATGCGCGGCTTCTGTTCGGTCAGGAATTCCTGCAGGCCGGCGCCGATATCCGGGTGGTGCAGGCCGTACTCGAACTGGGCTTTCATGTAGCCCAGCTTGTTGCCGCAGTCGTGGCTGTGACCAACAATCCGGTAAGCATCTACGCTCTGCATCTTGAGCAGCTCGTCGATGGCGTCGGTCAGCTGGATTTCGCCACCGGCACCCGGTGCAGTCTGCTCGAGCAGTGACCAGATCTCGGCCGGCAGTACGTAGCGGCCGACGACGGCCATGTTGGAGGGGGCGGCGTCTACGCTGGGCTTTTCTACCATACCGTCGATTTTGGCCACGCCGCCCACTTTCAGCTCAGTACCCAGGCAGTCGACCACGCCGTACTTGCTGACGTCTTCCCACGCCACAGACTCAACCATGATCTGGCTGGCACCGGTCTGCTCGAAGTTGCGCACCATGGCGGCGAGGTTGGTGTTGGTGAGGTCTGCGGCGTATTGATCCACCAGGACGTCGGGCAGCAGCACCGCAAACGGGTTGTCCCCCACTACCGGGCGCGCGCAGGCGATGGCGTGGCCGAGGCCTTTCGCTTCGGCCTGGCGCACAGAAATGACGGTGACGTCGCGCGGGATGATTGCGCGCACTTCGTCCAGCAGCTGGCGCTTGAGGCGGTTTTCCAGCTGGGCTTCCAGCTCGAACGAGGTGTCGAAGTGGTTGGTGATGGCGTTTTTACTGGCGTGCGTTACCAGTACGATCTCTTTGATCCCCGCTTTTACCGCTTCGCTCACTACGTACTGGATCAGCGGCTTGTCGACGATCGGCAGCATCTCCTTCGGGATGGCCTTAGTGGCCGGCAACATGCGGGTCCCCAAACCCGCTACAGGGATGACTGCTTTTTTAACTGTGGTCATGATTATTTCCTTTTTTCTTCAAGTTACTTCCGGGTTAACTCCCTTAACCTGCAACCCATGAATCTTGTGGGATTCTACCCATGAAATGTGACACTTGTCACACGAAACACCTAATTTGCTACAAATCGTTTCATTTTTAGACGAGATACACCTCGGCTCTATGACAGAAATACAGGCAAAAAAAATGCCACCCCGGTTGGGGAGTGGCATTTGCTTGATCGGCGCGGTGGAGTAGCGCTCGCAAGAGACGGTCAGCCGAGGGTGGCGAACTCTTTCTCCCAGCGCTTGAGCACCTTCTTGCCGGCACCGCCCAGCACTTCCACCGCCTGACGCAGGCGCGCGCGGCTGAGGTCCGGGCCGAGGAGTTCCATGGCGTCCATGACCGAGAAGCTGGCGGTAGTGCCGCTGATGGCCACGAACAGGGGCGCGTTGAAGTCCTTGAGCTTGATGTCCATCTGGGTAGAGAGCTCTTTCACCGCGGCGAAGATGTTGTCTTTGCTCCAGCCGCGCAGGGCTTCCAGTCGCCACAGAGTGAACTGCAGCAGTTTCTTCTGCTCGTCCAGCTCCAGACGGTTGCTGGCGAAGCTGTCTTCGGTCAGCGGCAGTTTGCCGGCGGCGAGGAAGCTGACCAGGGGCATAAAGTCGCCGAAGGTTTCCATGCGGCCCTTGGCCTGGGGCAGAACCTTGAGCAGGTTGTCGCGGTTCAGCAGCCAGCTCTGCAGGCGGTCGGCCAGTTGCTCGTCTTCCAGCTCGCGGATCCACAGGCCGTTCAGCCAGCTGAGTTTTTCCACGTCGAACACCGGGCCACCCAGGGACACGCGCTGGATATCGAAGTGCTTGAGCATTTCGTCCAGGGTGAACTTCTCGCTCTCGTCCGGCATGGACCAGCCCATGCGGCCGAGGTAGTTCAGCAGCGCCTCGGGCATGAAGCCGGCGCGCTGGTAATAAAGGATGGAGGTGGGGTTCTTGCGCTTGGACAACTTGGTCTTGTCCGGGTTGCGCAGCAGCGGCAGGTGGCAGAGCACCGGCATTTCCCAACCGAAGTATTCATACAACAGCTTGTGCTTGGGCGCGGAGTTGATCCACTCCTCGCCGCGCAGTACGTGGGTGATCTCCATCAGGTGGTCGTCCACCACGTTGGCCAGGTGGTAAGTGGGCATGCCGTCGGACTTGAGCAGCACCTGGGCGTCCACCTGGGCCCAGTCGATCTCGATCGGGCCGCGCAGCAGGTCTTCCACCACGCAGGTGCCGGACTCCGGTACGTTCATGCGCACAACAAAAGGCTCGCCGGCGGCCTTGCGCTTTTCCACCTCTTCCGCCGGCAGCGCCAGGTCGGAGGGTTTGAGGGTCGCCTTGCCGGATTCCTGCAGCTGCGCGCGCAGGTGATCCAATTCTTCCGCGGTGCGGTAACAATGGAAGGCGTGGCCTTTGGCGACCAGCTCGTCGCAGTACTTTTTGTAGATGTCGCCGCGCTCACTTTGGCGATAGGGGCCGTGGGGGCCGCCCACATCCGGGCCTTCCTGCCAGTCGAGACCCAGCCAGCGCAGGCTGTCCAGAATCGCCTGCTCGGACTCCGGGGTACTGCGAACCTGGTCGGTGTCTTCGATACGCAGCACGAACTGTCCGCCCTGGGCCTGGGCAAAGCACTGGTTGAACAGGGCGATATAGGCGGTGCCTACGTGGGGATCACCGGTAGGGGAAGGAGCGATACGGGTTCTTACGGTCATTGGATGCCTGATGTTGGACTTGTGACTAATAAAGGAAGATAGATCTCTGAGGCGCGGCATTATATCGCCGGGATCCGGGGCCGCACAGGGGCGCATCCGGGCCGGACAGAACCTGTACAACCTGTCATACCGAGCCCTCTCGACCAACTTGATAATTTCTTTAGGGAAATTCCGTGACTAACATCACAAAATTGGTATGATCGCGCCACTGTCGACAAAACTGGAGGATTTTCCGCCAATTTGCTGTAGCCGACGTCAGGAAACGCTCATATAGTGCGCGCCCTGAAACCAATAACCCTACAACAACACTTGGGGATATTCTGAAATGTCTAAAGCTCTTCGCTCAATGCTCGCCATCGCGGTATCTGCCGTGTCATTCAGTACTGTTGCCGCCAGCAACCCGGACGCAGCAACAGCAAATGAATCCGAAGGCAACTTTGAAATTACCCTGGGACTGGCCCCGTACATTGTCGTCAACCACTTTGACAATCTGGCACTGACCGTTGACCCCGCCACCGGCGCTAGCGGTCAAGAAGACATCTGCGTGGGTGGATACGGCTTCCCCGATTACAGCATCAGCTTCGCCAGCGCAAACAGCAGCGGCACCATGCCATTCGCACTCAAGGGCGACTCTGCGGGCTCTACCGACTTCGTCCCCTACTCCATCCAGTTTGCGAACAACGTTACTGCCAGCACCGGCGATACCGTCCAGAGTGATGGCACTACCGGGGCGGACGTGCGTTACGCCCGCACCGCAAGCGTCACCGACTGTCTCGACACGGCTGCGGACAACGCGCGCATCTTCATTGCCGTTGATGCGAACGACTGGCAGGACGTGAGTGAGCAGAACTTTACAGATACGCTGACCGTAACCGTTAGCGCCATCTGATCCCCTTTGCCCGCGGCGGCCAGTACCCGCTGCGGGCTTTACCACCACACCTCGCCTGAACATGAAGCGCGCCATCGCAACTGGACTGCTGGCACCGGTGTTGCTTGCGCCGGGGCTGACCCGTGCGGCGGCCGCCACTGCGTTTATTCTGGAAACCGGCACTCCCGCCGGCTTTGAAGACCTGGCAGAAGCCAGGCCTCTGGTGGTGGATGTTTTCTACGGTGGCCGTCCGCTGGGCACCGCCACAGCGACGGTAGACCCCGCCTCCGTCACCTTCGATGCGCCCGAGGCGCTGATCCAGCTGCTGCCCACAACCCTCGCGCCCGAGCGCCTGATGGCTGCACTTTCTCAGCCACTCCCTCGCAATGCCAGCAGGGTCTGCCGCTCGGCCAGCCAGTCCGGGTGCGGCTACCTGACGCCCGGCGACTATGATGACGCCGGCCTGATCTTTGATGAAAGCCGTTTTCGCGTCGACCTGTTCCTGGCGCCGGAGCTGCTCCCCCGGCAGGCGACGATTACCGACCCTTTCCTGCCCGAGTCGAGCGCCGGTTTTTCGTTCATCCAGAATCTTTCCGGCACCTGGTCGGGTGTTCGCAGTGAGTCCGGCGAGGACGCGCACAGTGCCGCATTGCTCGGTGACACCCTGCTGAGTAACGGGGAGCACGGATTGCACGGCCAATGGGCGGTGACTGACGAGCAGTCGCAGATCTACCAGCTGTACTGGCGCCATGACTATCGTGGCAAGGCCTGGTCCGCCGGGCTGATCTACCCGGAAAGTGATATCGGCGGTTTCACTCTGTCGCCGCAACTCTATGGGGTGGAGTACCGCAGCTCCACCAACAGCCGTACCGACCAGCGCTACACCCAGGGGGCTCCGCTGGAGGTGAACATGCCGGTGCGCGGACGCGTGGAAGTGCGTCGCGATGACCGCCTTGTGCACTCGCAGCTGCTCGAAGCGGGCAACCGTCTCCTCGACACCTCGTCGATGCCGAGCGGCGCCTACGAGGTCGAGATTCGCACCTTTGACGAAAACGGGCGCTCACTCGGCGAATACCGGCAGTTTTTCGCCAAAGACTCCCGCCTGCCGGCACCAGGGGAGTGGCACTGGGCGATACAGGCGGGCAAACCGGTCACTGCCCGCGATGACACTGCACTTCCAAAGGCGCGGGATGACTATCTCACACGCCTGGGGGTAGCGCGTCGTCTTTATGACAATGCCAGTGTGTTTGGCAATCTCGCCGCCAGCGACGATGAACAGTTGATTGAACTCGGCAGCCGCTGGGTCGGTACCCACCTGGAAATAGCGCCGAGTGCTTTACAGACTGGCGATGGGCGCAATGGTTACCGCGTAAGCGTGCTTGCCCGGCTCGCCGGCCTCACCCTCAGTGCCTCGGAAGCGAAGCTCGATACACCGCCCGCCAGTGCAGCGGATGAGTTTTCACTGCTCGGTTCCGGCTATCACCAGCGAAACTTCTCGCTCAGCGGCAATGCGCTGGACTGGCGCTATGCACTGCGCCATACCGAGAGGGACAATCGCTTTTATGCCCTGCCCGGCGGCTATTTACAGGAACCCTTCGGCGGCGGCACGCAGAAGCTGTCGACACTGGAGTTCCGCCGCAATATTTTCCGCAATGCCCACTGGTTCGGGGATCTGACCCTGACACACAATATCGCCGACGGTGAACACCTGACACTGGCCAGTGTCGAGTTCCGCTACAACGGCAACCAGCGAGGTCACAGCGCCCGCTTGCAGGGAGGGCATGGCAGTGGGGCTCCCGACACACGCGCGGCGTTCACCTCGAGCTGGTACCACAACCCCACCGCTACCATGCGCGTTGATCAGCAGGTCACCGGTGAGGTGAGTGAATACGGTTCCTACCTGGGTGGGCAACTGCGGGTGTCCGGCAGGCGCGGGCGCGCCAGCGCTACAGCCGCCTACCGCAACGGCGACGAATACCAGTCGTTCAACTACCTCGGCAGTTTTAGCACCAGTGTTCTCAGCACGGAAGATACCTTTGCCTGGGGCGGCGACAACGCACTGGACAGCGCCGTGGTAGTGGGCATCGAAGGCGGCAACAAACAGCCCTTTGAAATTCTTGTGGATGGCGTAAAACGCGGTACTGCGGTTGCCGGTGAGCGTTCCGTTGTGCGCCTGCCGGCATTTGGCACATACGATCTGCAACTGAAGCCCATGGCCGACGGCTTTTTCGATTATCGCGAATCGCAGCACACGGTCACCCTGTACCCGGGCAACGTCGCCACCACCAGTTACGCGGTGGAAACGATCGTGCTGGTGGTCGGCCGCCTGGTCAAAGACGGCGTGCCCCTGGCCAATACGGGGATCTCGATCGGTAAGCACCGTACGGTTACCGACGACTTCGGAGTTTTCCAGATGGAAATGCCGGTCAGCCCCGGCAAGCTGCAATCACCGCCGGTTATCTGGGGGCACTGCCGGGTTCCGCTGCCCACCCAGAGCGCCGGGGAACACTGGCTCAACCTGGGTGTGATCGAACTCGACTCCAAGAAATGCGCATCCGCTACGGCCACCAACACGGCAGCCACCACGGAAAGCTATGCCGCGCACGGAGGGCAAACATCACCATGAGACTGCTCTACCTGATCATCCTGTTATCTACCTTGCTGCTATCTGTCGACGTAACGGCACAGCGCAGCTATTCCGGCAACACCCTGGGCTGCGAGCCGGGTGTACCCAACGCGGGCAGCCAGAGCCTGAATGCAGACCGCAGTCTGGGCGTATGCAACCAGCAAGCCACGCATCAGCTGCAGTTTGTGCCCGGGAGCCCGGACCTGGGCGCCATCGACTTTTTTATCCGCAGCTGCTGGGCCTGGTGGTATACCAACGAATGTCAGACCGGCAACTACGGTCGCTACAGTGTGGAAGTGAGCGGCGATACCGAAAGCGGCTACTTCTACCTGACCGGCAGCGGCGGTGACACATTAAAAGTGGTACTGGCATTTTCCCATCCGGCACGCCCGGATGAGACACTGAATCCGGATATGGAAACCAGCACGCTGTACCCCGGTGTTACCGATTATCAGGCAGGTCCGGTGGCACTGCGTGTTGCGCTCGCGCCGGGTGAAAGCCTGGTCTCCGACAGCTACAGCGGCAGCTTCGATCTGTATGTCTATCAGTGTGAATGGTGGGATTACCAGCCCCAGTGTAAAAATGCGGCGGGCCAGGAAGGCGCCCCCGCGCTAATGGCTCAGCCGGTACGCTTTCAGGTAGCACTCAACCCGGACACCCTGATCAGGATCAGCGGCCTCGAAGACATGTATCTTGATGGAAGCGGTACCGGCAATATTTCCGCCGAACAGACGTTCTGTGTTTTTACTACCGATAGTGCCGAGTTCAATATACGCGGCGACAGCCTGAACGGCGATGGCACCTTCCTGTTACGGGGAGAAACCATGACCGACGAGGTTATTCCATATTCTGTTCAGGTAGAACGAATCGGCAACCAGCGTAGACCGAGGAACCTGACGGAGGGACAGGTTGCCAGGAAGTGGCCGGGGTCGAGTCAGCAAGACTGCGGAGGCCAGGAAAATATGCGGATTAATATTGATGTGGATCGACGGGATATGGGGAACCCGACCGACACCCTCTTCCGGGATGTTCTCACCCTGATCGTTGCCACAGAGTAAACAACAGCCCGGTTTACGGTTGCGCTCAGAGAGGAATCTCGACGGTGTCCAGTTCACGCCCCCGCACGCGCACACGGAAATAGCCGTCGGTAAGGTCATCCACCCATTCATCTTCCAAAATCAGGCGGGCATCGGCATAAATGCGACCACGTGTGGTCATCGCTTTGCACTCCTGCTGCTGGCAATACTCCATTTGCACCACTTCCGCGTTGATATTGCCGTGGTTGACCAGTGAGAGCTGTGCGCCTTTGCGCTCGAGCGCAAGCCGGTACTCGCCGTTCCTGGGCTGGACGAAAATCAGCACCTGGTAGGCAATCAGGATTTTCAACGCATTCTTTTCCGATTTGATCTCGCCCACCACAGGTTTGAATGTGACGCGATATACCTGCTCTTTTTCCAGGTCACGATCCAGCGGCATGATTCTGAATCGCTTCTCTTCCCCGGCCGGAATCACCGCTCTGGAAGGGCTTACCAGTAATTTGAACTCATCGGGATTGATGACCCTGATACGCTGCTCGCCTTCGAGGCCGGGGCGATCAACGCGGTAGATTTCCGTTTGCAGGTACAGCGCTTCCTGATCGGGGTTGGAGACCACAATGTCTTCCCGCGCATTGGGCTGGTCGTCGAGATAGACAATAATTTTGTCCAGTGACATCGCAGCCATGACCGGCTGCGTGATCAGGCATAACAGGAAAATTGCTATTCGTTTCATGGGGTCTGGAGCGTTTGTAGTGGGCCGCACAGTGAATCTGCACATTCTATCGCCCCTGCTTACCCGGGGCTACTCCACTACCTTACTCGGCAACGACAAATACGAGTTTTCCACTACTGGAACGCGATACCGACAGGCAATGACTACCCGGCGTTCCAACCTGATGCCGGTCGGCTCCGGGGGGCTGATCTATGTCACGGACGTAAAGGTGGTAAGGGAGCAGCGGCATGCGATGCAGGCAAAGGTTACTGCGATAACCCGAGGCATCGGGCCGCAGCGAGACACTGACGGGAAGGTGTAGCGAGATGCGGGCCGACGCCGAAGCCACTGTAGACGTCTCTGCCTCTCCGGACATCTGCGGAAAGACGAGCACCAGCAGGATTCCCGCCAGATTTGACCTTGCGTTACTCATAGCGCGCCGTCCCCAGTTTACTACTGGCAGCGCGCTCCCCGAACAGTACAGCTGACCAGGGCTGAGTACCCGGCATTAACCAGGTCGATGGGAGAGCGGAGCTGCTTCACGCCGTTTTTTTGGATTATTTATTCCTAGATCGGCAGCACGCGTAAAAACTTGAGTGGTAACCCGGCTGAATTACCCTGGGGCGAAGACAACTGAACGCAAAGCGAAGCCGGAAAAGCGAACGATGAACAAAGCACTCCGGCTACCCTGTTTTCTCTTGCACCTCGCTTTCCGCGTCGACGGCGGCGGAACGACGCTTACGCGTCTTCCCCGCCCGCGAAGGCGGCTGGCAGATTCCGCACACAAAATCCTGGCTCGGTGTGTGGGCATGGTTCACGAACCTGCCGCTGCAGCTGGTACAGGACGACAGCTCGAACAGCCCGCTCTCGAAAAAGCGCACCAGTGTCCAGGCCCGGGTCAAGCCCAGCACCGGTTCATCGGCCTCGCTGTCTGCCAGCTCCATGTATAAGCGGTAGGCCTTGATGAAGCCTTCCATACGCTCACAGCCCTGCTCCTGGGTCAGGCGCAGGTAGATGCCGTAAAACAGGGAAGCGTGGATGTTGGGCATCCAGGTCGTGAACCAGTCGGTTGAGAACGGCAACATGCCCTTGGGTGGCGACATGCCGCGCACCTCTTTGTACAGGCGGATCAGCCGGCCGCGACTGAGATCGGTTTCAGATTCGAGTACCTGTAAGCGTGCGTTCAGCTCGATCAGTTCGATGGCGAGCTGAACCTGCTGCATTTCACTGAGCAGACTTTTTTCTGTCATCTCCCGGCACTCAGTTGACGCTGGAAGACATCAGTAGAGCGGTATGGATATGGCTCAGGTTTTCTGCACGCTTGTTGTTGGTCAACTGCTCGAGCTGAATCGGGTTCTCCAGATTCAAACGGAACAGGAACTGGTTGGATCGCGCGAGCTGGGTCAACTGCTTGGCGGTCAGTGAGGCAAGTTTATTGGCCAGGGTTTCGTCCAGTTTCAGGCGGAAGAGCGCCGTTGCAAAATCGTCTTTCAGAAGGCGTTGCGCCAATAGTAGATAGCTGAGATTGATATCCTGAATTTCGCTGACTGCACTGTCCAACATGGTCCCGGTACTCCTTCTTTCTTTTTTATAAGCCGCCGGTCGTGCCGGCCTGGCTCTTATGACATCCAAAGACGAAGGGGGAACCTGCTTTTGACTCCGTTCAATTTTTATCGATTGCGCCTTTGCAACCACAAGACCGCAGACACCGCCGTGTTCTCGCGATCTGTATCCATCCCTGGTATGAATACGCGCAGATACGCGTACCGGCAAAACATCCCAGTACTTACGCACAAGCGACATAGTCAGACAGTTACCACTTCGCCCAAACGCCCCAACGTTAGAGGATGTTCGACGATGCTCCATAAACCCCAAGAGCTTGGGTTGCACATCATGGTGAAGTGGACCGCTAACCAGCCATTTCTCACCCAGCCATTAAAATGCAACCAATTCCTTGAACTGAGTCACACTGTTAATGTGCTTCACTTCAACTGGGGAGAAAAATTACCATAATTTAGTAAGCAGGACATACTATTTTTATAGCAATTTAAATAAAAACATCATTTAGTGACTTTCTTTTGCGACCCCTGTGGTACCCCTGGTCTCCAAACTGACAATTTTTGTCAGGCCGTATCCACCGCATACATCCAGAGCACCAGTTCCACGATGGTCCGGTACATTTCCTCCGGCAATTGTTCATCGAGATCCAGTTGCGCAAGTAGCGAAAAAAGCTCCGGTGCCTGATGGGCATAGATACCGCATTCGGTAGCCGCAGCAATGATTCGCTCGGTGAGCGCACCGTACTCCCGGGCCAGTTGATCGGCGTTCGCCGTTGATTTATCCATCACTCGGCCAGGGTCACGTCTATCAGAATTTTCTCGAAACCCACATCAAGCAGTCTTTGCCGCAATAACTCAAGCATCGCAAACACCTGTGTGGCGACGGCATCCGTGACCACAACAATCTGAACGTTCAAGGTTTTTCCAGCTACGGTGGCCGACAGCGCTACGGGCCCCAGGTTTTCGAGTTCGAGATTGATCTCCGCGCACCATGTCTGTGGTGATAGGGAGGCAGGATGTCTTTTCCGGGAATGTGCGGATTCCGGTGTTTTCCCCGAGACCGGGTGCACGGCAAACTCCACAAACATGCCCGGCCACAACTCACCCTCCCAGCGCAATTTCTGTGTAGCGAGAAGTTCCAGCTGATGGCGTATCAGCCCCTGCGTTGCCGCGTCAAACTTGACGGGGTCGGCACCGTGGCGCCGCCAGATTTCCATCTGCGGCTCTCGCTCAAGCAGCGATCTGTCCCGTTCACCGCGATGCCAGCGTTGTAGGTGCGACTCATAGAAGAGGCCACTCAACTCGATCCCTTTCTGTAGTTCTGCGGTAACTGTGGCCACGCTGGCTCTCGGGTGCGCAAGCGGTGAAGGCGCACTCTGGATGGGCCTGGTGACCTCGGACTGTTGACTGAGAATATTCGATAATTGCTGGGCGACCCGACTCAGGTGCGACTGTACCGCATGTGAGTACCCACTTACTGAAGATGCTGTGGCCGCCGGCGAATGCGAGGCCACTTCTCCTCTCGTCAAGGGCGCCGGCGCACGCGGGTCCAACCGCGAATCACTGCGCACCGGCTGCACTCCCTGTGCGGGGGTCAGAGGCTTCACGGCGGCTGGCTGACGTTCCGGGCGGGCAATGTCGATCCGCTTGCCCAGAACCTGGTGCAGGAGCGTATCCAGCAGCGCGGTAATGCCGCTCACTGGCCGGGAGTACCCAGGGGCACAAGAGAACCGTAAGTACGGGAAAGGTCACGCTTGCGCTGGCTCGAACCGATCAGCTGTTGCAGCTCGTCCTGACGCTGACGCAAGCGCTGACGGATTTCCAGGTCCTGTTCGAGAATCTGCTCCAGCAGCTCTGCCTTGCGCTGACGGTCACGGTCATCGAACACCATACCCGCTTCCGCACAGGCGATGGCATCGACTTCAATGGCGTAACAGGTCTGCTCTTCGACCAGATTGAACCAGTCGTGCTCTCGCACACAGGCCAGCATCCGTGAGGAGCGGGCAAGCAGGCTGGTATAGGCTGCCAGCACCCGGGTGGGAGAGGTCAGCGGGTTTTCGCCGGCAATCAAGTTACGCTTCATGCTGTTGCCCCGGTTCAATCTGGCTCCAGGCGGAAGCCAGTTCCGCCAGCAGGCGGCGCGCCTCCTGCAGTCCGTGTTCATCATTTTGCAGATTAGCCTTCAACAACAGACGCGCGATGTAGTCGTACAGTGCACCCAAACGCTCGGCCAGTTCACCGCCGCGTTCACGATCCAGCGCGGCGAGCAGGCCGTTGTTCACGATATCCAGTGCTCTGGAAATTGCGCGCCCCTTTTCTGCCACATTGCCATCCCGCAGATGAACCAGCGCGGTACCGATCGCGGTATCCGCACCCTGGAATAACAGTACGATGAGACGGTGGGGGCTCGCCGACATGACGTCGCTTTCAAGCCCCACCCGGGCATAGCTGGCAGCGCCTCGGGTGCGCCCAGCGGTTCCTTTTCCGTACAAATCAGACCTCACTGTTTTTTATTGTTTAAGCTGTGCAGCCATCGCATCAAATTGTTGCGTCAGGTAAGAACTTGTTGAGTTCATCTGGGCAATCAGGCCATCGAGTTGACTGAATTGCGTGCGGTAGCGGTCAATGGTGCTGGCAATTTGTTGCTCCATGCGTTCATAGCGCACGCGCATTGCCTCGATACTGGTTTCCAGTCCGCTGGTGGCACTGCCGATCAGGCCCCCCTCTTCCGTCATGGTTTCCAGGGCGGACGTCACCCAGTCGGCAAAGCCGTCACTATCCTGCGATACGCCGGCAAATAAATCCGTAAGTTCTCCGAGCCGGTTGGCGACCAGGTCTGCGACTTTTTCGTCATCCAGGGTCAGTGTTCCGTCCAGCTCCAGGGTCATGCCCAGATCCGCGAGGGAGCTAAAGGCTTCGCTTTCGAGCGAGCCCCCTACCAGGTCGCGCAACCGCGACTCGACGCCGCGAACCGCAGCGTTGCCCTGCAGAATGCCGCCGACACCGGAGGCACTGTCGAAGGAGGTGAGATCAGAGAGCGACTTTTGCAGGCCGTTGTATGCATCGACAAAGCTGGAGAGTTTCTTCTCGATGCCAGCGGAGTCCCGGGTGACTTCCAGGGTCGTGGTGCCCGTCTCTTCCAGATTCAGGGTTACCCCCTGAATCGCGCCCTCTACCCGGTTGCCCTGGGCCTGTATCGCTATGCCATTCACATTCAGCTCGGCATTTTGTGCGGCGACTTCGGTCGCACTGTCGAGCGCAAGTGCATCGCCAAAGCCGCCAGCGGAAAACACCACTGAACTGATTGCGGCATCGGTACCAGTTTGCGCGGAACTCAGCACCAGTCGATAGGGCTGGTCACTGCCGTCATTGACGATGGAGGCCACAACGCCGGCATCCGCATCGTTGATGGCATCGCGGATGTCCTGCAGAGAGCTGTCCGCGCCCGCTACAGCAATACTGAACTGTTCGCCATCTCCCAGGGTAAAGTCGATGCTGCCGGCACCCAGGTTGGCGTCCTGCTCGGTTACACCACCGGTTGCGATGCTGTAGCTTTTTGCCCGTTGAGTAACGTCGACCTCGTAAGTACCTACCGGGGTCTCCTCGCTGGCGCTGATGGTCAGCCCTTCACCGCTGAGGCTGGTCTTGACGCCAGAGAAGCCCGCAGGCTCGCTGAGTGCCGTCGCGGCACTTTTCACCTTGTCCAGCGCATTTTCCAGCAAACCAAAAGCGGAGATTTTGGTCTCGTAGCTTTTCTGCTGCTGCAATATTGGCGTCAACTTCTGGCGTTCGGCGGATTCCAGCTGATCCAGCAGGCCACTCAGGTCCAGACCGGATCCAATCCCCAGAGATGATATGGTGGCCATCGCCCCCTCCCTTTATATATCCAGTCTCGGAACCGCGCGTGGGATCCGGTCGGCACAAGCGCCGATGGTTAACTCCCACATCGGCAGAAGCCGGTGGGACTTTAGTATTTCGTACCACTCAAACAGCCAGACCTGGCGCATTCGAGCCGATTCGAGAAATTTTTCGGAAAAATTAAAGTCCCGGCATAGGCGGCCGAAAAACTGGGTAACGGCCAGCGCCGTTGTTTCAAATTCAAACGGTGACACACAGAGGGACACAACAATGTCAGTGATCAACACCAATATCACGGCCATGATCGGCCAGCAGAACCTGAACAAATCCCAGAGCGCCCTGCAGACCTCCATGGAGCGCCTGTCTTCCGGCCTGCGTATTAACAGCGCTGCCGACGATGCCGCCGGCCAGGCCATCGCCAACCGCATGAGCTCCCAGATCACCGGTCTGTCCCAGGCTCAGCGCAACGCCAACGACGGTATTTCCGTAGCCCAGACCGCAGAAGGCGCCCTGAACCAGGTCAACGACAACCTGCAGCGCATTCGTGAACTGACCGTACAGGCTCAGAACGACACCAACTCCCAGAGTGACCGCGACTCTATCCAGGCGGAAATCAACCAGCGCCTGTCCGAGATCGACCGCATCTCTTCCGAAACCAATTTCAACGGCGTGAAAGTACTGTCTGAAGACCGTGGATTTACTATCCAGGTGGGCGCCAACGACGGCGAACAGATCACCATCGACCTGAAAGAAATCAACGCCCAGACCCTGGGTCTCGGTGGCTTCAACGTGGGCTCACTGTCCAGCTCCCTGACCGAAATCTCCACCGACGACGGCGCTGGCAACACCACCACCAACCAGATCGATCTGAGCGGCGTTGCCAATGGCCCGGCCGGAGACATCACCCTGCACGGTTACGGCGCCTTTGACTCCACCTCCGGCAAGTACGCCGAATACGCGATCAAGGACGAAGACGGCAACATGTACAAGATTGCTGCCGGTGACGTTGCTGCAGACGGTACCGTTACCCACGACTTCACTGACGCCGCTGGTCTGCAAGCAGCAAAAGATGCCTACGATGCAGATGCCGCCGCGGGCCTGACCGCCACCTCCAATCCGCTGGCAACTCTGGACAGCGCGCTGAGCAGCGTTGACTCTCTGCGCTCCGACCTGGGTGCGATCCAGAACCGTTTCGAGTCTGCGATCAGCAACCTGAGCACCACCGAGACCAACCTGTCTGCGGCCCGCTCGCGCATCGAAGATGCGGACTACGCGGATGAAGTTTCCAATATGACCCGCGCACAGATCCTGCAGCAGGCCGGCACTTCCGTTCTGTCCCAGGCCAACCAGCTGCCGCAGAACGTGTTGTCTCTGCTGGGTTAACCCCACCCCGGGCCTGTGGCCCATCCTCTCGGCCCCTTTTCAGGGGCCTTTTTTTTGGCCCAAAAAAAGCAGGCTGTTACACCTGCATATTCATGATGTCTTTATAGGCGGTCATCAACCGGTTGCGCACCTGAACACCCAGTTCAAACGCGACACTCGCCTTCTGCCCCGCAACCATTACTTCGTGCAGTTCCACACCGGGGTCGCCGGACTGAAATGCCCGTGCTTTCGCCGCACTCTCACCCTGTAGCGCGTTGATCCGCTCCAGGCTCTCCTTCAAGGCAGTACCAAAGCCCCCGTTTACCGGAAGGTCTGTACCCCCAATGGGCAGGTCGAGACCGGCCCGTACTCCGGCGGCCTCACTGGCCACCCCGCGCATCTGATTCAACATGCCCAGCATTTCCGGGGAGGTGGTCGGTATGCTCATGAATACGTCTCTTGTAATTTCGCAGCGCAAAGGTAACAGCGCCCCGCGAAAACCCAAGCCGGTAATTAACGGGAAAAATCCGGGCTTTTCTTTCCTTTGCCCGAGCGCGGGCTATTGATAATTACGGCACTGTTCCGGCCCGCCTGTACCGCGGCCTCAAACAATAGGATGAATTCGCAGTAATGCCTTTCTCTATACGCACAACGTCGCCGGTCTGCCGCGGAGCCTTCCCACGATGAGTGGTAACCGGCAAAGCGCCGGCCAGGCGGCACAGACCCTGAACCAGTTGCCGTCGCGGCTGCTGGCGAATCCCCTGCTGATGCTGCTGGTGGGTGGCGCGGCAGTGATTGCGCTGGTTGCGGCAATACTGCTGTGGTCGCAGGCCCCGCAGTACCGGGTGCTGTTCAGCAATATCAGCGAGGAGGACGGTGGTCGCATCATCGCTGAACTGGAAAGCCGGGCGATTCCCTACGAGTTCAGCCCCGGTGGCCGCACCCTGATGGTCCCGGAGGACCAGGTGTACCGCCTGCGCCTGCAGCTGGCTGAACAAGGCCTGCCCAGCGGCGGCAACGCGGGTTTTGAAATCATGGACCGGCAGGCGTTCGGCATCAGCCAGTTCGCCGAGCGGGTGAACTTCCAGCGCAGCCTGCAAGGTGAGCTGGCAAGCTCGATCGAGTTCCTGGGGCCGGTGGTACGCGCGCGGGTACATCTTTCCATGGCCAAGCCCTCGGTGTTTATTCGCGAGCGGGAACCGGCAAAGGCTTCGGTGATTCTGACTCTGGCACCGGGAAGAGTGCTCGGCGAGGGGCAGGCCAGCGCCATCGTGCACCTGGTATCCAGTAGTGTGCCGGACCTGGCCGCGGACAACGTGACCCTGGTGGACCAGAACGGTCGCCTGCTGTCGCGGCCGGGGGCCGATGAAAACAGCCTCGACGGCACTCAGCTGGATTACGTGCACACCCTGGAAGCCAGTTACCAGCAGCGTATCGAACGCATTCTCGAGCCACTTCTTGGCAGCCAGAACGTGCGCGCCCAGGTGACGGCGCAGATCGATTTTGACCGCCGCGAGGAAACCAGCGAGCGCTATGCCCCCAACCAGGATGGCCAGCCCGCGGCTGTGCGCAGCAAGCAGCACAACGCGGATTTCAATGGCAACACACTGGATATGGGCGGTATTCCCGGCGCCCTCACCAATACCCCCCCGGGTACCGCACCCTCGCCGATTGTGGCCAGTGACAACGCCCAGGCGGATGACGGCGAGCCGAAGCAAGACCTCCGCCGCCTGCGCCAGGAGCAGCTGGTCAACTACGAACTCGATCGGGACATTACCCATATCCAGCGGCAGCGCGGGCGCGTACAGCGCCTCAGTGCCGCGGTGGTGGTGAATTATCAGGAAGTGATGGGCGAAGACGGCACCCTTTCCCAGCAACCGCTGAGCACGGAAGACCTGCAGCACATTGAACAGCTTGTCCGCCAGGCCATGGGTTACTCCGAAGTGCGCGGCGATGGCCTTGAAGTGGTCAACAGCCCCTTCTCTGCCAGCGATATCCAGACCCTGCCAGAACCGCGGTGGCACGAGGATCCGTTCTGGCGACAGCTGATTCTCGCGCTGGGGCGCTACCTGCTGGCCGGTGTGGCCCTGCTGCTTGTATTCCGCTGGCTGGTACGCCCGCTGGTCAACCGACACCTGCAGTTGCGCAGTGCCCCCGCGGCCATTCCCGCTCCGCAAAAAACCACAGCGCCGGCACAGACCGGCGTGGTTCAGGCCGGCAGAGGTCAGGGCGAGGGACTGGACTACGAAGAGGAAG
>Ga0207814_100193_pt1 | contig 54097 bp, 48 predicted proteins | sample TtaePargueraPR_7_FD_187755 | JGI IMG/M metagenome (GOLD analysis project Ga0207814, IMG submission 187755) | Aerobic enrichment media microbial communities from Bioluminiscent Bay, La Parguera, Puerto Rico - Tt and P1 (2) (SPAdes) | ecosystem: Environmental > Aquatic > Marine > Unclassified ... | reverse complement strand
CCTCCGCCCGATCGACACCGTGCGGCCTGCCTCCTCACCCGGCACTTCGTCGGTACCGCGTGTTGTCGGTGAGGACGGGGAGATTATGGGGGAGGATGGAGGGGCGGGGATTATTTTGTGAATTGTCTGCCGTCTCAATGCGTTGAGAGGCCGGCACCCCCCACCCTGCTCGACTCAACGGACTTAGCCGAAGCTAAGTCCTATCTCGCTTCCAGCCATTCGAGCCTAGCTCTCTTGGCCTTCTCACCTAATTTCGCTCCACCGGAGCGAAATTGCCTCCGGCCGGTTCGAAGCCCACAAGGGGGAGGGAGGAGAAGGGGGCGACATCCGACCCCATTTGAGACTTTCCCGTGCACCACATCATTTCCTAGAACCTGCCATTCGGTATCATCGCTAGCCCAATTTTGTCGGAGCGAGCGAATTATGACAGAAGAGAACTTGCTCCTGGGTGCGACTACCGACAACTTTGTGTAGTGCTACCCAGTCCAGGAGCGACGCTTGAACAATCACCTTTCCATCAAAGTCGGGCTTTGCTTGCTCCTGTATGTGGGCTCACATCCGTATTCATTCGCTAGAGCGGAAGACGCAGCACTGACCTTTTCTAGCGGTTCTTCAGCACAGATCGCCCACGAGAGCGCTGTAGCGTTTTTGGATGGGTTGGGCTCGGCGACCGACATATACGTCTGGCCTAGCAGTACGCTATTTTATGAGGTGCTCGGCGAACGTCCCAAGGAGTTCGCTCAAGCCGTTCGAGGATTCAATGCCGATCTTGAAGGAAGACTGGAGTTCAAGGAATACGGCGCTTTCCCTTTGGTGTCATTCAATTTTTACCGTCGGCTTGGCGACCATATCGAAGAGTTTGAGCAACGTACCCATATCGGATCGAACTATCGCGATTACCTTATAACGCTGGATTTCACCTTCGATCCTTGTGCCTTTACCGTCAGCACAGATCGGGAAACGTGGGCTGCTCAGGCAGCGGTATTCATTGACCTCGACCGTGTTCCCCAAAAGAGCCTATCGGACTGCCTATCGGTTGCGATGGACTACCTCGCTGGCTTCCCTATACCCAATGCAGCCGGGTATCAGGACGCGCCACCTCGGTTGGTCCGACTTCCAGTCCTAGCCGCGCTTCTCGACTGCTCTAGATCGGGTCAGACAGATAGCCCGCACCCAGAGCGGTCACGGGACGGATTTACAGCCCTGCCATCAATTTCCTGTGCAATTGGATGGTTGCGACGCTAGAGATGCGTGTCCGGAATACCTTTGTATTCTCCAAAAATTTGCCAGTCGGCAAACCACCCCACCGAAGACACCCCAAATATAGTGCGCTCGGCTCAGGGCCGAGGGTGGTGCCCTTGGTTGCTGGACGACTTCCACGCCGTTGACTGACCCCAAGCCACGCCGTCCACCTGGTCCACGACGCTGTGTCCTTCCTGCATCACCAAGTGATCTGATCACATATTTGGCATTGGCAAGGGCGAACGGTTTGGTTAGAAAACGTTCGCCGCTTCAATTTCGAGAACAGGGGAGGCGTTGCATGACAGCATTGATGTACTCTCCCCTCGCGGGCAAGCGCCTCGGTTAGGTCCTTGCTCACCGTGGTCCGCCACCCTGGCCTGACCACTCGCGGTTTTTCCGTCACTACCTGCAGTTGAGCCCCGCCATTGGCGTGACCTGTTCAGGCCCCAACTGCCCTCTTTCATTCTTCTTTTGAGGAACCGGTGTCCGGAGAACGGCACCGGACACACCAAATGAGTCGCCAGAAGCTCGATTTCCGCGCCGACGCCTTTCGCAATGTGCTCGGCTTCACTTTCGCTCACTGGCGGGGGCAGCCGGCCCGGATCGTGCTGATCTGTGCGCTGGTCATCGCCTCGACGCTGGCCGAGGTGATGGTGCCACTGTTTTCGGGTCGTATCGTCGATGCCATTGCCGGCAGCGACAATTCGGCCACCACGGACGCCATCAATGCCTTCGCCATCGTTGTCGGCCTGGGGCTGACCAGTGTGGTGCTGCGCTTCTTCATCTTCCACGGCATCATCAAGCTGACGCTGAAGATGATGGCGGACATCGTCAATGACGGTTTCCACCGGGTGCAGCGCTTTTCGACCGACTGGCACGCCAACAGCTTTGCCGGCTCGACCGTGCGCAAGATTACCCGCGGCATGTGGGCGCTCGACGCACTCAACGACATCCTGCTGGTGGCGCTGCTGCCATCAGTGGTGATGCTGGTGGGCGCCTCGATCCTGTTGGGCAGCTACTGGCCGGTGATGGGCCTGATCGTGGCCGTCGGCTCGCTGATCTACATCGGCTTCACCGTTGCCATGTCGATGGGCTATGTCGCCCCGGCGGCGAGCCTGGCCAATGCCTGGGACACACGGCTGGGCGGCGCGCTGGCCGATGCGGTGAGCTGCAACAGCGTGGTGAAGGCCTTCGGCGCCGAAGCACGCGAAGAGGGCCGGATGCGGCATGTGATGTCCAAATGGGACAGCCGCACCCGCCGCACCTGGAAGCGCGGCACGCTTAACGGCACCCTGCAGGGCGTGCTGATGGTGGCCATGCAGGCCGGCATTCTGGGCACCGGGCTCTATATGTGGACGCAGGGGCTGGCCAGCCCGGGCGACATCACCTTTGTGCTCGCGATGTTCTTCGTGCTGCAGGGCTATCTGCGCGATGTGGGCATGCATATCCGCAACCTGCAGCGCTCGGTCAACGACATGGAAGAGCTGGTGGCCTTGACCGCCATGCCACTGGGCATTGACGACAGGGCCGGTGCCACCCCGATAGCCATTGGCAAGGGTGGTATCCGCTTCGACCGCGTCACCTTCCAATATGGCGCGCACCCCACCCCGCTCTATCGCGACTTTTCGGTCGAAATCGAACCGGGCGAACGGGTGGGGCTGGTGGGGCACTCGGGCTCGGGCAAGACGACATTCGTCAAGCTCATCCAGCGCCTTTATGACGTCAATGGCGGCGCCATTACCATTGATGGGCAGAACATTGCCGAGTACCAGCAAAGCTCGTTGCGCGGGCAGATCGCCATCGTGCAGCAGGAGCCCATCCTGTTCCACCGCACCCTGGCCGAGAACATTGCCTATGGCCGGCCCGGGGCGAGCCGCGCCGAGATCGTCGAGGCGGCCCAACAGGCCAATGCGCATGATTTTATCGTGGACCTGCCCAAGGGCTACGAGACGCTGGTGGGTGAGCGCGGTGTGAAACTGTCGGGCGGTGAACGGCAGCGCGTCGCCATCGCCCGGGCGTTCCTTGCCGATGCGCCGATCCTGATCCTGGACGAGGCGACATCGAGTCTCGACAGCGAGAGCGAGGTGATGATCCAGCAGGCGATGGAACGGCTGATGGAAGGCCGGACCACGCTGGTGATCGCGCACCGTCTCTCGACAGTCAGGGCGCTCGACCGGCTGCTGGTCTTCGACAAGGGGAAGATTGTCGAGGAAGGCAATCACGAGCAGCTGATCCGGCTCAGCGGCGGTATCTATCGCCGGCTGTTCGAGCGCCAGGCGCTAGAACTGACCAAGGGCCTGGTGGCCTGAACAAGGGGGGCGGACTTCACGGTCCGCCCTTTGCTATTCGGGTTCGTTGCGATCCTGCTTTTCGTAGCCCCGCCTGGTTTCGGCCTCAGTGGCCTGCTTTTCGGACAGGGTACGCTGCCGATTGCGGGAGATGCCGTAGATCATCGCCACGCCCAGGACGACCACGCCGATGGTGAGCACGATCAACCAGACTGCCGGTCCGCCATATTCCATGTCACTGCCTCCTTTGGAGGGCTAACGGGTGGCCGGCCAAGGGGTTGCCTGCGGCAGCGCGATCAGAAACTGCGGTCCTGCTGTTCGCGCATATAGGCTTCTTCTTCGGCCGTGCTCTGGCGTCCCAAGGCCTGGTTACGAAAGGGGAAGCGCCCGAAGCGGGCGATGGTCTCGCGGTGCTTGACCATGAAATCGAGATTGTTCTGGTTGCCATAGGCCTCGAACAGCCTGACGCCCTCATTCTGGATGACCAGGGATTCGGCGTGCATATAGGGCATGTAGAAGAACATCGCCCATTCGTGCTCCACGGCCATGTCATGCCCACCGGCAACGGCTTCCTGAGCCAAGGCGAGGGCCATCTTGTCCTGGGCGAAGGCTTCGGGGCTTGAGCGATGGAGTTGGCGGGAGAACTGGTCGAGTACGATGATCTCGGCCAGGCGACCTTCCGGCGTCTCGCGCCAGGCCCAGGCTTCACCACGGGCCACCTGGGGGTGAAGATCGGCGAAGCGTTCCGCCAGGGCGGCGTCGAATTCGGGCTTGCCGCCAAACCAGTCGTCCTGACCGTGTTCGACGAACCAGAAATCGATGACGGCCTTTGGTCCCTGCATGGCGCTCTCCAAGAATTGGTCGCTGATTTTTCCTGCGGTGCCCTGCATGCAAGCCTATCCCCCCTGGGTCAAGCCCAAGCGGGATAGGCAGGTCTTTGCGGCGGATTGGGTTCAGTCCGCCAGTTCGAGCCGGATGCGGTTGCCGAAGGGGTCGCGGGTTTCAAGCTCATTGCCGATCACCTCGAGCGGGGCGCCTGCATGCTCGAGGCGCCCCTTGAGCGCGGCGAGGCTCTCGGCATCGGGCAGCACAATGGTGAACCAGCGCAGGCCAGCCGTACCAGGAGGCGGCAGGGTCGCATTGGGGCCGGACCAGATGTTGAAGGCCAGCGTATGGGGCATGTAGTCCAGGCCCACATCGCCCATGCCGAAGGAATGGATCAGCATCAGGCCGGCAAAGCCGAGCACGTCGCGGTAGAAGTTCATGGCAATGCCCAGGTCGTTCACATGGACATGGACATGGCCGATGCGGGTGCCCGACGGCATGCGGGGGACAAGCAAGGGGTCGGCGCCGAGTTCGCCCAGCAGGCCATCGAGATCGATAGGGTCGCGACCCGAATGGGGTTTGCCCTCGGCGGTGACGGCATAGGTCTGGCCCTTGTCGGGATCGCCCAGCGAACCGCGCCAGGGCGTTTCGAAGGTGATCTCGATACCGTTGCCGTCGAGATCCCAGAGATAGATGGCTTCGGACACCAGATGATCGGTTGGCGAAATGCGGACATTGCGCTGGAGGGCGCGCACGGCCATCTGCGCCAGATCGGCACGGGACGGCACGTGGATGGCGACGTGATAAAGGCCGATGGAGCGCGGCACGACCGGGCCGGTGGCGCCGGTTTCGAGCACGATCAGCACCTTGCCGCCGGCACCCATATGCAGCGCATTGCCGGTTTCCTCGATCAGGTCGAGGCCGACCACATCCTGCCAGATGGCGAGGGTCTTTTGCCGGTCGGTGACGGCGATGTGGACGGGGCCGAGCGTGGTGCTGAGCGGCAGCAGCGGCTTGGAGCGGACATTGGTCTGGATGGATGTGTCGATCATGTCGACCTCCTGAAAACTCTGTGACCCCAGAGATAGCGCGCGGAAGGGTTTGGACAAATAGAACCCTGACGAAGGCATTGTTCGCCACAATGGGGGTAATTGGATGGGCTGGAGGAGAGCGGAAAACCGGGCTAGCGTGCCGCCATGCTGACTCGCTCATTCTTCGACAGACCGGTTCTCGAGGTGGCGCGCGGGCTGATCGGGACGACCCTGCTGTTCGAGGGTGCTGGCGGGCAGATCGTCGAGGTGGAGGCCTATGACGAGACTGATCCGGCCTCGCACAGTTTTCGTGGGCCCACGCCACGCAACCGGGTGATGTTCGGGCCGCCGGGGCATGCCTATGTCTACAAGATCTATGGCATTCACTATTGCCTCAATTTCGTCTGCCGGCCGGGGAGCGCGGTGCTGATCCGGGCGCTGGAGCCCGTTGAGGGGCTGGAGGCGATGCGGGCAAAGCGGGGCGGCGTTGCGGACAGGAACCTCTGTTCGGGTCCCGGCAAGCTGGCCCAGGCGCTGGGCATTGACTTGCGGCATGACGGGCTGGTGCTGGACCAGCCGCCTTTTGTGGTGCAGGCGGCAGATGAGGTGCACGATATCGGCATCGGGCCGCGCATCGGCATCACCAAGGGGGCCGATACGCCCTGGCGCTTCGTCAAGCGCAATTCGCTGTTTCTCAGCAAGCCGCTCCAGCCCACGCAGCCCGATTTGTGATCGGCCCGGCGGCAACCGCATCCAGCCTGCGCCGTTGGAGCAGCAGGCCGGCGCGCGTCAACCGGACGTGGTGGTATAGGGCTTTGGTGCGGTTTTTCCGGTTTCCCGCATCAGTCACTCAACCTGACCCAGGCCTTTGTCCCATCCGCGCCGTCCACGGAACACCAAAGCAGGAGGCGAGAATGCCCCAGGGTGACAAGAGCGCTTATACCGACAAGCAGAAGCGCAAGGCCGAGCATATCGAGGAAAGCTACGAGGAGCGCGGGGTTTCCCATGAGGAAGCCGAGCGGCGGGCCTGGGCCACCGTCAACAAGGATGATGGCGGCGGCAATAAATCGGGTTCCGGACGCGGCACGCATACCGACAATCCGGCCGCCCACAAGGGTGGCAAGAAAGGCGGCGAGGCTTCGGCCAGTCGCCCCGCCTCGGAGCGTTCCGCTTCGGCCAAGAAGGCCGCGGAGACCCGCAAGAAGAACGAAGAGCGCACGCATCACTAGGAGACCCGCCATGTCAGGTTCGGCCGCCGAACAGATCAATCCGCCGCAGACCCAGGATCATCAGCCGGGACGGGAAAGCGAGATGCATCCCAAGCCCGACTATATGCCAAAATTTCCCGGCAATGGCCGGCTCAGGGACAAGGTGGCCATCATTACCGGCGGGGACAGCGGCATCGGCCGGGCCTGCGCGGTGCTGTTCGCCCGGGAGGGGGCGCAGGTGGCGCTGGTCTATCTCGAGGAAACCGAGGATGCGACCATCACCGCCGAGGCGGTAAAAGGCGAGGGCAAGGAAGCGCTGCTGCTGCGCGGCGATGTGAGCGAGAAGGCCTTTTGCGAGACGGTCGTGGGGCAGGTGATCGAGCAGTTCGGGACTATCGACGTGCTGGTCAATAATGCTGCCGAGCAGCATATGCAGACCGATCTCGAGGACATTTCCGAAGAGCAGTTGCGACGCACCTTCGAGACCAATTTCTTCGGCTACATGTTCCTAACGCAGGCGGCGCTGCCTTATCTCAAGAAAGGCTCGTCCATCGTAAACACGACCTCGATCACCGCTTATCGCGGCTCGCCCAGCCTGATGGACTATTCGGCGACAAAGGGCGCCATCGTCGCCTTCACCCGCTCGCTGTCGGAGAGCCTGGCCAGCAAGGGCATTCGCGTCAATGGCGTGGCACCCGGCCCGATCTGGACCCCGCTGATCCCGGCCAGTTTTCCTGCCGACAAGGTGGCGGCGTTTGGAGCCAGCCAGCCTCTGGGCCGACCTGGGCAGCCCAATGAGGTGGCGACCAGCCATCTGTTCCTCGCCTCAGACGAGAGCTCGTACATGACCGGCCAGGTGCTGCACCCCAATGGTGGGGAGATCATCGGGGGTTAAACCCGGCGCGCCGGTTGCCTCGCGAATCCGGCCATGATTCAAAAGGGCTGTGGAAGCCCTTGAGTCGCTCGACCTGTTCTCGCCCCATCGCCACGAGCGGCCGACGCCGCTCGCGGTTCTGCGCGACATTTTTGGGCACAAGGCGTTTCGCGGGCAGCAGGCCGATGTCATCGAGCATGTCGCCGAGGGCGGCGACGCGGTCGTGCTGTTCCCGACCGGTGCGGGCAAATCCATGTGCTACCAGATCCCGGCCATCTGCCGGGATGGTGTGGGCATTGTGATCTCGCCATTGATCGCGTTGATGCGCGACCAGGTCGAGGCGCTAAGACAAGCGGGCGTGGCGGCGGCGGCGCTCAACTCCTCGCTGACCCAGGAAGAGGCGAGCGAGGTACGCCGGCAATTGCGGCGGGGCGAGCTGGACCTGCTCTATGTGGCGCCCGAGCGCGTGGCGACGCCGGGCTTTGCCAATATGCTGGCCGATACGCGCATTGCCCTGTTTGCCATCGACGAAGCCCATTGCGTGAGCCAATGGGGGCATGACTTCCGGCCGGAATATCGCGAACTGATCCATTTGGTGGAGCTGTTTCCCGGCGTGCCGCGCATTGCGCTGACCGCCACGGCGGACCCGACGACGCGCGAAGACATTATCGAGCGGCTGGGGCTGGAACAGGCCGAGGTGTTCACCACCAGTTTCGACCGGCCCAATATTTCCTATTCCATTGTCGAGCGGGAAAAGCCGCGCGAGCAGTTGCTGGAGTTCCTGTCCGGGCACAAGGGTTCGAGCGGCATTGTCTATTGCCTCTCCCGAGCCAAGGTGGAGGACATTGCCGACTGGCTGAGCAATAAGGGCATCCGCGCCCTGCCCTATCATGCCGGAATGAGCGCCGAACTGCGCTCGGCCAATCAGGACGCCTTCCTCAAGGAAGAAGGGTTGTGCCTGGTGGCGACGGTCGCCTTCGGCATGGGCATCGACAAGCCCGATGTGCGCTATGTGGCGCATATGGATTTGCCTGCTTCGATCGAGGCCTATTACCAGGAGACCGGACGCGCCGGGCGCGACGGACAGCCCGCCGATGCCTGGATGAGCTATGGCATGGCTGATGTGGTGCAGCGGCGCCGCATGATTGACGAGGGCAATGCGCCTGATGAGGTGAAGCGTGTCGAGCATGGCAAGCTCAATGCGCTGCTCGGGGTATGCGAGACGGCCTCGTGCCGGCGGCAGGCGATCCTGGCGCATTTCGGCGAAACTTATCCGCAGCCTTGCGGAAATTGCGACACCTGCCGTTCGCCGGTGGAGAGCTGGGATGGCACGGACGCTGCCATCAAGGCCATGGCCGCGATCTATCGCACTGGCATGCGCTTTGGCGCGGCCCATATCATCGATGTGCTGATGGGCAAGGAGACCGAAAAGGTCACCCGCTTTGGACACCAGCACCAGAAAGTGTTCGGACAGGGCAAAGAGCTGGATGCGCGGGCCTGGCAATCGGTGGTGCGGCAATTGACGGCGATGGGGCTGATCGTGGTCGACCACGCCAATCACGGCGCGCTGACGCTGAGCGAAGCGGCTCACGGCGTGTTCAAGCGCGAACGCAATGTGACGCTGCGCAAGGACCGGCCGAAGAAGTCGGTCGAGGTGCGCCGCTCGCTGGCGCGGTCGGTTGATGTACCCGAACATGCCAAGCCGCTTTTCGAGGCGCTGCGCGAGGAGCGGCTGCGGCTGGCCAAGGCGCAGGGCGTACCGCCTTATGTGATTTTCCACGATGCGACGCTCAAAGCCATGGCGCTGGCCCAGCCGACCGATCCACATGACATGCTGAACCTGCCCGGCGTGGGGCAAGGCAAGCTGGATCGGTATGGGGATGCATTTCTGGCGGTGGTGCGGGGGTTTGAGGCGTAGATGATGCTCGAGCCGAAGGCCCCCTCACCCGGCCTTCGGCCGACCTCTCCCCCAAAGGGAGAGGTGAACAAATCGAGCGCGCGACAGCACCTCTCCCTGGGGGGAGAGGTCGGTTTGCGGAGCAATCCGGGTGAGGGGGCCTTCGCATGAACGAAGCAACCAAACGCCTCCGCATCCCCGTGATCGACGTCGCCCGTGGCGTCGCCATCATCGCGATGGTGTTCTATCATTTGTGCTGGGACCTGGCGTTCTACCGTTTCATTCCCGTCGATGTCGGGTTCGATCCCGGCTGGGTATTCTTCGCCCGCACGATCCTGTTCGCCTTCATGTTTCTGGTTGGCGTGGGGCTGGTGCTGGGGCATGGGGATGGGGTGCGCTGGCGCAGCTTCTGGCGGCGTTGGCTGTTCGTGGTGGGTGGCGCGGCGCTGATCAGCCTCGGGACCTGGTTCGCCTTCCCCGACAGCTTTGTCTATTTCGGGGTGCTGCACGCGATTGCGCTGACGAGCCTCCTCGCCCTGCCCTTCCTGTTCACGCCGCTCTGGCTGACAGGGCTGGTTGCAACTGTGGTCATTGGGCTGCATTTCGGCTTTGCCGATCCGCTCTACAACCAGAAGATATTTTCCTGGATCGGGTTCTGGGTGGTGCCTCCGCCGACCAATGATCTGGTGCCGCTATTTCCGTGGTTCGGGGCAGTACTGCTGGGCGTTCTGGCCATGCGGCTGGTTCGGGGCAGTGATGTTGAGCGGCGGATGGCCGCGATCCAGCCGCGCCATGTGGTGGCGCGGGTGCTGGGCTGGATGGGACGGTGGAGCCTGGTCATTTATCTGGCGCACCAGCCGCTGCTGCTGGCGGTGATCATGCCGCTGTCCATGGCTCTGGGGACGCAGGAAGCGAGCCGCGACATGGATTTTCTCAATTCCTGCCAGATGAGTTGCGAGGAAAGCGGCACCACGGCGGCACTTTGCGCCATCTATTGCCAATGCGGGCTGGAGGGCGTGAAGCGCGACGATCTCTGGGAGCCGGTGTTTTCCGGACTGGTGTCGGCCGAGGACCAGGCCAAGCTCGATGCCAATAACCGGCAATGTTCGGCGCTGATCTATCCGGAGCTTGGGGTGGAGTAGTCCCGCCTTGTTGTGCCCATGCCATCCCTCATCGTCACCGCCGGGCCTGACCCAGTGGTCCATACAGCATCGTACCGGCCTGGGATCACCCCACCCTCATTCCCTCCCCATCAAGGGGAGGGAGGCGCAAGGGAAGACACTGCTGTTCATCGTCTCCCTCCCCCTTGTGGGGAGGGATCAAGGGTGGGGGGTCGGCCTCAGGTGCTCGCCTCTCGCGCATTCACCCCGGCCACCAGCTCGTCGGGGATGTCGTCGAAGCTGGCATAGTTCATGTTGTAGAGCTTGGAATAGAGCCCGCCCAGTTCCATGAGCTGGTCGTGATTGCCCTCTTCGATCTTCTCGCCATTCTGCAACACGATGATGCGATCGGCCCCGCGAATGGTGGCCAGGCGATGGGCGATGACCATGCCGGTGCGACCCTTGAGAAGGATTTCCAGCGCTTTCTGGATCTGCCGCTCGGTATAGCTGTCGATATTGGCGGTGGCTTCGTCGAGCACGAGGATTTTGGCATCGGCCACCAGGGCGCGGGCGAAGCTCAATAGCTGGCGCTGGCCGAGCGACAGGTTGGAGCCGCGCTGCTCAAGCATGGTGTCATAGCCATCCGCGAAGCGATCGATGAATTCATGCGCCCCCACCGCCCTGGCCGCCGCGATGACATCCTCGCGCGTGGCGTCGGTCTTGTTGTAGCGGATGTTTTCGAAGATGGTGCCGGTGAACAGGAACGGCTCCTGGAGCACCATGGCCACCTGTTCGCCAAGGCTCTCCTGGGTAACATCGCGCACATCATGGCCGCCGACGATGACGGCACCGTCTTGCACCTCATAGAAGCGATGAACCAGGGCCATGGCCGATGTCTTGCCCGAGCCGGTGGGACCAACCAGGGCAACGGTTTCGCCCGGATTGACCTTGAAGGACACGTTCTTCAGCACCGGGCGCCTGGAATCGTAGCCGAAGACGACGTTGCGGAACTCGACCGAGCCGTCCATGTCGCCAGTCAGGGTGACGGCGTCGGGCTTGTCCTCGATCACGGTGGGCAGGTCGAGCACTTCGGTGATGCGACGGCCCGAAGTCATGGCGCGCTGCATGATGGAATATTGCATGGTGAGCGAGCGGATCGGGTCGAAGAAGCGCTGCACATAGAACAGGAACGCCACGACGACGCCGACCTGCAGGGCACCATTGAGCACCATGGCGCCGCCGACCACCACGACCGTGGCCATGGAGATGCCGGTCAGCGTATCGACGATGGGCACCATGACCTGGGCGAATTTGGAACCGGTCAGCTGGTTGCGCAGATTATGATAGGCCTTGTCGTCATAAAGGTCGAAATTGACCTTCTGGCGATCCAGGTTCTGCACCGTGCGCACGCCATTGATGCCCTCGGCCATGGCCCCGGCGGTCAATGAATTGGTTTCATGTGCGGCCCAGAAAGCCCGCTTGGCCGGCGGCAACCAGAAGATGCGGATGATGAACAGCACCGGCATGGTGATCAGGGTCACCAGTCCCAGCCAGGGATCAAGGCTCAACAGCACAATGATGATGCCGAAGAGCAGCACGATGTCGCCAACGGAAATGACCGAGGTCTCGAGAAATTCCTGCATGGAATTGACGTCGCCCTGCAGCCGGCTCATCAACCGGCCGACCTCGGTCTTGTCCATATAGCTCAGGGAAACGCGCTGGAGCTGGGCGAACATGGCGCGGCGCATGTCGAACAGCACGTTTTCGGCAACCTGCCCGACCTGGGTTTCCTGCACCCAGGAGGCGCCGAAATTGAGGAGCACGGCGACGGCGAAGGCGCCAACGGCCCAGAGCAGGTTGAGCGGATCGCCGCCAGCGACCAGCGAATTGTCGATGGCATTGCCGATGATGAGCGGAATGGCCAATTGCGTTGCGGTGAAGATCAGCACCGCCGCGACGGAAAGATAGATCTTGAGGCGATAGGGACGCACATAGGCCCAGATCCGCCGCACGGTGCGCGGGTCATAGGCCTTGCCGAAGACCTCTTCCTCGATGCGATGGCTGCCCACGGTGGCGCGGGGCGGCCGCTGGCCGGGAGCGGTGGCCATTTCGCGTTCGTCGTCCTCGATCACCCTCATTGTGCGGCCTCCGGAATGTCAGCGGGCCGCGTCTGCAGGTCGTAGAGCGCGCGGTAGCGGCCGCCCTGGGCGAGCAGCTCTTCGTGGGTGCCACGCTCGATGATCCGGCCATCGTCCATGAACAGGATCAGGTCGGCATGCATGAGCGAGGACAGGCGATGGGCGATAATCATAGTGACCCGGTCGCTGGCGAAGCGGCGGATGGCGGAGCGGATGCGGTGCTCGGTGCCAGCGTCGATGGCCGCGGTACTATCATCGAAAACCATGACGGCGGGCCTGAGCACGAGGGAGCGGGCGATGGACAGGCGCTGGCGCTGGCCGCCGGAAAGCGAGACGCCGCGTTCACCCACGACGGTGTCGTAATCGGCGGGCAGGCCCATGATGTAATTGTGCAATTGTGCGCTTTCGGCGGCGCGCTCGATCTTGCGTTCCTTGGCCCAGGGATCGCCATAGGCGATGTTGTTCTCGATGGTGGTGGTGAAGAGGAACGTATCCTGCTGCACCACGGCGACCGAACGGCGCAGGCTTTCAAGGGTGACGTCGCGCACGTCCTGGCCGTCGAGCGTGATGCGGCCGGAGGTGACATCGTAAAAGCGCGGAATGAGGTGGGCGAGCGTGGACTTGCCACTGCCCGGGGCGCCGACAATCCCGATGGTCTGGCCCGGCCTGGCCTCGAAGCTGATGCCGTTGAGGGTTGGCACCGAAGCGCCCGGATAGGTGAAGTGAACGTCCTCGAAACGCAGCACGCCTTCACTGATGTTGAGCGGCGTAGCGGCAGGCTTGTCCTCGATCTCAACCGGGGCGTCGAGGAAGGCATAGAAGCGGTCGCCGCAGGTGGAGGCGCGGGCATAGGAATTGACCATCAAGCCGAGCTGGCGCACGGGCATCTGCAGAATGGTCATGAAGGTGAGAAAGCTCGCCAGCGTGCCGACGCTCATTTCATCGGCGATGACTTTATTGCCACCGACCCAGAGGACGAGGCCCATGGCGGCGAAGAAGGAAAAGGTCATCATCGAGGTATTCTTGACCCGCACCTGAACACGGCGATGCGCCAGTTCGAGTGCGTCTTTGGAGGCCGTGTCGAACTTGTTCAGCTCGTGCTTCTGGCCGGAGAAGGCACGGACGACGCGAATGCCGCCGAGATTTTCCTCCATGACGCGGGTCAGGACGGAGAGCTTTTGCTGCAGGATCAACCAGGTGGCGCGCAGGGTGAGCTGGGCGACCGAGGAGCGCCAGGCCACGAAGGGCACGAAACTGAGGGCCAGAAGGCCCAGGACCAGATCGGTCGAAATCAGCATCCAGGCGCCGACGCCGATCAAGACGGCCAGCAGGATGGTCCGCACCAGGCCGGTCGAAAAGAACATCCGCAAGCCATCAAGGTCGAGCAGGCCGATGGTGATCAGGTCTCCGGAATGGACGCGGTCGTGGTAGGAATAAGAGAGGCGCTGGACCTTGTCGTAGAAGGCCAGCCGCAATTCATAGCCGACATGGTGGCCGACGCTTTCCGAAAAGTAGTTCTGCACCAAGGTGAAGAGCCCACGCGCCACCGAGACGCCGAGCAAGGTCAGTGCCGTCACCACCAGCGCTTCCTGCGCCCCTTCCCCGGCGACGCTCAGCACATTCTGGGCCTGATCGATGGCTTGCCCCAACAGGCGCGGGATCGTCAGTTGCAGCGTGGCGGCAATGATCGTGGCGCCAACCGCCAGGCTCGCCTGAAAGGGGTGGCGGAGGGAAAACAGGGTGATGCGCAAAAGCGGCCCCATGCCCTTGCCGGCATGGGCGGCTGCGACATGGTCCCGAGCATCGCCGCGCGAACGCTCGCGGCCAGCCTTGAGGGTAATCAAGGAAGTATCCAGACGTCAGTTAAAGTGGGACCCGAAGGGGAGAGGCGGGAGGACCGTCGACCGGCCAACGGGCAAATCAAAAAAAACTCGCCCGCCTATAAAAAGGGTATTGGGGCTTCCATTCAAGATGCAATTTGCGCAAAAAATGCAACGATATACCCCGCAGGCGACGATGGCATGACCCCTTGCCCGGTCCAGGGCTGGCGCATGCACGGCCGTTCGGTGCATGTGCAGCGCAAAGGACAAAGCTCATGACACCCCTGGTTTCCATCCTTCTGGTTTGCGTGGTCTTCCTGACCTCGACGCTTTCGGGGATATTCGGAATGGCCGGCGGCATGGTTTTGCTGGCCGGCCTGCTGGTTATCCTGCCTGTGGCAACAGCCATTGCCATTCATGGGGCCATACAGATCGTTGCCAATGGATCGCGCGCCTGGTTTTCGCGACAGTTCATTGACTGGCGGATCATTGCCACCATGGTCGCCGGCATTTTGACCGCAGCCACACTGCTGTTCCTGGTGCGCTACCAGCCGGACCTGGCGACCGTCTGCATCGTTGTCGGCCTGATGCCGATCCTGGTCTGGTTGCCCAAGAGCTGGCTGCGTCTCGATGCCAGCCGACCGGCGCAGGGCTTTTTGTGCGGGTTTGTCAGTGGCGGGCTGAACCTAGCGGTCGGGGTCGCCGGACCCAGCATCGACATATTCTTCATCCGCACGCAGATGGACCGGCGCAAGATCATCGCCACAAAGGCGTTCATGCAAGTGATCTCACATGGCGCCAAGGTGGTGTTCTATGGCACCACTACCGCCGCCATGGCCATGGGAGACTGGGTACTGGTGGCGATCGCGGCGCCTTTCGCCATTGCCGGGACCAATCTGGGTTACCAGGTGCTGCAGCGCATGAGCGATGATGGCTTCCGCCGCTGGACCCGCTGGATCGTGACCGTGCTGGGCGCATTCTACCTGACCCGTGGTATTTTGCTGCTGGCGGGCGCCTGACGCAAATCTGTTGACGCATCGCTGGAAGCCGAAAGCCGGTTCCCACTTTTTGGCGCGATGCAAATCTGTTGACGCATCGCTCGAAGCCGAAAACCGGTTCCCACTTTTCGGCGCGATGCTCTATGTTGCCTGCGGGAGACGACATGGCACCATTCGACAGCGTAACCGCACGCCTAATCCTGTTGCTGGCCGAAACCGGGTCGATCGGCCGGGCTGCAGAACGGGAGGGCATTGCTTCGTCGGCAGTCAGCCGGCGGGTATCAGACCTGGAAGCACGTCTTGGCGTGGTTCTGTTCGACCGCTCGGCCCATGGCGTGCGGCTGACCAAGGCGGGGGAAGCCTATGCCGAAGGTTGCCGTACGGTTTTGCGCTCGATCGCCGATCTCGACGCCATCATGGACGATTTCAGTTCCGGGCAGCGCGGGAGCCTGAGGCTGGCCTGCACCAGTTCAGCGCTTACCGGGCGCCTGCCGGAATTGCTGGCAAAGTTTGCCGCCAAATATCCCGGCATTGAAATCGCCATCGCCGAGATGGGCGCGGCCAAGGCGTTGCTGTCGCTCGACGAGGGCCAGGCTGACATCGCCATCGTCTCGGACAATTACGATTTCTCGCGCTTTGAAATCCATCCTTTCGAAGATGAAAGGGTCTGGGTGCTGGTGCCGCCCGAACATGCACTGGCCGCACAGATCGAGCCGCGCAAATCGGTGACATTCGATGCCGTGCTGCCTCACGCCATCGTGGGCATCCACCATGCCGGCTCACTCGATCGGCTATTGACCGAGGCGGCCGGCAAGCTGGGCAAGCCGCTGACGGAGGCGCTGCGCGTCGAGAGTTTCCCCGCTCTGGTGCGCATGGTGGAAGCCGGATTCGGCATCGGCTTTCTGCGTTCAACGAGCCTGCACCTGCTGGCTGGCACCGACCTGGTCTGCGCGCCGCTGGCCGAGCCCTGGGCCATGCGCAAGCTGTTGGTGGCGCGGCGCAAGTCGAGCCCGCTGTCGGCTGCCATGAAAAGTTTCATTTCCCTGGCCGGCGAGACCTATCTTCCCTCGGCCTGAGAAATTTATCTGATAATCAAACTCATGTTTGTTTGACAGACCTGGAACACGCCGATATTGAAGTGGACATGCGCAGTCATATTTGCGTCAGTCGTCTTCATTTATCCGGAAGTCCAGAGATGTCCTTCAACCCTATTGCTGCCGCGCTTCTTGCCGGTTTCGTTGCCCTCAGCACCCCTGTCCTGGCGCAGGACATCACCGTCACCCACGCCCAGGGTGAAACCACCCTGCCCGGTGTGCCACAGAAAGTTGTCAGCTTCGACTTTGCCGCCATCGAAACCCTGGAAGCAATTGGCGTTGATGTTGCTGGCCTGCCCGGCTCTAACCTGCCGGCGCATTTGGAAAAATATGCCAGCGATGACTACGCCAAGGTCGGTTCGCTGTTCGAGCCCGATTATGAGGCCCTGGCCGCGCTCGAACCTGATTTGATCATTGTGGCGGGACGGTCCTCGGGCGCCTATGCGGAACTGGCCAAGATAGCCCCCACGGTCGACCTCTCCAATGACTGGGCGGACTTCTACAATTCGATCAAGGCCAATGCCGAAATCGTCGGGCAGATCTTCGACAAGGAAGCCGAGATCAATGCCCTGATCGCCGAAACCGACGCCAAGGTGGAGGCCGCCAAGGCAGCGGCTGGCGATGCCGGCAAGGGGTTGATCGTCTTGACCAGCGGCGCCGAGGTCTCCGCCTATGGCCCAGGTTCGCGCTTCGGTTTCATCCACGACACGCTGGGCGTGACCCCAGTGATCGAAGACGTCGAAGCGGCGACCCATGGCGATGCGATTTCGTTCGAGTTCATCCTCGAAACCGATCCTGACCTGCTGCTTGTCATCGACCGCGATGCGGCCACCGGAGAGGGCGCCGCTGCCGCCATTCTCGACAACGAATTGGTGTCCGAAACCACGGCCTGGAAGAATGACGATGTGATCTATATCGACCCGGTGCGGGCCTATATCGTCAATGGTGGCCTCATCTCCTTCGGTATCATGGCCGATCAGGTCACTGACGCGCTGAGCCAATAAGCGACAATGCTCAATTTGCCCTCGCCCGGTCCGGGCGGGGGCTTTTTGCTGTTCAGGCATTTCGGCCCCCATGCCCAAGCTCATTTTCGGCGCTCTCGCCATTCTGGTTCTGGCACTCATCAGCCTCTTCATCGGGGTGAGCGATGTGACGCCGATGAGCCTGTTTTCCTCTTCGCCAGACGATCGGCCCATGCAGGTGCTGCTGATCAGCCGCGTGCCGCGCACGCTGGCGCTGATCCTGTCCGGGTCTGCGCTGGCCGTCGCGGGCCTGTTGATGCAGATGCTGGCGCGCAATCGTTTTGTCGAACCGGGCACGGCCGGCACGGTTGAGAGCGCGGTGTTCGGCATTCTTGTCATCACCATAGTCTGGCCCGGCAGCCCGCTGATCGCCAAGATGCTGGCGGCGACCGTGGCCGCGCTGATGGGTACGGCGCTGTTCATGCAGATCCTGAGGCGTATTCCCTTGCGCTCGACGCTGATGGTGCCGCTGGTCGGCATCATGCTGGGTGGGGTGATCTCGTCGATCACGGCGTTCTTCGCCTATCGCTATGATCTCCTGCAAACCCTGGGCACCTGGACGCTGGGGGATTTTTCTGGCGTGCTCAGGGGGCGCTATGAACTGCTCTGGTTGAGTGCGGGGCTGGTCGGCCTTGCCTGGCTTGCCGCCGACCGCTTTACCGTCGCGGGGCTGGGGCAGGATTTCACCACCAATCTGGGGCTCAACTATCGCCGTGTGCTGACGCTGGGCCTCACCATCGTCGCCATGGTGACCGCCGTGGTCGTGGTCTCGGTCGGCTCGATCCCGTTCCTCGGGCTGATCGTGCCCAATCTCGTTTCCATGGCGGTGGGCGACAATGCGCGGCGGGCCATTCCATGGATCGTGCTGATGGGCGCCGGCTTCGTGCTGGTCTGCGACATCATCGGGCGGGTGATCCGCTTCCCCTATGAAATCCCGATCGGCACGATGTTCGGGGTGATCGGCTCGGTCCTGTTCCTGTACCTGCTGCTCAGAAGGCGCCCTGCCAATGGCTGATATCCGCGCCCCTGCCACACCCGCGTTCTCGCCGCGGCAGGTCCTCATGATATTGGCGGCCCTGGCCATGGTTTCCATCGCCGCCTTCATGGTGATCGGCGCCAAGGGAAGCTGGGGCTTCATCCTGCCGTTCCGGGGCACCAAGGTCTGGTCGATGGCGATGATCGGTACGGCCATTGCCATAGCCACGGTGCTGTTCCAGACCATTACCGCCAACCGTATCCTCACCCCCTCGATCATGGGGTTCGACGCGCTGTTCGCGCTGGTGCGGACCGTACAGGTGTTTTTTCTCGGGGGGCTGAGCTATGCCATGCTGCCCGACCAGATCCAGTTCACATACGAAGCTGCGGTAATGGTGGGGCTATCGACCTTGCTGTTCCGCTGGCTGTTCAACCGCGCCGCGCGCGATCTCTATCTGCTGGTGCTGGTGGGCATTGTGTTTGGCGTCTTGTTCCGCTCGCTGGGCGGGCTGATGCAGCGGCTGATCAATCCCAATGATTTTGCCGTGCTGCAGGACAGCCTGTTTGCCAGTTTCAACACCACCGACCAGACATTGCTCGGGATCAGCACCCTGGCCATTGCCGGGGTGTGCCTCTGGGTGTGGCGGCTATTGCCGGCACTGGACGTGCTCAATCTGGGACGCGACACGGCCATCAATCTGGGCGTCAACTACAACCGCACGGTGTCGCAGGTGCTGGTGATCGTGGCCATTCTGGTTTCGGTCTCGACTGCGCTGGTGGGTCCGGTGACCTTCTTTGGACTTCTGGTTGCAAACCTCAGCTATCTGGTGATCCGCAGCCACAAGCACATCCTGATCCTGCCCGCTTCCATCCTGATATCCATCATCACGCTGGTGGGTGGGCAAGTCGTGCTGGAGCGGGTGTTCGGCTATGACACGGCTCTCGCGATCATCATCGAATTTGTCGGCGGCGTGGTGTTCATCGCCATGCTCTTGAGAGGAAGCCGCACATGATCCGCACGCAATCAGTATCGCGCAGCTATGGCGACAATCTGGTGGTCGACAATGTGACGTTGGACATTCCGGCACGCGGCGTCACCTCGATCATCGGGCCCAATGGGGCGGGCAAATCCACCCTGCTCTCCATGGTCAGCCGGTTGCTCGACATGAGTGCGGGCACGGTGACAGTGGACGGCATGGACGTGACCAGGACGCCCAGCGACGTGCTAGCGCGGCGGCTGTCGATCCTGAGGCAGGACAACCATATCTCGGCCCGCATCACGGTGCGCGATCTGGTCGGCTTCGGCCGCTACCCGCATTCCAAGGGGCGGCTGACCGTCGAGGACCGGGCGATGATCGAAAAGGCCATCGCCTATCTCGATCTGGACGCGCTGAGCGATCGCTTTCTGGATGAGCTATCGGGCGGGCAGCGGCAGCGGACCTTTGTTGCCATGGTGCTGGCGCAAGACACCGACTATGTGCTCTTGGACGAACCGCTCAACAATCTCGACATGAAGCATGCCATGGGCATGATGAAGCTGATGCGGCAGGCCGCTTCCGATCTGGGCAAGACGGTCGTATTGGTGCTGCACGACATCAATTTCGCGTCCTGGTATTCGGACTATATCGTGGCCATGAAGGCCGGCAGGGTCGCGGCCCAGGGGCCGGCTGGCGACATGATCCGGCCCGAGGTCCTTTCAGACATCTACGAGATGGACATCAAGGTGCACGAGATCGGCGGGCAACGGATTTCGGTCTATTACGGCTAGTCGTCGGCCATTTCGGGGAAGGCTACGACACAGGCACGTCCCCGCGCCTTGGCGGCATAGCAGGCGGCGTCGGCCTCGCCCATGAACCCCAGAGGCGAGGCTGGTTGTGCGCCGATAAGTGTGACCCCGGCGCTGGCCCCGATGCGATAATGGCGACCGGCCCAGGTGAAGGCGAGTGCGCCGATGGCGCGGACGATCTTTTCGGCCACTTCGCGCCCATTGGCGATGGGACAATCTTCCAGGATGATCGCGAACTCGTCCCCACCGATCCGGGCGGCCATGTCGTGGCTGCGGCAGACACCCTTGATGGTCTGGGCGACCTGCTTGAGCAGGGCGTCGCCAGCAGCGTGGCCGGCCGTGTCGTTGACCGGCTTGAAACGGTCCAGGTCGAGATAGACAAGGCTGTGCTGGCGCTGACCATGCCGCGCAGAGGCGATCGACGCCATCAAGGCCCGTTCGAAGGCCGCGCGATTGGGCAGGCCGGTGAGATCGTCATGGGCGGCGGAATGGGCCAACTGGCGCTGCAGGGCCCGGCTTTGCGAGACATCCTGAAACACCAGCACAGCGCCGGTCAGCGCACCGGCATCACCAAAGACCGGAGAGGCGGTGGCACGGATGTCGCGTTGGGGGCCGTCCAACGCGCAAAGCACACTGTCCTCGGCGCTGCGGACCTGCGTGGCGGCTCTGAGGCAGGCGCAAACCGGACAGGGCAATTGCTCGTCGCCGCTTTCGCTGCGCATGCGGAAAATCTCGGCAACGGGACGCCCCACAGCGTCGGCGGCACGACAGCCGGTAAGCTTCTCGGCGGCAGGGTTCATGAAAACGATGCGCCCTTCAAGGTCGGTCGAGATCATGCCATCGGCCATCGCCTCCAGAGTGACACGCAGGCGTTCCTTCTCGGCGGCCAGCTCCTGCTCCATCACCTTGAGGCGGGTGATATCGGTATCGGTGCCGATGGTGCGGATGGGGTTGCCATTGTCATCCCACTCTACCGGCTTGCCGCGGCTCAGAATCCAGATGTAATTGCCGTCCCGCGTGCGCTCCCGATATTCGAGAGAATCGAAATCGCTGTCGCCCCGATCCTGCTTGTCCACATTGGCCAGCACCTGTGCGCGATCATCTGGATGAATGCGCTCAAGCCATTTCTTTTGGTCACCATCCACCTCTTCATCGGGTGGAATGCCGCGCATGACCCGCCACATGCGCGAATAGAACATGGTGTCCTTGCGAATATCGTGATCCCACACGCCCTGGCGGGCACTCTCCAAGGCGAAGTTCCAGCGGCTTTCTGAATAGGCCAGGGCCTGTTCGGCGCGCTTTTGCAGCTCGATATTGGTCAGCTGCACCAGGACCTGGCGCGGGTCGCGGGCATTGGCTTCCAGCACGGAGGCGACGACCATGACCCAGAGCGGGCTGCCATCGGCCTGGCGGAATTGATGCTCGCCGCGATAGCTGGCCGCCTCGCCCCGCGCCAGGCGCAGGAACTGCTGGCGCGCCGCGGCGCTGTCGTTGTCGTGCACCAGCTCCCGCAGCATATCGGGACTGCCACCAGTGACGAACCCCAACAGGGTGTCGAAGGCCTGATTGGTGTAAATGACGCGACCATCGGCAGTGGCCACAACCATGCCCACCGGCGCAGCATCGAGCAGGCGCGTCAACGCCGCACCGGCCCGCGGCAAGCGGGGAATACGACTTGGCCTGGAACTGACGCGCGACGTTACCATCCTGTCACATTTCAACGGGAGGCCTTAATAACTTGCTTCGCGGCCGATCACATTTTCACTAGGTCAGGCGACTGAGAATGAAGTCGCGCTCTTGTGCCAGCCCCGCCCATTCCGAGGGATGGTCAGCATCGAAAATGAGCGTATAGGGCCCAGAGTAGCCGGCTTCCTCGGCGACCTGCACACAGAGCCCGTAGTCGGCCTCGTCCATCAGACCATCGCTGAACCCGGCCTTGGCGTGGCAAAGTTCGGCGCGTGGGAAGATGGATTTGAGCCCCTCATATTTGTCCGCGCCGGTCCAGTTGCCGAAATCGGCCAGAAGCCCGACCTGGCCTTCCAGGCGATCGAGCAGTTCATGCACCGCGGCCGGCGTCGAGAGCAGGTCGAACCAGTTCTCGGTAAAAAGACGCAGGGGCGAGCCCGTATTGGCGGCGATCAGTTCCTTGAAGCCGGCAACCGAGCGGGCCATGGTCTCCGGCGAGAACTTCTGCTTGCCCGCAATGATGCGGGCGTTCTCGGCACCCAGCATATTGGCGACATCGACCCAGCCGGCAATCCAGCGGGTGTCGCGGGAGCCATGGACGGGATCGGACATGTCACCGGCATCGACCAGCAGGGTCTGCAGGGTCACACCGGAAACCCTGAGCTGGTCGCGCAATTCGCCGAGATAGACCGGGTCGCGGCTGCGCAGGTGGAAGGAGACGATCTCCAGCCGATGATAGCCGTGATTGGCCAGCACCGATGGCAGGCCGAGCAGAGATTCCTCGCCCTCGCCATAGGTCTCTTCCATCTCGCCAATGGCGTCGGTGCTCAAATCATGCGGGAAAGTGGTGCCCAGCAGACGATGCAGCGACCAGGTGGAAACGGCAATGCGATGATTGGGGTCAGCCAAGGGGATTCTCCTGTTTTTCGGCAAGAGTTTCATGAGCCGCTGCGCCTTGCAAGGCGGGCTCAGTCCACCCTGCCCCGCGCTCCGACATCTACGGTTTCAACCAGGTTCCCATTGCGGATCAGGTGCACCCGATCGAAGAGATTGGTCACCGGGCAGCAGTGATTGGGAATGATGCGGATCACATCGCCGATCTTCGGCTTTGTCGCACAGGCCGATACGTCGAGCGTTCCATGCTCTTCGCTCAGGCCGGTGACTTTCGCCTCGGGGTGCTCGACAACGTAACCGTGGCCGACCAGCCCCAGCAGGTCGCTGGTCAGGGCCTTCGATCCAGCGTCGATGATGGCGCGATCTTCGGCCGGGCGGGACACGACCGTCGCCAGAACAGTGAGCGCGCAGTCCTCGAAGCTGGCGGCGCCGGCCGCCACCTGTGAGCGATCCATGTAGATATAGGTGCCGGGGCGGTATTCGGTGGCGATGCGGGCCGCCTCATCCATGTGCCAGATGTCGGGGGTGCCGCCGGTGGTGATGGCGGGCAGGTCGATGCCGGCGGCGACGAAGGCGGCCTTGGCATCGGCCAGCCATTGCGCCGCCGCCTGATATTTACCGGCGGCGGGATAGGTCATCAAACCGGCAAAGGCGAGACCGGGCGCGGCGATGATCTTTTGCGCGAGCGCCACGGCAGTCTCAGCAGACTGCACGCCGCATCGCCCCATGCCGGTGTCGCATTCGACAAAGACGCCAAGGGGTTTTGCCGGGTCGGTGAAAGTGGCAGCAAGGCCACCCACGCACTCTTGGCTGTCAGCCACGACGCGGATGGTCACCCGATCATGGAGGGCCTTGAGACGCTTGAGCTTGGCCGCACCGATGATGTTAAACGTCAGCAGCAGATCGGCGAGCCCGGCGTCGGCCATGACCTCGGCTTCGCCCAACTTCTGGACGGTGATGCCGACGGCACCCAGTTCCATCTGCTTTTTGGCAAAGAGCGGCAGCTTGTGGGTCTTGATATGGGGGCGGAGCGCAATACCGGCCTTGTTAACGGCACTCTGCGCGCGCTTCAGGTTCGCTTCGGCGCGATCGAGGTCGATGAGGACAGCGGGGGTGTCGAGTTCGGAATAGTGAGTCATTTGGCCCTCAGAACCTCGTTGACGAAGCGCAGATTGCCGGCTGTGAGGCCGGCATCGACGGGAATGGTCACGCCGGTAATGCCCGAGGCGGCCTCGGAGGCCAGAAAGAGCGCGGCATTGGCAACCTCTTGCGGGCTGACCATGCGGCCCAGCGGGTAGTGCGGCAGTACCTTGTCGAGCAAATGCGGGTCGGCCTGCAGCCGATGGTCCCAGGCGGGTGTCCGGACGGAACCGGGGGCAACCACATTGGCGCGGATTCCATCGCCGCCCCGTTCAACGGCGATCGCCTTGGCATAGGCGATGAGGCCCGCCTTTGCGGCCGAATAGGCCGGATTGCCGAAATGCTGGAGCGCGTTGACCGAGGAAATGAAGACCACGTTGCCTGCGCCGCGCTCGGCCATGGCCTGGGTGATGGGATCGACAAGCGCATAAGCGCCGTTGAGGTTGATGGCCATTTCGCTGGCCCAGACATCGTCATCGAGATGACCCAGATGTTCGGCGCGGGTGAAGCCGGCATTGGCGATGACCGCATCGACAACGCCATGGGCGGCGATGTCGGCTTCAACCGCGGCGCGCGTGGCTGTCGCATCGGCCTGATCGAAGAGGACGGTGCGTGTCAGGGGCAGGCCTTCAAGCAGGGCGGCATCGCGGTCAGCGCCGACGATGCGCGCGCCTGCGCCATGGAAGATCTCGACCATGGTGCGGCCAATGCCACCACCGGCGCCGGAAATGAGGACGGTCTTGCCGTCGAGGCGGCAGGGGGATGCGTTCATTGATCTTTTCCTTCGCGCGCATTCCGACAGGTGGACACCCCCTCCCAACCTCCCCCGTCAAGGGGGAGGTGCCGGGCCGGTTCCTGCCCGCAGAGACAGCCACGGACGCAGTCGAGCACCCTCCCCCTCGCGGGAAGGATTGGAGAGGGGGGCCGAGCGAACTGGGTGGACATTATGGCCCCTTATAGGCCACGCAGTCGATTTCGACCTTGCAGTCGACCATCATGGAGCTCTGCACGCAGGCGCGGGCCGGGGGATGCTCGCCGAAATAGGACTTGTAGACGGCATTGAAGCTCCAGAAATCGCGTGGATCGTCGAGCCAGACGCCGCAGCGGACCACATGCTCCAAGCCGTAACCGGCTTCCTCGAGAATGGCGATGACGTTCCTTATGGTCAGGTGTGTCTGCTCAATGATGCCGGTGCCAACAATCTCGCCATCCTTCATGGCCACCTGGCCCGAAACATAGAGCCAGCCGCCGGCCTCGACGGCGCGGGCGAAGGGCAGGTTCTGGCCACCGGCCCCGGACTTTTCTGCGCCATAGCGTTTGATGGGCATCGGAGGGTCCTTTCGATCTATTTTTGAAACTCAGTTTCTTTTTTCTCGCAATCTATAGCCGAAGTCTGCGTTCGAATGCGAGAGGAGGCGTAAAAAATGTAAATTTCTTACGTGAACCGTCGCGAGTCATAGTGTAGCGTGATGGTAGCGACTTCGCTTACCTGACGCATCCTGACCGGACGAGCTTCCCTTGCGCCTGTTCACCGCCGCCCTCGCCACCGAGACCAACACCTTCTCCCCGATCGCCATCGACAAGCGCGCCTTCGAGGCATCGCTGCACGCCAAGCCGGGGCAACACCCGGTGACCCCAACCTTGTGCACCGCACCGATAACCGTCGGCCGTGCGATCTGCGCCCGCGAAGGCTGGACCCTGATTGAAGGGACCGCCAGCTGGGCCGACCCGGCGGGCCTGGTCGCCCAGGCAACCTATGAGGAATTGCGCGACGAAATCATCGGGCAATTGCACGCGGCCATGCCGGTGGACGGGGTGGTGCTGGGGCTGCATGGGGCCATGGTCGCGCAGGGTTATGATGATCCCGAGGGGGACCTGCTGGCCCGGGTGCGGGCGATTGTGGGACCCGATGTGCTGGTTTGCGCCGAGCTTGACCCGCATAGTCACTTGACCGCGAAACGGGCGGAGGCGGCCGATTTCTTCGTTTATTTCAAGGAGTTCCCACATACCGATTTTGTCGATCGGGCGCGCGATTTGTGGGAGATCACGGTGCGGACACTCAAGCAAGAGATCAAGCCGGTGATGAGCGTCTTCGATTGCCGGATGATCGACGTCTTCCCCACAAGCAAGCAGCCGATGCGGGGATTTGTTGACAGGCTGTTGGCACTTGAAGCCTCCAAAGAGGGTTTGTTGTCTCTCTCGGTGGTGCATGGGTTCATGGCCGGCGATGTGCCCGAAATGGGGACCAAGATTGTCGCTGTTACGGACGACAACGCGGAGATGGGCGCGGCCCTCGCCGAGGAACTGGGGCGCGAACTGTTTGCGATGCGCGGCACCTTCATGGTGAGCCAGGTGGATGAGAAGGCCGCGGTCGATGCCGCGCTGGCCGCGCCGAAGGGTCCGGTGGTGATCGCCGATGTCTGGGACAATCCGGGTGGCGGCACGGCGGGCGATGCCACGGTGATCCTTGCCGAGATGATTGCGCGTGGTGTCACAGATGTGGCCGTGGGCACGATATGGGACCCGATTGCGGTGCAGATCTGTTTTGCGGCCGGCGAGGGGGCGGAGATTCAATTGCGATTCGGCGCCAAGTCAGCGCCGCATACGGGCCTGCCGGTGGATGCACGGGTGACGGTGAAACGCCTCAAGCGCAATGCCGAGATGAAGTTCGGTGACAGCTTTGCGCCCTTCGGCGACGCGGCCTGGATCCATTTCGACGGGATCGACGTGATCCTCAATTCGACACGCGCGCAAAGCTTTGACCCCAGCCTGTTCTCGGCGCTGGGGATCGATCCGAAGTCGAAGAAGATCCTGCTGATCAAATCGACCAACCACTTCTACGACTCGTTCTCCAGGATCGCGTCGGAAATCGTCTATTGCTCGGCGGGCAAGCCCTATCCGAACCGGCCGGCGGAGACGGATTATCGCAAGGCGCGGCGGGATATCTGGCCGATGGTGGAAAATCCGTTCGGCTGAACTTCCTCTCCCGTTTACGGGAGAGGGGGACCACGCCAAGCGTGGTGGAGAGGGATGCCAAGTACGCGATCCATGGATTGCCCGGCGCCCATCAGTGCAGCGGGCGTGGCCCCCCCCTCCACCGCCTATAGGCGGTCCCCCTCCCCCGCGAGCGGGGGAGGACGGTGCGGCGTAGGCCGTTACACGGCCTGCTCGAAGTTCCCATACATGATGGGCATCAGGCCAACCATGGACTTGAAACGGTCCCAGGACTTGCGCTCGGGCAGGGTCCAGCCGGCTTCGGCGATGGCGGAGAGGCGGGGGAAGACCAGGCGGTCGAAGATGGCGCGGTCGGTCATCGATTCCGACCAGATGCAGCTCTGGATGCCCTTCAAATGCTTGAGCCCCTGTTCGGAAAAACCGGCGCGGGCTTCGAATTCGTAAGTTTCCTGGGGACCGGACCAGCCGGCCCAGCCAGCGCCGGGTTCGGCCCAGCTCACGCCATTGGCCATGTCGAGATAATAGCGCTGGCCGGGCGAGACGACGATGTCGAAGCCACGTTCGGCCAAGGCCGCGTTGATCTCCACATTGCGCCAGCCGATGACATAGGACTTGGTCTTGTCGACGGCATCGCCATGGGCCGCCTCCTCCCAGCCGCCGGTAATGGCGCCCTTGGACGCAATATACTTGTGCACACGCTTGATGAACTCGGCTTGGAGTATCGCGGTGGGCGAGCCCTCAATCTCGTCGGCGCCGTGGTGATTGCCGAGCTGGTTGAACTGGGCCTCGTGCTTCTTCCGCATGGCGGGACCCGCCAACTTTTCGAGCATGTCGAGGGCCAGCGGCGAGCCGGACCAGGCGGCCAGCGGCACTTCGTCGGCACCGAGATGGAAAATGCCCGCGGGGAAGAGTTCCAGGGTCTCGTCGATGACCGTCTCGATGAACTTGTAGACCGGCTCGTGCGCAGGGTTGAGGCTGTTATTGGGGAAGCCCTGGACCGACTGGTATTCGCCCTTTTCATCGGGGTCGCGCAATTCGGGCAGCGCCTGCAGCGCGGCATAGAAATGGCCCGGCATGTCGATTTCGGGGATGACGGCAATGCCGAGATCATCGGCCAGGGCGACGATCTCGCGCACGGTCTGCTTGCTGTAGTAGCCGCCGGTCGGCTGCGGACCGGAGCCGAGCAGCGGCGGCAGGGCCTTGCCGTGACCGCGCCATGCCGCGATTTCGGTCAATGCGGGATAGGCCTCGATTTCCAGGCGCCAGGCTTCGTCCTCGGTCAGGTGCCAGTGGAACTTGTTCATCTTGTTCCAGGCCATGATGCGGATGAGGCGGCTGACCTCGGCGGCGGTATAGAACTGGCGCGCGACGTCGAGATGGCTGCCGCGGAAACCAAAGCCGGGTTCGTCCTTGATCGTGCCGGAGGTGGGGAAGAGGAAGGTTGAAGGGTATTGCTTCGCCCCGCGCAGCATGTGCCCCAGGGTCACCAAGCCATAGAACATGCCCTGACGCGTGGTAGCGGAAACCGTGGCGCTGTCGTCGGCAAAGGCGATTTCGTAGGCTTCGTCGCCGAGGCCCGCTTTCTCGACCACATGGACCGGCATGCCGGCTTCGGCGGCGGGACGCACGATGGCTTCCACCGGGAAGAGCTCGGCGGTGAGATCGGCGAAGGCCTTGGCGGCGCGAGTGGCAAGATCGCCCTCGGGCTTGAGGTCAAGACCGGGCGGAGCGATGCGGCTGCCGGCGGCGTCGACATGCCTGGGCCAGGGAATGATCGAATAGGGTGCGGGGGCCTTTGCCGGGACCGGGAATTTCATCGTGCCCTTGAGGAGGGGTGAATTGTGGCCCTTGCCCTGTGTCGGGGCCGTCGGCACGGCGATGATCTCGCCACCTTCGAGCACCACATAGGCGGAATTGGCGCCGTCGCTCCAGTGCCGGAGGCCATAGGAAAGGCCCCGTGCGGTCGCCGTCCAGGTCTCGCCGGGCTGCAGCACGAAGCCATCGAGTGGGGCGATGAGGGTGTGATTGGAGAGACGCTTCAGGAGCTTGCCGTTTTCAAGCGTGGCATGGGGATCGATGCGGGCGGGACCAGAAAAGCCGAGCTGAAAATTGGTGACAGGTGTGTCACCTGTGTTGGTCAACTCGAGGCCATAGCCAAGCGGCTCGCTATCGGTCGCAGGAGACCATGTGGTGGCGAGGGAAAATGATTTGGTCATTGGAAAATTCCTACAAAAATCGAAACAGTCTGCGACGCTGCCGGGGCATCGCACGGCACCCTCCCCCTAGCGGGGAGGGTTGGGGAGGTGTGTCATCCAGTGCGCCGGAGCATCCGCGAAAGCACGAGGCATCAATCCCCCAGCGGCTGGGCGTCGTCGCCATCGCGGTTGACGACGAGCTGGTGCTTGATGCGGCGCATGCTGGCGACGGCGGAGGGGCCGAGGCGGGTGGCAACGGTCTGGGCCAAGACGTCGACGGTGGCGAGAAAGGCATAGCGGCCCGGCGTGGGACGCAGGATATCGGTGTTCTCATGCCAGTTGACCGGCAGCAGGATATCGGCCTGGGCGGACACAATGGAACCGGAACGGGTGGCCACGACGCGCGTGAGACCATATTCACCGGCGACAGTGAGGGTCTTGGCCAATTGGGCATTGTTGCCCGACAGCGAGAAGCCGATGATGACGGTACCGGCCGGCGCGGCGGCCACACGCATCAGCTGGAGCTGATGGTCGTCGGTGGAAGCAACCCTGAGCCCGAGGCGGAACAGGCGGGTTTCGATCTCGCCGGCCATCATCGAGGAGGCGCCGCCCGAGCCGAAGGCCAGGACATAGTTCGACTTGACGATGCTTTCCGCGGCCCGCTCGACGGCATTGAAATCGAGCTGTTCGAAGGTTTCGTAGATGATGGACTGGATGCCATTGACCACGCCCTGGGCGATTTCGGGCACGCTGGTCGGTCCGGCCTTGGGCGCGAAATAGCGCTGGCCGACAAAGCGGGACTGGGCCAGCCGCACCTTGAAATCGGCATAGCTGTCACAGCCCAGGCGCCGGCAGAAGCGGGTGACCGTGGGCGGCGAGACTTCTGCCTCTGCGGCCAGATCGACAATGCTCATCTTGAGCACGCTATCGACATCGGCCAACACGATCTCGGTCAGGGCCCGCTCGGAGCGCGTGAAGGCGTCTTTCTCGGTCTGCAACAGCCCCACTATGTCCAGCATCGCGCGTCCCCTCGATCTGCCCGACTGGTTCAGTAAACCGCCAGCCCCCTGGAGTCGAACAGATGTGCCTGGTCGATGTCGAAACCCACCTTCATGGGCTTGCCGTCTTCCAGATCGGGATTGCCTTCGAACAGCCCGATGAAGTTCTCCCCACCCGGCAGGATGGCGTAGCCAATGGTGTGAATGCCCAGATGCTCGACGATATTGGGGGTGATCTCGATGACGAACTGTCCACCATCAAGGGAGAGATGTTCGGGGCGGATGCCCAGTGTCACATCCTGCCCTGCAACATCGCGGCTGGTACGCGGCAAGCTGATCGTTCCCAGCTTGCCCAGGTCGACCGTAACATTGCTGCCATCGGCTGCGCGGACCTTGCCATTGATGAAGTTCATCTTGGGCGAGCCGATGAAACCGGCGACAAAGAGATTGTCGGGCTTGTGGTAGAGTTCGAGCGGCGAGCCGATCTGGGCGATCTCGCCGGCATTGAGCACGACGATCTTGTCGGCCATGGTCATGGCCTCGATCTGGTCGTGCGTTACATAGATCATGGTGGAGCCCAGGCGCTTGTGCAGCTCCATCAGCTCAATACGCATCTCCGAGCGCAGGGCGGCGTCCAGATTGGAAAGCGGCTCGTCGAAAAGGAAAATCTTGGGCTGTCGCACAATGGCGCGGCCAATGGCGACGCGCTGGCGCTGGCCGCCGGAAAGCTGGCCCGGGCGGTGCTGCAAACGGCTTTCGAGCTGGAGCACCCTGGCGGCCGCCTGGACGCGGCTATCGACCTCGGCCTGGGGCAGTTTTTCGACGCGCAGCGGAAAGGCGATGTTCTCATAGACCGTCATATGCGGATAGAGCGCATAGGACTGGAACACCATGGCGATGCCGCGCTGCACCGGCGGCAGCTCGTTGACGATATTGCCGCCGATCTCGATCTCACCGGCGCTGACGTCTTCGAGACCCGCAATCATGCGCAAAAGGGTGGACTTGCCGCAGCCCGAGGGGCCGACGAAGACCACGAATTCGCCTTCACTGACATCCAGATCGATGCCCTTGATGATGCGGGCTTCGTTGAAGGACTTTTCGAGGCGCTTGAGGCTCAGTTGCGACATGGTTCGCGTCTCCGGGCACGGGGAATCTTTGGATTGAGCGCCGCCGCCAAAGGCGGCGGCGCCAGGTCAGTCGCGCCATTCGAGCACAGCTCTCATGGCCTTCTCGCCTCAGATCGATCCACCGGATCGATCTGCCCCAAGGGACGGCTTTGCCATTCGAGCACAGCTCTCATGGCCTTCTCGCCTCAGATCGATCCACCGGATCGATCTGCCCCAAGGGACGGCTCGAAGTTACTTGTACTGCTCGAGTTCGCTAGCGGCCTTTTCGAGGGCAGCCTGGGGCTCGGCAGCGCCGGTGACAACCGACTGAACCATCTCGATCATGACGTTCTGCAGACCGATATAGTCGGTGAACAGCGGCTCGGGACCACCGAACTCGATGCCGTCCAGGAACGGCTTCCAGTAGGGAGCTTCCTCGACCAGTTCAGAGGTCTGCGGTTCGAGCGGACGCAGCGGGGTCAGGCCCTGGGCCATTTCGGCGGCCCACTGGCGTTCCGGTGCGGTGATGAACTTGGCGAGGCTAATGGCCTGCTCCTCAACACCGGTGCCCTTGAAGACAGCCAGCGAGTCGGTGATCAGCAGGGTGCCGGGACCCTTGGCATCCGGACCGAGCGGCAGCGGAGCGACGCCCCAGTTCATGCCGGCTTCCTCGGCGCGCAGGGCTGCACCGACCGAGGCTTCGATCATGGCAACGCCACCGTCGAGCCAGATGGCACGCACTTCGTTCTGCTCGTAAGCGGTCGGGCCTTCTTCCGAATAGGGGATGATGTCATCCAGAGCGGTCAGGGCAGCCAGCACCTGCGGCGAGTTGAGCGTGATATTGCCGTCGGCGTCGATCACCAGGCCGTCATTGGTGTAAACCCAATGGAGGAACTGGTGCATGGTGTTGTCGAAGGTCTTGGCGACAGCGCCATAGCCGGCAGCGTCGGTGTTCTCGGTGACCTGCTTGGCGAAAGCGATCTTTTCTTCCCAGGTCTTGGGCGGGGTGTCCGGATCAAGACCGGCTTCCTCGAACAGGTCCTTGTTCCAGAACAGGGCTTTGGTCGAGAAAGCGACCGGCACGCCCCACTGGGTGCCGTCGAACGTCACGGTCTCGGGAACGAAATTGTAGTAGGACGCCTTTTCCTCATCGGTCATGGGAACGGGAACGATCAGATCGTTCATGGCGAACTGCTTGAGCGTGCGCGAGCCGACATAGGCCAGGGCAACCGGCGTGCCGGCAGCGGCGAGCGTGGTCACCTTGTCCTGGCACTGGCCCCAGCCCACCACTTCGGGCACGACCTTGTAGCCCGGGTTCTCGGCTTCCCACTCGGCGAAGTAGTCAGCATAGCCGGCGGTCAGCGAGTCACCACAGTTGATAAAGGTAATTTCCTTGTCCTGGGCATAGGCTGCCGGCGCGGCGCCGGCCAGGGCCAGCATCGACACGGTCATCAAACCGATTGTCTTTTTCACTTGGTAGTCTCCCTTGATTGCGGGCCCCTCGGCCCTTTGTGGAACCGCTTGGTGTCTGCGTGAGACGCCTGGCGAGTTCCAAACTCCTTGTTGATTGCGCGGCCGCCCGCGTGAGAAGGCGGCCGTGCTCCTATTGCTTCACGGCACCGGCGGTCAGACCGGCGACGAGGTAGCGCTGCAGGAACACGATGACGATCATGACCGGCAGGATTCCGACGAAAGAGGCCGCCATCAGCTCGTTCCAGACCACTTCCTGCTTGCCGAAGAAGGCGAAGAGGCCGATCGGCAGCGGCATGAACTCGGTCTTGGAGTTGAAGGTCAGCGCGAAGATGAACTGCTGGGCGTAGGCGCCAATGAACGTCATGATGGCGACCACGACGATGCCCGGCATGGCCAGCGGCAGGATGACCCGGCGCAGGGTATAGAGACGCGAGGCCCCGTCGACCCAGGCGGCCTCATCCAGCTCGCGGGGAATGCGCATCATATAGGTGCGCAGCAGCCAGACCGAGGAGGGAATGAGGAAGGCCGCGCCCGGCACGATCATGGCCCAATAGGTATTGAGCAGGCCCATGGTGCGCATCAACCGGAACAGCGGGATCAGGAGCACGGCGCCCGAGAACATGTTGACCGCGAGGAACCCGGCCAGCATCAGGCCGGCGCCGGCGAAGTTGAACCGGGCGAAGGCATAGGCTGCCGGCACGACCACGGCGACCACGATCAGCGTCACCACGGTGGAGATGAAGAAGGAATTGAAGATGTGCATGCCCAGCATGGGGACCGAGGTCCACATGTTGATATAGGCATCGAATGAGCCGTTCTCGGGAATGAAGCTGTAGGGCGTCGAAAAGAGCTGCGCGAGCGGCTTCAATGAGACCAGGAAGCCTTCGATGAAGGGGGCCAGCACGAAGAACAGGAAGACGAAGAGGCCGGCATAGAGGGCCGCGACTTCGTACCACTTGTAGCGGTCGATCATCGGGCGGGAGGCAGACCAGAGGCCGCGGCGGGCTTTGGCCTGGGGCTTGACGCTGGCCTTGCTGTCGGCCGCGGCGACTTCGGTGGAACGGGCGACGTCGCTCATTTGGCTTCTCCCTGCTGCAGCTTGCGGACGGCGCGGAAGTAGACGATGCAGAACATGGTCACGAAGATGGAGATGACCACCGCGCGCGCGGCACCCTCGCCGTATTTCCGGGAGCCCATGGCCGTCTTGTAGGTGTCGATGATCATGGTGGTGGTCGAGCCGGACGGACCGCCCTGGGTAAGGATCCAGATGATGTCGAAGGAATTGAAGGTGGCGATGAGCGAAAGCAGGCTCATGGTGATGATGGCCGGCACCATCAACGGCAGGGTGATGCGGCGGAAGCGATAGAAGCGGCCGGCACCATCGGTCCAGGCGGCCTCGTGCAGGTCCCGCGGGATCGACTGCATGGCAGCCAGGAAGTAGATCGTGACCATGGGCACCCCGATCCACACATCGGTGACGATCGTGGCCCAGAAGGCGGTCTCGCCATAGGCCAGCCAGGCGACCGGCCCACTGATGATGCCAAAGTTCTGCAACAGGCCCGAGATCATCCCGAACTGGCCATTATACATCCAGCCCCACATGAAGATGCCGATGGCCATGGGCACGATCCAGGGCGGCATGGTGAGAATGCGGAACAGGGCCTGGCCGGGAATGGCGGCATTGAGCAGCACGGCGCCGCACATGCCGATGACCATCTTCAGAGAAACCGAAAAGAACGTCCAGATGAAGGTGCGGATGATGACTTCAGTGAAGTTACCCGCGCCAAAGATGCGCTCGTAATTGGCCCAGCCGACAAAATCATAGCCGGGACGCAGGGAGGCGTTGGTAAAGGAGAGAATGATGGTATCGACCAGCGGGTAGGCCACGATGGTCAGGATATAGATCAGTGCCGGAGCCAGCAGGGCGAGGGCGAAGAGGGTGGCGCTTCTGGTGCTGGTCATCGGCGTTTCTCCTCAGTGCCCACGGCCCAGGGCGGCATCGAAACGCTGCCAGATGGGGGTCATGTCGATGACCGACTTGGTGCGCATGGCCTCATCCATGGAAAGGGCCAGAAGACCCGCCTCCAGGGCATCGGTGACCGAGACGGGCAGCGGCGCCCCATCCATGACATGCTTCAAAATATCCTCGGCCATCTGCTCGTCGGCCCCGTAGTGCTGGCTGAGTTCGGAGACCTGATAGGTCTTGTCCTCAAGCCGGTCCGAGGTGCGGGCGTCGGTGACCTTGAAGTAGTTGCGGATAAAGTCGCCCTCGGCCATGCCGCGAGTGCCGATGACAGCAAAGCGACGGAAGTCGTCGGGAACGTTCATATTAGTGTGGAAGGTCAGCGCAGCGCCATTGTCGTACTGGACCAGTGCCGACTGGAAATCGATGATGTCGCCATCGCTGTCAAAGACCTTGTCCGACCCCATCCAGCCGGACGGCTTGCGGTGATAGACGTTGAGATCGTTGGCGCCACTGTCTTGCGGCGCATTTTCGGGCGTGAAGCTCTTGCGCCCACCAAAGCTGGCAACAAAGCGCGGGCGGCAACCCATGACGCCATTGTAAAGATCGAGGTCATGGCAGCACTTTTCGAGCATGAAGCTGCCCGAATATTGCTGGTAGCGGCGCCAATCGCGCATGAAGAAGGCACCGTGATACGGCGGAATGGTCTCGGACGCCTCGATGGAGGTGACGTCGCCCAGCTTGCCTTCGGCCTGCGCTTTCCTGAGATCGACATAAAGCGGCGCATAGCGCAGCACGAGACCGACCATGACATTGTCCGAGCCGTATTTGCCGACCAGCCCGGCCAGGGCCATGGTGTCCTCGACCGAGGTCACCACCGGCTTTTCGGCAAAGATCTTCATGCCGCGCTCAAGGCCGATGCGGATATGTTCGAGATGGAGGTGGTTTGGCGAGCCGACCATGAGCAGATCGAGATTGGCGCTATCGATCATCTGCTCGAGGCTGTCATAGGCCTGGCCGACCGAAACGCCATGCTCGGTTGCATAGGGAAGGCCCGCCGGAGCCGGGTCCACATAGCCGACGATCTCGAAATCGTCCCGCGCGGCGGAAAAGACCCGCGCCAGATAACCCAGACGATAGCCGAGGCCAATAATGCCTACCCGCATCCCTTGACGTTCCCTTGTTGCAGTCCCCCGACCTCTTGTGGATCGGCGTCGTTCGTGTAAACGATTTTCAAGACTAGTCGTGTTCCTTACACAATGTCAACACAGATTCGACGCCAATACAATACCAATTTAAGCCACCCCTGCAGATTGCTCAAACCGCTGGCAGTTTGCCGTATTTCTAAGCGTTTTTGGGGTCTTTCTGAGCGGCTAGGGTGTGGACAAACCGCCAAAATGGGCGCAGCATGTCGCAATTGGTATCCATGTGGCCTCTTTCATGAGGTGACCCCCACATGACGCAAGTGAAAATTTAAAACAGAAATCGTCGCACGCAGACAGGCGTGTCATTTCACGGCAGAGACGCAGATGAGCCTTTCGACAAATCCGTTCCCCAACGATCCGGACCGTTCCGCGATCTGGACCATGCTGGTGCCGCGCGACATCGCGGCCTATGTGCAGGCCGACTGGTCGATGGTGGAAGATGACTTCGTTGCCAGTGATTTCATGGGCATCAATGGCAATCGCAGCGACAATCCCGATGGCTGGACCATCAGCTTCCCCACGCTTGCCGACTATCGCGACGAGTGGCTGCGCCAGGCGCATGAGGGACAGAAGACCCAATATGCCGAGGACGTGGAGACCGGCATTCACCGGGCCACCAGCCTGACCGAGATCGAGATCAGTGGCGACCGGGCCATTGCCCACAAGAAATTCGACGGGGAGATTCGAAAGGCCGATGGCGGCGTGGATCGCCTCAACTGGCAGACGCTCTATCTCTGCCGCAAGGTCGACGGGCAGTGGAAGCTGACCGGGTTTGTTGGCTACCTGCCCTATCCGATGCCAAAGCAGGGCTGAGGTCAGCAAGTGCACCGGCTTGGCTCCCTCCTGCCTTGTGGAGAGGGATTGAGGATGGGGGTCGGTAAGCAGAGTGCCCGTGAAGCGCCCCACCCCTGCCCTCACCATCAAGGGCAGTTAGTTGCATCGCGCTGCCGGGTGGGCCGGTGGCCATCACTTTGAGCTTTTCATGTCTTTCCTTACCCCCCAGCGCCTCGTCATGCTGGTCTTCTTTCTCCAGCCAATCGCCTTTGGGTCGTGGTTGCCGCGCATTCCCGAAGTGCAGGCCAGCATGGGGCTTGGGCCGGCGTCGCTCGCCCTGGCGCTGCTCGGCATGCCGGTCGGAACGCTGATCACCCTGCCCTTTGCCGGGCCGCTGGTGGGCCGGATCGGGGCGCGCACGGCCATTCTCACCGGCTTCATCTTCTATTCCATCGCCGCGGGCCTGCCGGTGCTGGCGCCCGACCCGATCCTGCTTTTTATCGCCCTGATGCTGGCGGGCTCGTCCATCTCTTTTGTGGAACTGGGCCTTAATGTTCAGGCGGACCTGGTGGAGAAATCCACCGGCACGATGATCATGAACACCTCGCATGGCTTCTGGTCGCTCGGCATCATGGCCGGGAGCCTGATCGGTTCGGGCTTCGCCGGGGCAGGTGTCGCGCCAGCGGTGGCCGTGCCCTTGCTGGCGGCCATCGCGCTACCGGTCGCCCTGGTGAGCGCCATTGCGCTCCCCGTGCTCCATGATGCGCCGTCGCAAGGCGAGGCGCCGCGCTCGGCCTGGTCGTTGCCCAGCCCGGCGCTGATCGGGGTCTGTCTCTTCGTCTTCGGCATCACCATGACCGAGGGCGCCATGGCCGACTGGTCGGCCATTTTCCTGCGCGACGCGCTTGATGCCGAAGGTGGGCTGGTGGGCCTGGGCTATTCGGTCTTTGCCCTGATGGTGGCGGCCGGGCGCTTCGGCGGCGACACGCTGAAGCGCCGCTTCGGCAGCGTCAATACGGCGCGGCTCTGCGGCACGCTGGCGGTGGCCGGGGCGGTGCTGCTGTTCGTGGCCCCGAGCGTCGAACTGGCGCTGATCGGGTTCGGCATTATCGGCGTTGGTGTGTCGGTCGGATTTCCCCTGGCCGTCACCGCGGCAGCCGGCATTGGCGACCGCGCCGCTTCGGCCAATGTGGCCGTGCTCTCCTTTGTAGCGCTGACCGGCTTCCTGATTGGGCCACCGCTGATCGGCTTTGTAGCCGAGCATAGCGATATTCGGCTTGGGGTGGCCTGCGTCATTCCCATGCTCGTGGTCAGCCTGTTCCTCACCGGAAGGCTCACACCGCGCCGCACCCAGCCTGCCCAAAACCTTGAATCTGAAGTTCCTGGAGTCCTCTAGTGAAGATCGCCGTTGCCGGACTGCATACCGAGTGCAGCACCTATAACCCCGTCCTCGCCCGCGAAGCTGATTTCCGTGTGTTGCGAGGACCGGCCATGATCAGGGACCAGTATTTCGACTTCCTGACGCACTTCCCGGCCGAGTTCGTGACGATCCTGCATGCCCGGGCCATTGCCGGCGGACCGGTGGAGCGGGCGCTCTATGACCGCTGGAAGCAAGAAATTCTAGACGGGTTGAAGGCCGCCATGCCACTCGACGGGGTTTATCTCGCCATGCACGGGGCCATGTTTGTCGAGGGCATGTTCGATGCCGAGGGCGATTTTATCGCTGCGGTGCGCGAGGTGGTCGGGCCGGACGTGCTGATCTCAGCCAGCTATGACCTTCATGGCAATATTTCCCAGCGCATCATTGATGGACTGGACATGTTCTCGACCTATCGCACGGCGCCGCATATCGATGTGCAGGACACGATGCGCCGCGCGGTGACGATGCTGGTGCGGGCGCTAAAGACCGGCGTGCGGCCGCTACTGGCCTGGGCGCCGGTGCCGGTGCTGCTGCCGGGCGAGCGCACCTCGACGCAGGATGAACCCGCGCGGACGTTCTACGCGCAGATTCACGAGGTCGAAGAGCCGACCGGCATCTGGGACGCCTCGTTCCAGGTGGGCTATGTCTGGGCCGATGAGCCGCGCGCCACGGCCTGCGCGGTAGTGACCGGGACTGACCGGGCGGCCATGGAAAAGGCGGCGACCCATCTGGCGCAGGATTATTGGGACATCCGCGAAGGCTTTGTCTTCGGCATGGAGACGGGTTCGATTACCGAATGCGTCGACCGCGCCATTGCGAGCACATCCCATCCGGTGGTGCTGGCCGAGTCCGGCGACAACCCGACGGGCGGCGGTGTGGGCGACCGAGCCGAAGTGCTGGCTGAACTCATCGCCAAGGGCGCGACCGGCGTGATCTTTGCCGGCATTGCCGACAAGGCCGCGACGGACAAGGCCTATGCGGCGGGCGTCGGCGCCAGAGTGCCACTACATATCGGGGCGAGCCTTGATCCATCGAGCACGCCGGTGGATGCGGAAGCCGAAGTGGTGTTTCTGCTCGAGACCGGAGAGCCGCGCCTGCGAGAAGCCGTAGTGCGCATCGGCGGCATTGATCTCGTGCTCACTGCCCGGCGCAGGCCCTTCCACAATATCGTGGATTTTACCCGCCTCAGCCTCGACCCGCATGGGGCGAAAATCATTGCGGTGAAATCGGGCTATCTCTCCCCCGAGCTGGGGCCCATCGCCAATCCGGGGATCATGGCGCTGTCGCCGGGCGTGGTGGACCAGTTCGTGGAGCGGACGGAACGCAAGTATACGCCGCGGCCGAGCTATCCGTTTGACAAGGATTTTAAGTTTGTACCGGCGGTGAAGTGGTCGAAGCGGGCTCTGTAACCCCCACCCTTGATCCTTCTCTCCTCAAACCTCTCCGCTGGAGAGGTTTGCCCTTCGGGTCGGGTCGAAGCCCACAAGGGGGAGGGAGACGATGAACACCGGCAGATCAGTCCTGCGCCTCCCTCCCCTTGATGGGGAGGGAATGAGGGTGAGGTGACTTCTCTGCCACCCGAGCGCCTTCCCTCTTCACCCCCTTTCGTTTAATCAAAAAACGAAAGGGAGCGCGCCGAAATGACCCCATCAATGCGGCAGGCGAAGATCGTCGAGCTGGCGCGCCAGCAGGGCGAGGTCAGCGTCGAAGAACTGGTTGCTGCCTTCGACGTTACACCCCAGACCATCCGCAAGGATCTCAATGTGCTCTGCGACCGGGGGGCGCTGAAGCGCACCCATGGCGGGGCGATGCACCCGTCGGGCGTGGAGAATGTGGAATATGAGGCCAGACGGCAGATTGCGCCGGCGGAAAAGCGGGCCATTGGCAAGGCCGCGGCGGCGCTGATCCCCGATCACGCCTCGCTCTTCATCAATATCGGCACCACCACCGAGGCGGTGAGCCAGGCGCTTGTCGACCATCGCGGACTGATGGTGATTACCAACAATATCAATGTGGCCAATCATCTGCGCGTCGTGCCAACGGCCGAGGTCGTCATTGCGGGGGGCGTGGTGCGGCCCAGCGATGGCGGCATTGTCGGCGAGGCGGCGGTGGATTTCATCCGCCAGTTCAAGGTGGATTTCGCCGTCATCGGCGTGTCCGCCATCGATCCGGACGGCGCGCTGCTGGATTTCGATTATCGTGAAGTGAAAGTGGCGCAGGCGATCATCGCCAATGCGCGCCATGTCATCCTGGTGGCCGACCAGACCAAGTTCACCCGTACCGCGCCGGTACGGATCGGGCATCTGAGCCAGGCGCACAGCTTCATTACCGATGTCTGTCCGCTCGAGTCCATCCGCAAGGTCTGCGCGGAAGGCGGCATCAGGCTGCTCGAGACGGGCGCGGCTTAGGTTTGACGTGTAGTGAAGGCCCCCTCACCCGGCGCTCCGCGCCGACCACTCCCCCAGGGGGAGAGGTGAAGGCCTGATCAGCCGCGGAACGTATTCTCCGTGATGGAAGCCGGCTTCATCTCGATGGAAAAGCCCGGGCGTTCGGGCGGCACATAGGCGGCCCCCTTGATGACGCAGGGATCGAGAAAATGCTCGTGCAGGTGGTCAACGAACTCGATCACGCGGCCCTCCTTGGTGCCGGAGACGGCGAGATAATCGATCATCGACAGATGCTGGACATATTCGCACAAGCCCACGCCGCCGGCATGTGGCCAGACCGGCTTACCGTATTTGGCGGCCATCAGCAGCACGGAAAGCACTTCATTGAGGCCACCGATGCGGCAGGCATCGATCTGCACCACATCGATGGCATTGCGGGTGATGAACTGCTTGAACAGGATACGGTTCTGGCACATTTCGCCGGTGGCGACCCTGACCGGAGCAATGGCCTCGCGAATCTTACGGTGACCTTCGACATCGTCGGGGCTGGTCGGTTCTTCGATGAAATAGGGGTTGAAGCGCTTGAGCTGGTTGACCCAGCTGATCGCCTGATCGACCTCCCAGACCTGGTTGGCATCGATCATCAGGAAACGGTCCGGGCCCATGATGGAGCGAACAATTTCGAGACGGCGAACATCGTCTTCGAAGTCACGGCCGACCTTCATCTTGATATGGGTGAAGCCCTCGTTCACTGCCTCGGTGGCGAGGCGCGTCAACTTCTCGTTGGAATAGCCCAGCCAGCCCGCCGAGGTGGTGTAGCAGGGGTAGCCCTCGTCCCGGAGGCGCGCGATGCGCTCGGCCTTGCCCGGCTCGGCGGCACGGAAAATCTCCAGCGCCTCGGCGGGGGTGATGGCATCAGTCAGATAGCGGAAATCGATGATGGAAACGAGCTGTTCGGGGCTCATTTCGCTGACATAGAGCCAGACCGGCTTATTCGCGCGCTTGGCCAGAAGATCCCAGACGGCATTGACGACGGCACCGGTCGCCAGATGCATGGCGCCCTTGTCGGGCCCGATCCAGCGCAGCTGGCTATCGCCGGTGACATGGCGCCAGAAGCGGCCGGGATCGGCCTCGATCCAGTCGAGGTCGAGGCCCACGACGCGGTCGGTCAGGGCCTTGATGGCGGCCACAACCACTTCATTGCCGCGCCCGATGGTGAAGGTGAGGCCATGGCCTTCGAGATCGCCATCGGTGCCCAGCACGACATAGGCGGCCGAATAGTCCGGATCCGGATTCATGGCATCGGAGCCATCGAGCGAAGCCGAGGTGGGGAAGCGCAGGTCGTGAGTGGTGAGGGATATGATTTTTGTCATTTGCTCTAATCCGGAAGGCCCCCTCACCCGGCCCCTCGGGCCGACCTCTCCCCCAAGGGAGAGGTGGGGCATGGCGCCCTGTCTCGAAATATCGGCTCCTAGGTCCCCTCTCCCCCGGGGGAGAGGGTCAGGGTGAGGGGGCCTTTCTCACCGCTTCAAGTTCTCAAGCCGTCCAGCCGCCATCGATGATGTGGACCTGGCCGGTGGTATAGGTGGCGCCGGCCAGATAGACGGCCAGGTCCGCCACTTCTTCGGGGCGGGCGATGCGACCGATGGGCTGGCGGGCGATGAACGCTTTTCTCGCGGCCTCGAAATCGCCGGTGGCATGCCAGCGCTCATGCAGGCTGGGGCTATCCACGGTTCCCGGGCAGATGGCGTTCACGCGGATATTGGATGTGGTGTAGTCGGCGGCGATGGATTTGGTGAGACCCACTACGGCTGCCTTGGAAATGGTATAGGCGGCGCGGTTGGGAACGCCTTTGATGGAGGACGCCACGGTGGCCATATTGATGATGGCGCCGTCCTTGCGCTCCAGCATTTGTGGCAAGACCGCCCGGATGGTGCGGATCTGCGCCCTGACGTTGAGGTCGAGCGCGAAATCGAGCTCGGCGTCGGTCATTTCCAGCACCGTGCCCGAATGTACCACACCGGCGCAGTTGAAGAGCACATCAATATGACCGATCTCGGCCACGGCCTCGTTGACCGCCGCATCGGACAGCACGTCGAGCACGCGGGTGGTCACATTGGGTATCACATCGAGCTCAGCCAGGAGCTGGGCGTTGATGTCGGTCGCAACCACTTTCGCCCCGGCGCTGGCAAAAGCTTCGGCCGAAGCCCTGCCAATACCCTGGGCGGCGGCGGTGATGAGGACGATTTTTCCGGAAAGGTCGGCCATAGCTGTCCTGATGAATTCGGCCGGGCGGCCGTTGGGAGAGCCGCCCGACCCAGGGGGAAATCAATCGTAGAGAACGGCCGCGATCTGAGGATCGCTCATGTTATCGGCATTGTAGTAGTAAAAGCCGGTATCGATGATCTCAGGCAGTTCTTCACCCTTGAGCGCCGAGACGGCGGCCTGAACGGTCTGGTAGCCGATGCCGACCGGGTTCTGGGTGATGGCGCCGGCGATGACGCCGCTCTCGATGAAGGCCTTCTGGGCCGCACCGGAGTCGTAGCCGATCACCACGATGTCGCTGCCCAGTTCCTGCTTGCCGTTGGCAACGCCCAGGACCGAGCCTTCATTGGCACCGAAAATGCCCTTGAGGTCGGGATTGGCGAGCAGGATCGACTTGGTGATTTCGGTCGACTGCAGCTGATCGCCGCCGCCATATTGCACCGAGACGATCTCGATATTGGGATAGGCTTCCTTGATGCGGTTGGAGAAGCCTTCAACGCGGTCGATGCCGGTGCGGCTGGTCTGGTCGTGGGCCACGATGGCAACCTTGCCTTCGCCGCCGATCAGCTCGGCCATCACGTCGGCGGCCAGCGCTGCGGCGGCGACGTTGTCGGTGGTGGCGGTGGTGAGCGGAATGTCGCTATCCACGCCCGAGTCGAAGGCGATGACGGGGATACCGGCGTCCTGGGCCTGCTGCAGCAACGGGGTCGCGGCCTGGCTGTCGAGCGCGGCGAAGCCGATGGCGTCCGGTTGGCGCGACAGGGCGGCGGCCAGCATGTCCATCTGACGATCGACCTGGCTTTCGGTCTCCGGACCTTCGAAGGTCACGGTGACGCCGAGGTCGGCGGCGGCCTGGTCGGCCCCGGCCTTCACGGCCTGCCAGAACTGGTGCTGGAAGCCTTTCGAGATCAGGGCGATGTCATAATTGTCCTGAGCCATCACAGGGGTGCTGGCGGCCAGCATGGCCACGGCGCTGATGGCGCCGAGCAGGGTACGGCGGTTGAGCATGGTAATCCTCCCAAATGCTGCTGTCGAAGTTGGGGGCATTTGTTTTGCCTCTTGTTGGCGCGGATGCGCAGTCGTCAACCGGCGCCTAAAGATTGCGGCGCCGCAGTATGTCGGCATAGACGGCCAGGATGATGATGGTGCCGGTCACCACCGTCTGCCATTCCTGAGCCACCGATAGAATGCGCAGGCCATTGGCCAGCACAGAGATGATAAGCGCGCCGATCAACGTGCCGAGCACGGTGCCGCGGCCGCCCGAGAGCGAGGTGCCGCCGATGACCACGGCCGCAATGGCTTCGAGTTCATAGCCCTGCCCGAGAGCGGGCTGGGCGGAATTGAGGCGGCTGGCGATCAACACACCGCCGACACCGACAATGGCACCGGAGAGTGCGTAGACGCCGATCTTCCAGCGATCGACATTGACGCCGGAGAGCCGCACGGCCTCTTCGTTGGAGCCCAGTGCGAAGGTGTAGCGCCCCAGTGCGGTCTTCCCCAGAACGAAGGAAGCCAGCAGGGCGACTGCGAACAGGATCATCACGCCATTGGGCACCGGCACCGCCGGGATGATCTGGCCGACGACCGAGCCCAAGGCGATCTGGTTGAAGCCAGGCGTGTCGTTGAAATAGATCGGGCGCGTGCCGGAGATGACCAGCGACAGGCCCTTGAGGATCAGCATCATGCCCAGGGTGGCAATGAAGGGTGGCACTTTGAGCTTGGCCACGACCGTGCCGGAGATGAGCCCGCTGGCCGTACCGGCGAGAATGGCGCCGATGATGCCCAGTGGCATGGGCAGGCCCCAATAGGTCAGGATCACCCCGGCGATAACCGCACAGAAGGTCATGAGCGTTCCGACGCTGAGATCGATGCCGCCGGTGATGATCACCAGTGTCACGGCGATGGCCAGGACGCCATTGACCGCCGTCGCCTGCAGGATCGCCAGGATGTTCTGGGTCTGCATGAAATTGGGCGAGGCCAGGGAGAACACCAGCACCAGAGCGATCAGGCCGGAGAAGGCCAGGAGCCGATGGAACGCGCCTGTAAAGCGTATGCCGGATTTCTGAGCGGGGGCTGTGGTATCGGTCATTTCGGTATCCCCATTGAAGTCGTTATTTCGGCGCCTGCATCCCCTCTCCCTATGGGGGAGAGGCAAAGAGTGGTGTCACCCCGCACGGCGCACCTCCTCGTCCGGCATCATGGCCGCCTCACGCATGGTGGCCAGGTGCATGATCTCCTCCTGGCTCGAGCCGCCCGGCAAGATGCCGGTGAGCCGCCCCTCGCACATCACCGCGATGCGGTGGGACAGGCGCAGGATTTCGGGCAGTTCGGAGGAGATGACGATGATGGCCTTACCCTGGGCGGCGAGATTGTTGAGCAGCTTGTAGATTTCGGACTTGGCGCCGACATCGATGCCGCGCGTCGGCTCGTCAAAGATCAGGATGTCGCAATCGCGCAGGAGCCATTTGGCGATGACGACCTTCTGCTGGTTGCCGCCGGACAAGAGGCGCGCTTCCTGGGAATCGCTGGGGGTCTTGATGGCGAGCTGGCGAATATAGTCCTTGGCCGCTGCTTCCATGCCGGCCTCGTTGAGTACGCCGGTGGGACCGGTGAAGCGTTCCAGACTGGCCAAAGCGATATTGTTGCGGACGTCGAGACCGGTGGCGAGCCCAAAGAGCTTGCGGTCTTCAGAGAGATAACCGATCCCCTTGGCCACAGCATCGCGCGGCGTGGTGATGCCAACCCGCTGGCCATGCACCCAGATCTCGCCACTCTCCTTGCGGTCCGCCCCGAAAATGGCGCGCGCCACCTCTGTGCGCCCGGCGCCCATCAACCCGGCGAAGCCGAGGATTTCGCCCTGGCGCACCGAGAAGCTGACATCGCGAATTTCGCGCCCGCGGTTGAGGCCGCGCACTTCCAGCGCCACCGGCTGATCGGCGACATTGGGAATGACCAGCGCTTCGTTGGTCAGGGTACGACCGACCATCATGGAAATGATGGTTTCGATAGGCGTTTCGGCGGCCGGGACGGTACCGACATATTCCCCGTCTCGCATGACGGTCACACGGTCGGAAATGCGTTTGATCTCATCCATCTTGTGAGAGATGTAGACAATGCCGACGCCTTCCGCCTTCAAGCGGTTGATAATGGCGAAGAGCTCGGCGATTTCCGCATCGTTGAGCGCCGCAGTCGGCTCGTCCATGATCAGAACGCGCGAGCGGTAGGACAGGGCCTTGGCGATCTCCACCATCTGCTGCTTTGCGATGGTCAGGTTCTCCACCAGCACTGTTGGCTCAAGCTTGAGGTTCATGGATTTGAAAATGGCCGCTGCGTCGCGATTGAGCTGGCCTTCGTCGAGAATGCCGAACCGGCGCGGCTCGCGTCCGATGAAGATGTTCTGCGCGGCGGTCAGGTCGCGCATGAGGGCCAGTTCCTGGTGAATGATGGAGATGCCAGCATCCTGCGCCTGGCGCGGCGAGGAGATTTCGACCGGCTCTCCATTGAGCTTTACGACGCCAGCATCGCGGGCATAAACGCCGGAAAGCACTTTCATGAGCGTGGACTTGCCAGCACCATTCTCGCCCATCAGGGCATGGACTTCGCCCGGGACAAGCTCGAACCGGGCCTGCGATAGCGCCCGCACACCGGGAAAGTTCTTGTCGATGCCGGTCATTTCGACCAGTGGCGTGGTCGAATGCGAAGCCAACTCGGCCTGCGAACCCTCCCCCATCGTCTGTTCCTCCGCGGTGTCGCCGGTGTTGGTCCGGTCTATCTACCTGACATGAGCTAATGGCAAGTCAGTCAGGCTGTCAAGTGGTCAGACCAGTGGACATCCGCGTTGAGTGCAGCTATGAGTGTGCCCGAGGGGATCAGATGAAACTGCAGGCCGTTTCCAACCGCAAACTCTATATCCAGATCGCCGACCAGATCCGTGACCAGATCATGGGCGGGGCGGTCGAGGCCGGGCGGCAATTGCCATCCGAGCGCGACCTGGCCCTGAGCCTTGGCGTCTCCCGCCCTACGGTGCGCGAGGCGCTAATAGCGCTCGAAGTCGCCGGGCTTGTCGAGGTGCGCGTGGGCGTGGGCGCCTTTGTGCGCAAGCGCGGCGATGCGCGCATGGCTCTGCCCGAGTTGAGCGCTTCGCCCCTGGAAGTGACCGCCGTGCGGCGGTTGCTGGAGCCGGAAGCGGCGGCCCTTGCCAGCCAGAACATCTCCCCCGAAGGCATGACACGGCTGGCCGAGACGCTGCGCCAGATGCGGTCCGAATCGGCCAGTGGCCTCTGGTCTTTCGACGCCGATCGCAACCTGCACATGACCCTGGCCGACGCCTGCGGCAATTCGGTGCTGCGCGAAATGCTCGATGGCCTATGGAAAGCGCGCGGCGACGAGGTCGATACGCGCTTTCACCAGCACCTGCTGGAAGTGGGCGAGGTGCGCGAGCATATCCTGGGCGACCATGAAGCCATCGTCGCAGCCGTGGTCAGCGGCAATGCAGACGCCGCGCGGAGCGCCATGGCCAAGCATCTGCAATTTGTCGCCGATGCAATGCTTGAGGCCTGGGAATAGAAGATGCGATCAGCCTGAAATCGCCGCCTTGAGCGCGGCCACGCGGTCGCGGCTGGTCTTGCGACGTGTGGGACTGACGAAGCCGAGACGCTGGGCGGGGGCTGAGTCAGCGTCCGCCGGTTCGCCGCAGGCGCCATGCAGCGCCGCCAGGGGCGCGGCCGCGAGAATGGCAGGGGCCGTTTCCGCGGTGACACCCGACCCGGCCATGATGGTGATGCGGCCATCGGCAAATCTATGGGCCAAGGCGAGATCGGAGATTCCCTCCGGCGCGGTGCGGGTCCGCCCGGAGGTCAGGATGGTATCGAAGCCCAGGGCCACAGCCTGTTCCACGGCCTCTGCCATATCGGGGACGAGGTCGAAGGCGCGGTGCAGGGTCTTGGGCATTTCGCCCGCCTCGTCGACCAGCCGCTCCAGCATGGCGATGTCGAGGCGCCCATCGGGCAGACTGGCGCCCAGCACCACGCCTTCTAGGCCGGCCTGGCGGACCGCCTCGATATCGCCCAGCATGGCATCGCAATCTCGTGGGCCGAAGACAAAATCGCCGCCACGGGGCCGGATCAAGGCGCGCACCGGCGCCGGGGATGCGGCGGCCAGAGCCATGAGGCCAGGCATTGGAGTGAGCCCGCCCAGTTCGAGCACGGAACAGAGTTCGACGCGGTCGGCGCCCCCTTCGATGGCCGCAGCCAAGCCATCGGCATCGTCCACACAGATTTCAAGCAAGGTCATTTCGCGCCCTCCGAATAGGCGAGGCTCGCTGCCCCAATCAGGCCCGCATCGACGGTCAGTTGTGCTGGCACGACAAGCGGCCGGTCGATACGCCTGAGGATACGCGCGCGCACCGCCGCGTCCAACCGGGCAACCAGGGCATGGGCATTGCCCAGACCGCCTCCGACCGGAATGATGTCAGGGCCGACGATGTTGACGGTCAATGCTAGAGGTACGCTCACCAGTTCCACATGGAGATCCACTGTCTGCGAGGCAGCGGGATCGCCGGCCTGCCAGGCGGCGATGATGCCGGTGCTGGGCAGATCGACATCATGCAGCAGCCGGTGCAGCCGCTCGATGCCGCGGGCCCCGCCGATCGTATCGACGCAGCCGGCCTGACCGCAGCCACAGGCGAAATGCGGCACTTCGAACGGCGGTACACCGACCTTTGTGGCGACGGCTGTGCCATGGCCCCATTCGCCGGAGAGACCGCCGGCACCACGGAACAGGCGGCCATCGGCGACGATGCCGCCGCCTATGCCGGTGCCCAGAATGGCGCCGAAGACGACGCGATGCCCCTGCCCGGCCCCTGCATGGGCTTCGGCCAGGGTAAAACAGTCGGCATCATTGGCGACGAGGACGGTGCAGCCCAGAAGCGTGGCCAGATCACCGGCCAGATTGCGCCCATCGATGCAGGGAATATTGGCGACGGTGGTGATGCCGGTATCGGGATCGACTACGCCAGTCACGGAGATGGAAATCGGCGTACCCTCAGGTGCTCCGCCCTGCTCCACCAAGCTGGCAATAGTGGCCGTGAACGCTTCGAAATCATCAAGGGGCGTCGGGACCCGCCCGATGGTGGCGAGCGCGTTGGGGGCGGTTGCGGTGGCGGCCTTGATGGTGGTGCCGCCGATATCGAAGCAGGTGATCATGAAGCGTGCCGGGACAAAGCTGGACACGCGCTTGTGGCCCTGCAACCGCGCAAAAGCAATCGGCGCCGGTGATTTCCACCGACGCCGGTTCTGGTCGCTAGACCCGCTCGAGAGCGATGGCGATGCCCTGGCCAACGCCGATGCACATGGTGGCCAGCGCCCGGCCTTTGCCGGTGAGCGCGAGTTCGAGCGCGGCCGTACCGGTGATGCGGGCGCCGCTCATGCCAAGCGGATGGCCCAGGGCAATGGCGCCACCATTGGGGTTCACGCGGGCGTCGTCCTCGGCAATGCCGAGATCGCGCAGAACTGCTATGCCTTGGCTGGCAAAGGCTTCGTTGAGCTCGATGATGTCGAAATCAGCCTGGGTGAGACCGAGGCGCGCAAAGAGCTTCTTGCTCGCCGGGGCCGGACCCATGCCCATAATGCGCGGCGGCACGCCGGCGGTGGCGCCGCCAAGAATACGGGCGATGGGGGTGAGGCCGTGCTTTTTCGCCGCCGCTTCGGAGGCGATGATGAGAGCCGCCGCACCGTCATTGACGCCCGAGGCATTGCCAGCCGTGACGGTGCCGTTGGGGAAGAGGGCGCGCAGCTTGCCCAGGGTTTCCATGGTGGTACCGGCGCGCGGATGCTCGTCCTTGTCGACGATTGTTGGATCGCCCTTTTTCTGCGGGATGGTGACCGGCACGATTTCCTTAGCGAGGCGACCATTCTGCTGTGCCGCCACTGCCTTGTCCTGGCTGCGCACCGCAAAATGATCCTGCGCCTCGCGGGAGACGCCGAATTCCTGCGCGACGTTCTCGCCGGTCTCAGGCATGGAATCGACGCCGTATTGCGCCTTCATCAGCGGGTTGACGAAGCGCCAGCCAATGGTGGTGTCGTAGATTTCGGCGTTGCGGGAAAAGGCTGTTTCCGCCTTGGGCAGCACAAAGGGGGCTCGGCTCATGCTCTCGGTGCCGCCGGCAATAAGCAGTTCCGCCTCACCCGACTTGATGGCCCGGGCCGCAGTGATCACCGCATCCATGCCCGAGCCGCAGAGCCGGTTCATGGTCGTGCCGGTGACGCCGACGGGGAACCCAGCTAGCAGCGCGCTCATGCGCGCCACGTTGCGGTTCTCCTCGCCCGCGCCATTGGCATTGCCGAAGATGACGTCGTCGACGGCTTCCCAATCGACCGAGGCGTACTCGGCCATCAGGGCCTTCAGAGGAATGGCGCCGAGATCGTCGGGACGGACCGCGGAGAGCGACCCGCCGAAACGGCCGATGGGGGTGCGCTTATAGGCGCAGATATAGGCCTCGGTCATCTCAAAGCTCCGGGGCGACGAGGTCGCCGATCTGGTCGGGCAGCACCATTTCGGCGCCGGTTACAGCCTGCAATTCCGCGACACTCATCGTGGGCAGCTTTTCGCGCAGGACGAAGCGGCCATTCTCGATGTCGAGCACGGCAAGGCTGGTATAGACGCGGGTGACGCAGCCGACGCCGGTCAATGGCAGGGTGCAACGCTTGACCAGCTTGGGCTTGTCGTCCTTGGTCACATGATCGGTGATCACCGCCACGCGCTTGGCGCCATGCACCAGGTCCATGGCACCACCGACGGCAGGAACGCCCTTGGGGCCGGTCGACCAGTTGGCGAGATCGCCATTCTCGGCCACTTCATAAGTGCCCAGGATCGCCACATCGAGGTGTCCGCCGCGCACCATGGCGAAGCTGTCGGCATGGTGGAAGAAGGCCGCGCCGGGACGAAGGGTAATAGCCTTCTTGCCCGCATTGATGAGGTCCCAGTCCTCTTCGCCTGCGGCCGGCGCTTCACCGAAGTTCAGCACGCCGTTCTCGGTGTGGAAGATGGCCTGCTTGCCCGGTGGCTGGAACTTGGCGACCATTTCAGGAAAGCCGATGCCGAGGTTCACATAGGCGCCGTCCTCGATGTCCTGGGCGGCGCGCCAGGCGATCTGGGCGTTTGAGAGCTTGCTGGTCATGCGTAGGCCACTCCTTCGCGCATCAGGGCTTCTTCCTGTTTGGGATCGCTGACCTCAACAATGGCATCGACGAAGATGCCCGGGGTCACGACATGTTCGGGATCGATCTCGCCCGGCTGCACAATCTTTGTGGCCTGCACGATCGTCTTGGCGGCGGCGGACGCCATCAGGGGCGAGAAATTGCGGGCAGCCTTGCGATAGGTGAGGTTGCCCAGCGTGTCGGCCAGTTCGGCCTTGATGATGGCCACGTCGGCCTTGAGCCAGCGCTCCTGCACATAGTGCTTGCCGTCGAACTCGGCCACCGGCTTGCCCTTGGCGACATCGGTGCCGTAGCTGGCCGGCGTGTAGAAGGCCGGAATGCCGGCGCCACCGGCGCGGATGCGTTCGGCCAGGGTGCCCTGCGGCACCAGTTCGAGCCCGATCTCACCGGCGAGATATTTCTCGGTGAAGGCGCGCGGATCAGCAGAGCGCGGAAACGAACAGATCATCTTGGCGACCATGCCCGCATCGATCATGGCGGCGATGCCGATGCGGCCATTGCCGGCATTGTTGTTGACCACGGTGAGGCTTTTCGGGCTGCCGGTGGCCTTGAAACGGTCGATCAGGGCGTGGATGAGCTCGATCGGCGCGCCGGAGCCGCCGAAGCCGCCCACCATCAGCACCATTCCGTCTTCAATCCCTGCCACTGCCGTGGCGAGATCGGGGACTGTCTTGTCCATGGGCGTTCTGGTCCTTCCTCAAATGCCGGATTGTGTTGTCTGAAATACGCCGTCGCGCGAGTTGTGGGCAATGCAGTTTGTGCGATATGCTTCACTTGTTGATATATCGCACAAACTGAGGCGGACATGCTTGAGCGTGACATTATGGGTGGCCTCGCCAAGGGGCTTTCGGTGATCGAGGCCTTCACCGCCGATCGTCCCCGCCAATCGATCTCTGACGTTTCGGCAGCATCCGGCCTTGATCGCGCCACCGCGCGCCGTTGCCTGCTGACGCTCGCCCACCTCGGCTATGCCGATTATGACGGGAAGTATTTCACCCTGACCCCCCGCATCCTGCGTCTTGGTACGGCGTGCCTCGCGACCATGCCCCTGCCGCAAATGGTGCAACCGCTGCTGGATCGTCTTTCTGACGAACTGGGCGAAAGCTCATCGGTTTCCATTCTGGACGAGGCCGAGATCGTCTATGTGGCCCGCGCCGCCCAGCGCAAAGTCATGTCCATTGCCCTGATGCCCGGTTCGCGCCTGCCGGCCTTTTGCACCTCGATGGGGCGAGTGATGCTGGCGGCCCTGTCCGAAGCAGAGGCCCGAAAACTGCTCGAAAGCACGCCACCGGTGGCGCGCACGCCCCATACGATCACCGACATCGAAGCCCTGATGGCGATCCTGGAAACGGTCCGGGCGCAAGGCTATGCGCTAATCGACCAGGAGGTGGAGCTAGGCCTCAGATCGATCGCCGTGCCGGTCGCCAATGCGCGGGGCAAGGTGATTGCCGCCCTCAATATCGGTCTGCCGGTCAACCGGGCGGAAATCGGCGAATTGGTCAGGCTCTATCTCAAGCCCATGCAGAAGGTTCAAGCGGAGCTGCGTTCCATGCTGAGCTAGAACATTCGCGTTTGCGATCCGCAAAACCGTTGCCAGATTTGCTGGAAACGCTCTAGGCGATGCGGAGCTGATCGAGCAGTTTCCGGGTCATTCGCAGGCTGGCGCCGGTCGTGACCAGCATGGGCGGCAGGGTCAGCCATTCGAGCGTCCAGGCGGCGCCGGAGCGCTCATTCTCGTGCACCTGGGCTTGCGCCAGCGTACCCGAAAGGCCGGCATTGTAGCGGGCCAGCGCCACCAGAACCTCGGCATTAACCGGGTTGGACTTGTGCGCCATGGCCGAGGACCCGCCGCCGCCGGCAAGGCCGATTGCGCCGATCTCGTTCTGCGCCAAAAGCGTTACATCCATGCCGAGCTTGCCCAGCGAGCCAGAGATCTGCGCAAGAAGGCTCCCCAACGCCATGATGGGGTCGCGGGTCGCCTGCCAGGGCGTAGCGAGGCCCAGATCGAGGCGTTTGGCCATGCCCGCGGCGATGGTATCGCCCTGGGTGCCAAAGCTGCCGCGATCGCCGACCGGGCCACCGAGCTGGACGACGAGAAGGCTGCGGCGCATGGAAACCAGCGCCTGCAAGTGACGCTTGAGCGGCTCGGACCATGAGGCTAGCTTTGCCCCCCATGTCGTGGGCAGGGCCACCTGCATGCGAGTATGGGCCATGAGCGCCTTGCCGCCATTCTCGGCAGCCAGGAGGTCGAGCTTTTCCAGCAGCGCAGAAAGCCGCGCTTCATAGACGTCGAAGATTTCCGCCAGCTGCAGCATCAGCGCGGTGTCAGTGACGTCCTGGCTGGTGGCGCCCTTGTGCAGGGCAGCACGATGCGGTTCGGGAAACAGTGCCTTGAGCTGCCTGATCAGCGCTGGAACGACGACGCCATCCTGGGCCATGCCGGCTTCTAGGTCCGGCCAGTCGGGCTGGAAACTACGAAGGGCAGACAGAATCGTCGTCGCGGCATCCTCGGAGATGAAGCCCACTTCCGCACTGGCCTCGGCCAAGGCGCGTTCGAATGCCAGCATGGCGGCTAGCTGGGCCTCGTCCGAGAGCAGGGTTTCGATTTCCGGATCGCCGGCGAGGGCGGAAAGGAGGGTCATCGCTCAGTGCTTCGTTTCGTGCTTCGCGTCGACCATCCCCCTTCCCAACCTCCCCTGCAAGGGGGGATATCGGGCCGGTGATTTTGCGCAGATCGAGCGACAGACTGGCTGCGACACCTCCCCCTTGAGGGGGAGGTCGGGAGGGGGCGCTTCAGGCCCACCTCACATGTCGAAGAACACGGTTTCCTTTTCGCCCTGGAGATGGATGTCCAGCGTATAGGTCGAGCCGTCTTTCCGCGCGATCAGGGTTTCGCGGCGACGCTTGTCCATGATCTTGTTAAGCACGAAATCACTCGCATTGGCCTCGGCCTCGTCCTCGAAATAGAGGCGGGTCTGGAGGCCGATATTGATGCCGCGCGCCACGATCCAGAGCGCGATATGGGGCGCCATGAGCTTGCCATCTGGCCCCGGCACGCGGCCGGGCTTGACGGTTTCGAAGGTGGCAGCCCCCGCCTCGGTCAGCGGCTGGCGCCCCCAGCC
>Ga0207814_100189_pt1 | contig 55768 bp, 45 predicted proteins | sample TtaePargueraPR_7_FD_187755 | JGI IMG/M metagenome (GOLD analysis project Ga0207814, IMG submission 187755) | Aerobic enrichment media microbial communities from Bioluminiscent Bay, La Parguera, Puerto Rico - Tt and P1 (2) (SPAdes) | ecosystem: Environmental > Aquatic > Marine > Unclassified ... | reverse complement strand
GTCAATGCCCAGAACGTCAGCTTGGTCGATGCCGAGGACGTCGGCTTGGTCGATACCCAGCACATCGGCCTGGTCAATGCCGAGGACGTCGGCTTGGTCAATTCCCAGCACGTCAGCTTGGTCGATGCCCAGCACGTCGGCCTGGTCAATGCCTAGTACGTCGGCTTGGTCGATTCCCAGCACATCGGCCTGGTCAATACCCAGAACATCGGCTTGGTCGATACCCAGAACATCGGCCTGGTCGATACCCAGCACGTCGGCCTGGTCAATGCCCAGCACGTCAGCCTGGTCAATGCCCAGCACGTCAGCCTGGTCAATGCCCAGCACGTCGGCCTGGTCAATGCCCAGCACGTCGGCTTGGTCGATGCCACGGACAGAACTCTGCGTGCCAGCCGCGAAAGTCTCGCATGGCATCCAGAGTGCAACTAGCGTCGCTCCCAGAACCAATGCAGTTCTGGCGCCTATTGCGCTTCTCATAATTTTCGCTCCCAAATTTCGGCCCATCATCTTTGGGCCTAACTCCAACCTTCCTTAGAAAGGTGGCTGCCGCATCCTTCGACAACCGTTAAACTGGTACCTTGCTAACAAATACTCATTTAATTCGGAATAATTCGCTCAATTCTTCCGAAATTTCGACAAATCTTATTCTGCGTCTGCTTCTATGCCTCGCTGATGTAAGATATCGCGGAGTTCTTGGCGATCTTTCAAATCATCAACGTAGTGAACCATGTAAAAGCCTGTACTCTTGCGCACTTCATTGGGTATGTTTTTCTTCTCATTCGCTGAGAACCAAACGTCTAGTTCTTCGAGAAAGTTTTGACCTCGCTCCTTAATGTACTGATCGAACAGGTCAATGACATTCTGAGTGCATCCCTCATCGGCGAATACTTGCCTATCGAAATAGCCGCTTCCCTCTGCCTCTTTGTCTATGTTCTTCGCGGCGGTGGAAAATACCCGATAACCAATTTCTCCCAACCTTCGAATCAGCTTCGGCGAAAGCGCTTCGTGCACGTAGTTTCTGCGTACCGCCTTATATCGACCGTCAACCTCCACCACAGAACCGGACCGTAATAGTTCGTCGAGCATTTGTTTCGGCGCCATATCGCCGCTGTAGCTCTTCACTAGTTCTGTAAACGTAGGTTCATCCTGGCTATTCGACACATACGGTAAGTCCAATGGGATCCCGTATGGGCCTGTGTACATAGGATCATTGAACCAACCCGCCAAAACTCTTTCCGGCCGGGAATACTTCTTGTCTCTCGAGTCTTCAAAAGTCACCCGGTCAATTACGTTCTTTACTTCTTTCCGGGTAAGACCTGTAAGTATTGCGACCCGCGACTTGTTGACTCTTCCCTCAACCTCGAAGTCTCGAAGCGCCGACTCCACGTACACTTCTTTCGCGGACTCCGAAAACTCTGCATGTGTAACGCCTTGAGCTATCAATAGCCGCACTAATGGCTTGAGCATTAGCTTTAGCGCGCCCTTTAAATGGTCCTTTACCTTTTCCGCCATCTATGGGCATCCTGTTTGACATAAACGTACCACCACAGTTAAGCCTCCACAATCAGCAGGAAGTGAGAAAATTGGGATTCTTTTCCCCAATACCGTCAATTCTTAACGAAGAATCTGCGACTTACCTTACCGACGTGCCCATTCAAGAGAGACAGGCCACGTAAGTGCCAGATATTGTTAAGTTTAACCCAAGCACAGGAATACGGCGAACTTGGGCAATGGCCGAAAGATAACGACTGGGGCTTCCGATCTAGCAAATTGCTCTCTCAGAACGAAAATGGCAATAAGGCACCAATATCGCTCAAGAGAGCTACTAAACGCGCATCGGTTTCACACGAAACTACTATTCGCCAAGCAAGAATGCTTACTTTTGCGGCCGCAGATACTTACTCGGATGTTCATCTAGAACGTTTGGCGCCCACCCCGCCACAGTATCCCGAACTAGATGTTTGCTGACGTAAAAATAGAGTGGAATTACGGGCTGGTCAGCCAACAAGATTTGCTCAGCCTTTGCCAAGAAGGTTGCTCGTTCAGAGACATCCGTTTCAGTTCTTGCGATCTGAATCAGCTCATCGAATGCACTGTTCTTGTACTTCGTATAGTTCGATGAACTGTGGCTCTCGAATACCTCGAGAAAATTCTCTGCGTCGTTGTAGTCTCCAGTCCAACTAAGACGAAAAACTTGGATACTCTTGTCATCCTGAATTTGGCTTAGCAAGACTCGATAGTCTAGGCTTACGATGTCAACTTCTATGCCAAGTACGTCATACCACATAGACTGAATCGCAATCGCAATTCGCTTTTGAACGTCTGAGTTATTGTAGTGAAGTGTAAGCCGCTCTTCATTGGCTAGAAATCGGGATGCGTACTTGCTTGCTTTGAGCAGTGATCTTGCTCGATCGTACTTCGCCGCGACATTCGTCTCATGTTCATCCCGAAGGGAGTAATCGAACCCGTTTACACCTGGCGGAACCCAGCCTACCGCGGGTAACTCTCCACGTCCCAACAGCTTTGTGACAATTACATCTCTGTCGATAGCAAGACTTAGAGCTTGCCGCAACTCCAAATCATCACCTATTGACGGGTGATCTAGGTTAAAACCGAAATAGAAGACCCCTAAATATGGTGACACTCGAAGTTCCGATGGGTGTTCCTCCCGCACTTTGTCAAAGATACTGGCGGGTACATTGCCCGTAACGTCCAGTTCCCCTGCTCTGTATCTGCTGTACTCGGCGGACTCCTCTACAATATGGTAGTTGACCACGTCGTAGCTTGTGTTTCGGCTATCCCAGTAGTGGTCGCTTTTTTCCAGCCTAATTAAAGAATTGTCGTCCCAATTTGCTAGAACGTACGGGCCGTTCGAGACCCGCAGCTCATCCGAGGATGCCTCATGGTCGCGGATTGGAAACGTGGCGGGATGCGTAAGCTTCTGAAGGAACGTAGCCGATGGGTTTTTCAATCGAACCTGTAGTGTGTATTGATCCAGCGCCACGATAGCCAATTCGTTCGCGGCAGCTCGCCCTTCAAGAATCTCATCGTAATTTCTTATGTCGGAGATAACGGAAGAGTTTCGCGCCGGCCGATCGGGATCCGCAAGTCGCTGGAATGCTGCTACAAAGTCAGCTGCTGACACGGGATGGCCGTCGGACCAGCGGGCGCTTTCTCTTATTCTGAACGTGTATTCCCGACCATCATCACCAATGATCCAGCTTTCCGCCGTCCCAGGTACAACCTCGCCATCTGCCGATATGGCAACCAGCCCTTCGCCCAGATCCCGCAAGACAGCTCGAGACTGGTTCGAGCTAAACATTCTCGGGTCGAGCGACTCGGGCGCACCGTTGATTCCTCTATTGAGTATCGATTGCCCGGCGCCACGTTCGGCGTCACAGCCGACCACGAGCCATCCAATACAGATAGCAAGCGAACCCAAGACGAGGTAGGACGTCAGACGCCGCGAGTTTTTCACCGATCTTTTAGTCATCGGTTCTTATTGTAGCTCTAGCGCATCGCAGAATCTAAAGACCTACCCCATCAGTCGCGCAACAGGCTTGATTCTCAAACCTGAATACTGGGGCGGGACTTGCACCGGTTGGGCAGACTAGCCGCAACGACAATCAGTACGGGCCGATTATTTCAGCTCGGCTACGACCGTAGGCATCTCTTGTTCGAAGAACTAACCTGTTCGCTGGCACTGGTGCGTAGGAGCCGGCACAAGAATGAATATGCTTACGACTCCCAAACACCGGCCATTCTTTCATCCCGTTCTTCAAAAAAGTACAACCCTACGGCGACAACCCCGACTTCGGTTTCCTTCTTTGACTCTTTGGCTAGCTTCTCATAGCCCATGAAAAGGTCATCGAACGAATTTGCGAGCTCAGAAAGCCTATCCTGACTAATTCTCTTGATCTTTGGCATGTCGGACTTTCTTATCTCTCCGGTATAGGCTGTAAGTTGAGCCCAATTTGTCTCGTTCTTGTCGGGATTAGTGTTGTGCGCAATGTTGGACAATAACGCGTATGCGCTGTGCTTCAGTGCCATTACAAGGTATTCGTGCTCGATCTTGGGGTGGACTTCCCGCCTCAGCACAGTGAGATTGCCATCGGCGTCTTCCTCTATGGCGTGAACACGCTTGAGTTCGGTCCTCATCGCGCCAGGCGGAATGTCACCCCCAAATCGCTTCACGAGTTCCGAGAACGAATTTGACTCACCAGCAAACGGAAGAGTTGCTGGCCTGCCTTCGTTGTCCAGAAAATCCTCTTCGGAATACCAACGGTGAAGAATCGTTGCCAATGGCGTCGTGCGCACGACGAGCGAATGGTGTCCCAAGTCATTCTTATCGCGAAGACGACGTACTTCTTTTCGTGTCAACCCTGTCATAACGGCAACACGCGAAATATTCGTCGGCCGTCCTCTGATACCGTACTCGGACGACGCTACGTCTACGAATGCGGATTTGGCGACCTCGGCGAACTCGCGAAAACCGATGCCGTAGCGAAGGAGGATTTTGGCGATGGGTCGGAGGACCACGAAGAACGCATCAAGAATTTGTTTTTGTATCGTGTCTTGCATGCGCGGTGAATATATTCATGTCCTCTGCAATTCGCTAGCAAAATGGGGAACATGGGAAAAATTGCCCAAGACTGTCGAGAAGGCACGAAACTTGTCTAGAAGAATTTACGGGGAAAACGGGCAGAAAAATGATTGCACCAGGAAGGCGCACGAATCAGAGGGGATTTTTCTTCTTTTATTTCAATCGCTTATGATCGACCTGAGCTCATCCTCGGTCAGAACGGTGACGCCAAGGTCCTCGGCCTTCTTGAGTTTTGATCCGGGCTTGTCACCGGCGACGACATAGCTCGTCTTCGCGGAAACGCTGCCGGTGACTTTTCCGCCCATCGAGACGATCAGATCCTTGGCTTGATCGCGCGTCATGCCGGATAGTGTTCCCGTAAGGACGAATGTCTGGCCAGCGAGCTTCCCATCGGTATTGCTGGCCGCGACCTCGCGTTCTTCCCACGTCACACCGGAGCGTTGCAACTCCCGAATCACGTCGAGGTTGTGGGATTCGCTGAAAAACGCCTTGATTCTTGACGCAACGACGGGTCCGACGTCCGCTACCTCCAGCAGCGCCGGCTCGTCGGCGCTCTGCAGCGCTTGCAGGTTGCCGAAGTGTCCAGCCAATGACATCGCGGTCGCCTCCCCCACATCGCGCACGCCGAGCGCGAACAGGAATCGGCTGAACGTCGTCGACTTGCTCTTTTCGATGGATTCGAGCAGGTTCTCGGCCGACTTTTCGCCCATTCGTTCGAGACCGGCGAGTTCGTCCCGGGTCAACGTATAGATGTCTGCCGGCGTATGCAGTCTGTCCAGCGAGACCAGTTGTTCGACCAGCTTCGCACCGAAACCCTCGATATCCATGGCTCGGCGCGACACGAAGTGCTTCAGCGCCTCGATGCGCTGCGCTGCACAGACGAGGCCGCCGGTACAGCGCGCAACAGCCTCCCCTTCCTCGCGGGTTACCGCTGAATCGCAGACCGGGCATTTTTTCGGAAGCCCCACTTTTCGCGCGCCTTTCGGGCGCCGGTCCGCGATGACGCCGACGACTTCCGGGATGACATCGCCAGCCCGACGCACGATGACTGTATCCCCGACCCGCACATCCTTGCGATGCAACTCGTCAATATTGTGCAGCGTGGCGTTGCTGACGGTAACCCCGCCGACGAAAACCGGCTCCAGCCTTGCCACCGGCGTCAGGGCGCCGGTTCGGCCGACCTGGAACTCGATGGCGCGGACCACGGTCAGCTCTTCCTGGGCCGGAAACTTGTGTGCAATGGCCCAGCGCGGCGCCCTGGAGACAAAGCCCAGCTCGCGCTGCTCCGAGATCCGGTTCACCTTATATACAACGCCGTCGATGTCGTACGGCAATCCGTCGCGCTTGCCCGCGATATCGTCGTAGTAGGCCTTGCATCCGTCGACACCGCTGACGACCCGTCGCTCCGGACAGGTCTTGAGCCCCCAGCCCTGCAGGCGGTCGAGCGTCTCACTGTGCGATGCACCGACATCGTCGCCCTCGACGTAGCCCACGCCGTACAGGTAGATGTCGAGGGGGCGCTGGGCCGTCAACTTCGGGTCCAGTTGCCGCAAGCTGCCAGCGGCCGCGTTGCGCGGATTGACGAACAGCTTGCCGCCCGTTTTCGCCGCTTCTTCGTTGTACGCCCTGAAGCCTTCGCGCGGCATGAAGACCTCCCCACGCACCTCGATCACACCGGGATAGCCGGACCCGCGCAAGCGGAGCGGCACACCGTCGATCGTACGGATGTTGTGCGTGATGTCTTCGCCAATGCGTCCGTCGCCCCGCGTCGCACCACGGACGAGCACGCCGGCCTCGTACAACAGGCTGACCGCTGCGCCGTCAAGCTTCGGCTCGGCGGCGTACTCCACCACCTCGCCCTCCTCGCGTTCCAGCTTCTCGCGAACGCGCCGGTCGAAGCTCTGCAGCTCCTCGTCGCTGAAGGCATTGTCCAGCGACAACATCGGTACCCGGTGCTCGACGGTACCGAACGCAGCAACCGGCTCGGCGCCCACGCGCTGCGTCGGCGAGTCCGGGGTCACCAGCTCCGGGTGGACTTCCTCGAGACCCTGGAGCTCGCGCATCAGGCGGTCGTACTCGATGTCCGGAATCTCCGGGTCATCCAGCACGTGGTAGCGGTAGTTGTGGTGGCGAATTTCTTCGCGAAGGGCCGCTATTCGCGTGCCGATGTCGCCAGCTTTCGCCATGACGTCGCCCGGGGTCTCGCCGCGTCAGGCGACCTTGTGTCGATGCTGGTACTGCACCACTTCTTCGCGCATGTAGCGCTCACGCTGGATACTGAGCGTACTGCCGGACTCGTCCAGCAGCTCGCCGTCCAGCGACTGTGCCAGGGTCCGGGCCGCTGCCATCAGCATGTCGAACGCCTCGACGCTGTCGATCGGTCCCGGCAGAACCGCAAACAGGCTGATCCCGGGAATCTGCTGGTCCTTGATATTCGCGAGATCGAAACTGCCCGGTTCCACGAGGCTAGCGGCGCTGAAAATCGCCTTGTCCTCGTTGGCACCGTCGAAGCGATGAAAGATGCCGAACTTGCCGTGGCGCATGCCGATACCGCGCAGGTTCAGGATCAGCGCGTCGCCGGCAAACGCCGATCCGCCGCGCGCGATGATGCGCAAAGTGACAATTTTCTGCGGTGCCGCCGGGGCGGCTTCGTGCTCTTCCGCGACGACGTCGTCGTCCGGTTCTTCGTCGGCGTCGGCGCCGATCGTCTCGTCGTCGCCGCCGTCGTCGTCCGCGTCATCCGCATCCCGAATCACCGGCACCAACGGCTCGAGAAACTCCGGTTCGTCGTCGGCGCCGTCCGCGTCGAGCGTCGGCTCGAGACGTTCACGATTGTCCACGGCCTCGGCCTTCGATGCGCGCCGGCTGTATAGATAGACGCCACCGATAACCAGCAATCCCAGCGCAAGCAGCAACCAGCGCATACCGTCCATCGCCGTCCTCTATCCGGCCGCCATTCTCAGCTTGCCGCCATCTTCACGGCTTCGTCGAGATCGACCGAGACGAGGCGGGACACGCCGGGTTCCTGCATCGTCACGCCGGAGAGCTGACGCGCGAGCTCCATGGTCACCTTGTTATGCGTGATGAACACGAACTGTACCCGGTCGGACATCTCGCGAACGATGTCGCAGAAGCGGCCGACGTTGGCGTCATCGAGCGGTGCGTCCACCTCGTCCAGCATGCAGAACGGGGCGGGGTTCAGCTCGAAAATTGCGAACACCAGGGCAACCGCGGTCAGCGCCTTCTCGCCGCCGGACAGCAGGTGAATCGTGCTGTTGCGCTTGCCCGGCGGGCGCGCCATCAGCGTGACTCCCGCGGCCAGCAGGTCGTCGCCGGTCAGCTCCATGTAGGCGTGACCGCCGCCGAACAGCTGCGGGAACAGGCGCTGGAACCCGGCGTTAACGTTGTCGTAGGTCTCACGGAAGCGGGTACGCGTTTCCTTGTCGATCTTGCGAATCGCGCCTTCGAGTGTCGACAGCGCACTCGTGAGATCGGCGAGCTGCGCGTCGAGGTACTCCTTCCGCTCCGACTGGTCCTTGAATTCGTCGATCGCGGCGAGGTTGATCGGCCCCAGGCGCTCGATCTTCCGGCGCACGTCCTCGAGCCGCGCATCCCAGGACTCGATGGACGCGTCTTCGGCCATCTCTTCCAGGAGCGTGGACAGCTCGTAGCCGGACTGCGCCATCTGCTCGTCGAGGCCTTCCCGACGAACCCGCAGTTCCTGCACGGCCATTTCCGCCTCGCCGACGCGGGTGCGCGCTTCGTCGACCTGCTGGTCGAACTGCATGCGCTGCTGGTCGAGTTCGCGCAGCCGGGCGTCGATCTCCTCGGCGCGCTTGCGTGCGGTGCCGAGGTCCTCTTCGACGCGCACACGGTGTGCAAGTTGTTCCTCGAGCCGCTCGCGATTCTCCGACAGCGGCGCCTCGCTGGATTCGAGTTGCTGGCGAATCTCCTGCTCGCGCGAACGGAACTGCTCGAGCTGCCGTTGCATGCGCTGCAGGTTCTGCGCCGCCGACTCCTTGCTGGAACGCCGGCTCTCGAACTGGATCGCGATGCTCTGGACGGCCAGCCTGTCCTGCTCCGACTGCGCCCGGACGCGCGCAAGGTCGTTGCGCAGCTCATCGCGCCGTGCCTCCAGCGCTGTGCGTTCCTCCTCGAGCGCTTGCAGTGTTTCCACGGCCTGTGCGTGCCGTTGCTTCGATACGCGAAGCTGCTCGGCCGCCGCAATGCGCTCGTTATCGAGCTCCTTGCCTTCCTCGACGATCGCTTCCTGCCGCGCCGCCGCCTGTTCCATCTTGTAGCGCGCGGAATCGAGCTGCGCCCGGACATCGGAATACTCCGCCAGGAGCGCCGCGGCATCCTTTTGCACCGACTCTCGGCGTTCTTCCAGTTGCGTCAGCCGCGTCCTGCCGTCCTGCTGCAGTTTGCGGGCGCTGTCGAAGCGCGCCTGCAGCTCGCGGATGTCGTTCTTCAGGCGCCGCATATCATGTTCGCGGGCCAGGATACCCGCCTTGGCGTCCTGGTCGCGCGCGACACGCAGCCAGTCCTTGCCGAACCAGATGCCATCGCCGGTAATGACCGATTCGCCATCCTCCAGCAACTCACGAATCGACAGCGCGCCGTTCAGCGTTTCCGCGGTGCGGACTTTCGCGAGCTGTCCCCGCACCGCGTCCGGCGCACCGCGCACCATCGCCGCCAGGGTCCTGGCCGGCGGCGCTGCGTCGGCATTCGTGTCGCCCTGGACGACCGTCACGCGACCGGCACGGAGACGGGCTATGCTTTCCGTGACCGGCTCGATGTCGTCGACACAGACAGCCTGCAGGTATTCGCCGAGCACGGTTTCGACGGCCTTTTCCCAGCCTTCCGTCACGTCGATGCACTGCGCGACGCGCTGGTGGTTTTCGAGGCCCTCATTGTCGAGCCACTTCTGAATACCCTCTTCGCCTTCACCGAGCGCCGCTTTCTGCAGCGCCTCGAGCGAAGCGAACCTTCCCTGTGCCGCGTGCAGCAGCGTGCGCCGCTCCTCGACGAGGCGGGTCAGCTTCTGGTCCTGTTCCCGTAGCTTGCGAACCTTGTCCGACACGTCAGCAAGGTGCCGGTCGAACTCGTCGCGCGCCTGGCGCTTTCGCAGCTCTTCGTTCGTCAATTCCTCGAACGATTGCTTGAGCGTCTCCCCGCCGGTATCCGACTGGGCTTCGTCGAGCTTGCGCCGCCGCTCGGCAATACTCTCGAGGCGCGATTCGATCTGCTCTGCGCGGGTCTGCTCGACGTTGCGGGACTGCAGCGTCTCGTTCTGGCGGCGCGTGTGTTCCTCCCACTGCTCCTGCCATTCCGCGAGCGCTGCTTCCGCTTTCTCCAGCGAGGCGGACGAGGACGACTCCTGGGCCCGCGCCTGTTCGAGACCCGGGGAGAGTTCACTCAACGTCATCTCGAGTTGTTCGATCTCGTCGCGATCCTTGTCGATGTGCTCGACGATCTCACTGGCGCCGAGGACCGCCTGCTCGAGGTCTTTCTTCTGCCGCTCGCGCAGTTCGCGTGCGTGCTCGATAGACTGTTCGAGGCGAGCAATTTCGCTGCCGACACGGTAGTAGCGCCCCTGCACCTCGTTGAACTCGTCGCTGCGCTCCGTCTGCTGGACGCGCGCATCCTCGATCGCGGACTCCGTCCGGCGCTGTTCCGCGACCGCCGCCTCGAGTCGCGTCTTGCGCTCGGACAGGGTTGCGTTGGCCGCCCTGGATTTCTCGTCCAGGCTGCGTGTCTTCAGCGCGAGCAACTCGGCAGCCGTGCGCCGCTCTTCACTCTTCAGCCGGCCGTAGCGTTCCGCCGTCTTCGCCTGCCGATCCAGGTGCCGAATCTGCTTCTCGACTTCCTCCAGCACATCCTGCAGGCGCTCGAGGTTTTCCTTCGTGTGCTTGATGCGATTCGATGTCTCGCGGCGGCGTTCCTTGTACTTCGAAATACCGGCCGCTTCCTCGATGAACATCCGGACCTCTTCCGGCTTCGCCTCGATCAGCCGCGAGATCATGCCCTGTTCGATGATCGAGTAGCTGCGAGGGCCGAGACCAGTGCCCAGGAAGACCCCCTGGATGTCCTTACGCCGGCAGCGGGTGCCATTCAGGTAGTAGCTGGAGATTCCATCCCGCGTGACTTCGCGCCGGATCGAGATTTCCGTGTACTTGGCGTACTGGCCCTCGAGCGTCGTCTCGCTGTTGTCGAACAGGAGTTCGACGGACGCGGCACCCACGGGCTTGCGGACGCTGGACCCGTTGAAGATCACGTCCGTGATGGAGTCGCCGCGCAGGCGGCTCGCCGAGCTCTCGCCCATGACCCAGCGAACGGCATCGATGACGTTCGACTTTCCGCAGCCGTTCGGGCCGACGACGCCGACGAGATTGCTGGGGAAGGTGATGTTGGTGGGGTCTACAAAGGATTTGAAGCCAGCGAGCTTGATTTTGCTGAGTCGCATTGGATAAAGGTGGTTGCCAGAGGTGCCCGAGTGAAGCGGCTAGTGTAATGGAATCGGCCCGATAAAACGATTGTCGCCGACCTCCGACACGGCAGTCTCCGACCGTCCGCAATCGGCCAAAATCGGGCTTCCCTGCGCCGCCCGGGCATGTATAATCCCCGCCTTTTCTCGGTCCGGCAGGAGTATGAGATGCCCGCAAAGAAGACCGCGAGCAAGAAGCGCAAGAAGGCCACGGCCTCCCGGAAGAAAGCTGTCAGCAAGAAGGCGACGGCCCGTAAGTCCGCGTCGAAAAAGCGCAAAGTGACCAAGAAAAAGACGAGCACTTCCAGCCGGAAGAAAGCCGCCTCCAAGAAGAAGACCACTGCGAAGAAGTCGACGAAGAAGAAGTCGGCGAAGAAGAAGGTCGCCGCCAAGAAGGCGCCAGCCAGGAAAAAGGTTTCCAGGAAGAAGCCCGTGACCAAGAAGGCCAGCAAGAAGAAAGCAACCGTGCGGAAGACGGCCTCCAAGAAGAAGGTGGCCCGCAAGCCCGCGGCAAGGAAGCACGCCCGGACGACCGCAGCCAGCCGCTCGGCCAGCAAGAAGCGGGTGCCGGCGAAGAATCTCGGCATGCGTCGAGGCGGCGGCCAGCCGTCTCGCGGCAGCGTGCTCACCGGCCCGATTCACGGCATCGAGCCGTACAAGCCGAAGCGCGGTGAGGAGTACATGAGTCCGGAGCAGCTCGAGCACTTCCGGCAGATACTCACGTCCTGGAAGCGCGAGCTGATGTTCGAGGTCGATCGCACCGTGCACCACATGCAGGACGAAGCCGCGAACTTCCCGGACCCGAACGATCGGGCCACGCAGGAATCCGAGTTCGGCCTCGAGCTGCGCACGCGCGACCGTGAGCGCAAGCTGCTGCGCAAGATCGACTCCGCACTGTCCCGCATCGACGACGGCAGCTACGGCTGGTGCGAGGAAACCGGCGAGGAGATCGGCCTGAAGCGCCTCGAAGCACGCCCCGTGGCGACGTTGTGCCTCGAGGCACAGGAACGCCGCGAGCTGGCCGAACGCCAGTTCCGCGACCGGGACGATCAGTACCGGTAGGCCTGCGCCGCCGGCTCACACGTGATGGCCGAACCGTCCGGTTACACGGGCCGGTTCGCGCCATCGCCGACCGGTCCCCTCCACTTCGGCTCGCTGCTCGCGGCAGTCGCGAGCTACCTGGAAGCGCGCAGCCGCGGCGGGCGCTGGCTGCTCCGCATCGAGAATATCGATCCCCCCCGTGAGCAGGCCGGCGCCGCCGACGCCATCGTTCGCGCGCTCGGCGCGTACGGCTTTGACTGGGACGGCCCGACGGACTGGCAGCGCGATGCCGGCGACGCCCACCGGGATGCCCTCCGGGTTTTGCTCAGCCGGGACCTTGCCTACTACTGCACTTGTTCGCGCAGCGACTTGTCGGACGCCGAAACGGGACCGCTCGGCGCGATCTACCCGGGCACCTGCCGCGGCCGGCCGCGGCCGCAAGGCGGCGACGCCGCGGTCCGGGTGCTCACGGACGAGAGCCTGGTCGAATTCGATGACCGCCTGCAGGGCCGGCAATCGCAGCACCTCGCGGCCGAGTCCGGCGATTTCGTCATCTGGCGACGGGACGGGCTGGTCGCCTACCACCTCGCCGTCGTCGTCGACGACCATCGCCAGGGCGTGACCGATATCGTGCGTGGCATCGACCTCCTGGACTCGACGCCGCGGCAGATCTGGCTGCAGCGCCTCCTCGGCTACCCAACCCCGGGGTACGCCCACATCCCGGTCGCCGTCTGGGACGACGGCAACAAGCTCAGCAAGGCGACACACGCGCCGTCCCTGCCGGCATCCTCGCCGGGTCCGACGCTGGCCCGAGCGCTCGCCGTCCTGGGACAGTCTCCGCCCGACGGCCTGGCGCGGAAAGCGCTGCCCGACGTGTGGGACTGGGCCATTGCCAACTGGGACCTGTCGCGCGTCCGTGGGCGTACAAGTGTGCCCGGCAGCTGACGCCTATGGCATCACGGAAAAATCGGCTATCGTAGGCGCCGTATGAAGCGGGTCATCAAGAAGTACCCCAATCGGCGGCTTTACGATACCGAGCAAAGCCGCTACATCACGCTGGCCGATGTGCGAGACCTCGTCACCGGCGGCACGGCCATCCGCGTCGTCGACCAGGCGTCCGGCACCGACATTACCCGCAACATCCTGATGCAGGTCATCGCCGAGCAGGAATTGCACGGCGAGTCGATCATGAGCGAGGCCTTTCTCGCCCAGGTCATCCGCGCCCACGAACACGTTGCCGCGGGCTTTCTCGGCCGTCACCTCGAGAAGAGCCTGACGACCTGGCTCGCGCAGCAAAACGAGCTCCTCGGCGAGGTTCGGCAGGCGGTCGGCGGCACCGAAACGGTTGAAAATGCTACCAATCGGCAAAAAGTTGGCTGAATCCGCCGCTGCGCCTGGACACCGCATATTTCTTGACAGCGAGCCCTGCAATGCCCTAGCTTGGGGCAGGCAACAGGGAATTGCTCCCCCGCCCCCTGTTGCCATGCCTGAAGGGGTCAACACCCCACGGCAGGCCCCCTGCGTCAGCGGGGGGCCATTTTTTTTAGCCCGTTCCCAGCGCTTCGCCGGCCCGGCCCGACATGCCTGATTGCGAAGGCCAGCTCGTGAGCAGCACGTTTCGCCCGGCGCGCTGGCTGCGCAGCCGTCACCTGCAGACGATGTACCCGTCGTTGCCGTGGGCCTACTTGCGCTCGCCCCGCGTCCGGCGCGAGATCCTGCAGCTGCCGGACGGCGACGAAACGGCGGTCGACTGGCTCGTGCCGGACCAGGCGCCCGGGCCCAATACCCCACTCCTCGTCATCCTCCACGGGCTCGAAGGCTCCGCCCGTTCCTCCTACGCCCGCATGCTGATGCGCCGCGCCGAACGCCTCGGCTGGCACTGCTGCGTGATGCATTTTCGCGATTGCGGCGACTACTCGAACCGGTTGCCGCGGCGCTATCACGCCGGCGAAACAAACGACCTGCGCTACTTCGTATCGATGCTCAGTGAAAGCGAACGCTTCGGCCCGATGGCCGCGGTCGGCTACTCGCTCGGCGGCAACGTGCTGCTGAAATACCTCGGCGAAGCCTCGGCGACCACGCCGCTGCGTGCCGCCTGCGCGGTCTGCGTGCCGCTGGATTTGCACCTCTGCGCCGATGCACTGAATACCGGTTTTTCAAGGGTTTATCAACGCATTATGATAAATCGCATGAAGAATGCATTGCGGCGAAAATTCAATGCGGACACGGCGGCTTTCCGCTGGCGGGAGGCGATGGCGGCGAGCACGTTCGCAGACTTCGACAACGTCGTGACCGCACCGCTGCACGGGTTCGCCGGCAAGGACGACTATTACGACCGCTGCAGTGCCATCGGCTACCTGCGCGCGATCGAGTGCCCGACGCTCATTATCAACGCCCGCGACGACCCGTTCATGTCGCCGGACGTACTGCCGGGTGCCGACGCATTGTCAGCGAGCGTGATTCTCGAAGTCAGCGAGGCCGGCGGGCACGTCGGCTTTATCGACGGCGGCCTGCCGTGGCATCCGCACTATTACCTGCCCGGGCGCATCGCGAGTTTCCTCGAGCCGAAGCTGGCAACGCCGGGACTCTAGTGACCCGTCGTCGGTGACGAGGCCGCCGGCGGACGCAGGCAGGGCAATACGTCCTCTTCGAAGTACGGCGCCTGGTCCACCCAGAACAGGTAGTCGACGCGCAGGAAGTCGCGGGCAAACTCGTACAGCATCGGTACGAGGTTGCGGCGCTCTCGGCGAATCTCGTCGGCGATGGCGCCATCGGCCCCGGTCTGACCGATATAGTTGCCGTCCTGGACGGCGATCCCGAGCGGCACCGAGTAGTCGTGCTCGTGCATCATCGCGATCGTGTGGTTCAACTGGCCGCGCCGGCGAACCATCAGGTCGGGCCCGCCGAGGCCCACGCCGATTTCGTCGCCGTAGCGGTACAGCCCGCGCAGGTAACCCTCGTCCTCCCACGGCAGCCACTCGCCCGGCATGAAGTTCGCGTACTGCATCGTGACGGACCGCGGAAACGCGCTTTTCAGGGCCCGCATCCGGTGACGCAGCGCCTGCGCGTACGCGGGTGGAGAAAACGTCGGGTCCTGTTCCGCCGTCACGCCGATAGCGGATTCCTGCAGGTTGATACCTTCGATCCGCCCGTCGAACTGCCGGCCAAGCGCATCCAGCAGCTTGCCGAAGCGCTCCTGCACGGCGGGATTCCAGCGCTTGACGGTCCAGCCTTCCGGGTCGCCGTCGTCGTTGTATTGCGGCACCGCGCCGCCGTCGAACTCACCGGACAACAGGTAGGCCGGAGCCGGCTGGTACAGGTTGAAGAACGTGGCGTCCTGGAGCTGCACGAACAGCGCCTTCCCGTGCGCCTGCAGGAACTCGAGATCGGCTTCGATCGCGGAAAAGTCGTACTGGTCGCGTGCGGGCTCCAGTGCCGACCACAGGTACATGACCTGGGCGCCGGCGATCCGGGGCTCGTCCAGCATGGCGTGCCCGCGCAGACGGCCGCGGTCGCGGGCGACGTACATGAAATGACGAACGTCCCCGTCGGCGAGCGGGCAGCTCGCGTCCAGGAATTGGCGGTAGGCGTCCGCGTAGCGGTCCGCCGGGTTCTCCCAGTCCGCGGCAGCCGGATTCGTCAACAGGCTTAGCGCCGCGACGACGGCGACGGGTATCAGACCGGTGAGTGGCATTCGACGCACGCGAATCCTCCAAACCGACGAGGATACCCGCTCGCGGTTTCCGGGCACAAAAAAGGGGCCGAGCGGCCCCTTTTTCGCGATACCGGCCAGCGCTTACGCGGCGTCGACTTCCTTCATCGACAGGCGTACACGGCCCTGGCGATCGACCTCGAGCACCTTGACCTTGACGACGTCGCCTTCGGCCAGCTTGTCGCTGACCTTCTCGACGCGCTCGTTGGAGATCTGCGAGATGTGCACGAGACCGTCGCGGCCCGGCAGGATCGTGACGAAAGCACCGAAGTCCATCAGACGGGCAACCTTGCCCTCGTAGATGCGACCGACTTCGACGTCTGCCGTGATCAGCTCGATGCGGCGCTTGGCCTCGCGACCGGATTCGCCGTCGACCGAGGCGATGCGGACCGTGCCGTCGTTCTCGATATCGACCGTGGCGCCGGTCTCTTCGGTGATGGCACGAATGACCGCGCCGCCCTTGCCGATCACGTCCCGGATCTTCTCCGGGTCGATCTTCAGCGTCATGATCGTGGGCGCCCACTCGGACATCTTCTCGCGCGGCGCGTCGATGACCTTGGCCATCTCGCCCAGGATGTGCAGGCGTGCGTCGCGGGCCTGGGCCAGCGCCTTGTCCATGATCTCGCGGGTGATGCCCTGGATCTTGATATCCATCTGCAGCGCGGTGATGCCGTCCTGCGTACCGGCGACCTTGAAGTCCATGTCGCCGAGGTGATCCTCGTCGCCCAGGATGTCGGTCAGGACCGCGAACTCGTCGCCTTCCTTCACGAGGCCCATGGCCACGCCGGCCACCGGCGCCTTGATCGGCACGCCGGCGTCCATCAGCGACAGGCTGGTGCCGCAGACGGATGCCATCGAGCTCGAGCCGTTCGACTCGGTGATCTCGGAGACGACGCGGATAACGTAGCCGAAATCCTCGGTCTTCGGCATGACGGCCTGGATGCCGCGGCGTGCAAGCTTGCCGTGGCCAATTTCGCGGCGCTTCGGCGAGCCCATGAAGCCGGTCTCACCGACGCAGTACGGCGGGAAGTTGTAGTGGAGCATGAACGGCTCCTTGTACTCGCCTTCCAGCGCGTCGATGATCTGGGCGTCGCGGCCCGTGCCGAGCGTCGTGACGACGATCGCCTGCGTTTCGCCGCGCGTAAAGACCGCGGAGCCGTGTGCGCGCGGCAGCACGCTCACGTCGACGTTGATCGGGCGAACCGTCGACTGGTCGCGGCCGTCGATGCGAGCTTCGCCCGCGATCACGCGCTTGCGCACCGTGTTTTTCTCGAGCTTCGACAGCGCGCCGGCCACTTCTTCGGCGGACCAGCGAGCGTCGGCGCCTTCCGGAACCAGTGCGGCGATGGCGGCGTCCTTGACGGCCTTGACGGCAGCCTGGCGCTCCATCTTGTCGCTGATCTGGTAGGCCTCGGTCATGCCGGCCTGCGCCTTGTCGGCGACGGCGGCGGCAAGCTCGGTGTCCTCGGCCGGCGCTTCCCAGTCCCACGCCGGCTTGCCGACTTCGGCGGCCAGCTCGTTGATCGCGTTGATCGCGGCCTGCATCTGCTCATGGCCGAACATGACGGCCCCCAGCATGACGTCTTCGGACAGGATGCTGGCTTCCGACTCGACCATCAGGACCGCATCCTTCGTGCCGGCAACGACGAGTTCGAGCGCCGAGTCGGCAATCTGCGAGACCGACGGGTTCAGGATGTAGTTGCCGTCCTTGTAGCCGACCTTGGCGGCGCCAATCGGGCCGGCGAACGGCATGCCCGAAATCGCGAGTGCGGCGGAGGCGCCGATCAGGGCCGGGATGTCCGCGTCCACTTCCGGGTTCAGCGACATGACCGTCGCAACAACCTGCACTTCGTTCTTGAAGCCCTTCGGGAACAGCGGGCGGATCGGCCGGTCGATGAGACGGCTGATCAGCGTTTCCTTCTCGCTCGGGCGACCTTCGCGCTTGAAGAAGCCGCCGGGGATCTTGCCGGCCGCGTAGGTCTTTTCCTGGTAGTTCACGGTGAGCGGGAAGAAGTCGCGGCCGGGATCGGCGCTTTTCTTGCCGACGGCCGTTACGAGCACTACCGTGTCCGCCATTTCGACGATGACGGCACCGTCTGCCTGGCGCGCAATGGCGCCCGTAGTTAGTGAGACTTCGTGCTCACCGTACTGGAATTTCTTTGTCGTTGATTTCACTGTTTATGCTCGGTTGAATTCTTGAATGCAACAGAAACCCTTCGCGTCCCCGTTCCAGGGTCGACATGAGGGTGTTGCGTTGCCGGGAGCGCGCTCGCTTAGCGGCGCAGGCCGAGCCGGGAAATCAGCTCGCGGTACCGGTCCTGGTCTCTGGACTTCAGGTAGTCCAGCAATTTGCGGCGCTTGTTGACCATGCGCAGCAGACCCTGACGGCTGTGGTGATCCTTGGTGTGTGCGCCGAAGTGTTCGGTAAGTTCGGCAATCCGTGCCGACAGCAGTGCAACCTGGACTTCAGGCGACCCGGTGTCGGCGTCGCCACGACCGTAGTCGGCGACAATCTTCGCTTTCGCTTCACTGGAAAGTGACATTTCTCTCTAACTCCACAGTACTTATGTACTTGTCTCTGATATGGCCCTTTTTTGGAGCGCGGTATTCTAGCGCCTGATCTGGCGCATTAACAGCCCAAAATCGCATTCCGCGACAAATAGTTACCCGCCTCCGAAGATTCGTTTCGGCCGCACTTCGCCGGCCTCGGATTGCTCGCCGATGCCGATGAAATCCGCCGGCCCGCCGGGCCCGTACAGCCGGACCAGGCCGGTCGCCGACGTATCCGCTACGCGTACCGCCATGCCATGCCGGACCCGCCCGGCGGCGTCCGCATCGAGCGCAACGGCGGGAAAGCCCTGCAGCCCCTCGTCCGGCGGCAGCAGGTGCCCGGCCAGCACGTCGCTGCCCTCCGCCGCCAATGCGGTGACGGCCTCCATGTCCAGCACTCCCCGGGGATCGAAGTCCCCGACGCACTCACGGTGCAGGTTCCGCGTGTAGGCCACGGTACCGGCGCGCACGGCGATGTCCTCCACGAGCGTCCGCACGTACGTACCCTTCGAACAGCGCACCCGGAAAACCAGCCGCGTCCCGGCCGCCTCGAGCAGGTCTATGGCGTGGACGGTGATCGGCCGAGCCTCGCGTTCCACGGTCTCACCCTTGCGGGCCAGTTCGTACAGGCGCTTGCCATCCTTCTTGAGCGCCGAGTACATCGGCGGTACCTGCCGCGACTCGCCGAGGAATCCGTCGAGAATCGACTGCCACTCCGCGGCATCCAGCGCCGGCACCGGGCCGGTCGCAATTTCCTGTCCCTCGGCGTCACCGGTATCGGTGGCCCGCCCGAGCCGCGCACTCACACGGTAGGTCTTGTCCGCGTCCAGCAGGAACGCGGAGACCTTGGTGGCCTCGCCGAAGCACAGCGGCAGCATGCCGGTCGCCGCCGGGTCGAGGCTGCCGGTGTGGCCTGCCTTTTTCGCACGCAGCAGGCGTTTGACGCGCTGCAGTGCGCCGTTCGAGGTGATTCCCGCCGGCTTGTCGAGCAACAGGATGCCGTCGATCGCCGCCGACCGACCAGAACGTACCGTGTTCATGGCCGCTCCTACTCGTCGTCGTCAGCGGCCGGTTCTTCGCGAACGACCGCGGCGTCGATGATCCGGCTGATGTGTGCGGCCCGTTCAGCGCTGTCGTCGTGAAGAAACCGGAGTTCCGGCACATGTCGCACCAGGAGTTCCCGGCCAAGCCGGCCCCGCAGGAAGCCGGCTGCGCTCTTCAGGCCATCGATCACCGGCTGCGGGTCCGCGTCGGGGTCGAGCAGGCTGAAGTACACGCGGGCGACGCCGAGGTCGCGGGACAGGTCCACGCTCGTCAGCGACACATCCTGCAGCCGCGGGTCCTTGGTCTCCGCCCGCAGCACTTCGCTCAGGGTGCGCAGTATCTCGTTGCCGAGACGCTGGTTGCGAGAAAACTCCCTGGGCATCGCGCGACCGGCGTCAGTCCAGCGTACGTGCGACTTCGACGCGTTCGAAGCACTCGATCTGGTCGCCGACCCGGACGTCGTTGTAGTTGCGCACGCCGATACCGCACTCGGTACCGGAGCGCACTTCGTTCACGTCATCCTTGAAGCGCCGCAGCGACTCCAGCTCGCCCTCGTAGATCACCACGTTGTCGCGCAGCACGCGAATCGGGTTCGAGCGCTTCACGTAGCCCTCGGTCACGATGCAGCCGGCGACGTCGCCGAACTTCGGCGACTTGAATACTTCCTTCACCTCGGCGAGGCCGACGATCTGCTCGCGGATCTCCGGTGCCAGCAGCCCGCTCAGCGCCGCCTTCACGTCGTCGATCGCTTCGTAGATGATGCTGTAGTAGCGAACGTCGACGCCGGATTCCTTGATGGCCGAGCGCGCCGCCGCGTCCGCGCGGACGTTGAAGCCGATGATCACGGCATTGGACGCCGCCGCGAGGTTCGCATCCGTTTCCGTGATGCCGCCGACGGCCGAGCCCAACACCTTCACCTTGACCTCATCCGTCGACAGCTTCGTCAGCGCGTCGCGCAGCGCCTCGGCAGAGCCGTGCACGTCGGACTTGATGATCAGCGACACGGACTCCGCCTCGCCATCCTTCATCTGGCTGAACATGTCCTCGAGCTTGGAGGCCTGCTGCTGCGCGAGCTTCGCGTCGCGCGTCTTGGCCTGCCGGAACTCGGCGACCTCACGCGCCTTGCGCTCGTTCTTCACGACGAGGAAGTCGTCGCCGGCGCTCGGCGTGTTCGACAGCCCGAGAACCACGGCCGGGCTCGACGGCCCCGCCGACTTGATCGACTTCTTCGTCTCGTCGAACATGTTGCGGATACGGCCGTACTCTTCGCCGGCGATGATCATGTCGCCCTGGCTCAACGTGCCCGACTGGACGAGCAGCGTCGCGACGGCCCCTCGGCCCTTCTCCAGGCTCGCCTCGATGACGATGCCCTGCGCGGGCCCGTCGACGACCGCCGTCAGGTCCATCAACTCTGCCTGCAGCAGGATGGATTCGAGCAGCTTGTCGACGCCCTCGCCGGTGTGCGCCGAGACCTGCACGAACAGGTTCTCGCCGCCCCACTCTTCGGGGATGACTTCGTGTTGCGCGAGTTCGTTGCGCACGCGCTCGGGGTCCGCGTTCTCACGGTCGATCTTGTTGATCGCGACGACGAGCGGCACTTCGGCCGCCTTCGCGTGCTGGATCGCCTCGATCGTCTGTGGCATGACGCCGTCGTCGGCCGCAACGACGAGCACGACGATGTCGGTCGCCTGCGCGCCGCGGGCGCGCATTGCGGTGAATGCGGCGTGGCCCGGCGTGTCCAGGAACGTGATCTTGCCGCGATCCGTCTCGACCGAGTAGGCGCCGATGTGCTGCGTGATGCCGCCGGCTTCGTCGTCGACGACTTTCGTGCGGCGGATATAGTCGAGCAGCGACGTCTTGCCGTGGTCGACGTGACCCATGATCGTCACGACCGGCGAGCGCGGCTGTGCCTCGCCCGCATCCTCGGCCGCCACTTCGTCGGCCAGCAGCTGCTCGTCCACGTCCGCGCCGGAAATCGGCTTCGCGACGTGGCCGAGTTCCTCGACGACCAGCGTCGCGGTGTCCTGGTCGATGACCTGGTTGATCGTCACCATGGCGCCCATGTTGAACAGCACCTTGACGACCTCGTTGCCCTTGACGGCCATACGCTGCGCCAGGTCCGACACCGAAATACTTTCCGGAATCTCGACCTCGCGCACGACCGGGGCCGTCGGCCGCTCGAACCCGTGTTGCGAGTCGCCACCCAGAGACACCGCGCGGCGGCGCATCGGCGCCTTGCGCTTGCGGCGGCCGCTCTTGTCGCCCGCGACGTGCAGTTCCTTGCGGCCGTACTTCGTCTCGGGTCGCTTCGGAGCAACCTTCGGCTTCTCCTTGGTGCGCCGCGTACGCGCGTCCTGTTCCGCCTTCTCGAGGCGTGCCCGCTCGTCCGCGGCTTCCTTCGCGGCCTTGATCTCGGCGTCGCGCGCTTCCTGTTCAGCTTCCTTGCGTGCCTTTTCTTCCTGCTCGCGCTTCTCTTCCTCGGCCTTGACCGCGGCTTCCTTCTCCGCCGCGAGGCGCTCCTGCTCGCGCTTCTCTGCCGCTGCTTTTTCCTCGGCCTCGCGCCGCTGCCGATCGAGCTCTTCCTGCTCCTTCGCCGCCTGTTCTTCCAGCACGTTGCGCTTGATGTAGGTGCGCTTCTTGCGCACCTCCACGTTGACCGTGCGCGAACGGCCCTGGGCGCCCGACAACTTTAGTTCGGACTGCGACTTGCGCTTCAGCGTGATCCGTCGCGGCGCCGCGTCCATCGGTGCGGCATCGTCGCGGCCGTGACTGCGACGCAGGTGCGTGAGCAGCTCGAGTTTCGCGTCGTCGCTGATCGTATCGCCGGACCCACTGACCTTGATGCCCGCTTCGTCGAGCTGCGCCAGCAGCTTCTCGACAGGCACCTTCAGGACATCTGCAAATTGTTCAACGGTTACATCAGCCATGCATCACACTCCGGTCAACGACGGTCTCGGGTACGTTCGTACCGCGCTTACGCCTGTTGCTCCGCTTCGAACCAGTGCTCGCGCGCCTTCATGATCAGCGCCGCAGCCTGTTCCGCGTCCATTTCCCTGATTTCCAGCAGGTCGTCCGTCGCCAGTTCCGCGAGATCTTCCCGCGTCACGACGCCGTTGCTCGCCAACTGGTATGCGAGACCCTTGTCCATCCCCTCGAGGTTGAGCAGGTCTTCCGCCGGCTCCGCCTCGTCGATCTTCTCTTCCTTGACGATCGCCTGGGTCAGGAGCACGTCGCGGGCGCGGTTGCGCAGCTCGTTGACGATCTCCTCGTCGAACTCCTCGATCTCCACAAGCTCCGAGGTCGGGACGTACGCCACTTCCTCGATTGTCGAGAAGCCTTCCTGGACCAGGATCAGGCCGATTTCCTCGTCGACGTCGAGCTGCTTCGAGAACATCTCGATCAGCTCCTTCATCTCGGACTCGCTCTTCTGCTCCGCGTCCGCCGCCGTCATGACGTTCAGTTCCCAGCCGGTCAGCTCGCTGGCCAGCCGGATGTTCTGCCCGCCGCGGCCGATGGCCTGCGACAGCTTGTCCTCTTCGACCGCGATGTCCATGCTGTGCGCGTCCTCGTCGACGACGATGGACACGACCTCGGCCGGCGACATCGCGTTGACCACGAATTGCGCGGGATTTTCGTCGTACAGGATGATGTCGACGCGCTCGCCGGCGAGTTCGTTGGACACCGCCTGCACGCGCGAACCGCGCATGCCCACGCACGCACCGACGGCGTCAATGCGCTTGTCGTTGCTGCGCACGGCGATCTTGGCGCGCAGCCCCGGGTCGCGAGCGGCACCCAGGATGTCGATCAGTCCCTGCCCGACTTCCGGCACCTCGATCTTGAACAGCTCGATCAGGAACTGCGGCGAGGTACGGGTCATGAACAGCTGCGGGCCACGCGGTTCCGAACGCACCTCGGTCAGCAGCGCCTTGATGCGGTCCTGTGGTCGCACCGGTTCGCGTGGCACCATCTGCTCGCGCGCGACGAAGCCCTCGGCATTGCCGCCGAGATCAATGTAGACGCCGTTACGGTCGACGCGCTTCACGAGACCCGACAGCATCTCGCCTTCGCGGTCCTTGTATTCCTCGACGACCTGCTCACGCTCGGCCTCGCGCACTTTCTGCACGATGACCTGCTTCGCCGTCTGTGCCGCGATGCGCCCGAAGTCGACGGACTCCATCGGCTCCTCGACGTAGCCGCCCGGCTCGGCGTCCGGGTTGATATCGACCGCGTCGATCATGCGCAGCTCGCGGTCCGGGAACTCGAGCTCCGTCGAATCGTCGGCGAAGACCAGCCAACGGCGGAACGTCTCGTAATCCCCGCTCGTCCGATCGATCGCGACCCGCACGTCGATGTCATCGCCGTGCTTGCGGCGCGTCGCCGATGCCAGCGCCAGCTCGATGGCCTCGAAGATGATCTCCTTCTCGACGCCCTTCTCGTTCGAGACCGCGTCGACGACCATCAGAATCTCTTTGCTCATACCCTGAAACTCCCGTTTCGCCCGGCGATTCAACCGCCCGGCACCAAGCGCGCACTGTCGATGGTCGACAGTGGCAGGCTGTGCTGTTCGCCGTCGACTTCGACAACAACCTGGTCGTCCGCCGCCGACAGCAACTTTCCGCGGAAGCGCCGCCGTCCCTCGATGGGAAAGCGCATCTGTACCTTCACGGTCTCTCCCGCGAAACGCTGGAAATGCGCCAGCTTCGTCAGCTTCCGATCCAGACCCGGCGACGACACTTCGAGGTCGTAGTGACCCGGAATCGGGTCCTCGACGTCGAGCAGCGCACTGACCGCCAGGCTGACTTTCTCGCAGTCCTCGAGCCCGATACCGTCCGCGCTGTCGATGAACAGCCGCAGCACGCCATTGCGGCCTGCGAGCTTCGCTTCCACGTCGACCAGCTCGTAGCCCAGGCGTTCCACGGCGGGCTCGAGCAGTCCGCGCAACTCATCTCCGACCAACATTAACTATCGAACTCAACTCATTGTTCAAAAACAAAAAAAGGGCCCCAGGCCCATTCGCTTCCCGCAACCACCGGCGCCGTTTCGGCGTCGTGCAGGCAACAAAAAAGCCCTCAGCGGGGCTTTCTCTACCGCGGCACGCCAGGGCGTTCCCGGTAGCCTGGGTCTCAAGCGTCGGTCACAGCATTCGCCAAAACCTCACGCCCCGCCCGTTCACTGGCGCGCGATTATACGGTATCCCGGCGCGCAGGCGCAACGGCGCCCGACGGCTCATTCGCCGCAGGCGGACAGCACCTCGTCGTAGCGTTCCAGGCGTTCCGCGCCGCGGCTGGCCGTGAGTTGGTAGCCCACGTAGTACTTGAACACGTTGCTCACGTAAGTCACGGTTTCCCGGCCGATTTCCCGGGCCGCGACGATCTCCACGTTGTTGAACCAGCGGTCCGGGTCGTAGCCCTCGGCCGCCGCGTCGCGGCGCAGCTGCGCCACCCGTGCCGGTCCGGCGTTATAGGCGGCCAGGCTGAAGAGCCATTGGCTCAACGGGTCGAAACGCGGTCCGCTGAAATAGCGGTCCGCGAGGAATCGCAGGTATTTCGTGCCCGCGTGCACGTTCCCGTCGACGGACTCGATGCCCGGCACCGCCACGTTCGGGTCCGCCGCGGTGGACGGCCGGACCTGCATCAAGCCGACGGCGCCGGCCGGACTGCGGCGGGCCTGGTCCAGGCCGGATTCCTGGAAAGCCTGTGCCGCGAGCATGAGCCAGTCGAAGTCGTACCGGTCGGCGTACTGCCGGAACACGTCGATCAGCGGTTCGAGGCTCGCAAGCGACTGCGGACTATGGGCACAGCGGACCCGCGTCGCGTCCGCCAGGTAGCGGTTGTAGGTGTCGTTGCCGACCAGCGTGCCCTTGCCGTAGCGCCGCATGAACCCATCGAGCATCGCGGCGAACGCCGGGCTGTCCGATCGGTGCGCCCAGCCAATCGCCCCATCCGCGTTGATGACCAGGTCCCGCCGAACGACGATGTCGGGAAACACGCCGACCCAGAATTCGGCCTTGTAGTCGTCCATCACCGTCATCGGTACCAGGCCGGCATTCACCATTTCCAGCAGGTCCTCTGCCTCCAGCAGTTCGTCCGCCGGGATGATTGCGGGCGGGTCCAGGCCACGGGCCGCAAAGTCGTCCGCAAGCCTTCGCAGGTGCTCGAAATAGCTGCTCGACGGCCTGACCATCACAGGCTGCCCGGCCAGATCGTCGAGGCCCGCGATTGCCGGTGCCGACGGGCCGGTCACGATCACCTCGTCGATGTCGTCGAGCCACGGTCGCGTGAAAGCCAGCGCCGCGCTCCGGCTGTTCGTCGCCGTCAGGTCCCCGGCCGCGAGATCGGCATGCCCTTCCAGCACCGCCGGAATCAGCCGGTCGCGGCCCAACGGGATGATGACCACGTACACCTTGAGGTGGCCGCTCTCGAGTTCGTCGTTGATATAGGCCTCGAGCCGCCGCAGCATGTCGTACGCCGCGCCGCGCGGCCGCCCGTCCTCGTAGTAATACTGGTAGCCCCCGTAAGGAACGACCGCGCGCACGATGCGCCGCTCGGCCATCGCGTCGAAATCACCGAACCACGGCTCCCAGACCCGGCCGAAAGTCGTGGCGAGGTCGTCCAGCGGTGAGGTGGCCGTCCCGGCAGCATCCCGGGAAGGATCGACGTGGGCCGATAGCGCGGAGTCCTCCGGACCGGCGACGGTGACCTCGCCGGCGGACGGCGCCGGCGACCGGCCTTCGCCGCACGCGGCAAGCAGGAGAACACCAACGAACGCAGCGCCACGCCCCGCTCGCCCGCAACCTGTGACTGTCTTCCCGAGTCATGGCGCAAGCCTACGCCAGCCGACAGCACGAGGCGAACGCCCGCCAGGCTACATTCGCCGTGTGCGCGACGGTCGCCGTCCGCAAAGGGCGTACAATCGATACGACCGATTTCTCGCGAAGCGGCCGTCAAACCTGCTGACACGCGGGAGCACACCGACATGCCGGTTTACATCGACGACAAGCGGCTCGCCAGGCGCCTGCTCTCGGGCGACGAGCAGGCGTTCACCTGCTTCTTCGACGAGAATTTTGCGCGCCTGTACCGTTTCGCCACGGTTCGCCTGCCCGATGATCCGGATGCCGTCGCCGATATCGTGCAAACCGCGCTGAACCGCGCCCTGGCCAAGATGCACACGTATCGCGCGGAGTCGGCGCTGTTCACGTGGCTGTGCACGATCTGCCGTCACGAGATTAGCGACTGGCTCGGCCGCCAGCAGCGCTATCGCGAGCACATCGTGCTGGCGGAAGATCGTCCCGAGATTCGTGCGGCGCTCGATTCGTTCCAGGCGCCCGCGAATGAAAGCCCGGAGCGCCAGTACCGTCGAACGGAAACGATCCGGCTGATCCAGGTCGCGCTGGACCAGCTGCCGTCACATTACGGCGACGTGCTCGAATGGAAGTACGTCGAGGGCCACTCGACGAAAGACATCGCCGGACGACTGCAGATCGGCGCCGAGGCCGCGCAGTCGCTGCTGGCCCGCGCCAAGCGCGCGTTCGCCGATGTCTATGCGTCGCTCGGCGCGACGCTGGACGACAACGACAACCGGGTGCAACCATGACCGACAATCCGAATCTGCCACCTCGTGAATCGGGTGATGCCGTCGAGGCGCTGCTCGGACAGGCGAGCCGGCGCCCGCGCCCGCCGGCAAAGGCCACCGCCGACGTGCGCGCCGCGGTGCATTCCCAATGGCAAGCGCTGGTCCGCGGACGCCGCCGCCGGCGCCGCGTGGTTGCCGCCGGCCTGGCGGCCGGCCTGTTCACTGTGGCGGTGGCGGTAACGCAGCTCCTGTCGGTCGACCCGACGGTGCCGGCGCCCGTCGCGGTGTCTGCCCGGCAGCACGGCGACGTCTTTCTGGTCGGCAACCAGTCGGAATTGCTGCCGCTGAGCCCGGCATCTGCCGTCGTCGCGGGACAGACGGTGCTGACCTCTTCCGACGCCGGTCTCGGCCTCGACTGGCATTCCGGCATTTCCGTGCGCGTCGACGCATCGACGCGCGTCGAGATGACCGCCGACAATGCGATCTACCTGCAAACGGGTCGCGTGTACATCGACACGGCATCGGACGAGAACGCCGAGTCGCTCGTTGTGAAGACGGACGTCGGCACGGTGACCCATGTCGGTACCCGGTACATGGTGACCGTCAAGGACGACGAACTCACGGTCGCGGTGCGCGACGGCCGAGTCCGAATCGACGGCCACTACCACGACGCGGCCGCGCAACCCGGCGACCAAGTCCGCATGCAGGGTTCGGCCCGGCCGGTCGTGGACCGGCTGCCCAGGTACGGCGACACCTGGCGCTGGACCGAAACGCTCGCCGGCGCGCTCGACGTCGACGGCCGGCCGGCGGACGCGTTCCTGCGCTGGGTCGGCCACGAAACCGGCTACCGGCTCGTGTACGACGACCCGGCAACCGAGACCACGGTGCGCGAAACCCGGCTGAAAGGCCGCGTGGATGCCGATCCGAGAACGGAACTCGCGCTGAGGCTCATGACGATGGACCTGGACTACGAGATCGACGCGGCGCGCGGGGAACTGCGCGTCCGCCGGCGCGGAGGAGATGCGGCTGACTAGGTGCGCGCGGCTGTCTGTGTTGATCCTGTGCGCGGCGGCCGCTTTGGCCGCCGCGGAGGAGTCGCTGTACCTGGGACGCAGCATCGCTGACGTCATCGACGGGTTTCGCAACGGCGGTTTGCCGGTCGCCTACAGCACGATGCTCGTCAGCGACGACCTGCAGGTCACCGTTGAACCGGACGCGCACGACCCGGTGTCGATCATGCAGGCAATCCTCGCGCCGCATGGCCTGACGCTGAAGCTCGAATCGGGCGTGTGGCTCGTCGTCCGCGACCGGAAGCCCCTGCCTCCCGACCCCGCGCCCGCCGTCCCGGACGACCCGGTCGAGCGGCGCCTCGAGGAGATCGCCGTGTCGGCGAGCCGCTACGAGATCCCGAGCGAAGCAGCCGACGCGCACTTCACGCTCGATCGGCAGACCATCCAGTCGATCCCGACGCTGGGCGACGATCCGATGCGGGCCGTACAGCGGCTGCCGGGTGCCGCCGCGGGCGGTGCATCGGCGAAGACTCATTTCCGGGGTGGCGACGAGGACGAGATCGGCATCCTGCTGAACGGCCACCGCCTGTTCGACCCTTTCCACGTCCGCGACTTCCAGAACATCTTCAGCGCGATCGACGCACGTGCCATCGAGGGCGTCGAGGTATATACGGGCGGGTTCCCGGTACGCTACGGCGAGCGAATGAGCGGCATCATACTGATGCAATCGCTGGAGCCGCCGAACGACTGGCGGCACGAGATCGGCATCAGCGTGTACAACACGTCTCTGCTCACAACCGGCGCATCCGACCGCGCGAACTGGTTGCTGTCGGTGCGCCGCGGCAATCTCGATCTCGTCATCGACCCGGAGTACGGGTCGCCTTCGTACGCCGACGTCTTCGCCGAACTGGGCGTGGAGCTGACACCGGACGCGGTACTGACGTTCAATGCCCTGTACGCGGACGACGGCGTTAAGGTAGTGCTCGAGTCCGACCCGAGCGAACTCGAGCAGGTGCACAGCGACACCCGCAACCTGCAGCTCTGGCTGCAACTCGACAACCGCTGGTCCGATCGCCTGAGCAGTCACACGATCCTGTCCGCCGTCGACTTCGACAACCTTCGCCGCGGCACGCTGGACGACCCTGAAAAGATCACGGGCTACGTCACCGACGCGCGGCGCGCGCGGCAGATCGGCTTCCGGCAGGACTTCAGTTTCCGGGCCTCGGACCACCACGTCGTGCAATGGGGGCTCGAAGTGCGCCACAACGAGGCGGACTACGACTACGAGAACCACGCGGACTACTTCGAGCTGAATGCCCTGTACCCGGACCAGCCCGAGTCCATCGACACGCGCGTCCTCGCGGCGCCGGACGGCGGCAGCTACGCGTTATACGTCGCCGACCGCTGGCGCTTCGCGTCGGACACCGTACTCGAATGGGGGCTGCGCTGGGACGATCAGACGTACACCGGGTCTGCATCCGACTCGCAACTCAGCCCGCGAATCAGTCTCCTGCAGTACCTCGGCGACCGGTCCGAGCTGCGTGTGTCCTGGGGCCGGTATCACCAGGCGCAGGAGATTCACGAACTGCAGGTCGAGGACGGCATCGCAGAATTCTGGCCGGCCCAGCGCGCGGATCACGTCATCGTCAGCTACCGCTACGCGTTTGACGATGACAACATGCTGCGCATCGAGGCGTTTCACAAGGAACTGGATTCCGTGAGGCCGCGCTTCGAAAACCTGTTCGACCCGCTCGGCATCATTCCCGAAGTCCAGCCGGACCGCGTGCGCATCGACGCGGAGAGTGCGCTGGCCACGGGTGTCGAACTCTCGTTCGAGCACAAGGGTGGCCCGTTCGAGTGGTGGGCCAGTTACGTGCTCGCCGACGCCAGCGACCGCATCGACGGGACTGACGTGAACCGGAGCTGGCACCAGCGGCATGCGCTCCAGGGCGGCATCCGCTGGCACGACGAAGACTGGGACGTCGGGCTGGCCGCCAGCATCCACAGCGGCTGGCCGCTGACGGAACTGGCGCTCGTCGAGGACGGCGTGGATGCCGACGGCGAGCCTGAGTACGTCGCGGTACCCGGCCCCCGCAACGCGGGCCAGTACGACACGTTTGCGAGCCTCGACTTCCGGATTTCGCGCAAGTGGCTGCTGCCACGCGGTCGGCTTACCGCGTTCTTCGAGGTGTCGAACCTCACGAACCGCAGGAACCCCTGCTGCCTCGACTGGGACCTGGCCGACGACGATCCATCCGGCGCCGTCGCCCTGGAACGGGGCGTCGACTACTGGCTTCCGCTGCTGCCCGCGGTCGGCGTGCTCTGGGAATTCTGAGCGGCAGCGTGCGCGTCAGTGCGCGGTGCGGAAGTCGCGCAGGTAATACACCGACAGCGGCGTCGGCTCGTCCGCGTCCGCTTCGTCCCAGCCGGGCACGTCCTCGCTGCCGCTCTTCTGCTTCTGCACGTCGTCCTCGGCGCGGTAGTCGCCGGTTCGGAAGTCGATGCGTTCCGGGACACCGTCGCCGCTGCCGGCAAATGCCGCTGCGTCGGCGACGGTCTCACCGCCCAGCCGGAGCCGGTACACCCGTTCGGCCGCATCGAACTCGATCTCGACGGCGTGCCACCGGCGTGCGGGCAGCGTGCCGACGGCGATGACGTTCTCGCCGTCGTTCGTCGACAGGCGCCCGCCTTCCAGGCGCAGCTTCACGAGGCGATCACCGGCCCCGGTGACGATGTCCATTTCGAGCGGGCCGTGCGCGGCCTCGACGTACAGGTCGAAACCGACCACCTGGCGAGCGGCTCGCGCGAACACTCGCTGTGCCGACGCGTAGTCGTACGGATCGCGGTCGGAAATCCGGAGACTCTGCCGGCCGGCATCGGGGCCCGCCACCACCTCGATCTCGTGCCAGGGCCCGTGGTAGATATTCCAGTCCGTTACCACACCGCCGGCAATCATGTCGTCGAAGTCGTCCGCCACCGGCCCGTTCACCTCGCGACGGATCGGCACCGGGATGCGCGAGATCCACATGTCTTCCTTCGACACCGAGTAGGCGACCCACAGGTCGTCGCCGGGCGGATTGCCGTTCCCTTCCACGATGCCGCGCACGTACTGCTGACCCGGCCGCTTGTGCAGGCCCCAGTAGCGCTTCGGCGGTAACTCCTGGTGCACGCCGGCGACGCCTCGAAAGCGAATCCCGTCATCGCTGGTCATGACGGCCAGCGGATGCCGGGCCGCGCTGTGCGTCGGGTTGATGACCATCGCGTAGCCGCCGGTGTCCAGGCGCTGGGCCCAGACTTTCGCACCGCCCCAGGTGAACCGCGGAAGCCGCACCAGCGGACTCCAGTGTTCGCCGCCGTCGCTCGTGACCGTCGCCAGGCTGTCCTTGAAGAGGCCGACGACGACGCCGTCGTCGCGCGTGAAAAAGTTGAAACCCTTGCCGGGCTCCCTGCCCTCGTCCGTCTCGACCGGCTCGAGACCGCCGAGGAAGTCCTCGATACCAGGCTCCAGCCAGTGCTCCTCCCACCATTGGACGCGCCGGATGCGATCGCCCAGGAACGCATCGACGGCGGCGACGAAACCGGCGTCGTCGGATGACGTGTAGTCCGGAAACATGAAGTCGCCGTGTTTCCACGTCGTGTTCTTCTTGACGAAGTAGATGGGACCGAACGACCCGTCCGCGTAGATCTCCCGCATGACGCGGCCCATGCCGTACCCGTCATTGACGCCGTAGAATCCGGACGCCAGCAGGCGGCCGTCCGGCGCGACGTAGAAACCCATGCGCTGGTGCATTACCAGGTTCTTCACCTGGTCCTCGCGCACCTCGGTCTGCTCCGACCAGAAGCCCATCGGGAACAGCACCTCGGGCCGGCTCCAATGCTTGCCGTCCTCCGACGTGCTCAGCAGCGTCAGTCCCGGCGGGATGTGCTCGCCGACCGGTGTGGCCAGGTAGTGGTAGTAGAAGCGCCCGTTCCAGTACGCGAGATTCGGCGCATGGTTGTAGGTCCAGCCGAGTCCGTCCGACCACTCCGGGTGCGACCGGTTTGCACGCACGACCTCGTAGTTCTGCACGCCGATCGCCGGACGCAAACGGCCGTGGTGATAGCCGTCCTCGTAGCCGCTGGCCGACGGGACGTCGTCGTCGACGTAGATGATCGGCTCGGCGGCGCTTCCCAACGCCTGGTCCGCCATGGCCGGCATCGCAATACCGAGAGCGGCCATGCTGACACACAATGCAGCGACATGCTGTGTTCGCACCGGGTACGTCCTGTTCATCACTTCAGTCCTTAGTGTGGCCCTCCACGCCGTCTACTGTATCAGCATCGCTTCGAGGTCCCCACCGGGGGCATTCAGGCTGATTCAGACAGGCGGACTCCCGGCGCCCGGCATCGGGTCTTGCAAGAACCAGCCGCGGATCAGGAGCCAGAACATGAACACGAGTTCGCCGAAAAACGTCACGAACATCCAGCCGAGATCCGTCCCCGGCGCAATGAACGGGCCGAGATCGTAGATCACGTACCCGGCACCGGCGACGACGAGCAGTGCACCGACATACCGTGGCACGTAAGCCGCGCGCCAGGCGAGGTAACCGAGCAGGCACAGGTGCAGCCCGAACACGATTAGCCCGTAGGACCAGTCGTAGCGGAATGACAGGTACAGCATCTGAACCTGCGACTCCAGTGCGGCGGGGTCGAAGCTCTCGACGAGCGCCACGTTCGCCAGGACGCGGTAGATCGCCACCAGTTTCAGCACGCCGACAAACGCGATGACCGTGTAGACCAGGCGCATCCAGGCCGCGAGCATCGACACGGCGCGGTTGACCGGCGCAAACAGGGCATACAGCGCCCACGACACGACAATATCCGCCACGAACGTGACCGTGAAGCCGATGATTGCCGCAGCGAGCATACCCCGGTTCTGCAGCACGTTCCGGATCGATGCCGCCGGGTTTTCGGGGACGAACAGGCCTGGCAGGAGCTTGAACTCGGCTACCGGTGTACCGATCATCACCAGCAGGCCGAAGCCGGCCACGAGGGCCGCCTGCCGCAGGCTCAGGCCGGCGATACCGGGCGGGTTCATCGTTCCGTTTCCAACCATCCCGCTCTCCCGCTCCGGCATGGGCGTCGGCTACATCCCCGTGTCGATGATGATCTTCCCCCGGGCGCGCCCCGACTCCGAGTACGCGATCGCGTCAGGCACCTCCGCCAGCGGGTACGTCGTGTCGATGACGGACACCAGCTGCCCCTTCTCCATCAGACGCGCGAGCTCGGCCAGGTCGTCGCCGCTGGGGTGTGCCAGCATGACGATCAGCGCCTGGTCGACGAAGGGCGACATCAGCGGCGCCTTGATCATGTTGGACAACGGACCGATCCAGTCGCCCTTCTCGCCTCCGACGATGACCAGCCGCCCGTCCGGCGCGAGGACGTCGGCGTTCGCCGAGATCGGGTGATTGCCGATCATGTCTACGATGAGATCGTACTGCTCGTCTTCCTCGGTGTAGTTCGCCTGTCGATAGTCGATGACGCGATCTGCGCCCAGCGACAGCACCATCTCCCGGTTGCGCTCGCTGCAGACACCGGTGACGTTGGCCCCCCAGGCCTTGGCGATCTGGACGGCGTACGTGCCCACGCCACCGGACGCCCCGTTGATGAGGACGCGCTGGCCCGCTTCGAGCCGTCCGTGGTCGCGGAGTGCCTGCAAGGCGGTGACGCCTGCAATCGGCATCGCCGCCCCGTCGGCAAACGAGGCTCCGGGCGGGATTTTCGCGATGCTGCCGTCCGCGTGCTTCGTGACGTATTCGCCGAACGATCCTCGGCCGACGCCGAACACGGCATCGCCAGCCTCGAACCGGGTGACGTTGCGGCCGACCGCCTCGACCACGCCGGCAAAATCGGCGCCCAGTCGGTCGTCTTTCGGCGCGCCGATTCCGGCGTCGAGACGCATCACGTAGGGAGAGCCGCGCATGTAATGCCAGTCGAGGGGATTGACCGACGCCGCCATCACCCTGACGAGCACCTCGTCGTCGCCGGGCACCGGCTTCGCGATGTCTTCGAGTTCCAGCACGTCCGGTCCGCCGTAGCAGCGGTACCGGATCGCTCGCACGAGTTCGGTGCCGGCCGGCTCGGCCGCCCCCGGCGCGCAGTCGGCCGTGTAGCGCACGGTCGCGGCAAGCGCGACGATCGCGGTGCCGAGCAATGCAACGAAGCCGAGCAGTATCTTGTAGCGTAGTTTCATCGTCCGGCCCTCCCGTTCGCGGCCGCGCTGGCCCGGCACCTGCCAGACCTAGGTGTATTAGTGTAATACAACACTAAACTACCCTGTCAAGTCGGGGCATAAGGCACCGCGTTGCCCAGTACCCGTGACCGGTTTTAGTGGTGCTTTCCATGGCCCTGCCGGTATTGTCAGGACAGCCACGGGGCGCTTCGAGGGCACCTGCGTATGACGTTGATGCCGCATGCGATGGCTGCGATCGCCCTGACGATCGTGGCCCTGATCCTGATTTCCCGCGCACGTATTCCGCTGGAATACTCCTGCGCCGGCGTCCTCGTCGTCCTCGTCGTGCTGTTCGAGCTGTTCCCGTCGCCGGACCCCTATCCGCTGAGAGGCGCTCAGCTTCTGCAGGGCTTCGGCAACGAAGCGCTGATCACGATCTGCCTGCTGATGATCCTCGCCCGCGGCGTAGAGGTCAGCGGCGCGCTGCAGCCCGTGGGCCGGTTCCTCACCGGCATGTGGATGGGGCACCGTACGCTTGCCTTGCTCGCGACGCTGGTCGTGGCCGGTGTGATCAGCATGTTCGCCAACAACACGCCGATCGTCATCATGCTGCTGCCGATCCTCGTCGGCATCGGCCACCGGATCGGCGAGCCGCCGTCGCGCTTCCTGATGCCGGTCGGCTTCGCGACGATCGTCGGCGGCATGGCAACGACGATCGGCACGTCGACGAACCTCCTGGTGGTCAACGTGGCCGTCGACCTCGGCTTGCCGCGCCTGGACATGTTCGACTTCGCGGTGCCGGCGCTGCTGTCGGCCGGCGTCGCCCTGTTGTACCTGTGGCTCGTTGCGCCGAGGATCCTGCCCGACCGGCCGTACCTGCTGGAAGGCACGGCGCCGCGCATTTTCAATGCAATGCTGCAGATCGGAGAGGACAGCCCTTTCACGGGCAAGACGCTCACGGAGCTCAGACCAATTCTCGAGGACAATGTCCGCATCACGCGCGTCGTCCGCAACGACTCGCTGGATCTTGCGCGGCTGCCGACCTTGACGCTGATGCCCGGCGATCGCCTGCACCTGCGGGGTCCGCCGGAAGCGATCCGGCTCGTGCAGGAAAAGTCCAAGGGCCAGGCCGGCGGCCTCGACCGGGCGCCGGGCGAACGGCTCGTCGAGCTCGTGGTCACGCGCGATTCGCCGCTGCACCGCAAGCGCTTCTCGGAACTCCAGCAAGATACGCTCCGGGGATTGCACCCGATCGGCTGGCACCGCGCCGGCCAGGTCGGACTGACGCGCTTCGACCAGTCGCCGGACCCGCTGTTGCGCACCGGCGACGTCCTGCTGATGCAGGGCGACCGGCAGGAAGTCCGCAAGCTCATCGACGAATCGCACATCCTCGTGCTGGCACGGGACATTCACGTTCCGCGGATGTCCAAGGCGCCGCTCGCGCTGATCGTCATGATCAGCGTCATTGTCGTCGCCGCACTCGGCATCCTGCCGATCGTCGCCAGCGCGCTGTGCGGCGTCGGCGTCATGCTGGTCGGCCGCTGCCTGACCTGGAACGAAGCCTGGAGCGCGATCGATACGCGGCTGGCGCTCGTCATCGTCGTCAGCCTTGCGCTCGGTTCGACCCTCGTCGGAACCGGGGCTGCCGAAGCACTGGCACACACCTTCGTGACTCTTGTTGCGGGCCTGCCACCGGCCATCATCCTGAGCGCTTTGTTGCTTCTGACCGCGCTGCTGACGGAGGTCGTGACAAACAGTGCGGTCGCGGTCATCGCAACACCCATCGCAATCGGCATGGCCGCGGAACTCGGCCAGCCGGCCCTGCCTTTCGTCCTCGCCGTCCTGTTCGGCGCCAACATGAGTTACCTGACGCCGATCGGCTACCAGACGAACCTGATCGTCATGAGTGCCGGCGGCTACCGCTTCTCCGACTTCTTCCGCGCCGGCTTGCCGCTGCAGATCCTGCTGTGGCTCGCCCTCTCGTTCCTGCTGCCGGTCTACTACCTTTGATGTCCGACAATACGCCGGTCGCCGTCACGCCGGCACAAGCACTTCGATTCTGGGCTCGCCTCGGCTTCATCAGCTTCGGTGGACCGGCCGGCCAGATTTCGATCATGCACCAGGAACTGGTCGAGCGACGCCGCTGGATCTCCGAGTCGACGTTTCTCCACGCCCTGAACTTCTGCATGCTGCTGCCCGGACCCGAGGCACAGCAACTCGCCGCGTACATCGGCTGGAGACTGCACGGGCTACGCGGCGGCATCATTGCCGGCACTCTGTTCGTCGCGCCGGGCGCGCTGATCGTCCTCGGCCTCAGCATGCTCTATGCCGGGTACCGCGACGTGTCGATCGTGCAGGCGCTGTTCTTCGGCATCAAGGCGGCTGTGCTCGCGGTCGTGATCGAGGCCGTCGTGCGCATCGGCCGGCGTGCACTGAAGAATGCGTGGATGTACGGCATCGCCGCGGCTGCCTTCATTGCGATCTTCCTGTTTCGCGTGCCCTTCCCGATCGTGATCCTCGGGGCTGCCGTCATCGGCTTCGCCGGTGGCCGCCTGTCCCCCGGGCGCTTCGTCGTAGCCGGCGAACATGGAAACGCGCCGGCAACGCCGGGCGCGGATGCGCTGGCGCAGTCCCGGCCGTTGGCCCGGAACCTGCGGCTCGTGGCCGCGTTCCTGCTGCTCTGGTTCGCGCCGACGGTCGTCCTGGTCGGCTTCCTGGGCCCGCAGAATGTTTTTGCGCAGGAGGGGCTGTTCTTCAGCAAGATGGCCGTCGTGACGTTCGGCGGCGCGTACGCCGTGCTCGCCTACGTCTCGCAACAGGCGGTGGAGCACTACGGATGGCTGGCGCCCGGCGAGATGCTGGACGGGCTCGGCCTCGCCGAGACGACGCCGGGGCCGCTGATCCTCGTCGTGCAGTTCGTCGGCTTCCTTGCGGCGTACCGGAACCCGGGCATGCTCGACCCGATGCTGGCCGGCACGCTGGGCGCACTGCTGACGACCTGGGTGACGTTCGTGCCGTGCTTCCTCTGGGTCTTTCTCGGCGCCCCGTACATCGAGCGCCTGCACCGGCACGAGGCCCTCGGCGCCGGACTCTCTGCCATCACGGCGGCGGTCGTCGGCGTAATCCTGAACCTCGCGGTGTGGTTCGCGCTGCACGTGCTGTTCGCAGAGGTCGGCGAACAGTCTTACCGCGGAATGACCTTCTACGTGCCCGACTGGACCACGCTGAACGCGCCGGCTCTGTTGCTGGCCGCCGGCGCGCTCGTGGCAATGCTGCGCTTCAGGGTCCCCATGCTGACGACGCTCGCGGTGAGCGCGGTCCTTGGCATCGTCGTGGAAACATGGGTCGCCTGAATCTGCAAAGCATGTCCTACACCGCGGCCATCGATCCGAAGCGGCCGGCGTTGAAGTCGTTGATCGCGGCACGGATCTCCGCTTCGCTGTTCATCACGAACGGACCGTAGCCAACGACCGGCTCGTCGATCGGCTCTCCCGTCAGCACGAGCAGGATAGAGTCGCCATCGGCCGTCACCGTGACGCCCTCGCCGGTCGTCGAGAGCCGGGCGATTTCCGCCTGCTCGACGCCCTGACCGTCGATCGTCACCCGTCCCGACAGGACGGCGATCATGCTGTTGTGCCCGTCCGGCAACGGCAGTGTAGTTTCCGACCCGGCATCGAGCCGCACGTCCCACAGGTTCACCGGCGTAAACGTACTGGCCGGGCCTTCGGCACCATCCAGCGTGCCGGCGATGACCCGAGCGGTGCCGCCGTCGAGCGTCACGGTCGGAATCATGTCCCGCGTGATCGCCTGGTAAGCCGGCGGGGCGCCCTTGTCCTTCGCGGGCAGGTTGACCCAGAGCTGGACCATGCGAAACGGACCGCCGGTTTTCGAGAAGCCGGTCGAGTGGAACTCCTCGTGAATGATGCCCTTGCCCGCGGTCATCCATTGCACGTCGCCGCTGCTGATCGTCCCGCCGCCGCCGGTCGAATCACGGTGCGACACTTCGCCGTCATAGACGATCGTCACCGTTTCGAAACCGCGGTGCGGGTGCTGCCCGACACCCCGCGGCGCGCCGTCGTTGGGCTCGAAGTTGTGCGGACCTGCGTAGTCGAACAGCAGGAACGGGCTGATGGCCCGCGTATCGCCGTTGTAGCTGAACAGCGAGCGCACCGGGAAGCCGTCGCCGACCCAGTGGCTGCCGTGGTTACCCAGGATGTCCTTCAGCGTTTTCATCGTGATCTCCTGTCCCGAGGAGGCTTCCTCCCCGCGTTGGGCCGGACCATCCCGGCCGCGTGCTGGATACCTGTGGGCCGGGTGCTAGAATGCAAGTACGGTCCTTGAGGATACTGCATCATGCCGAGCCCCCGAGAGCGCACGCCCGAGGCCTGCCAGGCGGAAATCACGCTCGACCTCATCGCCGGAAAGTGGCGACCGATGGTCATCTACTGGCTGCTGGACGGCCCGATGCGCTTCAACGAACTGCAACGCCGGCTGGGCCCGGTCACGCACCGCACATTGTCGAAGACATTGAAGGAGATGGCCACACTCGGGCTCGTCACCCGCCGTGACTACGGCGAGATTCCGCCGAGAGTGGAATACGCGCTGACGCCGCTGGGGCAAAGCCTGGAGCCGGTGCTCGCCGCGATGGAGCGCTGGGCGAAAGAGAACGCCGGCGCAATGGCCCGCTGATCGGCCGCGGTCGACCGGAAATCCGTACGATAGAATTGATCGCGATACGAGGAGCCACAGCATGCAGGACCACAATGCCTGGCCCCGCATTCCCCACCCGCCGCGGGCCGATACCCGCAGCACGCTGCACCTCTACGGGCAAATCGTCGGCAAGGTCAGCCCGTCACACCTGTTCTGGGGCAGCTTCGATCTCGCGGTGACGCGATTCTCCGGATGGGAAGCGCCCCGCCATCCCGGTGGCATACCGAACCTGCCTGACACCGTCACGCAGGAAGCCAGCAGCCACGAAGTCAGTTCAGCCGGCTTGTGGCCGGGCGGAGGCGCGGTGGCCTGGAATGCGAGCCAGGCGCTCCCGGCAAGCCGCGCATGACGGATTGAGGGACGACTCAACAAGCGCGGCTCTCGTGCACCGCAAGGGCCATCATCGGTTTGCCGGCCCCGGCGACGTGGGAGTTCTCTGACGGAGGTCGTCCAGGGCGCCTGACGTATCGATCAACCCCAATTGCCCCATGTCACAGGCTATGTTGGGCGTATCGCCCCTCAAACCCCAGTAATTATTATGCGCATGTACCGCGATATTGGACTGATTCGCTACGCCGCACGCCATACCCATACCATGGATATCATTGTCCAACAGATTGTTCCGCGTGACGCGCAGCGGGTGGAGCGACGTCGAATCATTCTCGATGTCGGCGGCAACAACAATGCCGGGACCGAGATTGCCGACGATCGAGTTTTCGCCGATTCCGGCATCTACGTCGTTGACCCTGATTCCGGCAGCACCCCCATGGGTGACCGCGTTGCCCGTTGCGCTCGAGTTTGCAAGAACCAATCCGTCGCCGACGGCGCCCACGACGACATTCTTCGTGACCTCTCCATTGGTGGACCTGATTGCAGGATTGCCGCCGATGACCAAGTTGTGCTCGATGAAAGCATTTTCACTATCGATACCGACGGCTCCCGCAAGTATCATATTGCCCCGAACCTTGGACACGGAAGGCGCCATCGCCACCACGGCCGAAGTCCCCGGCACTGAAGACGCTCGTATTGTGAACCCCTGCTGATGGGCTCCCAGCCTGGTGCCATCCGCACTGATGCTGACAGCATTCACACCCGTGGCGCTGACATCAATAACCGTCGAACCGTAGCCACGCTCGGAAAACAGCGTGAGCGGTACGTCGAGCTTGATCGCGCAGTTGCAATCCGGATCAAAGATTTCCTCGCCGGGCTCCCCCAATTCACCGTTTCCGTTCAAGTCGCCGTAGACCCCCGGCCAGACGCGGATGTGCGCGTAACGGAGAATTTTCCCGGACCTCGATGGCCAGGAGTCAACCACGAAGCGATGCCTGGCAAGGATCAGTGCCTGGCTGATTGATCGGCATGGCTCTTTTTTCAAGCCACAACTCATGGAGTCGCGGCCATCCGGAGAGACGTAGATAATATTGGTGTTGGGGAACTCGGACTGGGCCGAACCCGAGACCAACATTACAAGCACCAGCAGGAACCGGCCCAGCTTCGAGAGTACGGAGTGATATCTCATGGTAATCCCCTTCAGTTGTTCTTATTCTTGAGGCGTACCCTTCGAGTATAGACGCCAATTCTGATCTGGCTACGGCGCTTGCTGAGAGATTGAAGGAAGATTGCTGCTGCCCCCGGAGCGCGCTTATGACGCTTGACGCCTGGCTGACCATTGCCATTCTCGCAGCGACATTCGTCGCGTTGCTCGCCACTCGGGTGCCACCCGTAACGATCTTTCTCGGCGCCCTCACGCTGAGCGTGACTCTTGGCCTCGCGCCACTGGACCGCAGCCTGGCCGGGTTCTCGAACTCGGGTGTGCTCACGATCGGCGCGCTATTCGCGGTCGCCGCCGGCATGTACTCGACCGGTGCCGTCAGCCTGCTGAGCGACAAGCTGATCGGCCGCCCCAAGTCGATTCTGGCCGCGCAGCTCCGGATACTGCCGCCGATCGCCTTCGGCAGCGCCTTTCTCAACAACACCCCGCTGGTCGCGATGATGATCCCCGTGATCCGCGACCTGTGCCGCAGCACCGGGCTGTCGAAGGCAATGCTCTACATCCCGCTATCCTTCGCGTCGATTCTCGGCGGCATGTGCACGTTGATCGGCACCGCGACCAACCTGATCATTGCCGGCCTCGTCATCGACGCCATCGCCAGCGGCTCCGGCGGCTCGGCAGGCCTGCGCGAAATCCGGATGTTCGACCCCTCGCTCGTCGCGGTACCGGCGGCACTGCTCGGGCTTGCCCTCATGATCATGGCCTCCCGATGGCTGTTGCGCGATAGCGATCGCGGCGGCGCTTCCGTGAAGTCCAGCCGTCGCTTCGGTGCGGAGTTCGCGATTCCCGACGGATCGCCGCTGGCGGGTCAGACGCTGGGTGCAAGCGGGTTCGCCAAACCGGTTGGATTCGAACTTGTCGGCATCGTCCGCGAGGATGGCTCGGACGTACCGATTACGTCCGATACGCGTCTTGCGATCGGCGATGTCCTCCGCGTGTCCACCGACCTCGAGACGCTGGCCGATCTCTGGACGATGAACGGCCTCGCGCCTTTCAAGACGCTGCACCCGATGGAATCGAAGCGCCACGACCACCAGCTGGTCGAGGTCGTGATTTCGCCGCAAAGCCTGGCTGTCGGGCGGAAGGTGGCCGAGTTCCCGCACGCGGATAGCCCCTACCGCGTAACGCTGGTTGCTCTGTGCCGGAATGAGCAGCCGATCCCGGGTCGACTCGACGATGTCAGCATCGAGGTTGGCGACGTTGCGGTACTCGAAGTCGACGAGTCGTTTTTCTTCGTCAATCGCGATGAGTCGAATTTCTCGCTGGTCAAGGTCGTGCCGGGCTTCGAGATCAAGCGCTGGGACAAGGCGGTCATCGCGACGGTGATTACAACGGCAATGATCACCACCGCAGCTTTCGGCTGGCTGACGATGCTGAACGCCGCGATGCTCGCGGCCGGAGCCATGCTGCTGACGGGGTGCATGACGCTCGGCATCGCGGCCCGGAGCATCGACTACAGCACGCTGGGCGTGCTGGCAGCCGCCATCGGCCTCGCCGCCGCCGTCACCCAGAGCGGGCTGGCAGCCGACATTGCCGACTTGCTGAACCGGCTGGGCGGTGGCGACCCGCACGTTGCGCTGGCCGTGATCTTCATCGGCCGCGTCGTCATGGCCAACCTGATCACGAACACCGCCTCGGCCGTCTTCATATTTCCGATCGCACTGTCCATTGCGGATCAGCTCGGCGTCAACTTCATGCCATTTGCCGTCGCGCTGATGACCGGGACGGTCGGCGCGACGATCATTCCGGCGAGCTACCAGACCAACCTCATGGTCTACGGCCCCGGCGACTACACGGTCACGGATTTCGTGAAGATGGGCGTTCCGCTGACGATCGTGGTGGGGCTGGTGACCGTGCTGCTCGCGCCGGTCGTATTTCCATTTGTGGCCTGAAGTTGTCTCCAGATGCAACCGGCCGATTGCCTTTCCTGCGGCCTGCCGAGACCGTATAGTGGCACCGGAGCCACTGTGATTCCGGCCGAAACTCGTAACGCAGACTTCATACACGTGGGACCCTTGCTATGTTCGTGACCAATGTCAGATTCCGATGCCTGCTCGTGCTGGCTGTCCTTTTCAGTCCGGCCGCCATGGCGGATGCGCTGGACGATATCCTGGAGCGCGGCACGCTGCGCGTGGGAATCGGCGAGTTCGTCCCCTGGGCCATGCCCGCGGAGCGTGGCGGGCATGTGGGCTACGACATCGACCTCGGCACCAAGATCGCACGCGACATCGGCGTGCGCGTGGAATTCAAGGTGTACGAGTGGAAGGACATCATTCCGGCGCTGGAAGCCGGAGACATCGACATGATCGCGAACGGCATCGTCGTGACGCCGAAGCGCGCGCTGAGCATTTCCTTTACGGCGCCGATCGCCATGTCCGGTGCCGGGATGGCCACCAATACGCAATTGACGAAGGACATCCACAACCTCGAGCAGCTCAACGATCCCAATATCGTGATCGCGACCGTCACCGGCACCTTTTCCGAAGGCGTGGTCCGCTCGGTATTCAAGGAAGCGGAAATACACTCCCACGAGAGCAAGGACGACGCCGAGAAAGAGGTGCTCGAAGGCCGTGCTCATGCGTACGTTTCGAGCCTGCCGGCCGTGCGCTACTTTGTCGCTGAGCACGGCGACACGGTCGACCTTCCGCTGAGCGAGCCGATCGTCGGGTGGGCAGAAGCCCTGGCCGTGCGCAAGGGCGAACAGGAGCTGCTGAACTTCCTGAACGCGTGGGTGACGGCCCGGACGGCAGACCGGTGGCTGGAATCGACCCGCGACTACTGGTTCGAGTCACGGGAATGGCTTGAAGACGTGAAACACTGATGCGTCGCTACCAAGTCATTGCCGGGTTGGCCGTGGCTGCACTGCTGGGCGGGCCGGTGCCGGCAAGTGCGCAGGAAAGCGCAACGGAACCCGAGGCTGAGACCGCCCCGACAGCTGACGCGAACGCGCCAACCGAAGTACCGCCGGAGCTCCTGGAGACGCGGGCCATCGATGAGATCACCGTCACGGTCGGCCCGGACGGCCGGACGGCCTACGAAATGGAGATGGATCGTCTGGAACGGGACCGGGAGGCGATCTTCGCCAAGATGCGGCTCCGCGAGCGCGACGAGGAAGAGCTGGCGTGGCGGCAGGCGGACCCCGACCTGGAGGACCCCGGCTCCCGCATCAAGTGGGGCTACAGCCCGCAGGCCGAGCAGCGCTTCCGTCGTGAGAACGAGGCCATGTTCGACCTGCCGATCGACCAGACCAAGCCCGCGTCGATCTTCCGGGCCGAGTTTTGATGGGGCCGTTCCCGTTGCGGCGGTTCCGCGCCCTCGCCGGCCTGATCCTCAGCGCGCTCGCGTTGACGGTTGCCGGGTGCGCCTCCTCGCCGGAGACGCCAGCCGCGATGGTCGACCCGCAGGCCAACTTCGACGAGTACGAGACGTTCGGCTGGCATGACGAGCCCGGTACCGGGTCGGGAAGCGCGCCCATGTCGCTGGCGGACACGCACATCCGGACTGCAATCAAGACCGCGATGCAAGGCAAGGGATACGTGCCGGCGCCGCCTGGCACGACGCCCGACCTGCTGATCGACTACCAGGTCGCGCACAGCGAGAAAATCAAGACCAGCCCCTTCCGGATCGGCATCGGCGTTGGCAGCTACGGCAGCGGCGGCGGTGCCAGCGTCGGCACCAGCACCTCGGGCGTCCGGAACGTGAGCGAGGCCTCGCTGGTCGTCCACGCGATCGACACCGCCCGCAACGCCGAAGTGTGGCGCAGCCGCGTATCGCGCGAGCTCGGCAAGGATGAAGTGAAAGCCGAGGATGTCCAGCGCGCGGTTTCCGAGATATTCAGCGACTTTCCAGCGCATTCGGCTGGCCCGTAGCGGCGTAGCCCGCGGCTGATCCGGCATCCACGAGTACGCAAGTCACATCCGCACTGTAGTACGCGACCGGCGCCGTGATTCCCGGGCTGCTGGTCGGTCCATCCGGCATACACGGCGACTACCGCGGCGTGCGGCTCTCTTCCCTGCCATCGATACGAGGCATTCACCATGGGCTTACCCGTAGACTACTTTCTGCATTCCGCCAATGTCTTGCTGCTGGTGGCGTACTGCGTGCGCGATATCCTGTGGCTGCGCCTGTTTGCCGTGGCGGCGTCACTCGTGTCCATCCCCTACTTCTTTTTTCAATCCACGGTACTGTGGACACCGGTCGCATGGGCCGTTTGTTTTGCGGGAATCAACTTGTTCCAGGCAGGCAGGCTGTACCTGGAGCGTCAGCCCGTAAAACTGACACCCGAGGAAGAAGAGGTGCGGCAGCTTGTATTCGCGGATATCCCGCCGCGCAAGGTTCTCCAGGTTCTGAGCATTGGCACCTGGACGACGGAAGATCGTGGGAAGCGTCTACTCCGGAAGGGGGATGTTCCCGAGGACATGGCACTTATCGTGCGAGGCAAGGTCCGGCTCACTCAACCCGGTTCCGACGTTGCCAGCCTGGGGCCGGGCGACTTTGTGGGGTCTGCATTGATCCTGAGTGGCTTGCCGGCCGACCTGGACGCGACCGTCGACGAGCCACTGCGAACCATTCGCTGGAGAGTCGACGTTCTGGAAAAGTACCTCAATGCCAATCCCGAGGTGCGGGCGGCTGTCCAGAAATACCTCGCGCGGGAACTGGCTGGCAAAGTGCACCAGGTGGTGGGCTCGCCCGGCGACCAGGCGTAATTCCAGTCGCTGCTGCGGGGACGCGAGATTCTTAATGGTCGGTGCCGCCGAGAGCCAGGCGAAACCCGGCATTGGCAATAAACCCTTCCAGGGGCGCCCACGCGTCCACGGTCCAGAGCCCTACGGGTGCACGGGTCGGCCGAACCAGCGGATCCTCCTTGGTCTGGCGCACGTCGAGCAAGTTCTCAGATGAGAACCTCCAGCCGGCTCTCCGTCACGAGAGGAACCGGTCCGCGTCCGCCGGGCCGGCTACGTAGCAAGCATCCCGTGTCCCGAACCAGCGCAATCGAATCCTTGCCACCCGGTCGTACCGCCAGTCATTCATCCGGCGCGGCAAGAGGCGATTCACGCCCGGATTTCGGCTCCATCGTCGCGTCAGGGTACCACCCTGCCGCCGCTATTTCGCCGCAACGAGTGCCTGGTCGATGTCGGCGAGGATGTCGTCGATATGCTCTATGCCGACGCACAGCCGGATCATGTCCGGCGTCACGCCTGCCGATTTCAGCTCGTCTTCCGACAACTGCCGGTGTGTCGTGGAGGCCGGGTGTGCGGCCAGCGACTTCACGTCGCCGATGTTGACGAGCCGCAGGAACATTTGCAGTGCGTCGTAGAATTTCACCCCGGCGTCGAAGCCGCCCTTGATCCCGAACGACAGCAGCGCCGACGGCTTGCCGTTGGTGTACTTCTGCGCCAGGTCGTAATACGGCGAGCTTGGCAGGCCGGCGAAGCTGACCCACTCCACCTGCGGGTGCTCTTCGAGGTACTTCGCAACGGCAAGCGCGTTATCGCAGTGCCGCTCCATGCGCAGCGGCAGGGTTGCGAGCCCCTGCAGAATCTGGAACGCGTTCATCGGGCTCAACGCCGACCCGGTGTTGCGGAGCGGCACCGTGCGCGCGCGGCCGATGTACGCGGCCGGCCCCAGCGCCTCCGTGTAGACGACCCCGTGGTAGGAGGCCTCGGGCTCGGTGAGCATGTGGAACTTCTTCGGGTACTTCGCCCACGGGAACTGGCCGCTGTCGACGATGACGCCACCGAGCGAGTTGCCGTGCCCAGCCATGTACTTCGTCAGCGAGTTGACGACGACGTCGGCGCCCCACTGGATGGGCTTGGTCAGTGCCGGCGTGGCGACCGTGTTGTCGACGATAAGCGGCACTCCCTTTTCATGGGCCATGTTCGCCAGCGCCTCGATGTCGACGACGTTGCCAGCCGGGTTGCCGATCGTTTCGCAGAACACCGCGGTCGTCTTGTCGTCGATCAGGCCCTGCAGCGCCTCGACGGAGTCGTCCTTCGCAAAACGCACGTCGATGCCCTGCCGCGGCAGCATGTGCTTGAAGAGCGTGTAGGTTCCGCCGTAGAGCAACGGCACCGTGACGATGTTGTTGCCTTGCTCCGCGATATTCAGGATCGAGTAGTTGATCGCTGCGCTGCCGGCACTCAGGCACAGCCCCGCAATGCCGCCTTCCAGCTCAGCCGACCGCTTCTCCAGCACGTCGACGGTCGGGTTCATGATGCGCGAGTAGATGTTGCCCTCGACCTCGAGGTTGAACAGCGCCGCGCCGTGCGCCGCGTTGTCGAACTCGTAGGCGACCGTCTGGTAAATCGGCGTTGCGACCGCTTTGGTCGCGGGGTCCGACTTGAATCCGGCGTGGATGGCGAGGGTTTCGTCTCTCATGAAAGTGTCTCTCGTCGCGTGATTGGAAGAACCCGCGAATATATAGAGTTCGCGCGTTATTGCCAGCGACGGTCGCGACGGAAACTATTCCTGGCTCATCACATGTGCGGCAATGTTCCCCGCCTGGAGTTCCCAGCCCTCCTTGTTGGAGCGAAGCACCTCTGCCCGCTTCGATGCCGGGAACTGCAGGAACCCGGTCTCGGTGATCGTCAGGCGCGTCCCGTTGGCCGTCGGTTGCAGGTGGAACTCGACCAGGATTTTGGCATCATCGCTGTAGGTCGACTCCGGGTCGATCGCACCGGGCGGCCAGGTGAACGCAAACAGTCGTTCATGCTCCATGCGCTCGGTCACTGACTCCCATTGCATGTCCTCGTGGCCGGGATACGTGACATTGCCCGTCGTGGTTTCGCCGACCCTGAACGGACCGTCCAGGCGAACATGAAACCAGCGGCCGAACTCCACGTGGTCCGTGAGCGCCCGCCAGACCCGGGACACCGGCGCTGCGAGATCGACGGTCTTTTGAATCCGGTCCTGGTCGGACGGGCTCATGTCGATACCGTCCCCGCCGCGGTGCCGCGTTCGATCTGCAATCGCGCCGGCGGCGACAGGCTGGTGCCGGCGTCGGTCACGATCCCGAGGATGCTGAGGTTCAGGTCCTCCGCGATCTCGAGGTATTCCGCCCAGGCTGGCGTATCGACGTACGCGTACACCTCGACCAGCAGGCCGTCGTTGCCGATCTCGTGAAACCGGACCCGCTGGCCTTCGTCGAGCACCTGCGAATGCTGCGCGAGCAGCGCCCGGCAGCCCTCCAGCACTTTCTCGAGCTGCGCTCTCGTCGTATCGAAACTCAACCGGAGGTTGTTGCGGAACAGGATCTTCTGGCGTGCCGAGATATTGTCGATCGGTTCCGCGGCGAGCTTGGAGTTCGGGATCGCGATGACGGTGTTCGCCAGGGTGCGGATACGCGTGGTGCGCAGGCCGATCTCCTCGATCGTGCCCGTCACTGTACCGACGCGACAAAAGTCCCCGACTCGCACTGGCTGCTGCGTGTACAGCGTGACCGCGCCGAAAATGTCTTCCATCGGTTTTTGCAGCGCGAGCGCTACCGCGATACCACCAACGCCAAGGCCTGCCAGGACCGTGGTGATGTTGATCCCGAGCTGGTTGAGGTACGTCAGCGTCGCGCCGGCGACGATCAGGAGCTTGATTGCGTTGGTCGCAGGCGTCAGCAGCATGGAAGCACCGGTACGACCCAGGCGCTGGAACCGTGAGCGGGACGCATCACGAACCAGGTTGACGGCCGCAAACAGGAGCCAGACCGTAATCAATACCGGAACCGGCGTTATGTGCTCCCAGTGCTCAGCCGCGATGCCGCGCCCGAGCGAGGTCGCCATGCCGTTCACCGCGATCACGACCAGCCAGAGGCCGAACGGCAAGGCGAGGAAACGGAATGCCCGCCGCCCCGCCTCGGCGCCGGACCTGCCGATCCAGAACCGGATGACCAGCGCGCCCACGAGCACCGCCAGGTAGACCGCAATCCCGGTACCGAGCACGATGATCCACTTGAACAGCTCCATGCCGAGAACGTCTTTCTCGGGGATGCTGCGACGCAACTTCTCGACGTACTCGGGGTAGCCGTAACTAACGTACAGCTGCGGGATCAGCGACACACTGGCATTGGACACCTTCCAGATGAACGCGTCGTCGCCTCGCGGCACCCGCTGCATGAAGAGCTGGACCTGCCGGCCGTCGTTCATTACGGTGCCGATCGCGTCACGATAGTCTGGCAGGTTGTCGTTGCGTTTGCCGCGGGGGTCGTCGACGAGTTCTTCGACTTCCACCCAATCGGCACGCTGAACGATGATGAAGAATTGCTGGGCGAGCTCTGCGCCGGAAAGGTCACGCGCCTCTCCGCGGAGATTCCGAAGATCCAGGTACTCGGCAGCAGTCTCGTAGTCGCCAGCGTCGGCGGCCGCAATGAAACCGTCGCTGGAGCGCTTCGGCGTGCCACGACCGAGATTGTCGGCCGGAATCTCCGGCAACGCCTCCTCCTCCTCGGACTGCGCCGGCGGGGGGAGAAGCAAGAGCAGCAGGAACAGGCCTGGCAGAAAACGGATCAATGGCATCGCGGTATTGTTATTGATGACCCGGCCTGAGTCCAACACCGCCTGAGTGTAGAACCCGCCTGCCGCGCAACATTGACCGGCCTCACACGGGGCACTTTCTTTCCTGGTCGCAGGCTCCCGATTCCTGCGAAAAAAGGTGTCCGAAAAAAGGTGTCAAAAAAGGTGTCCAAAAAAGGTGTCCAAAAAAGGTGTCAGGTTTATTTTCTGGCACTCGCGGTTCTGGCGGATGACTCGGCCGCTGATCCGCCACGTGGCGGCTGCTATCGACGAAACTTCAAGTAGTTTCGAGGGAATCCGCCACGTGGCGGATTTGAATGAGTCTAATCGCTTGGCAGCGGGTGCTCCCGGCGACGAGCAAGAACGAGGATCTCCTGATAGTTCTTTCAGCCGCACAAGAGTAGGGCCCCGCAAGGGGCCCTACTGAGCGACGCGTCATGCAGCCCACCGGGGCCCGATATCAAGGGCGCAGCCTGCGCAAGATCACCGGCACATCCGGGAGGTCGGCCGGAACGAACTCGCCGGCCGTCTCGATGGGATCCGGGCAGCTGAAGGCGGCAAACGGGGCTGGCCGGTCGCAACTCCGAGTAAAGACGTTGACTGTGCCCTTCAGTGTGTTGCGATTCCTGCCGGACAGGCTCAGTTCGACGCGGTACCAGGCCATGACGTCGCCGGCCGAGTCGGCCTTCAGGAACAACGCGACGACCTTGATACCGCCCCGCGTGTACTTCCAGCTTCCGAACTGCGCAGAGTCACGAGTCCCGAACGGCAGGCCGCCGAAATCGCCGGCATCGCTCATCAGCACGGTTCGATCGGCGTGCAACGCGACGAGACCCGGGAGACTCAGGCCCTCGAGACCGTAGGGCGTCGCATCCAGGGCGAGATACCAGGTCCCTGGCACAACCAGGCGGGAGTGGTTCGCGGCGGCCATCGACGGCATGAGTGACAGAGCGACGATAGCGGACAGTATCGCCGACCGGACCGAGTTGCACTTTCGCATGGATTTCATTTTCAGCTCCCTCATCGCGTGTTGGACAGGCCCACGAGCATGGGGCGACTGAAGTGAAAATAGTTCGGGAAAGCCTCCGGAAACCCTTGGGATTCCAAGTCAGCCCGGAAGGCCCAGCGCTCCGGCAAGGGTCCGGTAGCGTGGATGCCGTCGAACAGCCTCGAACGCCGGCGCCAATGCCAGGTAATCCACTTTCATCAGGTCACCTCGACCGGCAGCCTGTTCGAGTATGTCCAGCGCCGCCTCCGGTTGTCCGGAGAGACTGCGCAGTCGCGCCACTACCACGGGCGACACGTACTGGCCACGTGGACGACGCTCAAGCATTTCCGCTATAACCCCCAACATCTCGGCACCTGCTCCGGGTGTTTCGAGAATCCGAGCAGCATCTGCCATGTTCCGCCAGTTTGGTCGTTCCCAGGTCACGGCATCCGTTTCCTTTCGCAACCAGGCCAGGTCCGCGCGCAGCTCCAGGGCCGGCCCGAACGAGGGATTGATCTCTCGTATTGAATCAACCTCCACCTTGACGCCCGCGTACTTGCCGGAACCTGCGAGGCACAGGGCGTTAGCGAGCATGATGGCCGGATTCAGCGGATCCAACCGCCTGCCGATCGCAATATCGTCCTGGGCACCGTCATCACCCAGCGTCGCGCGCAACAACGAGCGCAATAGGTACGCATGGGCCAGGTCCGGGTTCTGCGCAATTGACTCATCGAGATGCTCGCGCGCGGAAGCCCAGTCTCGCACGATGTAGAACCTGTAGGCGCCCTCCAGCATGCTGAGTTCCGGGCTTTCGAGCCCGGCCGCCAACGCGTGGTCCAGGGCCGCCCGGGTCTTTGCGCCGGACTCCCGTGCCGGTATTGCACCCCAGTACCCGAGCGCACCCCACACATCGGCAATGCCGGCGTACGCTGCTCCGAACTCCGGCGAGCGATTCACCGCCGCTTCGAAATGTTCGAGCGCCCTGCCGAACTGGGTCGGGTCGAGCTTGTACCAATGAAACCGTCCGCGCAGATAGTGATCAACCGCCTCGGGATCCAGTGCGTCGGATGCGGCGTCTCCCTCGCAGGTAATTCCCGGAGGCGCCAACTCGGCCCCTACGTCCCGGGCGATCGTCTGTTGTGTCGCGAAGAACTGGCCGACGTTCGTGTCGTAGGTGTTGCCCCAGATATTGATGCCATTCTCCGCGTCCACCAACTGCACCGAGATCCGGAGCTTGTCGCCCATCCGCTGCACCGAGCCATCGACAAGAAATGTGACATCGAGCTGTTTGACGATGTCACCGGCAACGGATTCCCGCTGCAATGCCAACACCACGGAGTGACGGGACAATACCCTGATACCGGGAACGCCACCCAGCATCGCGACCAGTCCGTCCGTGAGTCCGCCGGCAAGCATTCCCGAACTCTCGTCTTCCGAAATCTCCTGAAATGGCAGCACAGCGAGCACCGGGCGCGCCGCCGTACTTTCGGCGACCAGACGATATCCTCGCTTCGGGATCGTCTCGATGAACCCGGGGTTCCGGCTGTCGTCACCGAATGCCTTCCGAAGCTCGAATATCGCGGATTGCAGCGCACTGTCGGTGACGTGGACGTGCGGCCAGACACTTTGTATGAGCCGGTCATGGCTCAGGACTTCGCCGGGATAGCCCGCGAAGTAGGCCAGCAGATCCATGACCCGCGGCTCGAGCCGCCGCGTGACCCCCGCCCTGCCGATAGTGTTCTGGCCCGGCCGAACGACCCATCCGCCGACGATGAATTCGCTGGCCAGTTTCGAGGGCGCCTTCACCATGCGTTGATTGTATGCCCTGCGCCGCGGATATGGGCCGTTCCGCACCGACTGGAGAAGCGCGACGGTTTGTTATTACGGGTTTGCAAATAGGAAAGGGCCCCTAAAGGGACCCTTTGTCATTTGGCAGCGGGGACTCGCTGCCCACGCTATTCGGCCTTGGTCACAGCTATCGATATTCCTGCGAATTAGCCGGTTTGAAAGGAAACCTCCCTCACATTCGAAAGATTCGCGGACCGTCTGGCCTGCCACAGGTCGTAATTGTCCTGCATAGCCAACCAGCTCTCCGGCGACCGACCAATCGCCTTGGAGAGGCGTAATGCCATCTCGGGGCTCACTGCGCTGCGCTCAGCAACAACGCGCGCCAAAGTAGATGCAGCAACGCCCAAATTTTCAGCTAATGACCTGATACTGATGTCGAACGGCTCAATGTAGGTCGACCGAATAAACTCGCCCGGGTGTGGGGGATTATGCATAGCCATCAGTGATAGTCCTCGTAGTCCAAAATGTATGCATTGCCATCTCTAAATTCAAACGTCAGCCGCCAGTTTCCGCTTACCCAAATGGACCACCGGTTCTTCGCTTTCCCTTTGAGGGGATGAAGCCTGTAACCTGGCACATCCATATCATCGATGACTTGAGCCGTATCCAGGGCCGCCAGCTGTAACCGAAGCCGTGCCCCATGTTTAGCCTGGATACCGGACTTACTTCCTGTCTCGAAGTATCGCTTCAGGCCTTTATGCTTAAACGACTTGATCACGAACAAAGTATAGCGTGTTGCGCACCACGCAACAACCATATTCCCTGCCCATTCCCTGGATCAACCGCGGTATAAAGTGCCTCGTTGATCTTTGATAGGGCCGGCTTGCTTGCGTGGTAGCGGGGGCAGGATAGCCGTCGGCGCTGCGCGCCTCAGTTATGTCGGCCGGCTGCGCCGGCCTCGGAATGAACCTGCCGGCTACGCCGCCTCGCAGGTTCAAACCTTGTCCATTTCCAAACAAAAAAAGGGCCCCGCAAGGGGGCCCTTTCTTGTTTGGTAGCGGGGGCAGGATTTGCCTTCGCCCCTGCGGGGCTCAGTTATGTCGCCCGGCTGCGCCGGGCTCGACACGAACCTGCGCCGCTACGCGGCTGTGCAGGTTCAAACCTTGCTCATTTCCAAACGAAAATGGCCCCCACAAGGGAGGCCATTCTTCGTTTGGTAGCGGGGGCTCGATTCGTCCATTAGCAACGTCCCCTGAGCCGTTGGCAGTGCTAGAAATCCCACTGCTAGCTGCCTAGCTCTACACGCCCTACTCCGCAAAATTCCTGACTGAATCGATCTCAATGGCTAAGGCTTTCAATTTCAGGTTGCAACGACTCAAGGACTGCATCGCAGTCTTCTCTCGCCACAACCAATCGCCGAACCTGATCGGAATAAGCTTCCTTCCAGCTGTAAAGTAGATTCCAATACGCTTGTGACTTGACCGCATCCAAATCGATTGAGTACGGACCCTTCGGTGTAATAGTCAGGAGACCAGCCGCATCTTCAATCTCCTCAGCGGACTCCCAACCAAAATCGCTAATCACGAAATGGTCCTTCAGATAGGGCACTTGTAAGTTGTAGTACGTATCCCAGAGTACTTCATTGACGGACCGAACCGATGAGACGCTCTGCATGTACTGCTTGATATGATCACTCAATGTTCGATTGCCAATAAGCCTCATATTGCCAGAGCTCACCATGTCCTCGTAAGCGCCTGTATTCAAATTAGGGCTGTGGATTTTGTAAATACTCCCGATTGTCTCTGCGAACTCACTTGGCAAACTGTTGCGCTCTGAGTCAGACAGAACCAAGAAGACTTCGTCAGTCTTCTTGAGCACTCCCGTGGATAACTCCAATGCGAGTTCTATATCCTTACGGCTCTCAATGAGCTCTTGCTCGAAGGCCGATAAATATTGGTGCAAATCCTCTCGCTCACCACGTTCTTGCCACCAAGCATCAATCGCGAACGCCAACAAAATACTGCCCACAATCGCAGCTGCTTCAATTGATATGCGCTTCCATGGCACTTTTTGAGCATCGGTCATTCAGTAGTTTCGCTTTTGTTGATATCCGCTTTGGGTCATTTCCTGCCGTTCAGAAGTCTACCAGCCCGACCGCAGCTTTCGGGGCCATGGCGGTCACCTACTGAGGTATCGGAAGGGCACAAAAAACCCGGCAACGAGGCCGGGTTTTCAGCTTTTGTGGTAGCGGGGGCAGGATTTGAACCTGCGACCTTCGGGTTATGAGCCCGACGAGCTGCCAGACTGCTCCACCCCGCATCGGCAGGCTGCGCATCCTACTGGGATGCAACAGCAATCGCAACCCCTATTTGGGTCCGAAATCGACGGATTCAAGCGGCCGGCGGGCCGGCCCGCCCTATTGCCCCTGGGCGACCTGCAGGCACAGGGTCCAGAGCCACCCCGGCAGGATGCCGAGGGCCAGCACGGCGAGGCCGTTCACGCTCATCAGGACCCGCGTGTCGACGTCGGCCTGCAGCAGCGCCTGGTCCTGTGCCTCCTCGAAGTACATGTACCAGACGACCCGGAGGTAGTAGTAGGCGCCGACGACCGAGGTGAGGACCATGATGACGGCCAGGCCCACCTCGCCCACGCCGAGCACGGCGTTGATGGCGTTCAGCTTGCCGAAGAAGCCCACGAACGGCGGGACGCCGGCCATGCTGAACATGAAGAACATCATCATCAGCGCCATCCACGGGCTGCGCGCGTTCAGGCCCTTGAAGTCGGACAGGCTCTCGGCGTCATGCCCTCGCCGGCTCAGCAGGATGACCATGCCGAACGCGCCGGCGGCCGAGATGACGTAGGTCAGCGTGTAGAACACGGCGGCAGCGATGCCGGCCGGCGTGCCGGTAAAGACCGCCAGCAGGATGAACCCGACGTGCGCGATCGTCGAGTACGCCAGCATGCGCTTGATGTTCGTCTGGGCGATCGCGACGAAATTGCCGAGCAGCAGCGACAACACGGCGATGATCATGAGCATGTCGGCCCACACTTCCTGCAGGCCGGCCAGCCCGTCGATGAGTATCCGCAACGTCAGGGCCAGCGCCGCGATCTTCGGCGCGGTGCCGATGTACAGCGTGACCGGCGTGCGCGCACCCTGGTAGACGTCGGGCACCCACATGTGGAACGGCACGCCGCCGAACTTGAAGGAGATGCCCACGATCAGGAACGCGAGCCCGAACCACAGCGGCAGGCCGTTGATGTCCGGGTTGTCGAGGATCGCGTTCGCGATCGCCGGGAACTCGACCGACCCGGTCGCACCGTAGACCCAGGAAATGCCGTACAGCAAACAGCCCGATGCGATCGCGCCGAGCACGAAGTACTTCATGGCGGACTCGGCGGACTTGACGTCCGTGCGATCCAGCGCCACGAGGGCATACTGCGCCAGCGCCAGCGTCTCGAGGCCCAGGTACATTGTCAGCAGGCTGTTCGCCGAGATCATGATCATCATGCCCAGCAGCCCGAACAGCCCCAGCACGTAGAACTCGCCCTTGTGCAGGTCGTTTGCCGCCAGGTTGCCGCGCCCGTAGACGAACGCCGCCGCGACGAACAGCGCCACGCCCGACTTCAGCAACTGGGACAAGCCGTCGCTCACGTAGCTCCCGGAGAAGATCTCGACGCGTCCGACCGGCACCGTCGACACCAGCGCCCACAGCGTGATGCCGATCGAAACCAGCGACAGCCAGAACGTGACGATGCGGCGCTCCGGCGCCACGAACAGGTCGGCGACGAGCACGACGCAGATCAGCCCCAGCAGGGTCATCTCGGGAGCGGCGGCAGCGAAATTCATCAGGTCCATGGCGACTTATCCGAGCTTCGACAGCGCGATGCGCTCGATCAGGTTTTGGATCGTCGGGTCCATCATCTCGACCAGCGGAGCCGGCCAGAGCCCGACGACGAGCACGGACACGGCAAGTATGCCGAGTACCAGCCATTCACGCC
>Ga0207814_100188_pt1 | contig 56114 bp, 51 predicted proteins | sample TtaePargueraPR_7_FD_187755 | JGI IMG/M metagenome (GOLD analysis project Ga0207814, IMG submission 187755) | Aerobic enrichment media microbial communities from Bioluminiscent Bay, La Parguera, Puerto Rico - Tt and P1 (2) (SPAdes) | ecosystem: Environmental > Aquatic > Marine > Unclassified ... | reverse complement strand
CCGAGAATATGCTCGGGGTCGTACAACTTGAAGGCGAGACCGAGAATGGTGGCGACCGGTCCCAGAGTGATATAGCGCTTGTGCCAGTTGACCCGCATCCCCAGGGTCCGCTCACCGTTGTATTCCTGGTAGCAGACCACGCCGCGATCCACCATGGCGGCAGCATCGGAGCCGGCCTCCGGACTGGTGAGGCCAAAGCAGGGAATTTCACGCCCGTCGGCAAGGCGCGGAAGGAAATGATTCTTCTGTTCCTCGGTACCGTGTGCCATCAGCAGTTCGCCGGGTCCGAGGGAGTTCGGCACCATAACCGTGACGCCCACGGTGGTGCTGCGGGTTGAGATCTTGGTAACGATCTGCGCGTGCGCGGTGGGGGAAAACCCGAGCCCACCGAACTCTTCCGGAATAATGATGCCGAAAAACCGGTTTTTCTTCAGGAATTCCCAGAGTTCCGGGGAGATATCGTAATCTTCATGGGTGATTTTCCAGTCGTCCACCATACGGCAGAGCTCTTCCACCGGGCCGTCGAGAAACGCCTGTTCCGCGTCCGTCAGTTCCGGCGGTCCCATATCGAGCAACTGATTCCAGTCCGGCTTACCCGACAGTAACTGGGCGTCCCACCATACCTCCCCCGCTTCCATCGCTTCCCGTTCAGTGTCGGAAATCGGCGGCAATACTTTTTTGATCCAGTTCAGGAGCGGCGCGGTAATCCATTTCTGGCGCAGGTTGCTCATTGCTTATCCTTTGATTGGCTTCGGCCACGGCCCTGGAGATTCCCGACCCATGGATGAGGGATATGTGCATGGGATATGTGTATTTGCCGAACACATTCCGTTCATGCAACGCATGCCATCGTTGCAATTAACTCTATCGTTGCAACTATAGGCAATAACCAAGTTAGCAATAGGGGCAACCGTGTTGCAACCTGCGTCAGCTCAGGCCAGGGCCCGCGGTGCGACGATAATGCCGTTGTTGTCGGCGTACAGGTAGTCCCCTGGCGTGAAGGTTACCCCGCCAAATGTCACCGCGAGATTCCGCTCGCCGATGCCTTTCTTTTCCGTTTTCATTGGATGCGCCCCCAGCGCATGCACACCCAGATCGAGAACACCGATAGCGTCGACATCGCGAATGCAGCCGTACATCACAATGCCTTCCCAGCCATTGCTGACCGCCCTTTCCGCCAGCATGTCCCCCAGGCAGGCGCGGCGCATGGAGCCGCCGGCATCCACCACCAGCACTTTTCCCGAGCCATCTTCCGCCACCAGTTCGCGCACCAGGGAGTTGTCTTCAAAACACTTGATGGTAACAATCTCCCCGCCAAACCGTTCGCGGCCACCGTAGCTGACGAACATCGGTTCAACCACCTGCACCTCATCGGCGAATTCGTCGCACAGGTCCGGGGTGGCGAACTGACTGGAATGGGTATTGGCAGGTGAACCGGGCATGATGCCTCCTTTCAATCATTCAATGAGCAAAATCCAGCTCCGATACTAGCGTTGAAGACCCGTTGATGCAGCGCTCAACGACAAATGCCGGGTATCACCCTGATGGATAATACCCGGCATCCGTCCTCGCCAAACAGTTTCGGTTACGACCTTACCTGCCGCATCAGTAGCTCACGCGTACCGGCATACCGACACGGGAATACTGGAAGAATTTACGGGCCATGTGCGGGGGCATGCGCACGCAACCATGGGAGGCAGGATAGCGGGGTACATGGCCGGATGCGTGCAGACCAATACCGCCATTAAAACGGATGTAGTAGTTCATTTTGGCACCGCGATAATAGGTGCCCGGGGGGCGGCGATGCTTGCGGGTGTCCACATCCGCTTTCACCACGCGGCCGGTATTCCGGTCTACGAAACTGCCGTAGATACTGGAACGGTGGTTGGGTCGTTTCGCCAGCACCCGGAAATGACCCGGACTGGTTCGGAACCCGGATTTACCGGAGGAGACAAAGGACACACCTACCAGACGACTCCCCTTGTAAAAGTAGGCCTTCTGCTCTGAGAGGTTGATCCTGATGGAAGGCGGTGCGGAAGAACTTGCGGCCGCAGCCTCATCAAACCAGTTTACTCCGGTATTGGCAGCGGCGGGAAGTGCGGCAGCAATACAGAGCGCAACCAGCAGCCCCTTGATAAACGTCAGCCACACCGCAGGTGAAATCGGGCTACCGGCCAACTGCCCGGCCGCAACTGCGCACCCTGCAGACTTTTGCTGTCCGCTTGCCACTTGCGTATTCAACTCAATCCAATGCCGAACAATTTGCTCTCTGCTTCGCATGATCGCACCTCTTTTCACTACTCGTAATGGTGGCCCGCGCAAGGTCCCGCATTTTGCTTGAAAGGCCGGGTAAACAGTTGCCCGGGCCGACAGGGTTGCGGATAAAACTGGGGCTAATTCGATTCTATTGAGATGGCGGCGAACGCTTAGACTGAATGTCTATTGAAGGGGGCGATTTTTATGGTGATGGGCAATCTACTTAGCGTGGGAATAGCCGGTTCCCAAGGCGGAATCCAACGGGGAATTGAAACGCTGGCCGCCGATTGCGCTATCCGGGGAGAACAAAGTTTTTCGGATAAATTCCACCGCTGCTTGATAAATCACTTTGTGCACGAAATATGCACACCCAACGAAATGTTCGGCGAGATACGCAACGAGAAAATTTGTAGAAAAATGAAAAGCGGCCCGAAGGCCGCTTGGGTTTTCCCCTCGGGGAACCGGCAAACAAGAGCCCTCAATCCGGCTGCTGGTTTGCCAGGTAGAGCCAGGTATCCACCGCGGTGTCCGGATTCAGGGAGACACTGTCGATGCCCTCCTCCATCAGCCACTGGGCGAAATCCTTGTGGTCTGACGGCCCCTGTCCACAGATACCCACATACTTTCCCGCTTTTTTACAGGCCTGGATCGCGCGGGACAGCAGCATTTTCACCGCCGGGTCGCGCTCGTCAAACAGCTCTGCAACCAGTCCGGAATCCCGGTCGAGGCCGAGGGTCAGCTGGGTCAGGTCATTGGAACCGATGGAGAAACCGTCAAAGTACTGCAGGAACTCGTCTGCCAGCAATGCATTGGATGGCAGCTCGCACATCATGATGACCTTGAGACCGTTTTCTCCGCGCTTGAGACCATTCTCTTCCAGCAGTTCCACCACCTGGCGCGCTTCGTCCGGCGTGCGCACGAAGGGCACCATGATTTCCACATTGGTGAGTCCCATTTCGTCGCGGACTTTTTTCAGCGCGCGGCATTCCAGCGCAAAGCACTGGCGGAAATCCTTGGAGCGGTAACGGGCCGCACCGCGGAAACCGAGCATCGGGTTTTCCTCGCTGGGCTCATACATCTGGCCGCCCACCAGGTGTGCATACTCGTTCGACTTGAAGTCGGACAGGCGCACGATGGTGCGGTTGGGCGCAAATGCCGCCGCCAGGGTGGAAATACCTTCCACCAGCTTTTCGACGATAAACTCTTCCGGCGAGGCGTAACCGCCGATACGGTTGCGGATCGTCTTCTGCAGGTCCTGCGGCAGGTTATCCAGCTCCAGCAATGCCTTGGGGTGAATACCGATCATGCGATTGAGGATAAACTCGAGTCGCGCGAGGCCGACACCCTGGTTGGGCAGATTGCTGAAGGCGAAGGCGCGATCCGGGTTGCCCACATTGAGCATGATTTTGAACGGCAGCTCCGGCATGTCGGCCACTTCCGTCAACGAGCGCTCGAAGTCGAGCTCGCCCGCCATCACAAATCCGGTGTCCCCCTCGGCACAGCTGACCGTTACCGGCGTGCCACTGGACAGTTTTTCGGTGGCGTCGCCGCAGCCCACCACCGCCGGGATGCCGAGCTCGCGGGCAATGATCGCCGCGTGACAGGTGCGGCCACCGCGGTTGGTCACAATGGCGCTGGCTTTCTTCAGTACCGGTTCCCAATCCGGGTCGGTCATGTCGGTCACCAGGACTTCGCCATCCTGCATCATCGCCATGTCTTCCACGGACTCCAGTACGCGCACCCGGCCGGCACCAATGCGCTGACCAATGGCGCGCCCCTCGCACAGGATGTCGCCGCGCTCGTGCAGTTTGTAGCGTTCGATGCTGGTACCACTGTCGCGGGAGCGGACAGTTTCCGGGCGCGCCTGTACGATGTACAACTTGCCGCTGTCGCCATCTTTGGCCCACTCGATGTCCATCGGGCGCTGGTAGTGCTCCTCGATCTTGCGCGCCTGTTGCGCCAGATCGGTCAGCTCTGCTTCGCTCAGTGCAAAGCGCAGGCGATCGGCCTCCGCCACCTGCACCGTTTTGACCGAACGACCACATTCACCGCTCTCGTCGTAGACCATCTTGATCGCCTTGCTGCCGCGGTTGCGGCGCAAAATAGCAGGTCGACCGGCTTCGAGCGCGGGCTTGTACAGGTAAAATTCATCCGGGTTAACCGCACCCTGGACCACGGTTTCTCCGAGACCGTAGGCTGCGGTAATGAAGATCACATCGCGGAAGCCGCTCTCGGTATCCAGGGTGAACATGACCCCGGAGGCGCCGGTTTCACTGCGCACCATGTGCTGGATGCCCGCCGACAGCGCCACGCCCACATCCGCGTAACCGGTGTGCACCCGGTAGGCAATAGCGCGATCGTTGTAGAGGGAGGCAAAAACCTCTTTCACCGCCTGCAGCACTGCATCAATACCGCGGATATTCAGGAAGGTTTCCTGCTGCCCGGCGAAGGAGGCGTCCGGCAGGTCTTCCGCGGTTGCGGAAGAGCGCACTGCCACCGCAGTCTCACCACCACCGAGCGCGTCATAACCGGCGCGGATCTCCGCCTCCAGCTGTGCCGGGAAAGGCGTATCCAGCAGCCACTGGCGGATTTCCTCGCCGGCGGTGGCCAGTGCGGTGACGTCTTCGACGTCCAGGTCTGACAGGCGCTTGGCAATCCGGCTATCCAGCTGCGCGCTGGAGAGGAACTCACGGAAGGCTTCTGCGGTTGTGGCAAAACCGCCCGGTACGCTAACACCGGCTCCGGCAAGCGAAGAAATCATCTCGCCAAGAGATGCGTTTTTGCCGCCGACCTTGTCGACATCCGCCATGCCGAGCTTGGCGAACTCGAGAGTGTATGTGGTCAATGGAGTGCCCTCTGCAACTGCTGTGGTGGCGGAGATTATAAGGATGGGTTTTGTAAATAATACCCCGTAAATGTCCGCAAAACAGGCCGATTTCTGTTGTAATTTTTCTACAAAACACCAAAGGAACAGTCCCGCGTTTCCCTCCGCGGGCACCACTGGGATACCATGGAGCGCCGCATTGAACCCTTTTGGAGACACTCGGCCAATGCATGCAGAACAACAACAGCGTAAACGCACCGCTTTCTTCATTTCCGATGGCACCGGCCTGACCGTAGAAGGTATCGGGCACAGTCTACTGGCACAGTTTCGCGACCAGCACGTGGAGCAGGTCACGCTCCCTTACGTGGACTCCGCGGAAAAGGTAAATCAGGTTTTACAGCGTATCGAACGCGCCGCCACCGAAACCGGGCTGCAACCCATCATTATCACCAGTATCGTGTCCGACCAGATCCGCAAACAGTTGCACCAGAGCTCGGCGCTGATGCTGGACGTGTTTGAAAGTTACCTCGCACCACTCGCCAACCTGTTCGGCACCGACCCTGCACGAACCGTGGGCGTATCCCACGGAATCGCCGACGACCGCCGCTACAGTGAGCGCATCGACGCAGTACATTATGCGATGGACAACGACGACGGCCGCCGTACCCGCGAGTTTGAAACCGCCGACGTGATCCTGGTGGGCGTATCCCGCTCCGGCAAAACGCCTACCTGCCTCTATCTCGCCCTGCAGTTCGGCCTGCGTGCCGCCAATTATCCGATTACCGAAGAGGATATGGACACCACTGCGCTGCCAAAGATTTTGCGCCCCTATCGCAACAAGCTGTTCGGCCTCACCATTGATCCCCGGCGCCTGATGAGCATTCGCCAGGAGCGCCGCGCCAACAGCCGCTACGCGTCCCCGGAACAGTGCGAGTTTGAAGTGCGCCAGGTGGAGCAGATGCTGCGACGGGCGCAGGTGCCGTATCTGGATGCAACCGAGCTCTCCGTGGAAGAACTCGCCACCCGGTTGATGTCCCAGGCCGGTATCGAGCGCAGGATTGGCTAGATTTAAAGAGTGACACTGCGATCCCGGGCGTGGCGCCCCGCATTCGGCGCTACAGCCACACCGCTGGCTGCAAGTGAGAAATTGACCGGGAATTCAGGTAAAGTAGCGCCGCCCAAAAGGCCCCTATTACCGTGATCGCAGCGCTATTGCAGCGATAGAGAAGTTGGCCATCCGCCCAGGTACCGTTTTGCGAATCGTTTCCCTGCCCTATTCTGCGAATACCCCGCAGGCATTGACCGCCATTTCCGACCTCCCACTACCCGTGTGGCTGGACTCGGGAAGGCCCCGCGCCCGCAGTGGTCGCTTTGACATCATCAGCGCGGACCCGGTGGCCCAACTATCCCTGACTGCGGACTGCCCGGACCCGTTTGTACAGCTGGACGACCTGATGTGCGAACTGGCGCCACAGGATATGGACACGCAGATGCCGTTCTGCGGCGGCGCCATCGGTTACGCGGGTTACGAGCTGGGCAATCGCGGTAACTTCCTGCCCCCGGACACCCGTGAGACGCCACTGCCGGCGGGCTTTTTCGGGCTCTATACCTGGGCGCTGATTGTCGATCACCAGTTGCAGGCGACACACCTGGTGTTTCACCCGGCCTGCGCCGGGCATCAACAGCGGGACCTGACCGCGCGTTTTCAGGCGCTGGACTGGAGCGCGACACCCCGCACCGAAACTTTCAAGCTGACTTCCGCTTTCCGCCACGAGTTCACCAGGCCCCAGTACGAGGCCCAGGTCGCACGGGTCCTGCAATATATCCGCGCCGGCGACATCTACCAGGCCAATTTTACCCAGCGCTTTTTCGCCGACTGCGAGGGCGATCCACTGGCCGCCTACCTGGCGCTGCGGGAAGCCGCCGCGGGCCCCTTCTCGGCCTATCTCTCACTACCCCAGGGGCAGATTCTCAGCCTGTCCCCGGAGCGCTTCATCCACGGCGACGGGGACCAGCTGCAAACCGAGCCCATCAAGGGCACCGCGCGGCGCCATGCCGACCCGCAACAGGATGCAGAGGCGGCGACCCGCCTCGCCAGCAGCAGCAAGGACCGCGCGGAAAACCTGATGATCGTGGACCTGCTGCGCAACGATTTTGGCAAGGTCTGCAAACAGGGCAGCGTACGGGTTCCGGAGCTGTTCGCGGTGCAGAGCTTCGCCAATGTGCACCACCTGGTCAGTACCATCACCGGCCAGCTGCCGGGGGACGTCGAGTTTGCACAGGTACTGGACGCATGCTTCCCCGGCGGCTCCATTACCGGCGCCCCCAAACGGCGTGCAATGGAAATCATTCGCGAGCTGGAGCTGAGTCCGCGGGGCATTTATTGCGGCTCCATCGGCTATCTCAGCAGCTGCGGACGGGCCGATAGCAATATCGCCATCCGCACCCTGACAGCAAGCCGGGGGAAACTGCAATGTGCCGCCGGTGGCGGCATCGTTGCGGATTCAGACCCCGCGGCGGAGCACCAGGAGTGTCTCGACAAAGTGCGATTACTGCTACATACCCTGGAGGCCACTTTCCGCACACACGCGAACACTAACACCCGAGGCTGAACGAACAGCGACGGTTATAGCGCTATCGCCCTTTGGTATTTCCCTCAAACTTTTCGCTTTGCTAGATTTTGCGCCAGGCTGGGCGGCGTGCCTGCCCGGCACCCACTGGTAACAGTCAGGCTACCGAGGCCTGACAGCGCAAATTACAAGGCAGTAACACCCAAAGATGCATATTACCCTGGTAAAGAAAGTGCTCGCCGACGGCTCACTGTGTGCGAAATGCAATGATGTCGAACAGAAACTGAAGGAAAACGATCAGGAAAAATACCTGGACCAGGTACTGATTGCCGATGAGAGAGATCCGCAAAGTGCGGGCATGCAGCTGGCGCAGTCACTGCAAGTCGAGCGTGCGCCCTTTTTTGTGGTCGAAGAAGACGGCAAGGAACCGCTGGTGTATACCGTCTACTTCAAGTTTGTCAAAGAGATCATCGACGGCAGGCGCTAGGCCAGCGCCCGCCACCAGTCATTTTTTCCGGTAACGCCGGCTCACCTCAGTATACCGGCAGCTCCAGGTGGGAAAACAGTTCATCCACCTCGGCCCGGGACGAGGCCTGTGCGGCCTTGTCCACCAGCTCCCGGGTCAGGTGCGGCGCAAACTGCTGGATAAATTCGTACATGAATCCACGCAGGAAAATCCCCTTGCGGAAACCGATTTTGGTCACGCTGGATTCAAACAGCTCGCTGGCGTCCAGCGCCACAAGGTCGCTGTCTTCATCTTCCACGGCCGCCATATCTGCCACGATGCCAATGCCCAGCCCCAGCCGCACATAGGTCTTGATGACATCCGCATCCGCCGCGGTAAACACCACCTTGGGCGACAGTCCTTTCTCCAAAAACGCCTCATCCAGTTTCGAGCGCCCGGTAAATCCGAATACGTAGGTGACGATCGGGAACCGCGCCACATCTTCCAGGGTGAGTTTGGATACCTGGCACAACTCGTGATCTCTCGGCACCAGAATGCAGCGGTTCCAGCGGTATACCGGCATCATCACCAGGTCACTGAAAAGTTCCAGCGCCTCGGTGGCAATGGCAAAATCCGCGGTGCCGTCTGCGGCCATTTCCGAGATCTGCATCGGTGTACCCTGGTGCATATGCAGGGATACTTCCGGGTAGCGGGCGATAAAACTCTTGATCACCGGTGGCAAGGCGTAGCGGGCCTGGGTGTGGGTGGTTGCGATGGCCAGGCTGCCGCGCTTGTCATTGCTGAACTCCTGCGCCACCTGCTTGATGTTTTCCACCTTGCGCATGATTTCGCCGGCGGTTTTCAGGATCGCCTCACCCGCAGGTGTCACCCGGGTAAGATGCTTGCCGCTGCGGGCAAAAATCTCCACCCCGAGCTCATCTTCCAGCAGCCGGATCTGTTTACTGATACCGGGCTGGGATGTAAACAGGCTCTGCGCCGTGGCAGAAACGTTGAGGTCGTGGTGTGCCACTTCCCAGATATAACGCAACTGCTGCAGCTTCATAGTTTCTCCCTGTCAATCGCGCTGCGGGCTACCCCTGCCAGCAAACTGTACCCGCAAATCGCTCAAAAATGCGCCGCGTACTGGTTATAAAAAGTCTATGACTTTATTCGCGAAAAGCATAGCAGCGATTGTTATTGCGAGCCAACAGCGAAGATGTGCATTGGTGCTCGGTTTGCAACCCCGACAGAAGCACCCCGGAGATTAGCGCGCCAATCAATTTTCCGCGTTGGCGATACCGTGGGGTACGTGGCCGGTGGCGACATGCTCTGCAGCCGAGGCGCAATGGGCAGGCTGGTCATCAAAAAACACGTCGGCGCCAAAAGCGCGCAGGAACTCCCCTTTCGGCAAGCCGCCGAGGAATACGGACTCGTCAATGCGGATATTCCACGCCCGCAACGTGCGGATAACCCGCTCGTGCGCCGGCGCCGAACGCGCTGTAACCAGTGCGGTACGAATGGGACACTGCTCGGGCTGGAATTCCGCCTGCAGCTTTTGCAGGGCTTCGAGAAAGCCCTTGAAGGGACCACCGCCGAGGGGTTTTTTCGCAGAAGCCCGCTCTGCGGTGGTAAATGCGGCGAGACCGTCGCGCTTGAAAATCTGCTCGGCCTCGTCGGAAAAAATAACCGCGTCGCCGTCAAACGCAAAACGCAGGATGTCGTCACCCCGCTCCCTGGCGCCGCCGGGAATCAGCGTTGCCGCGGCAATTCCCTGCTCCAGCGCGCGCCGCACATCACTGCCGTCGCTCGATAGGAACAGGTGGCAACCGAACGGGGCGATATAGCGGTAGGGGCTCTCGCCATTACAGAAGGCCGCGCGACTGATGTTGAGCCCGTAATGCTCGATGGAATTGAACACCCGCAGGCCGGTGTCGGCGCTGTTGCGGGACAACAGGACAACCTCTACCCGCGGCGCGCCTTCCAGGCGCTCGTTGATCTGCAGGAACTTTTCCACCAGCGCGAAGGCATCGCCCCTGGGCAGCACATCGTTCTCGCGCTCGATCTGATATGCGGCAAACGCCTCGACCCCCTGCTCTTCATAGACCTTGTGGCTCTCGCGCAGGTCGAACAGCGCCCGCGAGGAAATCGCGATGATGAGTTTGCCTGTATCCGCGGAGCTGCTCACGGTGCCTCCACATCGTCCAGCCCGGATGGCCGGGTATCGTTGCGATGGGGTTCCAGCAACACCATCAGCATGTTGCGCAGATCCGCCCGGGTGCGCTGGGAGCGAACCCCCTCCTGGTTCACGATCACCAGCATCATCGCGTGGCAGGTTTCCAGGGTGGCCCGCGCAAGACGATTGCTCTCGTTGGGCGGACAGCTAAAGCCCATACGGCTGAACATCTCCACCAGGTGGTTGATTACCAGTTCATCGTGGCGCTGGTCCAGCTCGTGCAGTTCGGGGATGCCCCACATCGCCTGTACCAGTGGCAACAGGCCGCGCTGTTCGCGGTATACGGAGAGCCAGCGCTCGAGCAGATCATCCAGAAAATTTTCGAGCGCCAGTTGCTCCAGGTCGCTGGTGGCCAGATCATCCAGGCGCTCGGTCAGGCTTGCCAGCCACTGTTCGCCCATGGCGTAGAGGATGGCGTGCTTGTTGGGAAAGTAGTGGTAGACCGAGCCCACCGAAACGCCCAGCTCCTTGGCGATCAGGATAGTGGTGAGATCATTCAGTCCCACCTGCTCCAGCAGGCGGCCGGTGACATCCAGTATCTGGCGCGCGCGCTCCCGCGCCCTGGCCTGCACCGGGGCCCGGCGCGGCGCGAGCTGGTTTCTACGTCGGTTTTGCTCTGCAGTCGACACTTCCGGTTCCTTTCTGTTCAAGCCCCTTTTTAACAAAAAAACCGGCGCGATGCGCCGGTTTTTTTGTCCATCCTGTGAGATTGACGGATCAGAAGCGTTAGAAGCGGTAGTCCATGTTGACGCCCACTACGCGACCGCGGGACGGGTCGGTCTTGGTGGCCGGCAGGTTGTACAGCGCTTCGGCGTAACCCCAGTGGTAGTACTCTTCGCCGGTCAGGTTTTCCGCATAGATACCCGCAGTCCAGGTGTCGTCCGCAGAAGTCAGCGCGACACGCAGGTTCATCACATTGCGCGCATCCAGCTTCACCGCCTCGGTGTTTTCCAGGTCGGACCACTGCTCACCGGTGTAGGTGTACTCACCGGAGTAAGCCAGCTCGCCAAAGCTGGTGCTCTGGGTATAAGTCAGGACCGTAGCGGAGGAGAACTTCGGTGAGAACGCCATTTCATTGCCATTACAGGCATCGCACAGCTCTTCCGGCGCACCGCTGAACTTGGTATCCAGCAGCGCGGCGCCGAAGTACAGGTCCAGGTTGTCGGTGATCAGCCAGCGCGCGTCCACTTCCAGACCGCGGCCTTCAGACTCACCCACGTTGCGGGTAATTGCCGCGGCACCCACCCAGAACGCCTGCTGCATGTCTTCGTAGGAATACTGGAATGCGGCCGCATTCAGGGCCAGGCGGTTGTCCAGCAAACGCGCTTTCACACCCAGTTCGTAAGACAGTACGGTTTCCTCGTCGAAACGGCTCGGCTCGGCATTGCTGGCGTTGACCTCGTAACCCTGCTCGTCCAGCCACTCGTACTGGCTATCTTCATCGGTGCCGTATGCCGGATCGGTGATGTGGTAGGACAGGTAGTCGAAGCCGCCGGACTTGTAGCCGGTGGCAACGCTGGCATAGGTGGTCAGTGCATCGCTGATCACATGGGTCAGGGTCACGCGTCCGGAAACGTTGTCCCAGGTGTGGTCGCCGCTGATGCCGTCTTCATCGGTGTACATCGCCTGGTAGTTCCAGCCACCAGTCCAGGTGTCCGGCCACGGCGAAACCACGTCGTAAGTCTTCTGGTCTTCGGTGTAGCGCACACCAAAGCCGAGGGTGGTGGCGTCGGTCAGGTCGTAAGTGGTGTTGGCGAAAACACCCCAGCCGGAGTATTCACCCAGGGTATCCGCGGCTTCGATGGACTGCCTGCCCGGCGCGTACTCCCAGGGTTCCCCTTCAAAACCAAAGGCTTCATCGAGCACATCCTGGGGCAGCATGTCGCAGGTTACGAAGCTGTCCAGCCCCTCTTCCCACTCGTCGGCGTAGATGCCATCACAGATGAAGTCTTCCTGGTCGATACCGGCGAAGAAGGCATCCACCTCCTCCTGATAGTAGGAAGCGCCGAGCACATAGTTGAACGGGCCACTGCTGTTTGAGGCGAGGCGGAATTCCTGGCTGAAGAAGTCGCCGGACTGATCGCGCACGTAGGTGTCGATCGCCTCCGGGGTGCCGTCGAAGTCTTCCCGGTAGGTGTAATTGTGGGTCTTGTAGCCGGTAATGGAAGTAAAGGTATTACCGCCTGCCAGCTCGTGCTCGACGGTCAACACGACGTCGGCGATCTCGGACTGATCGATACCCTCGACGTCGTTATAAACCTGGTCGTAGTCCCCTTCCGGGATCGCATAGGTATAGCCGGCACCGCTGTCGAAGGCGCGGTAGATGGTACCGTCGCTCTCACGGTCCTCATACTGGGCCATCAGGGTCACGGTGGTTGCGTCGAAACCGTCGTACACCGCGGTCATGCGCATCGCGTTCAGCTCGCTGGCACCCAGATCGCGGCCGCCGGCCAGGTTCTCGACGTGGCCATCTTCAGAGAAGTGCTTGCCGGCAATGCGCACGGCAAAATCCTCGCTGACCGGAACATCCACACCACCTTCGATCTCGCTGCGACCGTACTGGCCGGCACCTACGGAAATATCACCGCCAAAGACTTCGCCCGGCTTCTTGGAAACCATGGAAATGGCGCCGGATGCGGTATTGCGGCCGAACAGGGTGCCCTGCGGCCCCTTGACCACTTCCACCCTCTCCAGGTCGTACATGCTCGGGGTGGCGCCGGTGCGGCTCTGGTAAACGCCGTCGAGGAAGATGCCCAGGGCCGGGTCGCTGCCGCTGCCAAAGCTGTTGTTGTTGACGCCGCGTACGGACACGGAGTCAAAGTATGAATCGTTGGTTTCGCCGGAAACCCCCGGGGTCAGCGCAAACAGATCTTTGAAATCGCTCAGATTGCTGTTCTTGACGGTATCACCGGTGAAGGCACTGACCGCCATCGGTACATCTTTCAGAGATTCGGCACGCATCTGCGCGGTGACGGTCACCTCTTCGATTTCCGGCGCTGCGGAAACACCGCCACTGACGGTAAATACAACTGCGCCGATGGCGGAGGCCAGCAGGTGTTTTCTGGCTGCGAATGGCTGGTCTGTCAGGTTCATCGTAACTCCCCGTAGGTTATTTTTATCGGGATTCGGCCCATTAACTACCACTCAGGACGTGACCCGGAGATTGAGTCGTTCAGCTTGTTATCCCACAAACCGAACGATTATTCAATTTCTACTTCACCGGCCCAGCTTGTCCTTCAAGCTGTAATAGAGCATTCCCGCTACCAACCCGGGCCAACGCAACAGCGTCCCTCCCGGGAAGCTCGGCGTTGGTATGCGCGCCAATATATCAAATCTCTCTTCGGTACCTGCAACAACTTCTGCCAGCAATTTGCCGGCAAAGGTCGCTGTCGGCACACCGTGACCTGAATACCCCTGGCTGTAATAGACATTGGGTTCCAGGCGACCGACACAGGGCATCCGGTTCAGGGTGATGGCGAGGGTTCCCCCCCAGCCGTAGTCCACCCTGGTATCCGCCAGCTGCGGATAGACCTCCAGCATGTACTTGCGCACGAAGGCCCGGATATCCTGGGGGAACCGCGATGTGTAGTTCTCGCCACCGCCAAATACCAGGCGGTTATCCCCGGAGAGCTTCCAATAATTGATCACAAATAGCGTGTCTTGGAGCGCGTAGTCATTCGCTATCAATTCCTGTGCCAAGCTTTCCGGAAGGGGCTCGGTGGCGAGGACGAAATTGTTGATCGGCATGATTTTGCCGGCCAGGCGCGGTTCCAGACCACCCAGGTAGCCGTTGCAGGCGAGAATCACATTCTTCGCCCGCACCCGCCCTTTTGCGGTATTGACGACGCACGGGTTGCCGCCGGTATAGCTGGTCACCCGGCTGTACTCATAGAACTGCACGCCAGCCTTGGCCGCGGCATCCGCCAGCCCCAGGGCATAGTTGAGGGGATGCAGGTGCAGCGAGCCGCTATCGATCTGGCCTCCGTGGTAGCGGTCCGAGCCCACCAGGCTGCGAATCTCATCCCTGTCCGCGTAGCGCATGTGCTGGTAGCCGTAACGCTCCTGCAGCAGCTCGGTCTCCTCCTGCAGCCAGGCACTGTGACTGGGCTTGGCGGCCAGGTGCATAATGCCCCGTTTCAGGTCACACTGGATGTTGTGGCGCTGAATCAGGTCTTCCACCAGCTCGACCGCCTCAATCCCCAGGTCCCAGAGCGCCCGGGCGGTATCCAGCCCGAGCATCTTCTCGAGATCTTCCTGGCCCTTGCGCTGCCCTACTCCCACGTGGCCGCCGTTGCGCCCCGAGGCTCCCCAGGCGATCCGCTCCGCCTCCAGCACCACCACCTTGTAACCCTGCTCGGCAAGATGCAGCGCCGAAGAAAGACCGGTATAGCCTGCACCAATAATGCACACATCGGCTTCCACCTGCTGGTCGAGCGCCGGATATTGGTGCGCCGCGTTCGCACTCGCGGCATAGTAGGAATCGGTGTGGCCTAACAGTTTGGTGACGGTTCCACTGGCGGACATACATTAGCTCCAGATAAGATCGAAAAACCGAATTATCATTCAAATATTTATTGAATGATAATTCGGTTTTTTGCCATAATCAAAGCCTGCAATAACCGGTAGCTGTGGAAGTACCGTTTTTGCAGGCCTGACGCCATTCAGGGGCCGCCTTCTGGTCGCGGCCCGGCGGGGGCATATACTAATAAACCCCATTCCGGGGACGACCATACACAATCAAGGTGTAACATGGACAAGATTACCCAGTGGCTCGCGGAACATTCCATCTCTGAAGTCGAGTGCCTGGTACCGGACATGTCCGGAAATGCGCGGGGCAAATTCACCCCGACGAGCAAATTCCTCGCCCAGGACAGCCGCCTGCCGGAAAGCATTCTGGTGCAGACGGTCACCGGCGATTACGTCGACGAGCACAACGAACTGGTGGATCCGGCAGACACTGACATGCTGCTGGAACCCGACGCCGACTCCATCCGCCTCAACCCCTGGGCAAATGAGCCCACCGCGCAGATCATTCACGACTGCTACACCCGGGATGGCAAGCCCCACCCCATCAGTACCCGCAATATCCTCAAATTCGTTCTGCAGAAATACGAGGAACAGGGCTGGAAACCGGTAGTGGCACCAGAGGTGGAATTCTACCTGGTAAAGCGCAACCTGGATCCGGACGAGAAGCTCTCTGCCCCGGTAGGTCGCTCTGGCCGCACGGAAAAAACCCGTCAGTCCTACAGCATTGATGCGGCCAATGAATACGAAGCCATCATTGAAGACATGTACGACTTCTCTGAGGCTCAGGGGCTGGATGTGGACACCCTGATTCACGAGTCCGGCACCGCGCAGATGGAAATCAACTTCCTGCACGGCGACCCACTGAAGCTGGCGGATCAGGTATTCACCTTCAAGCGCACGGTGCGCGAAACCGCACTGCGCCACGGCATCTACGCCACCTTTATGGCCAAGCCCATGGAGGATGAACCCGGCAGCGCACTACATATCCACCAGAGCATTGTCGATGCGAAAACCGGCAAGAATATTTTCGTCGACGAAAACGGCGAGGAAAATGAAACCTTCATGCACTTTATCGGTGGCATGCAGAAATATACCCCCGGTTTTATTACCTTCTTCGCCCCGAACGTGAATTCTTTCCGGCGCTTTACTCCGGAGATTGCTGCACCGACCAGCCTGCACTGGGGCTACGACAACCGCACCACCGGCCTGCGGGTACCGGACAGTTCACCGCAGGGAAAGCGCCTGGAAAACCGCTTCCCCGGTGCCGACTGCAACCCCTACCTGGCCATCGCCACTTCACTCGCGTGCGGTTACCTGGGCATCATGAACAAGGTCAAACCGAGCAAGCCCTACCACGGTGACTGCTCTCAGGAGCCCATTACCCTGCCCCGCACCCAGGAGCACGCGCTCAGCCTGCTGGCGGAGTGCCCGGAAGCCGCAGACATGTTCGGGGAAAAATTCGTACGCGCGTGGGCGGCGATCAAACGGGATGAATACGAGGAATTCAACCGCGTAATCAGTTCCTGGGAACGGGAGTACCTGCTGCTGAACGTATGAACTGATCGGCAATTTGCCCCATAAAAAAACCCGGCACTTGCCGGGTTTTTTTATGCCTGCCCGGCATTTGCCGGGCACAACCGTCGGATCATTTGTGGCTGGGATCCTTCCAGTATTCCTTCACGGTATCTTTCATTTCCCTTGCCAGAATGGAAATACCGAACAGGTTGGGCAGCGTCATCAACACAATGGCCACCGCCGAAAGGTTCCAGATAATGGTGGTATCCTCGATTGCCGCCCAGAAGAACGCCACCACATACACCAGGCGATACGGCATCACCGCTTTCGGACCGAACAGGTAGATCATCGAGCGGTCGCCGTAGTAGGACCAGGCGATGGCAGTGGAGAAGGCGAACAACAGAATCCCCAGTGTCACGATATAACTGCCGTACTCACCGAAGAAACCGCGCTGGAACGCCTTGTTGGTCAGTGCGACCGAGTGCACCAGCGAGTTGCCCCAGACATCGACCTGCTCATTGACGAAGCGACCTTCATTCACATTGAGCACGCCGCTGTAGCTGTCATCCCCTACCCGGAATTCCACATCTTCCGCCACCGAGCGGGCATTGATGATGGTGAATTCGTCCTGGTTCAGCGGGCGGCCATCGGCTACCACTACAGTACCGGTAAACGACTTCACCTCGGATTCGTGGCCACTGAGGTAACCGAACAGCTGATCCACATCCGCCGCTTCCTTGTCGGAGAAAGCGCCGGCAACGACAACCATATCCGCGCGCTCGAAGCGGTTCATGTGTTTCTCGGTCCACACCCCGGAAGAGAGAATCACCAGACCGGTCAGGGTACAGATGATCAGGGTGTCGATGAACGGCTCCAGCAGGGACACCATGCCCTCGGATACCGGCTCGTCGGCGCGCGCCGCGGCGTGCGCAATCGGAGCCGAGCCCTGGCCCGCTTCGTTGGAGAAGAGTCCGCGGTTTACGCCGCGGTTGAACGCGTACGCAAATGTCGCACCGAGGAAGCCACCCGCTGCCGCACTGCCGTTAAAGGCATCGGAGAATACCGCGGCGAAAGACGGCAGGATATTTTCGTAGTTGTACAGGATTACACCGAGGGCACCGATCACATAGAGCAATGCCATCACCGGTACGATGGTGGAGGTCACTTTGGCAATCCGGGTAATGCCGCCGATGATGACCATCCCCAGAAGAATCGCGAGCACACCGCCGGTGAGCATCTTGTTGATACCGAAGGTGTCGTACATCGCCTGCGCAATATTGTTGACCTGCGGCAGGCTACCGGTGCCGAATGAACTGATCACGGTGGCGATAGCGAAGATAACCGCCAGCCACTTCATGTTCAGTCGGCGCTCCATGTAGAACATGGGTCCACCGGCAAAGTAACCATCTGCGGCCTTGATACGGTACTTGTGCGAGAGGGTTACCTCGACAAACTTTGTTGTCATCCCGAGAAATGCGGTTACCCACATCCAGAACAGCGCCGCCGGGCCACCGAGAAAAATCGCCAGGCCCACACCGCCAATATTACCGGTACCAACGGTGCCTGAGAGTGCAGTGGAAAGTGCCTGAAAGTGTGACGTATCACCGGGGTCGCCTGGCTTGTCGTATTTGCCCTGCACGATCTTGATCGCGTGCCCGAAATAGCGAACCTGCGGAAAACCCAGGTAGATCGTGAAGAAAAAACCGACCCCCAAAAGCACCCACGGAAACCAGGGTGCAGACCCGAGCAACCCGTCCAGGGATAACAACAGTTGATTGAATGATTCCAAACTAACCCCCACTGCAATTTATTTTGTTTGATTTTTGCTCAGCAATTGGCTCGTGCGCCAGATGACGGGCAGATTATCAGTTAAAGTTCGGCTAGAACAGTAATCCCCCAAATATCAGCAGGATAGGCACTATTTCTGCCAACAATTGAAAATATTGCCGATAACACTGGCGACATCCGGACATTTGTCGCAAAAATAATTTTCACTCATCCATCGCTCGCACACTGCCAAAGTGCGCGCGATGGGGAAACAGGCCAAACTGACCACCGGTGTGCACAAACACAATATCGCGGCAACCACCATAGGCACCCAACTTGATCTCCTCCAGCAGGCCGTGAAACGCCTTGCCCGTATACACCGGATCCAGCAATATCCCTTCCAACTGCGCCGCCAGCGCAATCGTCTCGTAAACCGCCTTATCGGCAACGCCATAGCCGGGGCCGATATACTGGTCGTTCACCGCAATGCGCAACAATTCCGGTGCAATATTCTTTCCGTAGCGCTCCTTCCAGTCCGCCACGTCCTTGCTCACTTTATCGACAAAATAAGCCCGATCATCACACACCGCATAACCGGTAATCTGCGTGTTTGCGCCGAGTAGATGCGCCCCCAATGTAAGGCCGGCCTGAGTGCCACCACTTCCGGTAGCACAAATCACATGCTCCGGCGCTATCTGCGCAGCCGCGCAATCCTGCATCAACTCTTCCGCTGCGCGGATATAACCCCAGATCCCCAGGCCGTCACTGCCGCCAGTGGGCACCGCGAGCGCCTTGTGCCCCCGCTCCTCGTAATACGCGGACCAGGATGCAAACAGCTCCGGCAGTTCATTGATATATTGCTTGAGCGGGTAAATAGACACACTGGCACCGGCGAGATGATCCACCAGCAAATTGCCATCCACTTCCGCATTGTTACTGGCAGTGGCTGCGCCTCGCAGGACCAGGTGCGCGTGCAGCCCGGCTTTCGCCGCCGCCAGTGCCGTGGCCCGCGCGTGATTCGACTGCTCGCCGCCACAGGTAATCAGGGTGTCGCAACCGGTCGCCCGCGCTTCAGCGATGATGAATTCCAGTTTGCGTAACTTGTTGCCCGACATGGCACTTTCTGTCAGATCGTCCCGCTTGACCCACAAACGGGGCCCGCCATAGGGTTTTGAATAACGCTCGGTGATGCGATCCAGCGGTTGCAGCGGTGTTGGCAGCTGAGCCAGGGATACTCGCTCCGGGTATTCGATATTCATGGGTAATCCATATCTGCTGATTTGCGGGGAAACTTGCTAAAAAATGCACAATAAAAAACCCGGCATGTGCCGGGTTTTCCAGGGTATTCACGCGACGGTAATCACTTCCATCGACACGACTACCTTCAGATGTTCTTGATGGTGCCTTTCGGCAGTACCGCATGCACGGCAACCTTCTGGAACTTCAGTTTCATGTTGTCGGCAACTTCCAGAATCAGGTAATCGTCATCGACCTTCTCAACGCGGCCCAGCATACCACTGGTCATTACCACTTCGTCGCCTTTTTTCAGCGCAGTGACCAGCTCCTGATGCTCTTTTTGACGCTTGCGCTGCGGACGAATAATAAACAGCCACATGAACACAAACAGGCCAGCGAACATCAACAGGGTTACCAGCGGGTTGCCCTGCGGTGCCGGTGCAGCCTCTTGCGCCATTGCTGCGGGAATAAAGAAATCCATGGTCCAAACCTCGGTCGAATTGGCAAAAATTAGCCGCCAACTCTAACGACTTTATTAAACATAGGCAATCCAGAGCAGCCAACTACCTACTATGGTAGCCGCTCCGGATTACGTGATGCGAGGTTGCTTGGCTGCTGTCAGGTCAGAATCGCTGGCGGACCTGACGACGATAGCCGGTGGGGGACATACCGGTCCAACGCTTGAAGGCGCTGGTAAAGCTGGTCCGGTCAGAAAAGTCCAGAATTCGTGAGATTCCGTCAACACTGAGCGCGGTATCCTTGAGGAAATGCACTGCGTGGCGGAAGCGCACGTGATCGCGCAGGGATGCGAAACTCAGGTTGTGTTCCTGCAGGCGTCTTTGCAAGGTCCTGGTAGACATGCTGAGATCTGAAGCCACCGGGCGAATTGCCAGGGATGCCTTTCCAATCCTTTGTTCCAGTACATCGATCACCCGCGCAGCAATACCAAAGCTGGTGGCTTCCGGGGGAGCCAACAACTGGTCCAGAATATTGGGATCACCCGACAGTCTGGCCTGCTGCAAAGGTTTGTCTTCTGAGAGCGAAGCTTGATCTGGCTGAATATGGTTCATTGAGCTGCTCCTTAATGGGTTCCGTGAGCCGCGGTTATTGTTCTACGCCCGCTTCCTGCGAGTCCCTATTTACCACTGCCAGCACTGCTGACTACTACTTGGGTGCGGGGGCGCACCTGAAAACAGGCATCGAAGCCTACCCAGATAGATTGATTTTTGTACTACTCCCTCGCACCACACACAATCGCTCTGGGCCTTACGGTTGGGCGGCGCTCCTTTACACAAGCCAGTATAGACCATACTGGGAGAATGCAAGGGACGACAGCAATTTTTTTTCGATCAATTCACAAAGGTGCCATCGCCCGCCAGCAAAACGGTCATTTTGCGATCAAAAACACAGGACCGGGCTCGCAGCGGCGCGAGCGGACCTGTCTGACCTGACAGCAATTACGCCAGGTTTTCGTCAATCCAGGTGAGGACATCGTCGTGATGGGTTTTCGTCTTCACCTTGTCGATGATGTGCTGCAGGCGACCGCTCTTATCAATAATGAAGGTGGTGCGCAGCAGTCCCATATACTCACGCCCCATAAATTTTTTCAGACCCCAACAGCCGTACTTGTCCGCAACCTTGTGATCTTCATCTGCCAGCAGGTCGAAGTTGAGTTCGTGCTTGTCGATAAATTTCTGCAGTTTCGCTTCTGGGTCCGGACTCAGCCCCAGCACCACGGTGTCGCGCCCGGCAAACTCTGCAGCGCTGTCGCGTATCCCGCAGGCCTGGGTGGTACACCCCGGGGTCAGGGCCTTGGGATAAAAATAGAGCACGACGTTTTTGTGTCCGCGGAAGTCTTTCAGGGCGACCTTTTCCCCGGACTGGTTGTTTAACGTGAATGCCGGCGCGAGATTTCCGACTTTTGGAAATGCCATGGTGCCCTCCCCTGAGCAAAATTTGGTTTATCCAAATGCGATTGGGCCAGGTGAAACATTCCGGACCCACCGCAAAGCTGGCGCGATTATAACCAAAGCCCACTGGGCTCGCAGGCGCAGCACCGACGAAAGTTCAGAAATCCTTCAACTGGAAGCACTGGTCTTTGCGCGCGCAGATGCCACAGCCGCCCAGTTTTTCCACCAGGGCAGCCTTTTCCCCATCGCTGAGAAAGTCACCGATTTCCAGACAACCCTCCGGCCCGGTGAAAGTCAGACACGCGGGTTCCGCCGGAGTGCTGCCCACCCTCACTCGCACCGACAGGCTGTCGCGGTTGAACTCTGTGTGATAGACCGGCTTTTTCAGGTTGCCACGGCTGCAGTCAAGAATTACGCGGTCGTCACTGATTCGGATCACTTCGCGACGGGTACCTTCCACATACACGTACCCGAACAGAACGGCGAGCAACAGCGCTTCCAGCGCTGCGAACGGAATCACCATCCAGGCTCCGGCAAGTGCAAACGCGACGCTGATACCAAGGGACACGGCGACCAGGGAAATGAACACCCACAGATTGCCGGCAAAGGAAAGTGACTGGTTGGGCGCGAGGAGGAAACAGGCCCGGCGCCCGCGCAGGCCGCCTACTTCTTTGACCATGATGACTACTTCCATCACTGTGACCCCTCCAGTGTAGGACAGCACTTTTTGGAACCAAGAGTCACGTCTCGCAGCAGGTCCTATACTGGCCGCAGGCACGTGGCTCCGGGACTGGATTTTCCCCCGTCGAGGCGGCAAGATGCCCGGCGTCGCACAATACTGGAGCCCGCGGCCACAAGCCGCGGCCCCTGCGCCCCGATGCGGGCCCCGCTCCATACAATGAACACTGCTCCATACAACAAGAGCCAACCTATGCAAGTTGAATCCATTGATACGCTATTGAAATCCAGCCAGCGGGAAGGTGAAACCGCCCGGGTGCAGGGCTGGATCCGTACCCGCCGCGACTCCAAAGCGGGCCTGTCTTTCCTGGCGGTGCACGACGGCAGCTGCTTTGACCCCATCCAGGTGGTGGTGGAATCCAGTATCAACAATTACCAGTCCGAAGTGCTGCGCCTGACTACCGGCTGCGCGGTGGATATCGAGGGCACCATCAAGGCCTCCGAGGGCAAGGGCCAGGCGATCGAGCTGCTGGCAACCTCGGTCACCGTGATCGGCTGGGTGGAAGACCCGGACACCTACCCGATGTCGCCAAAGCGCCACACCATGGAACACCTGCGCGAGCACGCGCACCTGCGCCCGCGCACCAATGTCAGCGGCGCCGTGGCCCGCGTGCGCAACTGCATCGCCCAGGCCATCCACCGCTTCTTCCACGAACGCGGCTTCAACTACGTCCACACCCCGATCATCACCGCTTCCGACTGCGAGGGCGCCGGCGAGATGTTCCGTGTCAGCACCCTGGACCAGACCAACCTGCCACTGACAGACAAGGGTGAAGTGGACTACAGCGAGGACTTCTTCGGCGAAGAGACCTTCCTCACCGTATCCGGCCAGCTGAACGTCGAAAGCTACTGCCTGGCGCTGTCCAAGGTATATACCTTTGGCCCGACATTCCGCGCCGAGAACTCCAATACCACCCGCCACCTGGCCGAGTTCTGGATGGTGGAGCCGGAGATCGCCTTTGCCGACCTGGCAGACTGCGCCAACCTGGCAGAGGAAATGCTGAAATACGTGTTCCGTGCGGTGCTCGAAGAGCGCCCGGACGATATGGCCTTCTTTGCCCAGCGCATCGACAAGGAAGCCATCTCCCGGCTGGAAAACATCATCGACTATGACTTCGCGCGCATCAATTACTGCGAAGCCATCGAGATCCTGGAAAACTGCAAGGAGAAATTCGAGTTCCCGGTGTCCTGGGGCATCGATCTCGCCTCCGAGCACGAGCGTTACCTGGCGGAAAAGCACTTCAAGCGCCCGGTTATCGTGCTGAACTATCCGAAGGACATCAAAGCCTTCTATATGCGCATGAACGACGACGGCAAGACCGTGGCGGCAATGGACGTGCTGGCACCGGGTATCGGCGAGATCATCGGCGGTTCCCAGCGCGAGGAGCGCCTCGACAAGCTGGACGCGCGCATGGAAGAAATGGATGTGCCGAAAGAACACCTGGACTGGTACCGGGACTTGCGCCGTTACGGCACCGTACCCCACGGCGGCTTTGGCCTGGGCTTCGATCGCATCGTTTCCTACGTCACCGGCATGGGCAACATTCGCGACGTAATCCCCTTCCCGCGCACCCCGCGCAATGCGAAGTTCTGATGAGAAGTTCTGATTAGAACCTGCCCGCCCGGCCCTGTCAGATACAGGGCCCGCACACAAAAAAACCCGCACCGAGGTGCGGGTTTTTTTATTGCCGTTACGCAGTGCGTAGCGGGCTTACGGCAGCAGGTGCGCTACAGCGTCACGCTCTTCCGCCAGTTCCTGCTCGGTGGCAGTCATTTTAGCGCGGGAGAAATCGTTGATGTCTACGCCCTGTACGATTTCCCAGTCACCGTTTTTGCAGGTGCAGGGGAAGGAGTAGATCAGGCCTTCCTGGATGCCGTAGGAACCATCGCTGTATACACCCATGCTGGTCCAGTCACCTTCAGCGGTGCCCAGCGCCCAGTCGCGCATATGGTCGATGGCGGCATTGGCAGCGGAGGCTGCGGAAGAAGCACCGCGGGCCTTGATGATGGCCGCGCCACGCTGCTGTACCGTCGGGATAAAGTCGTTTTCGTACCAGTCCTGGTCGATTTTACCCATGGCATCTTCACCATTTACCTTGGCCTTGTGCAGGTCCGGGTACTGGGTGGAGGAGTGGTTACCCCAGATGGTCATGTGGGTAATATCATTGACGGTGGAGTCGGTCTTGTTCGCCAGCTGTGACAGCGCACGGTTGTGGTCCAGGCGGGTCATCGCGGTGAAGCTACGCGGATCCAGGTCCGGCGCGTTGCGCTGGGCGATCAGGGCATTGGTGTTGGCCGGGTTGCCGACTACCAGTACTTTCACATTGCGCGCGGCAACGTCGTTCAGGGCCTTACCCTGAGCAGAGAAAATGGCCGCGTTGGCTTCCAACAGGTCCTTGCGCTCCATGCCGGGGCCGCGCGGACGCGCACCGACCAGCAGTGCGTACTCGATGTCCTTGAAGGCAACGGTCGCGTCGTCGGTCTGGACAATTCCTGCGAGCAGCGGGAATGCACAGTCTTCGAGCTCCATGGCAACGCCTTTCAGCGCTTCCAGTGCGGGAGTGATTTCCAGCAGCTGAAGAATGACCGGTTGATCCTTGCCGAGCATTTCGCCGGAAGCGATGCGAAACAGCAGCGAGTAGCTGATCTGACCGGCGGCGCCGGTAACTGCAACACGAACAGGTGCTTTCACGATTTATCTCCGTTGTTTTCAGGCGCCCGCATTATAGGGCCTGACAAATAAATTTCATTATCCTTTGGTCGCAAGCCGTCAGGCCAAAGCTTCCTCGGTGGCGCGATAGCGGGATTCCAGCGCGCGGTAGAGCTGCTCGCTATACCCCGCTGCAGCCGCGTCCAGCACCTCGGCAAGTTCCGCCAGATGTTCGTTGTCTTCCCGTCCCGCCCAGGTCTTGCGGTAGCTGCCGTCCTTGTAACCGTGGTCCTGGCGAAAGCGGTTCAGCACGTTTTTACCCACGTAGCGGCGGTAAAGATCGTCAAAGGACATGTCCACATCGTTTAACAATTGTGCAAACCCCGCGAGGTCGAATTGCTTGGTGGACAGGGTATTCAGGGTAAAGGCTTCGAGGTCTTCGCGAAAATCCCCCGCAGCTGTATGGTTTTCAGCCAGCACCTGCTGCATTTTTTCGGCCACCGCCGCCGGGCTGCCCTGCTGCAGCTCCAGGCTCAGGCCAAAGTGCCAGATATCCACCAGTTCCAGCTTTACCTGGTCCAGCTCTGGGTCCTGCTTCTTCCACCACTTCCAGCCGAAGTGATCCAGCAGCTCGGCGCTCTCGACCCAGATTGCCCGGTACCAGGGAAAATTCTGGCCGCGCCAGTCGCTATTGACGACAGTGTTGATCTGGTCCTGCAGTGTCAGCATGGTGTGCAATTGCTGTTGCATCGCGTTGGGTTCCTGCTTGGTTGCCGGGCCTGCCTTCAGGCGGCGCGGGGGAAAAGTCGATAAAAGTTTTCGGTCGTGCGTTCGGCAAGCTCTTCGTACGAGATACCGCGGAGTTCGGCGACGAATTCCGCCACTTCGCGCACATAGGCCGGGATATTCGGTTTGCCGCGGTAAGGCACCGGCGCCAGGTAGGGAGAATCGGTTTCCACCAGCAGGCGATCCAGCGGTACCTGGCGGGCAACGTCCCGCAGCTCCCCGGCATTCTTGAAGGTCACGATGCCCGACAGGGAGATGTAATAGTTCAGGTCCAGTGCTGCCCTGGCCATGTCCCAGCTTTCGGTGAAACAGTGCAGTACCCCCGCATGCTCGCGGCTGCCGTGCTCGCGAATCAGGTCGATGGTGTCCTGCCGCGCGTCCCGGGTATGCACGATCACCGGCAGTTCGGCCTGCTGCGCGGCCTGCAGGTGGGCGATAAAGCTCTGCTGTTGTATCGCCTTGGTCTCGGTGCTGTAGTAGTAGTCGAGTCCGGTCTCCCCCAGAGCGACCACGTTGGGCTGCTGCGAGAGTGCGACGAGCTTGTCGACATCCGCCAGCCCGGAATCCACATCCAGCGGATGGACCCCGACGGAACACACCACATCGTCGTGCTCACCTGCCAGCGCCACGACTGCATCGGCATTGTCGAGGCTGATACCGACACACAGGAATTTACCGACACCGCGCTCGCGGGCCAGGCCCAGAACCTTGTTCAGGTCACCGTCAAACTGATCAAGTTTCAAACGATCCAGATGGCAGTGAGAATCAACCAGCATCAAATCCAGCCTTGTGCGTTGTGTTGAATGTGCGGGGGATTATACAGATTGCACACCGCCAGCGGGCGGTGTGATTGCGAGACTGCAGAGACAATTATCGCGGCGGCGGACCGCTGTCAGAGGGTGTGGGTGGGTCGGCTGGATTCTAGGGAGCCGGCGAGCAGGGTCTCGATCTTGGCCTGAGCCTGATTGTCCTTGTCACTGAACTGGATGCCGATACCGGGCGTGCGGTTGCCCTGGGCGCCGTTGGGGGTAATCCACACTACTTTGCCCGCCACCGGCAGCTTTTCCGGCTCCTCCATCAGGCTGAGCAACAGGAACACCTCGTCGCCGAGGTTGTAGCTTTTGTCGGTATTGATGAACAGACCGCCGTTTTTCACAAACGGCATATAGGCCGCGTAAAGTACCGACTTGTCCTGGATTTTCAGCGACAGAATACCGTTGCGTGCGCCGCCACCCATACCTTTCATATTCGACCCCAACAAAATTCTCGTTATGGCGCTAAGTTACCTCTGACGCCATTGGCATGTCTACTGCACATTCACCGGAACAGGTTGCTCCAGCGAATCATCAGCTCTTCCATCAGCAGCCGCCGGTTCGGATTGCTGTTACCCGTCAGCAACTGACGGGCCCTGGTCAGCTGGTCATAAAACCCGAACAGCGGCCGCAGGCTTTCGGGCCCGGTACCGGGCAAGCGCTGCAGCAATCCAGCGACCCGCTGCTCATTCAGCGTGTCGGTGCTGCGCGACTTGAGCATCTGGCCTACAAGGTTCTGCCAGAACTGCAGTAGCAGATTCAGGTCCACCGCGTCCCCCGGGCTATCCCACTGCCCTGCCAGCGCCACCGCATTGGCCGATGACGCCGCCAGCGCAGCCAGATCGCCGAAGAACTGGTCGCGCACTTCCTGCACTTCCGGTTCCATCAGCGCCGCAGCCAGCAGCGGCGCGCCGCCAGCCAAAGCCAGCGCACTGCTGGCCGCCGGCCCCTCTACCCCGCTCTCGCCCAGCCAGCGCAGGGCCGCCTGCTGCGGCGGCACCGGAAAGGCGACGCTCTGGCAGCGGCTGCGGATAGTGGGCAGCAGCCCCGAGGGGCTATCGGTAACAAGCAGGAATACCACCGAGCCCGATGGCTCCTCGAGGTTCTTAAGCAGCGCATTCGCCGCATTCACGTTCATGGATTCCGCCGGCGACAACCACACCACCCGTGCGCCCTCGCGCCCGCTGGTGCGGCCAACAAATTCACCCAGCTGGCGAATCTGCTCCACCTTGAGCGGGCCCTGTTCCTTCTCCGGCACCACCCGGATAAAGTCCGGGTGCGAACCGGCAATCCGCAGCTGGCAGCCGCGACACTCACCACAGGCCAGTCCGTCGCGCGGCTGATCGCACAGCAGCAAGGCACTGAAGGCCTCCGCAAAACGGCGCTTGCCAAGTCCCGCCTGCCCGTTCAACAGTAGTGCATGGGGGCAGCGTCCCGCCGCCCATTGTGCGCCAAGTCGCTGCCACTGGTTCAGTTGCCAGGGCATGGGCGATGGAATCCGGACGCCGATGTCTCCTGCTTCGCGGGTATTCGCCACCTCAGCCATGCAACAATCCCGTCAATTCCTTCGCCAGTTGCTGCTGCACATCCACCAGCGGCTGTGCAGCATCGATGATGGCATAGCGCTCCGGTGCCGCCAGCGCGCGCTCTCGGTAGGCTTCCCGCACCTTGCGGAAAAACGACAGCTGTTCACTTTCAAAGCGGTCCGCTTCACCGGTGGCGGCGGCCCGCTGCAAGCCGATTTCCGGATCCAGGTCGAGCAACAACACCTTGTCCGGACGCAGATCTTTCTGCACCGTCTGCTCGAGCTGGCTGATCAATGCCCGGTCGAGGCCGCGGCCGCCACCCTGGTAGGCGTATGTGGCATCGGTGAAGCGGTCACAGATCACCCATTTGCCGCTTTCCAGCGCAGGCACTATCACCTCACGCAAATGTTGTGCCCGCGCAGCAAACACCATCAGCAATTCGGCGGTGGGATCGACATTTTCCGCGCGCTTCTGCAGCAGCAATTCGCGCAGCTGCTCCGCCAGCGGCGTACCACCGGGCTCCCGGGTCTGGACAAATTCCACCCCGTGGGAATCGAGCCACTGGATAACAAACTGCAGATTGGTGGATTTGCCCACCCCTTCCCCTCCTTCGAGGGTGATGAATTTACCTCTGGGCGATTGCATGATCGTCTCTTAATGTTGTTCTGCTTCGTCCGGCTGTACGGGACTTGAGCGGTAATCGGTACGGCGTTTCAGCTGGTATTCCCGCACCGCGCGGTTGTGCTCGGCCAGGGTAGCGGAGAAATGGTGTGAGCCGTCGCCCTTGGCCACAAAATACAGCGCATCGCCCTCTTTCGGGTGCAGGGCCGCGTGAATCGCCTCGCGCCCTGGCAAGGCAATCGGCGTGGGCGGCATGCCACCGACCATATAGGTATTGTACGGTGTCGCCTTGCGCAGGTCCGCCCGGCGAAGATTACCGTTGTATGCCTCGCCCATTCCGTAAATCACCGTGGGGTCGGTTTGCAGACGCATGCCTTTATCCAGGCGGCGCACAAACACCCCGGCAATTTCGTCCCGCTCCCAGGGCGCGCCGGTTTCCTTTTCCACCATGGAAGCCATGATCAGCGCATCGTAAGGTGTCTGGTAAGGCAAGCCCTGCTCGCGCCCTTCCCACTCCGCCTGCAAGATGTTTTGCATGCGCTCGTACGCCTGGCGCAACAGCTCGATTTCGGCAGTGCCAGAGCGGTATACATAGGTATCGGGGAAGATCCAGCCTTCCGGATTGCCACTGATTCCCAGTGCACTGGCGGCGGCGCTTACGCTGTCACCGGCTTCCGTTGATGTGATCCGCTCCGCGGCACGCACCTGCTCCAGCGCCTGACGGAAAGTCCAGCCTTCGACAATGGTCACCCGATAACTGGTGACATCTCCCCGGTGCAATCGCGCCACCAGGTCCATGGCGTTACTCCCGGCGGGAATGATGTACTCCCCGGGGTGAATGCTGCTCTGCTCCTTGATGCGGGCATAGAGCCGAATAATCCGCGGCGAACGCAACACCTCCTGGGACTCCAGGCGGTTGAGTACCCGGGACAGGTTACTGCCGGGCTCCACATCCATGCGCAGACCATCGGGCGCCACGGCGAGGGGTTGCACCAGGGATCGCTCGGCGATCCAGAGACCGCCGCCGATGGCCGCGAGGAACGCGACAACGCAAATAAGGAATATTCCCCAAAAAGCGCCGCGGCGCGCGGGTTTTTTCCGCTGTTTTTTCTTGTTGGATTTATTGCTTGCCACAATTACTTACCACAAGTTCCTTACTACACGTTACTTCCACAATACATCTGCTATCCGTTTCTGGAGAGATGCGGTCTCGCGCCTGCGGGACCACGTCTGCGAACCCTCCAGGGAGACTACCGGAATTACGCCGCGCAGGCTGTTACATAATGCCACTTCTTCGGCGCGGCACAGCATTTCCAGGCTGACTGTGGCTTCAGCAATCGGCAGCCGCTGCAGCAGCCAGTCGCGCATCACCCCGCGCACGCCGTGCCGCTCCAGTTTCGGGGTCACCCAGCGGCCAGCACGCCACAACAGCAGATTACACCGCAGCGTCTCGATGACATTGCCATCCGCATCCAGCAGCAACCCCTCACGGCTGTCGCTTTCACCGCTTGCGGAGCCAGTGAGCTCCGCCGCAGCGCGTTGGTAGAACGCCCGATCCAGGGTTTTACAGCCGCGATGATTATCTTGCCCTCGGGGGAACGCGGTTGTGCACGGCACCAGAGACACACCATCTTGCCACAGGGTGCCCGGGTCAAATGGAACAACAGACAGATCCCACCCGGGCTGTCCAGCGCGACGCCCCAATCGCAGTCGCACCCTGCCGGCAGTGTGCCAGCCACTGCAGGTATTCGATAGGGACTGAATTACAGTTTCGATTGCCACAAGCGTCTCCGGTGCAATCGCGCTGCAGCGGAGCAGTCGCGCCCGGTGCAGGGACCAGAGAGGAATGCCATTCGCTTCGAGGCGCATGGTTTCCAGTGCACCTGGGCCAAAATCCGCATCTGCCGGTAGCTGATCGACCCGCTCGCGGTTGGCAAAATAGATGGCTTGCGCTTGCTTCATGGTGAGAAAGAGTTGAGAACCGCAATGATAGCGTGCGCTACCATTGCGGTTTGCGGGGAGCGGGTCAGACGCGCTTGAAAATCAGCGACCCGTTGGTGCCACCAAACCCGAAGGAATTGGAGAGCACCGCGTCGATAGCGAGTTCCTGCGCGGTATGCGGCACCAGGTTGATACCAGCACAGCTTTCATCGACGTTATCCAGGTTGATCGTGGGCGGTACCACTTGATCGCGCAGGGACATCACGGAAAAGATGGCCTCGATAGCGCCCGCCGCACCCAGCAGGTGTCCGGTCATGGACTTGGTGGAGCTGACCGCAAGCTTGTCCAGCGCGCCGTCGAATACCGAGCGCACCGCGGCCATTTCGGCCTTGTCTCCCAGCGGGGTGGAAGTGCCATGGGCGTTGATGTACTGGATGCCTTCCGCTGCCAGTTGCGCATCATTCAGCGCATTGCGCATGGACAGCGCCGCGCCAGCGCCATCTTCCGGCGGAGAAGTCATGTGATGCGCGTCGCCGCTCATACCGAAACCAATCAGCTCCGCATAGATCTTGGCGCCACGCGCTTTCGCGTGTTCATATTCCTCGAGGACCAGTACGCCGGCACCCTCTCCGAGGACAAAGCCATCGCGATCGCGATCCCAGGGACGGCTGGCGGCCTGAGGGTCGTCATTGCGGGTGGAAAGCGCGCGCGCCGCGCAGAAGCCACCCAGACCCACAGGTGTGGTCACCATTTCCGCACCGCCACAGACCATTACGTCCGCGTCACCGTATTGAATGGTACGCAAGCCGAGGCCAACGGCGTGGGTACCGGTGGTGCAGGCAGTGGTGGTTGAAAGGTTCGGACCTTTCATGCCGTATTTGATCGATAGGTTACCGGACACCATATTGATAATGGCGCCGGGTACAAAGAACGGAGAGACGCGACGCGGACCCTTTTCCGCAATCAACATTGCATTGTTTTCGATGGCCGCGATGCCCCCCATGCCGGAGCCGATACAGGCACCCACACGCGCGGCATTGCTGTCATTGACCTCAAGCCCGCTGTCTTCCATTGCCTGGATACCGGCGCTCAGGCCGTACTGCAGGAACACATCCATCTTGCGCGCTTCTTTTTGCGCGAGATGGGGCTCAGGATCGAAATTCTTAACGGTTGCGGCAAAGCGCGTTGAAAAAGCTGAAACATCAAAAGTGTCGATATCTACGGCACCACTCTTGCCAGCAAGCAAAGCGGACCAGGTATCGTCAAGGGTATTGCCCAGCGGGCTCACTGTGCCCATACCGGTAATAACTACTCTTCTCCGCGACACTAGCGCCTCCCCCGAAATTCAGGATACCGATGACAATTAATGCGTCACCGGTCATTTTTCATCAATACAAAAACACGGAGAGCCGCGCTATGCAACATAGAACGGCTCTCGCAATACGTGTGTAACGGGTAAAAGTGATTACCCCTTACTTAAACTGCCCAGCGGCTATCAACCAAGGTTCTGGTTGATGTAGTCGATGGCGAGCTGAACAGTTGTAATTTTCTCTGCTTCTTCGTCAGGGATTTCGGTTTCGAATTCCTCTTCCAAAGCCATTACCAGCTCAACTGTGTCGAGGGAGTCAGCGCCGAGATCTTCAACAAAGGAGGCTTCAGGTTTTACATCTTCTTCCTTCACGCCCAGTTGTTCAGCAACGATCTTTTTTACGCGCTCTTCAATGCTGCTCATGATTCAATTTAACTCCTAGTGGATAAAAATCTGTTTTGGTCACTGCCTAAAAAACATTCGCTTTAAGCTCCGGAGCAATGACCGCTTAACACAGCTTATGGTTAATGCGAGGCGGCATTGTACCCTGATTTTTTCGGGATGTAATGCACCGCACTTCACCAACGTCTGAATGATGAAAATTTTCCTAATAATCAACAACTTATGAGGATTTTCCCGAAGGAAAATCAGCCCATATACATGCCGCCGTTTACGTGAATGGTCTCACCGGTCACATAACCGCCGGCGTCACTGGCCAAAAATGCGACAACACTGGCAATCTCCTCCGGTGCCCCCAGGCGGGCGAGCGGAATCTTGCTCAGTAGCGCCTCGCGCTGCGCTTCCGGCAGGACCTTGGTCATGTCTGTATCGATAAAGCCCGGCGCTACCGTATTGACGGTAATGCCACGGGAGCCCACCTCTGCCGCCAGCGCCCGGGCAAAGCCGCCGACACCGGCCTTGGTTGCAGCGTAGTTGCTCTGGCCGGGATTGCCCATACTGCCGACAACGGAACTGATATTGATGATGCGGCCCCAGCGCGCCTTGGTCATGTCACGCAGGCAGCTCTTGGTCATGCGGTAAACAGCGGTCAGGTTGGTATCGATCACCGCCTCCCACTCGTCGTCTTTCATCCGCATCAGCAGATTGTCCTTGGTGATGCCGGCGTTGTTCACCAGGATCACCGGCGCACCGAACTCGGACTTGATGGAATCCAGCAGTGCGGAGATGCTATCCGCACTGGTTACATCCAGCTCCCGACCGACGCCCTGGACGCCTTTCTCGGCAAACCGCGCAGAGATCTTCTCGGCGCCGGATGCACTGGTGGCGGTACCGACAACGGTGGCGCCCTGCGCCCCGAGCAGATCGGCGATTGCCGCGCCGATACCGCGGCTAGCGCCGGTAACCAGCGCTACCTTGCCTTCCAGTGATGTCTTCAGTGTCATAGTTACTCCCAATCAGACACCTGTCGCAGCTGCCACAGGCGACCGTCTTTCAGTGTTGTGAATTGTTATTGCGCGGTAGCCAGCACAGCCTCGGAAAGCTGCGCCGGTGTCTCGATATTGTGGGCAGTCAGGCTGCGATCAATACGCTTGGCCAGCGCCGCCAGCACCTTGCCCGGACCGCACTCGACCAAGGTCGTCGTTCCGGCCGCGGCCATCGCCTGCACACAGGCAGTCCAGCGCACCGGACTGTATATCTGCTCAACCATCAACGCCTTGATGGCCGCCGGATCGGACTCGGATTTTGCGTGCACATTGTGGATTACCGGCGTTTCCGGCGCGTGGAACTGGGTCGCATCTATCTGCGGTGCAAGCTTGTCTGCCGCGGGGCGCATAAGCTCGGTGTGGAACGGTGCGCTGACCGGCAGCGGCATGGCGCGTTTGGCTCCCGCGGCCTTGCAGGCCTCGATTGCACGCTCAACCGCACCACTGCTACCGGCAATCACTACCTGCCCCGGCGAATTGTAGTTCACCGCGGCAACCACCTCGCCCTGGGCGGCTTCGCTACAGGCCGCTTCTACCGCGGCATCATCCAGCCCGATCACCGCAGCCATGGCGCCCTGCCCCGCAGGTACAGCCTCCTGCATCAGGCGGCCGCGCTCGCGCACCAGGCGCACCGCATCTTCAAAGGCGATAACCCCGGCACAAACCAGCGCCGACCACTCGCCCAGGCTGTGGCCCGCCATGCGCGCGGGCGTTGCGCCGCCCTTCGCCTGCCAGACGCGGTACAGCGCAACGCTGGAAGTAAGAAGTAACGGCTGGGTGCGCTCGGTAAGATTGATATCTTCCTGTTGGCCGTTCTGGCAAAGATCCCACAGATCGTAGCCGAGAACGGAGGAAGACTGTTCGAAGGTGGTGGCGATTTCGGGAAACTCGGCCGCAGCCTCAGCCAGCATGCCAATCTGCTGGGATCCCTGACCGGGAAATACGAAAGCCAAAGTTGAGTTGGTCATGGAACATCCTTCAACCAATTGAACTGAACCGGGACCGCTTCGTCAGACTCCGTCAGTCACATCCTGTCTGTTGTTGCGACTGCAGCGCCATCGACCGGCCCACTCGCTCGGCCAGATCGGCTTCTGCACATTCCTTTGCGGTAATCAGAGCCCGGTAAAACGCCTCACTACTGGCGCCCCCATGACTCTTGATGACATTGCCTGCCAGCCCCAAAAAGTTGGCGCCATTATAGCGACCGGGTTCTAGCTGTGAGCGCCATTTTCGCAATAGATTTATGGCTAATTGGCCAAAAAAACGCTTGATCGGCGCCTTTTTGTCGATCGTAAACGTCTTTTGACCGATAAGTCGTATGACACCCTCTGCGGACTTCATCGCCACATTGCCCATCAGGCCGTTGCACACGACAACATCCACAACGCCCGCAAAGATATCGTGCCCCTCGACAAATCCCACATAATTCAGCGACGGGTCTGCACTCAGCAGCTTCCCCGCGCGGCGAATTTCTTCCGTTCCCTTATGTTCTTCCGCACCGATATTCAGCAGTGCAACCGAGACATCACGCTTCTCCGCGAAGACTTTCTGCGCCTCAACCCCCATACGGGCGAACAGCACCAGGTCCTCCGCACTGCAGTCGATGTTTGCCCCCAGGTCCAACAGAAAACAGCTGCCATCCGCGGTCGGCAGCGACTTGCCGAGCGCGGGCCGGCGCACACCTTCGACGGTACCGAGAATACTGCGCCCAAGCGCCAGCAATGCCCCGGTATTACCGGAAGTCACCATGGCACTGCAGTCGCCATCGGCCACCGCCTGCAGGGCTCGGGCCATGGACGATTCGCGCTTGTGGCGCAGCGCCTGAACGGGATTACAGGCCTGGGTGATGACCTGTTCGCAGTCGACGATCTCGAGGCGCGCACGCATGGAGTCAGACTGATTGGTCAGGAGGGGGTGAAGCTGGGAGCGCGGACCGAAGAGCTTGAGCTCAGCCGCGGGATAGCGGGAGAGAAATCTTATACAGGCCGGAACGACAGAGCGGGGACCTAAGTCCCCGCCCATCGCATCCACGGCCAATCGTAATTGGCTGGACAAGGCTTACTCTTCTTCGGAAGAGTCGCCGCCGACATTGACCACTTTGCGACCGCGGTAGAAGCCATCTTTGGTCACGTGGTGACGGTGATGCTTTTCACCGGTAGTCGGATCTACGGACAGAGTCGGGCCACTCAGTGCGTCGTGGGAACGACGCATGCCGCGACGTGAACGGGTTTTCTTGTTCTGCTGAACAGCCATTTGGTGCTCCTAAACATAACTAACAGTTAACACCGGAACCGGGGCGCCTACCGGCGAGCCCAAACCCTTCAAACAGCCTCAAGACTTGTTTGACGAACCCTTCAACTGTTCCAGTACTTTAAAGGGGTTTTCCTGTTGCTCATCCGCTTCGGCTTCCGCTTCCCCGTGGTGGAACTTGTCCCGCGAGACGCATTCTTCCTGGTGAAACGCTACCATCGGCAGATTGAGCAAAATCTCATCCTCCAACACCTGATACAGATCCAGCTCATCGCCATCCTGTATCACCGGGTCCAGAGATTTGGGCAGATTCTTGCCCTGCTCTTCAGACCACACAAAGCCCCAGCTGAACTCCGCTTCGATGTGCTCGGTCACCGGCTTGAGGCAACGCTGGCATAGCAGCTCGACCTCCAGCTGCAGCTGGCCATCGGCCATCTGGTTGCGCTGAAGGTCGCGACCAAACGCGAGTTCGGCCTGAACCTCACCGACTACCGATTCAACTGATGATGCCAGCCGCGGCAGAGAATCCAACGGCACGGTACCGCTCAGTTGCTGCTCGCGCTGCACCAGCTTTCTTGCATCTATGCGGCGCGGGAGCGCAGTTTTCACGGGGGGTGTCGACATAAGCGCGCAATTCTATGGACTCACCTGAGCCTTGTCAAAACAATTCCACCGGCGCAACATCGTCCCGGAAAACCGGGGTGCCACACCCCCTCCCCGAAACCGGAAGCGAGCCCGATCTACCCGATGCGCAACCTGATTCTAGCCTCCAGCTCCAGCTACCGCCGCGCCCTCCTGGAGCGCCTGACACTCCCCTTCGAATGCGCCGCACCTCATATAAATGAAGAAGCATTGCCCGGAGAGGATGCGGAAGCCCTGGCCCGGCGGCTGGCGACAGAGAAAGCCGCGGCACTGCGCAAGCAGTTTCCCGACAGCCTGATCATTGGCTCCGACCAGGTCGCGGAGTGCGACGGCAGGCTGCTGGGCAAACCCGGCAGCGCCGCAAAGGCGAGGGAACAACTGCAATTCTGCGCCGGCAAAGCTGTGCACTTCCACACCGGGCTCAGCATTTATGACACCAAAACCGGCTTCCAGGTCACTGAATGCGAGCGATACTCGGTCTACTTTCGCGCGCTCTCGAACCGGGAAATCGCCCGCTATATCGAGCTCGACAATCCGCTGGACTGTGCAGGTTCGTTTAAAGCGGAGGGCCTTGGGATTGCTCTATTCGAAAAAATGGAAGGATCCGACCCAAATATCCTGATTGGGCTCCCACTAATTCGACTTATTTCCATGCTGGCCCAATTCGACATCAGCCCACTCGACCCGTCGCAATCCTGAACCAGCAGGCAGAACACCACACCACTGACGCCTTTCACACCCTCGCATCCGTCATGCAACGAGAGGCGGCCACTCCAGCAACTCGGAGAAGTGATCGATAATCTTGTGTGGGCGACAGGCGTGCAGTCGCTCTCGACTGTGCACACCGTAACTGACGCCGATACTCGCCATCTGCGCTGCGGCCGCCATATTTAGATCGTACTCCGTATCCCCCACCATCACAGACTCCGCCAGCGGACAACCGGTCTCCGCCAGGATTTCGGTCAACATGCGCGGATCGGGTTTGGATGCGGTCTCGTCTGCGCAGCGACTGACCGCGAACAGATGGCGAAGGCCGTGCTCCTCAAACTCGCGCTCGAGCCCGCGGCGACTCTTGCCCGTCGCTACCGCAAGCTGATGCCCCGCCCCGAGCAGCTTGTCCAGCGTACCCAGCACACCATCAAACAGCGGCAACGGCTCCGCGCGGGCGGCGAGCCACTCCTCGGAGTAGAAATCCCGCAGGTGTTGGCGCTGCTCGCTGTTTGCCTCGGGAAACAGGGTCGCCACGGCTTCCGGCAGTCCGAGCCCAATGATGTTGCCAATCGCCTCGGGGGCAAGCACCGGCAACCCCACCCGCTCGGATGCGCGCTGCATGCACGCGATGATGCGCGACTCCGAATTACAAACCGTGCCGTCCCAGTCCAGTATCACCAGCATCTATATCACTCCCGACTATAAACAGACCCAGGGACCAACTCGCGCGCGGACTAAAGCGCACGCAGGCGCTGCAGCACCGACTCAAGCTCCCCCGGCAGCGGTGCCTTGACCGCTACGGCGCGGCCATCCGGCAGCGTACAGCGCACCTCTGCCGAATGCAGAAACAGGCGCTTCAACCCCTTCTCCTTAAAACTGGCATTCACGTCATCCGGGGTGTACTTGCTGTCGCCGGCCAGGGGGCAGCCCACAAATTGCGCGTGCACCCGAATCTGGTGCGTGCGCCCGGTGATCGGCTCCGCCGCTACCAGGGTCGCCCCGGGGAAGCGCTCCACTACCTGGAAGCGCGTACGCGAAGGCTTGCCCTCACCATCCACGGTGACAATGCGTTCTCCGCTTTTCAGGGTATTCTTGCGCAGCGGGGCCTCCACCAGCTTCTGCGCCCGCGGCCACTTGCCACTGGCCAGCGCGAGGTAGGACTTGCCCATACGCCCCGCCCGCAACTCTGACTGCACATGCAGCAGCACCGAGCGCTTGCGCGCCACCAATATCGCGCCACTGGTATCGCGGTCAAGGCGATGCACCAGCTCGATAAAGGGACTCTTGGGATACATCTGTCGCAGCGCCTCGATCAGCCCAAGGCGCACACCGCTGCCGCCGTGCACCGCCAATCCGGCGGGCTTGTTGACCACCATCAGGCCGCCTTCATCAAACAGTATGGCATCCTCGAGCACACGGCGGAGCTGCTCGCCGGCGACCGGCAAGTCCGGAGCCTCGGAGACCCGAATCGGCGGCACGCGCACCTGATCGCCGCCGCGCAGGCGGTATTCGGCCTTCACCCGCCCCTTGTTGACCCGCACCTCACCCTTGCGCAGGATCCGGTAAATACGCGAACGGGGCACGCCTTTGAGCCGGGCCTGCAGAAAATTGTCGATTCTCTGACCAGCCAGTTCTTCAGGCACGGTAAGGAACTGCACCCCGGAGCTGGTCCCACCGCCGGATTCAGCAGCGGGAGCGACCTGGGGAGAGCGCGACTTGGACGATTTATTGGGGGGGTTACTTCGCATGGGGCGCATGATAGCGACACCGACAGAGCAATTGAAGCGCATTTCGTTGCTGCGGACTATTCGCACGTGATATATTCGGCCGGCCTGTATTGGGGCTGGTTTTCGGCGGTGCACGGTTTTTCTGCTATATAAAAAACCTCAGGTGCCGTTCTCGAGAAAATACCGCCAATCGGCAGGTGCGCGGAATGGCCGCGTCATCCACAAAACTCTGTCGGCGAGACCAGATCAGAGGCATTGCACGCTGAGGGCAAATCCCCGCGGCAGCCCAAAAGATCCCTCTCGCCGACCTAACCCCGCAAGGCGGGAATTTTGCGAAGGTAAGACGGGCTGAAGCCCGCAGCGCTTGAAACAGACTCGAATAGTTACACCCCACTCTGCGAATTTGCCGCCAGCGACCGCACTGGCCCCGGGAAACAAGCGCCAAAGGCGCCCCGGTAACAAGACACACACTGGCCCAGCCACGAGCCGGCCCCAGAGTGATGAGAGGTGTAACCCATGCCACCCAGAAATCCCGGTGGCAGTCAGGTCCACAGCCGGCAAGCCGGCAATGTAAAGACCCGACAGGAAAAGAATGCCGCAACCAGAATTCGGCATTTGGAGTTACAGCAGCGGTACATGCCGGCAGTGCCAGCCATCCAGTGGCTGAATATTCTGCGGCAAGACCCCTGCGCCACCGATGACTACCAAGTCTCGGTCGCAATTACGACAAGCCTGCGAGCTTCAGCGACGCCCTACCCTTCGCGCAACGCAAGGAAAAGACGATCGCATGAAGAGAATGCTCATCAATGCAACCCAGCCGGAAGAGCTGCGTGTTGCGCTGGTCGATGGCCAATGGCTGTACGACCTCGATATCGAAAATCGCACACGCGAGCAGAAAAAAGCCAATATCTACAAGGGCAAGATCACCCGCGTAGAACCCTCCCTCGAAGCCGCATTCGTTGACTATGGTGCCGAGCGCCACGGCTTCCTGCCCCTGAAAGAAATTTCCCGGGAATACTTCCTCAAGCAGCCCAAAGAGCTCGAAGGTCGCATCAAGATCAAGGATGTGGTCAAGGAAGGTATGGAAGTCATCGTGCAGGTCGATAAAGAAGAGCGCGGCAACAAAGGCGCCGCTCTCACCACCTTTATCAGCCTCGCCGGTCGCTACCTGGTGCTGATGCCAAACAACCCCCGCGCCGGCGGCATCTCCCGTCGCATCGAAGGCGACGAGCGCAGCCAGCTGCGCGATGCGCTGTCTGGGGTAGAAGTGCCCTCCGGCATGGGCATCATCGTGCGCACCGCCGGCGTTGGCCGCAGCGGTGAAGAACTGCAGTGGGACCTCAACTACCTGCTGCAGCTGTGGACCGCGATCAAGAAAGAAGCCGACGACTCAAAAGCGCCCCACTTCCTGTTCCAGGAAAGCAACGTCATCATCCGCGCTATCCGCGACTACATGCGCGACGACATTGGTGAAGTCATCGTCGACGACCAGGGCGCCTACCAGCTGGCGGCAGAGTTTGCCCGCCAGGTGATGCCGAACTACGCCAACAAGGTGAAGTACTACGAAGACGCCATCCCGCTCTTCAACCGTTACCAGATCGAAAGCCAGATCGAAACCGCATTCGAGCGCGAAGTGAAGCTGCCTTCCGGCGGCTCCATCGTCATCGACGTAACCGAGGCCCTGATTTCCATCGATATCAACTCCTCCCGCGCCACCAAGGGTGGTGACATCGAGGAGACTGCCCGCAACATCAACCTGGAAGCGGCCGACGAGATCGCCCGCCAGCTGCGCCTGCGCGACATGGGCGGCCTGGTGGTCATCGACTTTATCGACATGCAGAACAAGTCCAACCAGCGCGAAGTGGAAAAGCGCATGGAAAAGGCACTTGGCATGGACCGCGCCCGGGTACAGGTCGGCCGCATTTCCCGCTTCGGCCTGCTGGAAATGTCCCGTCAGCGCCTGCGTCCGTCACTCGGCGAAACCACATTCCGCGTATGCCCGCGCTGTAGCGGCCAGGGCACCATTCGCGGCACCAAATCCCTGGCGCTGTCCATCCTGCGCTTGGTGGAAGAGGAAGCCAAGAAAGAGCGCAGCGCCGAAATCCGGGCAATCACCCCGGTCAACGTGGCCACATACCTGCTGAATGAAAAGCGCAAGGCAATTTCCAATATCGAGTCCCGCAACAACACCCGTGTGGTGATTGTGCCCAACGCCGACCTGGAAACGCCGCACTTTGAAGTTCAGCGCCTGCGTGACGACGATTCCGCCACCCTGGAAACTTCCTACAAGATTTCCGGCAGCATTATCGATGAGACCGCAGCAGACAAAGAAGAAGAGCCATTGCGCGCGCCTTCCCAGCCTGCGGTCCAGCAAATCGCACACACCGCACCGGCCCCGACCCCGGTGGCCAAGCCCAAACAGGCCAGCAAGACTGCGGAAAAACCCAAACCGGGCCTGTTCAGCAAACTGATCAGCGCCATCGCCGCCCTGTTCGGCGGTGAAGACGAGAAGTCCGGCAAGAAACACAAGAAAACCAAGGGCCGCGGCAAGGACTACCAGCAGCGCAATCGCAGCCAGCGTGGCGGCCGTGGTCGCGGTCGCAACAACCGCAACCGCCGCGATGACCAGCGTCAGGAGCGCAAGGAAGGCAAACGTTCCGAGAAGCGCCAGGAAGAAACTGCAGCCGCAGACACCTCCGAGCGCCGCCAGGACAGCCAGCGCGACCAGCAGCGCGAAGGCCAGCGTCGCAGCCGTCGCCGTCGCGGCGGTGACCGCCGCGAGCGCCAGCAGGCGACCGCGCAGGAAGTCGAGACCAATAACACCGCGGTAGCGGAAACCCGGGAAGAATCCGAGAGCGAACAGCAGCGTCCCGCTCGCCGCCCCAGCAATGTGCGTGGCCGCCCGCAGCCTCGTCGTCGCGGCCGCCGCGGCGGTAGCGAAGCCGAGAGCGAATCCGGTGCCGATCGCGAACAGACCCGCGAAATGAACCGCGAGGTCTCGGAAGCGATTGACGAGCAGGAACGGGAATCCAAGCGCCGCGCGGAAAAACCTGCCGCAGCGCCTCAGCGCAAGCAGGAAACCGCCGAGGAAGCCAAACCGGCTCAGCCGTCAACTGAAAAGGCCGCCGCTGAAAAAGCCCCGGCCAAGCCGGTTGCCGCTGAACAGGCAGAGGCTCCAACGGAGGATCCCTGGGCGAAAGCAAGCGTAGCTTCCGACACCGCGCAAGCGGCGGAAAAGCCGGCAGCCGATAAGGCCTCGGCCGAAGAAGCCGAGAAGCCCGAGGAAGCGGTGCAAAAAGCTGCAGCGCCCGCCCAGCAACCGGCACAAGCGCAAGCGGAACCCGCGCCCGCTGCGGAAGCCAAAGTGGCTGCCGCAAGCGAGGAGCCCAAGCCACAGGCAGAAGCAGAGGCAGCAGCGGAACAGCCTGCGGAAGAGGCACCTCAGAAAGCTGCTCAAGAGGAAAGCGCTGAGGTCGAAGTGGCTGCGGAAGCGGAGCCGCAAGCTCCGGCTGCCGAAGCCCAGGCTGCTCCGGTAGCGGAAAAAGCGGAAGTAGCCACGGCCGAAGAGGCCGCAGCAGAAACCGCCGAGCCCGCAGCGAAGGCAGTGGTAGCCAGCGAACCTGGCCAACCGACCCGCGCCAGTAACGACCCGCGTATCAACCCGCGCCCGCTGGAAAGCCTGGAGATCGTCACCGAGCGGCGCTCGCTTGGTGAATTGCGCCCGCTGGACACCGCCCAGCCCGCAGCCATCGAGCACTCTCCGCGCGCCCTGCAGCGCCCGGCCAACGACCCGCGCGTAGCCCGCGGCGACAAGGCCGAAGCCGCGGAAAACGACGCCGACTCAGCCGCCGCCGGCTGATAACGCGCAGGCTATGTTCACTGGGTTAGCTGTTTAAAAATGCAGCTAACCCATTGAACTAGCTAAAAAATTTTTCCGTGCCCTTGTACCGGGCAAACAGCCCGGTATAATGCGCCGGACAAATTGGTGGGGTGGCTGAGTGGTCGAAAGCGGCGGTCTTGAAAACCGTTGACTGTAACAGGTCCCAGGGTTCGAATCCCTGCCCCACCGCCATTATTTGAAAGCTAGAGTTCATGCGGCCTGCAGAGGACTCGGAATCAAAAATGTTACCCAGCTTGTTACCCTGTTAGCAAGCAAAAAAAGGGGCGACTCGAAGTCTGACAAAACGTCATTCTCCGGGCCGCCCCTTTTTCATTTGTGCTTACCGCAACCGGAAGCCGTAGTCCTTCGCGTAGCGCTGGATCATCTGCGCAAACGCCCGGCCATTGCCTCGAGCCAGACCCACAGCCGCACGGCGTACCTCTGCCGCTCCTGTGGCGTTACTGGTCGCCGCCTCCAGAACCTTGTCGATGTCGTAGCCTGGTAAGTGGTGAGACATAAGTCCTTCCAGTTCATCCATTCCACGGTCTACGGCATCGTTCAGCATCTCCACTGTATCGCGGGTGCTGCAGCCCGCCTTCAGGGAGAGCGCCTCGATTGCTTCCGGGTCATCTTCCCAGCAGCGCTCGAGAGCCTCGGCCCCGACCAGAGTCTCAGCCAGTTGTAACTGCCCGTGCAACTGCTGGCTTTCCTGACGCTCCTCTGCGTCGTCTTCTGTCTCCTCTCCATCATTGGAGTAGAAGCCCTCTCCATCGACCAGACCCGCTGTCTTAGCGTCTCCAAGCCTCATGGTGGTGCCTGCAATCTCGATGATGGTGTCGTCATCCATACTGGATTGGAGACGTCCATAGGAGTCATACAGCGCGCCTGTGGGGGTGGCGTATTGCTCCTGCTTGCGCTTCTCTGCGTACTGGCGGTCAATCTCGGCGTGGGACGCTGCGAGGCTCTGGGTAGCGGCCCATTGCTGCGCCTCGGCTTCTGAGGAGAACTCCGGGTCCTTATCGAAGTAAGAGTCGAGCTGCGCCTGCATTTCTGCCAGTTCGTCGTGCATGCTCATAGGGGTGTGATTGCTCATGAATTATTTACCTGTGTGGTGTGTGCGTGGTGATAAGTGGTGTGGGGTCTATTCGCTTAGGTCAGCTCCCAGCCGGTCCATTAGCCTCGCCTGGAATTCCAGTTCCTTGCAGTAAGCTTTCAGGGCTTCGTGGATAACGTGCTTCCCTGTGTCTCTCTCGCCTGGGAAGCGGTTGCGATATGCCTTGGTCGTGCGCTTCAGTAGCTTCGTGCTCACGTCGAAGGAGGCTGTGTGCTTTCGCACATTCTTATCCTGTAGGGAATACGGAACGGGAGAAACAATCTCAGACAGCCTCGGGCCGCCTGTCGCTGGCTTTGCGTTCTTCCAGGCGTCTGACTTCGCGCTGCCCTGGCGTCGACTCTGCGCCTTCTGAGAGCGGCTCACAGGGCCACTCCGATTAGACAGAGGAGGAGAAAAAGACCATTAATAACGGCCTCGATTTGTTCGGGGGTTGTGGTGTGCATGGTGTGTACCTGGTTGTGTGTCGGGTGGGCCTTGGTTTACCGGATGATTCCGGCGTGCTGTGCGTCGGTGACAAGACGCTCGAAGACGATGGAGCGGGAGACAGCCGGGCGGTTTCGCTCGCTGGCTATTTCTTTTCCGTATCGGTCGAAGGCATCCAGGACTGAGCCAGTGACACGGATGTGTACTTCTCGGGTGTTGCTCCGGGTCTGACGCTGGGGTTTGTGGTTCATGGTTGGGGGTGCTCAATTGCATTGGGAGTAGTAAACGAAACAAAAGCCCCGGGTTGGGGCTAAATGCATGACGGTCCAGAACAAGAAGCGAGCGCTTCCGATTCGCCGGTAACAGGCTAGGTAATTTCCTGTTACCTATAGGTCGGGTAATGGGATCAATAAGAGAAATTTTTAAAGATGATTTACGCGCCAACCGCCAGCGGCTATCATCCCGCGCCTACCCGCAACGGGCAGACAGAAAAACACTTTAAAAAGAGAGCGAAAATGAATAAACAAATTGATGTGACAACCCTTTTCAAGGACGCAATTAGCAGCGAGTGCGAATTGTCAGACTTCACCGAACTTGCTCCAGGCGCGGCGTCACGCTGGGTCCTCTCAGCGTCTCAACCCGCAAACGCCGTCGAGCGCTGTGACGCTTTCGGTCAGACCTTCTGGGGTCTTTCCGCTTATCCTGAATTGATACAGGTAGACGCGGTGTGACGCTGCGTCTACTTACAGACTACCGGGGGTTTCTCTCTTTTCCCTCGGTAGTCTCTACGTCACAACTGTCTCCACTTCGCTTCGCTCTCTTCTCTTCCTCTTCTTCAATCAACCAACGAACGTTTTTAAGCGGTCGGCCCAGTGCCTTCGCGATCTGTCCGGGTGTCAGGCCTGCGGACAGGCCGCGCTGTACCCATTCACTGAAGTGGTAGCGCTGCGCTTGGTGATAAGGGGTGTCTGTCTCTAGCCTGCTGTCATTGCTGGGGGTGGCCATGGGGTCGGTCCTCGGGTGTACATGTGCTAAGGGTCGGGTGTACAGCCTGTACATGTACGGTGTGTACGGCGGGTATGTACGGGGGTATGTACGGGGAGTGGGTGTCGGGTGACGATGCGTTTTGCTATTTCTGATAGGTCGGGGTTACGTTCCTCGGCGTTCATGCACTTCACTGCGAAGTAGTCGAGGGACTTCGCGAACTCGTCGGTGATTTGAGACATGGTCTTCTGGACAGTCTTGCTCTTGTCCTTCTTCACCGCCTTCGCCATGTTCCGCGCAATGGTGTCCCAGCCTTTCTGGTCGTGCTCCTGCAGCGCTTCCAGTTTCGCGTCGAAGTCTTCCGGCAGACCCTCATCCATATCGTCGTCAATGACGGGGAGATCTTGGAGCCAGGGCGGGGTTTCGTCTTTAGAGGTCGTAGTTTCGACGTCGGGAGCTTTGGGTGGACTTTGGGTGCCTTGGGACTGGCGGTTTTCCGCAACTTGCGCTTTTCCGCCGCTACTCACCACCGAGTTCACAGTGTCCTTGCCGACGCCTATCTCTCTTGCGATCTCACGGTTTGACATACCGCTCTCCGAAAGCACCGCAATGCGAATGTTGCGACGCTCCTTCAGATACTCACGCAGTTCCTTGGTCGCCAGCTCCAGCGTCCGCTTGGGGATCTGCGTGAATGCGTGTAGACGGTCGATGTTCAGCGCATACCCATCACAAAAGTACTCGCGACTATTCTCCATGTCACAGAGCAGGAACCCGACGTACTGCGTCGTGTCCTCGCGGTTCAGGGTTTTCTTGCCGTGGACGTTGGCCGCATAGGCGAACAGCTTGGCCTGCTCTTCAGTCATGTCCCGGTGAATCCGAGCCATCGTGGTACGACGCCCCAGCGCCTTGTAAGCCGTGGTGCGGTGGTAGCCGTCGGCCAGGATCCACTCCTCTTCTCCGGTTTCAGCGTTGGGGAGCCGCTACGCTAGCCCGCTTCACGTTCACCAGACGCAGACCCCGAACCTCTCCGGCGTCCAGGTAGAACTGTTCATACTGGCGCAGCGTCTCCTCAGGTTGGCCGGGGAAGTGCGCCAGCATCTCGAAGGAGAAGGACTTCTCACCGTGCTCATCGAAGGCCGCTTGTAGCGCTGGATTGTGGTGAGACCCGCTGCGCAACTTGTTGAAGTTGTCGATCCGGCGGCGTGACGGGGCCATTGTGGTTGAGCCGATATAAGCGAGACCAGCGATCTCGCACTTCATCAGGTAGACGTAGCGGTCAACTTCGTTACCAAACCGCTTGGCGGTCTGTCTTGCGGCTGCGGCCTTACCTTTGGGGGTCGAGTAGTAGCGCTTGGTCTGCTCTGAGACACACTGCTTACACATGACGGCGCTGACGTAGTGCTGTGAGTTGGCACCGTGTCGGCGGCAGGTGGCGGCGAAGAACTTGCGTCCGGATTGGCGGGCTTCGGCGGCGAGTTGGGTTTTGGTTTTCATGGGGTGACCTTAGGTTGGTGTGTTGGATTATTCCTAAAGGTCGGGTTAATTATTTTATGAGAGTTTGTTTACAGCAGGGGCCGACACACAGACGCGTGGCCAGGCCTGTGGCACGTCATAACCCCAAAATAAAAGGCCGACCCAGCGCCACCAAACGATGACACCGGGTCGGCCTTAAGCACACACAACCCATAACAGTAGGGAGGAAGACACCAGAGCGCCGGGTGGACGCCTGGTTGACCTCCTGAGACTGAGCGAAAGGCTGTAGTCCTTCGCTGGCTCTCATCTCTTCCTATCAATCCCTACCAATACAGCGGTGGTCACTGCTCTGTGTCTGCCCCTGTCGGGGTTCATCACAGAGTCTTACGTCTAGCTGTACTGGGTATGGTTATTACCTGTAAGGGATAGGAGGAAGGGAGGAGCACAGGCCTACACCCCTGTATCACCACTACCGTGGTACACACAGGGTCACCCTGTCTTACCACTAGGTGTATACCTTGGGACGGACGGGGGGCCTCCTATAGGTCGGGTTAATTATGTCCTACTGAAAAGCAGAAAACGGGAATGAAAGACTACACCCGGAGAGACCCTCAGGCGCCCTCTCTCCGGCGCTGAAACCAACCCAATCAAACGGCAGCGGGTTGACGCTGAGAGGGCCTCAGGTGGGCATACAGGAGGCCTCAGACACTCTTTGCCAACCTCTGTACACTCGACAGCGCTATGCCCAACTTCTTCGCGGTGGCGCGGTAAGACAGCTTATCCACCTCCAGGCACTGCCGGACAGCCTCGGGGTCGATCTTGGCTGGTCGCCCGGTGTATCGACCCTCAGCCTTCGCCTTCTGGATCCCGGCCATCTGCCGCTCTTTGCGCAAATTGGTCTCGAACTCAGCGAAGACGCCAAGCATCTGCAGGAAGGCGCGGCCCGACGCTGTGCCTGTGTCGATGCTCTGGTCGTGGATCTTCAGGCTAGCGCTGCGCTCCCGGATGTGATCGACAATCGCCAGTAGGTCAGCGGTATTCCTTGCCAGCCTGTCCAGCTTCCACACGACCAAGGTGTCTCCCTTGTGCAGCATGTCCAGCAGGAGACGCAGCACAGGACGCTCCATTGTGGTCGCGCTTGCCTTCTCTTCCCTCAGCACTCCGTCCGGGTAGGCAGCGGTCAGCGCTTCTACTTGGCTGGCTGTGTTCTGGTCATTGGTAGAGACGCGGGCGTAGAGGAATGTGGTCATTGCTGTGTACTCATTAGGGTTATAGACAGTAAGCGAACAGTACCGCAATCCACTTATAAATACAATAATCGGTACACCTTTTTGCTGTACCCGTGTGGATATACCCATAGCGGTACACACTGGGTCGACCTCTGGTACAAGGGGTTGGCCTTGTATCTGTAGTGATAAGTGAGGGCCTGGAGCTGGCGCGGCGTTGGCGAGTGGTGGACGCGGCGTGGACTGAGGGAAGGCGTTGAGTTGACCGGGGGCCTACCCACCCCCCCACGGGGGAAACTGGGGCGGTGATATTATTTAAATACGTGCAGAAATTTTTGGCTCATTTTCGATGTGGGCACCGCGTCGGCCTCGGTCTCTCCCTGTTTCATGCTGGGTTCATCTTCTCGGTGGGAAGATTGCAGCGGCTGTGCGTTAAGACTGTGATGCCGGTATGATTGCCGAGTCTTAGCTAAGACGATTTCAACAAAAATGATACAGGGGGATCTGTAATGAAGAAGTACTTCTTAGGGGTGATGTTTGCGTGCTTGGGCGCTAGTGGCGCGTACGCCCAGTCGTTCGGCAATGTTTTAGCTAACAACCCCACCAATCATTTTGAGCTTCTAGTTAACAACTTGAACATGCTCATGCTCGTAAAGGCGGAAGAGCTGAGGGAGAAGAGCGAAGAGTCCGACGATGAATTGAAAACAAAGTTTATGAAAGTCTCAGCGACCAATGACCATAAGCTCGTTTTTACTTCGATCTACGAGGCTCCTGTGGCGCTGGTGTCGCGGGCCAAGTGTAACGAACAGCTAGAAGAAGATTTCGCCAACATGCTAGGCGAAGATTCGCCTGTCCCGACTCTTTTGCAGATGGTGTCTTACTTTAAGATGACGGACGCTCAGGCCAGTCAAATGCTCCGCGACTCTTTCCTGAATATCAACATCCACGCAGCAGAGAATCCAGAGCTGTCAGTTTCTTGCGGTAAGTAAGGTTTCTTGTCGGGGCGCTACCACGCGCCCCCTAGCTCCTCCCTCAGTCCATAACCCACAGCCGACTCAGCGTCTACCCTCAGCTGCTCCAGGCTCGGCCCCTTGCTGTACAAACCATACGACAGCGACAGATTTCGGGTGTGCCCCAAGATCCACACAGCGCGGCTCTCAGGCACCTCGGCTTGCTCCAGATTGGTCGCCATGTGTACGCGGAAACTGTGGAAGCCTTTGTGTCTGCCGCCAGTGATACCCAGCTCTGTCTTCAGACGTCCGAAGCTCTTACCGTACTTGTCGCCCAGCTTGCCGTCTGCCCTCTTGCTCTCGAGTACCGGGAAAAGGAGTAAGTGGTCGTCGCTGTCGCGCCAGCGTAGAACCTCTGCCGCCAGTGAGCTGTGTATGGGGATCCGGCGCCCCGCGTTGAGAGTCTTGCCCTTGTAGACGTCGACCCCCTCCGCAATAGCGATGTAGACGATGCTGCCCTCTTCCCTGATCTGGGCTCGCTGCAGGGAACAAAGCTCCTCCAGGCGGCACCCGGTCGCGTACGCCAAGCGAGGGAGGAGGAACTTGTGGTAATCCTTCGACTTCTCTCGGTACTTCTCGGTAGCGTCGAAGATTGCTCGAAGCTCTTGCTTCGTGAACTGCTGGAAACTCTGGCTGTCTTTGCGCTCGACTCGGTGCCCGTCGAAGGGGTTGCGCTTGCTCTCGTCGATGTGGCCGTAGTCCTGCGCCGCTTTGAAAATGGCCGACATGAACGTGAGACGGTTGCTGATGGTCTTCCCCTTGGCCGTCGCTGCGCTGGCCTGGATGTACTGCTTCACATCTGGCCGCTTGATGGACTCTAGGGTGACATCTGCCTTCCGCGTGTGCTCCAGGTAGGTCTCGACAGCCCGCGAAGCGTGAGACAGGGTCTTGTCAGACACCCGCCCTTCCCTGTCCTTCTTGTAGACTCCCAGCGCCTCCTTGAGCGTGCACTTGGCCAGCTCTGAGACGTGGCCCTTGTATTCAGCTCGCAGCGCTTCCTTGAATGCCTTTTCATCGGGAGAGGTCGGCTCCTTCTCCAGGCTTTCCAGGTATGCGGCTTCCAGGTCGGCGGGGTCGGCTTTCGCGACAGCGCGGGCATGTACCTTAAACCGCGAGCGCTCGTCACTGCCCGCCCGGACCTCGTCAACAATGCGAAGGCACTCCGCGAGCATCTGCTGGCGTCGGCGCTGGGCTGTGCGGAGACTGTGAGTCTCCAGGCTGCGCTTGACGTACTTCTTCCCATCGAAGGCGTCGATACAGTCGGACGGGACTCGCCAGAAGAACTGCCAGAGGCCGCTGCTGTTCTGGGTCAGGTACTTGGTGTCGGACATCGGAGGAACCTCTTGTTACCTTACATGTTACCCTCCGAGGCCTCTGAAACCCAGTATTCACGGGGCTTTGCGGGTTGTAGCCGGTTTGGCTCTTCGTCCCTGCCCCACCGCCATATAAAAGAGCCCGGCTTTATGCCGGGCTTTTTTGTATGGCGCTGGGGTAGATTTGGATGAGAACCCCGTTCGAGCCGGAGCTGGCAAAGCCGGCGGAGACCAGCGAGCGCAGCGAAGCTCATCCCTGCCCCACCGCCATACAAAAGAGCCCGGCTTTATGCCGGGCTTTTTTGTATGGTGCTGGGGTAGTTTTGGATGAGAACCCCCGTTCGAGCCACAGCACTCACAGCCCGCGAAAACCATCTCAGCTACTTGGCACGCTCAAGCTTGAAGTTCGAAAAAGCCTATCTAGACACCCGCACAAAATCTGCTATCCCTACAAATACTGTGACTATTAGCGGTTAATACTTCTGCGTCGAAATACCCAAGGGGAATGTCAACGTCGATAAATAAGTAGCCAGCCGTTTTCCACGGAACTGTATCCGCCGCGAACAAGCCCCCAGTTCACTTGAACTGCGGCGATCGCTAAATGACCTATGCAGGATTCCTCGTCCGCTGCAAAAGGAAATTTATTCAAACACAAGGAAAATCACCATGAAGTCCGCAGCTCTCAAAAGCACTATCTTAGCGGTGCTTCTGGCTACAGGCCCCAGCCTGCATCTTTCTGCAGAGAGCCCCGATCAGAAGGTGGAAACGAAGACTGTAGAAGGCTTCAAAGGCGTAATCGCCAAGCGGTACCAGGATTCCACGCCGGCATGGCCGGAGGAAGAGCGCCCTCCCGCGAGCGCCCCCAACGTGCTTCTCATCCTGCTGGACGATGCAGGTTACGGGCATCTCGGCAGCTATGGCGGACTGACCGAGACCCCAAATATTGATCGTCTCGCCGCCAATGGCCTGCGCTACAACAACTTTCATACCACCGCACTGTGCTCATCTTCCCGCGCCTCTATTCTCACCGGGCGCAATCATCATTCCATCGGACTCGGATCCCATGCCCTCACCGCCATGCCATTCCCTGGATATGCGGGCCGTGTGCCGCTGTCGGCCCAGGAGGTAGCGCGTATTGCCCAGGAAGGTGGCTGGACGACTTATGCGCTCGGCAAGTGGGACCACACACCAACATTTCAGGTACATCAGGTCGGGCCATTCGATTATTGGCCGACCAATGACGGTTTCGATCACACCTACACCTTCATGGCGGCCGATGCCAATAACTTCACCCCGGTCATGTTCTCGGGGCACACACCCGTAGAACCCGCGCGCGGTAACCCGGATTACCACCTGTCAACTGATATGGCAGACAAGGCCATTCACTACATCACCGGCCAGAAGTCTATTGATCCCGAGCGACCGTTTTTCATGTTCTGGGCGCCGGGCGCCGTACACGCTCCACACCACGCGCCTCAGGGGTTTCTCGACAAGTACAAGGGCAAGTTCAATATGGGCTGGGACAAGGCCCGCGAGATGATTCACGCGCGGCAGCTGGAGATGGGCCTTATCCCACCCGGCACGAAACTGACAGAGCGACCCAAGGAGATCCCCGCCTGGAACAGTCTCAGCAACGACGAGAAAAAAGTGTACGCTCGGCAGATGGAGGCTTTCGCCGCACAGCTCGATCATGTCGATATGGAAATCGGCCGGATGATTTCCACGCTAGAACGCGTCGGCGAACTGGATAACACCTTGATCATTGTAAGCTCGGACAACGGCTCCAGCGCAGAGGGCGGCCTGTCCGGTACGCACAACGAGATGCTGCTCACCAACAATTTGCAGACGAAGCTAGAAGAGAATCTCGAACGCTACGGTGAATGGGGCTCGGAATCCACCAACAATCATTTTCACGCCGGCTGGGCCATGGCAGGCAATACCCCGTTCAAATATTTCAAGCAGGTGGTTCACCGCGGCGGAGTACAGGACCCACTCATCATTCACTGGCCAGCGGGGATCAAGGCAAAAGGTCAGATCCGCGACCAGTACCATCACATTATCGATATTGTTCCGACGATCATGGAGGTGCTGAGACTGGAACCACTCGAGGAAATCGACGGCATCAAGCAGATGCCCTTCGACGGAATCAGTATGGTCTATTCGTTCAACGATGCAGAAGCGCCAGACCGGCGCACCCGCCAGTACTATGAACTATTTGGCAATCGCGCCATATACCTGGATGGGTGGAAGGCAGTGACAATTCATGGCGGACGCATGCCTTGGATTATCGCAGGTACTTTTCCCTTCGAGGAGGATGTCTGGGAACTCTACCATGTGGCAGAGGACTTTTCGGAGTCCAATAACCTAGCCAAAGTACACCCGAAAAAACTGGAAGAGCTCAAAGCGGCCTGGGAGGAAGAAGCCTGGAAATACAATGTTTTCCCGCTCTACGATGATATCGCCACAAGACTCTCCAACGTCGTCAAACAATTCGCTCCGGTTCGCCCCGAGTACATCTACTATCCGCCGGGCGCGGTCCGGATCGCCGAGCCCTACTCGCCACCGATCAAGAACAGGAGCCATACAATAACGGCCTACGCAAACATTCCCAAAGGGGGTGCCAACGGCGTGCTCGTGTGCTCTGGCGGCCTATATGGCGGTTACGCCTTTTATGTCAAAGATGATCGCCTCGCCTACGAGTACAATACCTTCAACGAGGATCGCTTCCAGGTAAAGTCAGACAAGACGTTACCTGCCGGAGACGTGGAACTGAGGGCAGACTACACAGCAACCAGCCCGACCACTGGAACCGTCACCCTGTACATCAATGGGGAAAAGGCCGGGGAAGGTAGTATCGACCGCACTATGCCGGTAACGTTTTCACTGTCAGAAACGTTCGACGTGGGTAGCGATACCGGTACCCCTGTGTCGAAGGACTACAACCGGGATGAGAGTACTTTCAGCGGGCTCCTGGATCGGGTAGTCATTTCACTGACGCCCACCGACAAAAAGCAGGTCGAGGCACACGAATAATTGGCACACCGAAATTTCAAAGGGGGAAATGGTCTGCCAACCGGCAACGCCGGAAAAGTCTGACAATTCAACGGTACCTGCCTCGCTTCCCCGTCTCTACAACCAAACAGCAGTCGAGTTACAGTCCACTACAATTAAACTATTCCAATAAACAACAGACAGGTATACCACCCCGTCACATTTTTGCCCCGTACATGGAAGCACCCTCGTCAGCCAATGCCAGTCCGGACGCCCTGACCTCTGCGTTCGTAGATGCCGAAAGTATCCTGTCTTTCGCGATCGCGCTCGGCCTCGGACTGCTGATCGGATTGCAAAGAGAAAGAACCACCGACCGGATTGGCGGGATCCGCACCTTTCCGCTGATCGCACTTCTGGGCGCGCTCACCGCGAAGCTGAGCCAGAACCCGAATATGGGGTGGCTACTACTGGTGGGACTGCTGGCGGTAATCGCGCTGATATTGCTCGGCAACCTGGAACGCCTGCGGGGAGAGAGTGATCAGCGAGGTATCACGACAGAAGTCAGCGCCTTACTGGTTTTTCTGCTCGGCGCATTTCTGGTATTGGGCGACAAGACGATCGCTGTCATGGTGGGCGGCACCATTGCAGTACTGCTGCAATTCAAGCCGGGCATGCACAAGTTCGCGAAAAAGCTGTCGGAACGGGATTTGCGCTCGGTCATGCAGTTTGCGGTTTTGTCGCTGATCATTCTGCCAATCCTTCCCAACCGCACCTTCGGCCCCTACGATGTACTGAATCCCTTTGCCATCTGGCTCCTCGTCGTACTGATCGTCGGCATCGGCCTTGGCGGCTATGCCGCCTACAAACTGGTTGGTGGCCGCGCCGGCATTTTGTTGAGCGGCCTTATCGGCGGGCTGATCTCGTCTACCGCTACCACTGTGACCTATGCGCGCCAGGCCCACGACCAACAGAAAGGCCTCAGGCCCGCGGCACTGGTAATACTGATCGCATCCACCAGCATGTTTATCCGCATGTTTGTGGAAATTGGCGTAGTGGCACCGCGCAAGCTCCCGGATTTCCTGCCGCCGCTGCTGCTGCTGTTTGGTGTCAGCCTGATAATCTGCGCCCTCACCTACTTTCGGATCCCGCAGCGCACAGACTCGATGCCGGAACCGGGCAACCCTGCGGAACTCAAACCCGCGCTTATATTTGGCGCGCTCTACGCGGTCGTGTTAGTGGCGATCGCCGCAGCCAAAGAGTACTTCGGCAACCGGGGCATTTACGTTGTGGCATTGATTTCCGGGTTTACCGACGTGGACGCAATTACGCTTTCTTCCGCAAACCTTGCCGCCCAGGGAGCCATGGAGGTCAACGCCGCGTGGCGCGCGATGGTGATTGCGAGCCTGGCCAACCTCACTTTCAAGGCGGGTATTGCCGGCGCCCTGGGCGGCCCGGCACTGCTTCGCAGTGTGCTGAAGTTGTTCGCCGTTCCTTTTGCGGCCGGGATTGCGGTGCTCTGGCTGTGGCCTTAATAAAAAACTGAATAATCTACCGATACGAAACTTCCATGCGCTATATGCACTGTTTATACGTGACACGGCGCCCATCCCTTTGGCTAGTCTTATTAGGTGCTTCGTAGACTCAACAACTCGAATTTCAGGTATCCCGCCATTACGGGACCGAGCCCAGCGGAAATATATGGCGTGAAATTTTCCCCACTCTGGCTGATCGTCATCAGTACCACCACCGTAGCCATAGTGCTTGCGGTCCTGCATCACTTCAATCTGGACGACGAGATCCTCAACCTGCTGCACTGGCTCGACACCCTGGGCTGGCAAGCCGGACTCTGGTTTATCCTGATCATCGCCGCGGCGATCATTTTTCTGGTCCCGGGGGTGATCTTTACCATGGGCGCGGGCTTTGTATTCGGTGTATTGAAAGGTACGCTCTATGTGGTAGCCGGCACCGTGCTCGGGGCCACCCTGGCCTTCCTGATTTCCCGCTACCTGTTCAGCAAGCGCGCGTCTGCCTGGGTGATGTCCAAGATCAAACCGGCAAACCTGGGCGAGATAGTGCGCGATGAAGGCTGGCGCATGATCATGCTGACGCGGCTGGTGCCGCTGTTTCCGTTCAAGTTGTCCAATTACTTTTTCGGGCTCACCCCGCTGCGCCTGCGGGACTTCGTTCTCGGCAACCTGCTGGGGATCATTCCGATTACGGTGCACAACGTCTACGTGGGCTCTATTGCGGCGGATATCGCCAGTATCGGCAGCGATAGAGATACCCGCACCCCGATAGAGTGGGCCCTGTACGGGCTGGGATTCCTGCTGGCAATTTTTGCCATCATCGGCCTTACCCGGATGGCCCGCCGGGCACTCAACCAGAAAATCGACGAAGGAGAACTCTGATGCCCTGGATGAAATGGCTTCCGTGGCGGTTCTTCGTACGCAAATTCGCCACATCACACGGTTTTCTCGATCCCCTCACCCTGATGGCACGGCTGCAGCGCTTTGCCGAGCCATCCGAGGTCAGTGAACCCATTGAGTTATTGCGCGCGGGCGCAATTTTTCACGCGCGGGCACTGATCAACAGCAAGGTGATCCAGCACAACCTGGATTGGGTCTGGCCCTACTGGATCGAACGCCAGTTTGATCCCGCCGACGTCTCGTTTATCCCGCGGGCGTTTTCCATTACCCACTGCAACCTCAGCCATCGCAACTGGACCGCTGTCGGCGTCCCCGACAGCGAAGAAATGCCCATTGTCGATCCCCGCGGTTTGTTGATTCCACACTACGACGGATGGTCCATCGACAGCTGGATCATCGGCGACGACGGCAGCGCCCTCTATCCCTCGAAACGGGATGATGTCGACCAACAGCTGGCACTCGACGACAGCACGGGTGTGGCAATTGTCACCACATCCTCCACGGAATCTGCGCAACTGGACAGCCGGGTATGGGCCGAATTGAGTGAACGCAGCAACAACTGCCATATGCGCCTGCGCGCCCAGCACCATAGCGGTGGCTGGCTGGTGGTCTCCCTGCGCCCCTGCAACCCGGAAGGGGTCGCCTTTGTGAACAAAGTTACCCTCGGCGACAATCGCGACCAGTGGCTGGTGGACGGCACGGACAACGTATTTTTTGACCGCCCGGTAGACCGGCACCACGCGTCCGATTACCGCCGCGGGGATATTTCCCTGTACCTGCGTGACGACAGCAACGAGACCCATGCGGAGTGCGAGGTGGGAATGGCCACTGCC
>Ga0207814_100185_pt1 | contig 56570 bp, 47 predicted proteins | sample TtaePargueraPR_7_FD_187755 | JGI IMG/M metagenome (GOLD analysis project Ga0207814, IMG submission 187755) | Aerobic enrichment media microbial communities from Bioluminiscent Bay, La Parguera, Puerto Rico - Tt and P1 (2) (SPAdes) | ecosystem: Environmental > Aquatic > Marine > Unclassified ... | reverse complement strand
CAGCGATGCGGCGACCGCCCTGCTGGGGCTGAACCGGCTGTGGCAATGTGGGCTCGACCTGGACGCGCTCGCCGAACTGGGCCGGCAGCTGGGCGCCGATGTACCGGTATTCGTGCGCGGCCAGTCGGCCTTTGCCGAGGGTGTTGGCGAACGCTTGACCGCAGTTTTCATCCCTCCCCGCTGGTATCTGGTGCTCACACCGGACTGCCATGTCAGCACCTCGGCGCTTTTTTCCGATCCGCGTTTGACAAGAGATTCTGCCGCAATTACATTAGCGGCCCTTCGCGACAGGCGGCTGAACACACACTGGCTAAACGAATATGCCGGTAACGATTTCCAGCCGCTGGTTGAGAGCCTCTACCCTGAAGTGCGCAACGCCAGAGTCTGGCTTTCGCAGTACGGGCAGGCCCAACTGACCGGAACCGGCGCCTGTGTTTTTGCCGGCTTCGAGTCACAGCAGGAAGCACAGCGTGTGCTTGCCGGGCGGCCTGAGGGGTGGAGCGGCTTTGTTGCCAGAGGCGTCGATCAATCACCGACCCACGAGCAACTCGCGAAATCTGCGGCAACGGTCTAAATTGACTAGCTGCAACATTGCTGGGGTGTAGCCAAGCGGTAAGGCAGCGGGTTTTGATCCCGTCATGCGAAGGTTCGAATCCTTCCACCCCAGCCACTCTTTTAGTTTTCATCAATTCCTCCTTGAATTGATGAAAAGATGCTTAACGCGGCACATGTCCGCGTTACGCTTCCGCCAAATCAGTAAACTGATTTGCGGGCGAGCCATCCATGGCTCGCTTGGAGCTTCGGGTCCAACCCCGATAAACGGTCTATCAGACCCATTCTCTACACTTGCACCAATGGTCGCCCAATGAAACGGCATCACACTATCCTGCAAGCAGTTCCCGCTCCGCAATCCAGCTGAATTTCACTACTATCTTCTACTCCCAACGAAAAAGGTACTCGCAGTGGCTGACTTAATGGTCTTCACCGGCAACGCAAACCCGGAACTGGCACAAAAGATTGTTGAGCATATGGCGATACCGCTCGGGGAGGCGGTGGTCAAGCGTTTCTCCGACGGTGAGATCGCAGTGGAAATCACCGACAACGTGCGCGGCCGCGACGTTTTCGTGGTGCAGTCCACCTGCCAGCCCACCAACCGCAACCTGATGGAGCTGATCCTGCTGGTAGACGGTCTGCGCCGCGCCTCTGCCGGCCGCATTACCGCGGTGGTGCCCTACTTCGGCTACGCCCGCCAGGATCGCCGGGTGCGCTCCCAGCGTGTACCCATTTCCGCCAAGGTGGTTGCCGATATGATGGTGAGCGTGGGAATCGACCGGGTTCTGACCGTCGACCTGCACGCGGAGCAGATCCAGGGCTTCTTTGATGTGCCGGTAGACAACGTATACGGCTCCTCTGTTCTGCTGGACGATATCGAGCGCCAGAATTACGAGGATCTGGTGGTGGTTTCTCCGGATATCGGTGGTGTGGTGCGCGCCCGCGCGGTGGCGAAGAGCCTGGACTGCGACCTGGCGATCATCGACAAGCGCCGCCCTGCAGCCAATGTGGCCGAGGTAATGAATATCATCGGTGAGGTAAACGACCGCACCTGCCTGTTGGTAGACGACATGGTGGATACCGCCGGCACCCTGTGTAACGCGGCCAACGCACTGAAAGAACACGGCGCCAAGAAAGTGATCGCCTACTGTACCCACCCGGTTCTGTCCGGCAAGGCGATCGACAACCTGAATAATTCGGTGCTGGATGAACTGGTGGTCACCGACTCCATCCCGCTGGGCGACAAGATGGAGAAGGCACCGAAGATCCGCCAGCTGACCCTGTCTGCGATGCTGGCCGAATCCATGCGCCGCATCAGCAACGAAGAATCCCTGTCGGCGATGTTCCGCTCCTGATCCGGGATTACTGATAACCCGGTGGCGGCATGGTACCGGGCATCCGTTTTCAGAACCGCTGTGTATACATCCCTGTACGCTGCGTCGGCGACGCCCATGTCGCCGACGCTTCTGAAAACGGATGCCCGGCACCCTGCCTTCACACCCAGAACACACCTCCGTAGCCATCAAACCCAAGCTACGAATCTACTGGCAATCCCTCCCGCTTCCCCTTAGAATACGCGCCCGCCCGGCACTGCCGGGCGTTTACTATTGGGCGCACTTATTAAGTGCACCCGCTTTATAGCAACGCCAGAGGGTTCCGGTCGCAGGGCCTTCTGGACAGACAACCTGAGGTTTACCCCATGTCTGAATTCAAACTGAATGCCAGCGTCCGTAGCGACGAAGGGAAAGGTGCGAGCCGCCGCCTGCGTCGCCTGGAAGCGAAAGTTCCGGCCATCATCTACGGCGGCAAGGCCGAGCCGCAGTCCATCGCCCTGCTGCAGAAGGACGTATTCAAGGCCCTGGAAAACGAAGCTGTTTTCTCCTCCGTTCTGACCCTGAACGTAGACGGCAAGGAAGAGAGCGTGATCCTGCGCGACCTGCAGCGTCACCCGGCCAAGGCCATCCTGCTGCACGCTGACTTCCAGCGCGTTTCCGCGGACACCAAAGTACACGTGAAAGTACCGCTGCACTTCCTGAACGAAGAGTCCTGCAAAGGCGTCAAGGCTGGCGGTATCGTTTCTCACACCCTGACCGAGCTGGACATCAGCGCGCCGGCTTCCAAGCTGCCCGAGTTCATCGAAGTGGACCTGGCCGGCCTGGAAATGGACGCCACCATCCACATCTCCGATCTCAAACTGCCGGCTGGCGTTGAGTCCGTAGATCTGGCCCACGGCGAAGACCACGACCTGGTTGTTGCGTCCGTACACAAGCCGCGCGGCGCCGTAGAAGCTGAAGCCGAAGAAGGCGAAGGCGAAGAGTCCGGCGAGTAATCTCGCTGGCAGATGTTCAGGCACCCTGAAAAGGTAAGTTGACTTGAGCAAGGCTCCCGACACGCCCATCCAGTTGATCGTCGGCCTGGGTAACCCAGGCCCCGAGTATGACCGGACGCGTCACAACGCGGGAGCCGACTTTGTCTCCGAGCTGGCCCGTATCCACGGTAGCCAGCTCGCGCCAGACAGCAAATATCACGGCCTCACCGGCCGCGTGCGAGTCGGCGGGCAGGATATCCGCCTGCTGATTCCCACCACCTATATGAATCGCAGCGGCCAGGCAGTGGGCCCGCTGGCGAACTTCTTCAAGATTCCCGTTCAGGCCATTCTGGTCGCTCACGATGAGCTGGACCTCCCCTCCGGTACCGCGCGCCTGAAAAGCGGCGGCGGGCACGGCGGACACAACGGCCTGCGCGACATCATCGCCGCACTGGGCAACAACCGCGAGTTTATGCGCCTGCGCCTCGGCGTCGGCCACCCCGGCAATGCCCGCGACGTGGTGAACTATGTCCTGCAGCGCGCACCCCGCGTCGAGCAGGACCAACTGGCCGAAGCCATCGACCGCGCTGTCGATGTGCTGCCAAGCGCCGCCAGCGGCGACTGGAACGCGGCCATGAAAGCGCTTCACACCAATTCCAAAGCAAAGTAGATAGCGGGCGGCAACGCTTCCGCCCCCTATTCAGCAACAGGATTCAAACCATGGGTTTTACTTGCGGCATCGTCGGCCTGCCCAACGTGGGCAAATCCACTCTGTTCAACGCCCTGACCAAGGCCGGCATCGATGCAGAAAACTTCCCCTTCTGTACCATTGAGCCGAACGCTGGCGTAGTGCCGGTGCCCGACCCGCGCCTGGACAAACTGGCGGAAATCGTCAAACCCCAGCGCGTGTTCCCCACCACCATGGAGTTCACCGATATTGCAGGGCTGGTGGCCGGCGCCTCCAAGGGGGAGGGCCTGGGTAACAAGTTCCTCGCCAATATCCGCGAAACCGACGCCATCGCCCACGTAGTACGCTGCTTCGAGGACGACAACGTCATCCACGTGGCCAACAAGGTACATCCGGTGGCTGACATCGAGGTGATCAACACCGAACTGGCGCTGGCAGACCTGGATACCGTGGAAAAAGCCCTGCAGCGCTATACCCGCGCGGCCAAGGGCCAGGACAAACACGCGATCAAGATGAAGGCGCTGCTGGAAAAGGTCCAGCCGCACCTGGATGAGGCCAAACCGCTGCGCTCCTTTGGCCTGAGCGATGACGAACTGGCAGACCTGCGGGAGCTGAGCCTGCTCACCGTCAAGCCCACCATGTACATCGCCAACGTGGACGAAGACGGCTTCGAGAACAATCCACACCTGGACGCCGTGGCGGCCATTGCCGCAGAGGAAAACGCGGTACTGGTGCCGATCTGCAACAAGCTGGAAGCGGAAATCGCCGAACTCGACGACGACGAAAAACAGGAATTCCTGGAAGAGCTGGGCATGGAAGAGCCGGGCCTCAACCGCGTGATCCGCGCCGGCTACCAGCTGCTGGGCCTGCACACCTACTTCACCGCCGGGGTGAAAGAAGTGCGCGCCTGGACCATCCCCCTGGGCGCCACCGCGCCGCAGGCGGCAGGCAAGATCCACACGGATTTCGAAAAGGGCTTTATCCGCGCTGAAGTGGTGAGCTATAACGACTTCGTCGCCAACAAGGGCGAAGCCGGCGCCAAGGAAGCCGGCAAGTGGCGTCTGGAAGGCAAGGAATACGTGGTCGCAGACGGCGATGTGGTGCACTTCCGCTTTAACGTCTGATCGCAGCCGCTTCTCTCTCCGCTCCCGCCACAGGGAGCGGCCCCCTCCCCCAATCCCGACAACGCTATGTATCAATCCAACTGGAAAGTGGGCCTGCCGCTGGCGCTTACCACGGCTTTCCTCTGGGCCCTGCTGCCCATCGCCATGAAGGGCCTGATCGCGGATATGGATTCCACCACGGTCACCTGGTATCGCTTCTTCGGCGCCGCCCTGTTTGCCGGTGCGTTTTATGGCTGGCGGCGTGACCTGGCGCTGGGACAGTTGCTGCGCGGCAGGCTGCTGCCCTTTACCGTTCTGGCGGTCGGCGGCCTGCTGGGCAATTACATCGCCTACGCCTGGGGACTCAATTACATCACTCCGGGCGCCCTGCAGGTGCTGATCCAGCTGGCTCCCCTGCTCCTGTTGATATTCAGCGTGATCTGGCTGGGAGAACGCTTCTCGCCGCGCCAGTGGATGGGGGTATTGCTGGTGTGTATCGGCCTGCCGCTGTTCTTCAACCTGCGCCTGCAGGAGTTGCTGCGCGGCAACGACCCGCAATACCTGATCGGCGTCGGCCTGGTGGCGATCGCCGCGGTGACCTGGGCCGTGTACGGGCTCTTCCAGAAAAAGATTGTCGCGGAATCCCGCCCGCAGAACCTGCTGATGATGATCTATCTGGCAGGCACCCTTTGCTTCCTGCCAATTGCCACACCCAGCAGTGCGCTGCAGCTGGATACCCTGGGGTGGGCGTTGCTGCTGTTCCTCACCGCAAACACCCTGATCGCCTATGGCGCCTTTGCCAAGGCCATGGCCGCGTGGGAGGCCTCACGGGTAAGCGCCACCCTGGCCCTGGTGCCCTTGATGACTCTGGCCCTGAGCACCCTTATAGGTACCCTGTGGCCCGGCTTTATCGAGCTCGAGCCCATGAACTGGATCAGCTGGCTGGGTGCGCTGGCGGTGGTTTTCGGTTCGCTGACCGCCGCCATCGGCCGCGGACGCTGATTTCAACATTGCGCGCTAACCCACTGATTAATTTACTAAAAAGGTGTTGACAGCCACCGGCCTCGCCCCCATAATTCGCGCCCTCGGTTAGCCGAGAACGTTTGTGGCAAGGTAGCTCAGCTGGTTAGAGCGCAGCACTCATAATGCTGAGGTCGGGAGTTCAAGTCTCCCCCTTGCTACCATTTTCCTCTGTGAGGACCAGCCTCACAGCACCTTTACTGGGGTGTAGCCAAGCGGTAAGGCAGCGGGTTTTGATCCCGTCATGCGTAGGTTCGAATCCTACCACCCCAGCCATATTTATAGTTGGCAGTGAGTCTGGCGAAAGCAGCGCACTCTGACAGGTTCGAGCCGGAGCTGGCGCAGCCAGCGGAGACCAGCGAGCCGCAGGCGAAGCTAATCCTAGCACCCCAGCCATATACACAAGAAAGGCGATTCCTTGCGGAATCGCCTTTCTTGTTTATACCTGACACACCCTCTCAAGTAGCGACAGAAACAACTCCCTCTTCCCCACAGTCCACAGCCCGAGCTATACGCAACCGCTCCCGACGCAGCCCCAGCAGCCTGAGTGCTTCAAAGCCGCCCAGGCAGACAAGCACCGCAAGTAGTGCCAGTGCCAGGCCCGACACCCCGAGCGTGGCGCGCTCGGAAAAGCAGGCCCATACAAACTGCACCACACACAGCAGAGCCACCACCAACAGCGTGGGCCGGCGCCCGATCAGCCCGACCACAAACACACCCAGCGGAGCCCCGAGTGCCACCACCGGCGCCGCCGCCAGCCAGTTACCCAGTACCCCGGGCTGCCAGTCGCCGGAAAGGCTCTTCACCGCAACGCCCACCAGCGAAGTAAACGCCATGATCACCACCGAGGTAGGAATCGCCACCTTCAGATCCACCCGGCTCAGCAAAACCAGCGCCGCGTAGACCACCATATCGATGCCGACACCGGTCACCGACACAGCCGAGAACCCGGCCACCGCGCCGAGAACCAGGCCCACGCGGAAGTCCGCCGGGCAGCGGGGGTCGCCGGCGTGATCGTGGCCGGTAATTTCATTCAGGCGGTACAGGTGCAGGATACCGAAGCTGCCCCAGATCACAGCAAACGCCAGCTTCACCCAGAGCTCGGGGACCAGGGGCGCAAAGAAAATGATTCCCAGCGGGGTAGCCACCAGGCTGCCCAGCAGTGCACCGCGCAACATGGCCCACGCCAGCGGCTGACGGCGACAGAAGATAAAGATACTGGCGCTGACCATACCAATGGATTGCACCGCAAAACTGAAGTCCCGCCCGAGACTGGCGGGCATATCAAACAGCAGCACGAGAACAGGAAAGCCCACGGTACCACCGCCCATCGGGGTCGAGCCCGCGGCGTAGCTGCCGATGGCCATGGATAGCGCCATTGGCCAGTGCTCCGCCACCAGTCCCCACAGCCCCTGTCCAAAGACAAACAGCGCCCACAGGCCGTAAAACATGCCCAGAAAGGTCAACCAGACGGCATAGCGGGAGAAATTCATAGCGCGCGGGAGAGTGTCATCGGGGTCCAGGAAAGAAGAAGAAGAAACCCCCGGAAGGATGGCGAGCCCCGAGGGACTCGCCCACCAGAGATCAGGCTTCGGCCTGCATCTTGGCCAGACGGGAGAACTGGTGCATGGAGCCCAGCTGCGCGTACAGCGGCGGCAGGAAGCCACGCTTGCGGAAATCGGCAAAGTCTTCTTCGCTCAATTCGCTCAGTTTCTTCTCATCAACCATGTAAATACCGGTCAGGTTGATCTTCTCACCACCCGCGTTGACCGCAATATTCTGGGTAGTCAGCAGGTCCTTCTCCGCCAGAATGGTGATGAAAGCCTTGGTCATCTGGTCGCTTTCCAGGTAGCCAACCAGAGATTCTTTTTTGGCCTTCAGGTATTCGGTCTCTTCTCCGGCCTCGGAGAACAGGGCATTACCCTCTTCTTCACCAACAACCGGGCTGTTCTCGATCAGGCCAACCATCAGCTGCTCTTTGTTTTCGCCGGCCGGAGCCAGAACGAAGGGGTGGTTGCGCACAGCGCCCGGAACGAAAACACCTTTCCACTTTTCGCCGTCTACAAACAGGTTTTCGCCTACTTTCAGGCTCAGCAGCGCAACAGACTGGAACTGGTCGGTATCGGAGTTCTTGACGAAAACAATCGGGTATTCCGCACCCAAACGGGCGAATTCATGAGCAGTCACCGGCACCATGTGTGCGTTCTTTACGTGCTCAAAGGTCCCCAATTCACGGACTTTCAGCTTACCGTGGACGTCGCTGCGCAGAGGAACGATTTTTGGGGCTTCTACAGTGGCCATACAACACCTTATTGAAATTTGAAGTTATTCTAAAAAAACCCGGACAGTATATTTTTTATACTCAAAAACGGAAGCAAAAAGTTACACCAGTCAGGCGGAAGTTGCCAGTAAAAACCGTGCTCACCCGTACCGGAGCGATCACTCCTCCGACAGCTGCTTCAGCAGCCACGGGCGAATCTGATTCAAACGCTCTTCGCCGCTCTTATCCAGAAAGCCCCGAGCGGTCTCCGGGATGTGCCCCGCCACCTCGCTGTCGTTCCCGAACAGGTAAAAATCAAACAGCGCTTTCCAGGCTTGGCGAACCGGTTCCGAGCGGTCGCGAAGCGTCGCCATGGATAGCAGCATCGCATCCAGCGGCATTGCCCCCCTTGCCCCTCCGATCGCACCACCCTGCCAGTAATTGACCAGCACATTGATCTCATCCAGCGCCTCCACATGATGCCACCAGAGTGCGGGAATATAGATCGCATCTCCGGGGTTCAATACGGCCACCTGTGCATGTTCAAGTGCCTGCCTGAACCTGGGGAAGCGGTCAAAGTCGGGCTCATTCAGTGACACCATACTCACCGGCGCGCCAGATGGTGTCTTGTCGATTGGGCCTATATACAGGTTGGAGATCTGTTCCGGTGGGAACAAAACAAAACGGCGTCTTCCGGCAGCGACGCATGCGATATTTTCAGCATCGTCGTGATGGGTTGCCACAATGGTTTTTCCCCCAACCCAAATACGGGGGCGCACAGAATCATCCATAAGTGACATCAGGTTTTCCAGATGCACATCCGTAAAATAGTCATCGGTATAAGCACTCTGCAGAGAGACTACGGGAGCATCTGGATCCCCCTTCTGCCTTAGCAAGCGCTCGGAAAACTCATAAAACGTTGTTTTAACCCGGCGAAAGTTAAACCCGCTCAGATCCGAGGTATAAAAATAGCGACCGCCGCTATCCCTCGGCGCCTCAACGGTTTTCACCGGGCCCGGAATGGTTTTTTTCTGTAGATACCGAATCAGCGATTTATCGGACTCTCGCGCCCGGGATACAAGCTCCCAATCGTCAACCAACCCACGCAAAACCACCGGCTGGTGCGCAGAAACTACGGAATTCTGGAAATAGTCGCGACTTACCGAGCTCACCTCCGGAATCGGCCGTATCCGCTCAAAAATGCCATCTACCATAATTGGTGGCTCCAATCTTGCTGATTGCAGCGGCACCCCCGAAATAACCATCAGGTTACCGCTATTACCTTCAGGGCACTATAACACCGATCATTTACACTTTTTTCGCGCATAAAAAAACCGGGTCAGTGACCCGGTTTTGTCTGACAGAAAAGCTATCAGAAGGACATGCGAGCACCGACTACGAAACGGCGTCCGTTTTCGTAAGCGGACATCAGGCGATTGCCGTCAGTGTTGTACTCGACCAGCTCTTCGTCAGTCAGGTTGACCGCTTCAAACACGATGTCGATGTTCTCAGTGACCGAGGCACTAACGCTCGCATCCCACTGACCGTAGGAGTCATTCCAAAGCTCGTCACCATTGTAGTGCAGACCTTTGTACCACTCGGTACGGTAGTTGTACATCAGACGAGCGCCCATCCAGTCATTCTCGTAGTAGCCGGTCAGGTTGTACATGTGCTCGGAAGCACCTTCAACCAGGCCAGAACCGATCAGAGCAATGTCACGCTCCTGGTCAGACTTCGCATCAGTGTAGGTGTAGTTAGCCTGCACACCGAAGCCATCGAAATCGTGCTGCCAGCTCAGTTCCAGACCGTTGGTGGTACCACCCTCGCCATTCGTCGGCGTGGTGAAAGCCACATCTACATTCTCGCCAGTCTGCTCGTTGTAACGAGGCTCAACCGTGGTAACACCGAAGGTATAGCTGTCGATATCCTTGAAGAAGTAGGTTGCTGCGAGCAAGGATGAATCGTCGTAATACCACTCGTAAGAAGCGTCAAACTGGCTTGCCAGCATCGGCTCCAGCTGCGGATTACCCTTCTGGCCAGTCGGGTTTGCCTGATTCAGTGAACCGAAAGTTTCGAACGGAGACAGTTCGCTCTGGTTGCGACGGGCCATAACACGGGCCGCGCCCAAGCGTACAACAGTGTCATCGCTCAGGTCGTAAATGAAGTTAGCACTCGGCAGCACTTCGCTGTAGTCGTTATCTTCAGTTACCCAGTTCAGTTCTGCCGGGGCCAACCAGGCGCGATCCAGGGTGTAGAAGCCCCAGGACGGGTTGTTGGGATCGTCGTTCCACTGGTAGCCGCTGGAGGCCTGCTCAGTTTGAACGTAACGTACACCCACGTTACCGCGATAGCTTGCGCCTTCAAAATCGCCCTGGACATACAGCGAGGTAATGTCTTCAGCTACTGCCCAGTTCTGCGCGAGTTCCAGAGAGCGAGCGTAGTCGGCAGCAACACCATTGATTCCGTTAAACGCGATGTCTTCCATCACGTCGCGGTTCTGCTCGATTTGCTGAGTCAGATTACCGGAGACCGGGGCATCGACGGAAACATTGCCGTTGGCGTTCAGGCCACAAGTAGCCAGTGTCGGACAGTTTTCGAAAATGGTGTTGAGGTAGCTACCGGCATGCCAGCTGTATACGGTACGCTCCTGAGCGCGCTCTGCTTCGCGAACCTTGAGGCCGGTCTTGATATTGGTGAACGCCGCAATCTCGACCGGGATATCCAGATCAATCTGCGCGTAGGTTTCTTCGTCGGTAGTAGGACGCTCGCCACCCCAGATCCAGCCAGCACCAAAGGCTTCAGCATCGGTGGTCGAAGGATCGGTATTTACCACTCGGCTGTTCAGGTCGTAGGTGTAATTAGCTTCGCCAGTCACATACTCCCAGGAAGTTTCACGGTAAGTACCGCCTTCTGCAGCAGTTTTACCCACCACACCGGTCAGGCTGAACGCATCGGTTTCGTACTCTACCGTGAAGTCAAAAGACTCGGTCTCGGTACGGGAGATACGGTTGATGAAATCGATATAAATCGCACCGGTGCCATCGGTAACTTCGGAGGAGGTGATGTTGCCGCCGCTCAGCCCGCTGTTATCGATGATTTGGCCACGACTATTGTTCGGCAGAATCAGGAAGTTCTGGTTCTGGTTGTCGGAGCTCATCTCCGAAGTGAGCGCATTGAAGGTGAAAGTCAGCTCTTCGGTCGGCGCTGCCTGCGCGGACAGGAAGAAGGTTTCACGCTCACGATCCTGCTCAAACTTGGCCACACCAATGTGGCTCGGGACGCTGTAGGCATCATCAGCTGATTCGTTCCAGCCAAGGACTTCCATACCTTCACGCTGAACTGAGCGGTCTTGCTTGACCGCAGACACCAGCACGCCGAAGGTTTCGGATTCATTCTTCCAGGAATACTGAGCTGCAACTTGCGGGTCGTTCTCACCGGACTTGTCGGAGTACTGGCTTTCAACCGCGATATTCACCGCATTCGCTTCCAGATCCAGCGGGCGACGGGTTTTAACGATAACCGTACCGCCGATGGAACCTTCGTCGATGGAAGCCATCGGAGATTTGTACACTTCCAGACCGGAAATCAGAGTGGAGGGCAGCAGAGTGTAGTTAAAGCTGCGAGCAGGATCATCCAGGATAAACCAGTCGGCGGTAGCTACGGTCTGACCGTTCAGCAAAGTACGGTTCAAATCCGGACCGGCACCACGAATGCTGATCTTTTCACCTTCACCGAATTCACGGCTTACCGCCAGGCCCGGGACGCGGGACAGAGACTCTGCCACGTTTTTATCCGGGAACTTGCCGACATCTTCCGCAGAAATAGCATCAACGATGGCATTGGCATCGCGCTTGGTGCTGAGAGCGTCTTGCAGAGAAGCACGAATACCGGTAACGGTAATCTCTTCCAGAGCCGCGTCCTGAGCAACTGCCAGCGGAGCCACGAGGCTACCACCGAGTACAGCTGCGCTGATCGAGAGAGCGAGTTTGTTGCGCTTGAGCATCGATTTCCCCTTCCTTTTTTATAGATATAAAGGTTTGGTTAGAAACTTTTTTATTCACCTTGTACCGCCAAATGATAGCGCTGTCATCTGTTTTTATGATAGCGCTGTCATTCTCAGGATCGACAATACACAGAAAACGGCCAAAAAGCTACAGCCTCCGGGACAAAATCCGTGGATATTTTGGCGGAGATGGCCTCTTTTACCTGCCGTAACTGACAAACCTGCACGGGAATCCGCGGCTAGTCACGGGCGTATATAAAGGGGAAAAGAGGCACTACCAGGCCATCTCTCGAATATAACAAGAAATCTGGTCACGCTTTTTGCCTTGCCCGGCGGGAAGGGCCTTGGAAAAACATGAGGAAAGGACAGGTGAGGAAAGTGCCCTCCCCTGCACGGGGAGGGCCAGAAACGAGGGTTACTCGATTTCCTTGATGCGCATGGAACTGGTGCCGCCATTCATATTCAGGCGTTCCCCCTGGGTAATCAGAATGCGCTGGCCTTTCACCAGGTCAATCCTGGAACTCAGTACCTCGATGATTGCATCGGTCAGATGCCCGAGCGGGACCGAAGCCGGATCGAACTCCACCGGCTCCACCCCACGCAGAAGTACCAGCTGACGGGCCACCTGCGGGTGACGGGTCAGAGCGTAGATCGGCAGCTGGGTGGTCGCCCGGGACATGATCCGCGGGGTGCGACCGGATTCCGTCAGCGCCGCCACCGCGCACAGGTTCTCCACCCGTGCCGCGGACTCAATCGCCGCCTGGGCGATGACCGTGTCGATACTCTCGGAACCGGACTTGCTGGCCGCGCCGCGTTTGGTGGTGCCCAGGTACTGTTCCGCACCGACAACCACTTCCGCCATGGATTCCACCGCCGCTACCGGGAAGTCTCCCGCGGCAGTTTCGGCGGACAACATTACCGCATCGGTGCCGTCCAGTACCGCATTGGCCACGTCCATGACTTCAGCGCGCGTGGGTGTCGGGCTGGTGATCATGGACTCCATCATCTGGGTCGCGGTGATCACGCCGCGGTTCAGGGCATTGGCGCGGTCGATCAGTTTTTTCTGCACCCCGACCAGTGCCGCATCGCCGATCTCAACTCCGAGATCTCCACGAGCCACCATGATCACGTCGGATGCCAGGATGATTTCATCCATCTGGTCGTCGTTACCGACCGCCTCTGCGCGCTCGACCTTGGCCACGATGGCGGCATTGCTGCCGGCTTCGCGCATGGCTTTGCGTGCAATTTCCAGGTCTTCACCGCTGCGGGGGAAGCTTACCGCGAGAAAATCCACATCCAGCTCTGCCGCCAGCTTGATATCCTGGTAATCCTTTTCCGTCAGCGCCGGTGCCGACAGGCCACCACCCAGCAGGTTGATACCCTTGTTGTTGGACAGTTTGCCACCCTGCAACACCCGGCAGAACAGTTTGCTATTGGTACCGCCAGTCACTTCTAGACGAATCTTGCCATCGTCCAGCAAAAGGATATTGCCGGGTTTGCAGTCTGCAATCAGGGACGGGTAATCCACACCCACGCGCTGCTGGTTGCCCCCCTCTTTCGGGCAGTCTGCATCGAGGGTGAACTCGGCATTGTTTTCCAGAAAAATGCTGCCTTCGGCAAAACGCGCGATGCGAATTTTCGGGCCCTGGAGATCCCCCAGTACCGCAACGAGCTTGTTCTGCTCGGCCGCTGCGCGGCGCACCTCTTCCACGCGCTTGCGATGGTCGTCGGCGCTGCCGTGAGAAAAATTAAGACGTACAACGTTGACGCCCGCGCGGATAATTTCGTCAATAACCCGAGGCTTGTCAGTGCCCGGCCCCAGGGTGGCAACGATTTTTGTATGGCGAATCATAATTGGCGGTATTTGCTTATCGGTTGGATTTGAGACAGATGTATTTCTTATTTCGCTGCCGGCGAAACCGGAGTGGGTATTGCACCCGCTCCGGCGGGGTGGTTCCAGGAACCACCCTCTTCACGGTCAGCCTTTCGCTATCAGGCGGTTTCCGCGGCAGCCTTCTGCAATTGCAGGGCTTTTGCCATGGCCAGGCTGGTATCCAGCATACGGTGAGAGAAGCCCCACTCGTTGTCGTACCAGGCCATAACTTTTACCAGGTTGCCATTGACGCGTGTGTGATTCGCATCGAAGTGGCTGGATGCCGTGGTGTGGTTAAAGTCCACGGAAACCAGCGGCTGCTCGCAGAAAGATAGGACGCCGCCCTTCATGGAACCGGAAGCGTCGAGCATGATTGCATTGATTTCTTCCGCGGTGGTTTCACGGCCGGCAATAAACTGACAATCCACCAGAGAAACATTGTTCACCGGAACTCGCACGGCCATGCCGTCGAGCTTGCCCTGCAGTTCCGGCAGCACCAGACCTACCGCAGCGGCGGCACCGGTCTTGGTGGGGATCATATTGTCTGCCGCAGCGCGGGCGCGGTAGATGTCCTTGTGCACCGCATCCTGGGTGTTCTGGTCGTTGGTATACGCGTGCACGGTGGTCATGAAGCCGCGCTCGATACCTACCGCACGGTGCAACGCCTGGGCTACCGGGGCCAGGCAGTTGGTAGTACAGGAAGCATTGGAAACCACCTTGTGTTCTGCGGTGAGCTTATGGTCATTGACACCGTAAACCACCGTCAGATCCGCATCCTTGGACGGCGCGGAAATCAGAACAGCCTTGGCGCCCGCCTGCATATGCGCAGATGCCGCTGCCTTGTCGGTGAACAGGCCGGTACATTCCAGCACCAGGTCCACTTCCAGCTCGCCCCACGGCAGCTCCGCCGGATTGCGCACCTGGCAGACTTTAACCTGGTCGCCGCCGATCATCAGGTTTTCACCATCTACCGCAACTTCCGTATTGAAGCGACCGTGTACCGTATCGAATCGGGTCAGGTGCGCATTGGCCTCAACCGGTGCCAGGTCGTTGATCGCAACCAGCTGAATACGATCGTTATAACCGGATTCGTAAATCGCACGGGTTACGTTGCGGCCGATGCGGCCATATCCATTGATAGCAATTCTGAGTTTCATATCGCTAACACCCTCTGTGAACTTTCGGATTATTAAATTTGCTTTCTAGTGCCCGGCGGGCTTTGGCCCACTCTATCGGCTGTAATGCTTCAGTGCGCAGCCAGCATCGGATCAACCCCGGCCGCCAGCCACGTCACACATTATTTTTTTAGTGCAGACGCCTCACGGGAAAGACGGGTGACCTCGGCCCAGTTTTTCTCCGCCACCAATTTCGGCGCGGCCATCCAGGAACCCCCTACACAGACGACGTTTGACAGGGCCAGATAGTCGCCTGCATTGTTCGGGCTGACACCACCGGTCGGGCAGAATTTCACCTGGCCCAGGGGACCACCAATGGACTTCAACATCGGGACTCCACCGGCAGCTTCCGCGGGGAAAAATTTCTGGTAGTGGTAGCCACGCTCCAGCAGGCGCATAACCTCTGAAGGATTGGCTGCACCCGGCAGCAGCGGCACACTGGTTGTGTCCGCTGCATCCAGCAGGGCTTCCGTCGCACCGGGGCTGACCATAAAGGTCGCACCGGCATCCACCGAGCGCTGCACGTCCACTGCATTCAATACGGTGCCGGTGCCAACGTGGGCGTCCGGCAGGTGTTTGGCAATTTCTTCCACAGCTGCCAGTGCCGCTTCGGTGCGCAGGGTGACTTCCAGTACGTTGAGTCCACCCTCTACCAGCGCCTGAGCCAGGGGCAGCGCGTCTTTCACGTCATCGATAACCAGAACCGGCACCACTCCGGCCTGCTGCAAAACTTGTGCGAGTTGCTGTTGCATGATTACTTCCTGATTTTTTTCCTGATCAAATTCCCGTTCAGGGTGCCCAGTAAACAGTGACCGGCTTCAGCCCCTGCTTGAGAATGCTGCGCACCGGCATCTCCTGCTCGTCATCACCCAGCAGAGCCTCGCGGTAAACCTTGAGCTTTTCTTCACCGGTGATCAGCAGCTTGATTTCTTTCGCCTGCAAAATGGCCGCAAGGGTGAGAGTCATGCGCTCGGTATGCGCCCCGGTCACCGCACTCTGTTTGGCCGTGATCGCTTTGCACAACTTGCCGGACGCGGGATCCAGGGCCTCGTCCAGGCCTTCCGCGTACGGAAAAAATGACGCGGTATGACCGTCGTTCCCCATCCCCAGCACACAGACATCGAATGGCTGCGGCAGCTCCCGATAGGCCCGCTCGCAATCCGCCTCGCCCGCTGCGGGCGTAGCCGCCGGGTTTTTCATACCGAGAAATGGTGCCTCGGCAGCTTCATTCTGCAGCAGGCTGTTGGCGATAAACGCGTGGTTACTGCCCGCCTCATCCTTCTCTACCCAGCGCTCATCTACCAGCGCTACATTGATCTGCTGCCACGGCAGCGGGCGCCTGGACAGGGCCTTGTAAACCGGTTCCGGCGAGCTGCCGCCGGACACCAGAAAAGTAGCCTGGCCGTTGGCCTTGATACCCGCCTGCAGTTTTTCGGCGCAATCACTGGTCAGCGCCAGTGTCAGCCTTTCCCTGTTCGCAAAAAATTTTTCTTCAACCATGTCTGTGAACCGTGAATTGATTGGACGGCGATTGCCGGTCAGCAGTTGAACCAGTGGTGACCGTTTTCTGCCAGCAGCTGATTGGACGCCTGCGGTCCCCAGGTGCCCGCCCGGTATAGCTGCGGCTGATTGTTGGTTTCGCGCCAGTGATCCATGATCGGATCCACCCAGGCCCAGGCAGCGGCCACTTCTTCCCGGTGAATAAACAGCGCGGAATTATTTTCCGCGGCATCCAGCATCAAGCGCTTGTAGGCGTCACTCTTGAAGCTGTCGTAGGTATCGGAAAGCGTCAGGTTCAGTTCCACCGGCTGCAGTTCCATGGTGAGGCTGTCCATTTTCTTGGCCATCAGCACCAGCTTGATACTCTCTTCCGGCTGCAGACGAATCACCAGGCGATTGGGCAGTACCTCACCGGCTTCCGGCTGGTACACGCGGTGGGAAACTTTCTTGTACTGGATGACGATTTCGGCACAGCGCTTTTCCATGCGCTTGCCGGTGCGCAGATAGAAAGGCACACCGGTCCAGCGCCAGTTATCGATGTGTGCGCGTATGGCAACGAAGGTTTCCGTAGTACTGTTGGCCGCCTTCAGCTCCTCCAGGTAACCCGGCACCAGTTCCTTGCCCAGGCCACCGGCCACGTACTGACCGCGGACGATGTTCTTGTCGACCTTCTCCCCGGTCAGCGGACGCAAGGCTTCCAGAACCTTGATTTTTTCCGCTCGGATATTGCGCGCGGACATGGAGTTGGGGGACTCCATTGCGGTCAGGCACAGGAGCTGCAGCAAATGGTTCTGCACCATGTCGCGCAGTGCGCCGGTGTCATCGTAAAAACCCGCGCGCCCTTCGAGACCTACGGTTTCGGAAATGCTGATCTGGATATGATCGATGGATTTGGCATCCCACAGGTGCTCGAACAGCACATTGCTGAAACGCAGGGCCAGCAGGTTCTGGACGGTTTCCTTACCCAGGTAGTGGTCGATACGGAAAATACTGTCTTCCGGGAAGTACTCGGCAATCTTGCTGTTGATCTCATCGGAAGTTCTGGCGTTGTAGCCCAGCGGCTTCTCCACCACCACCCGGGAATTCTCGTGGATCAGCCCCTTGAGCGAGAGGTTTTCGCAGCAGGGACCGAATACCGCCGGCGGAATCGCCAGATAGAACAGGCGGGTACGCTTGGTATCCTTGCCGAGGATATCCACCAGGCCGTCCCACTGTTCGTCGGGCTTGGAAATATCCAGGGCCACGGCGCGCAGCATATCGCTGAAGCTCTTCCAGTTCTTGTCGCTGTACTCCCCATCCCGCAGATGGGTTTTCAGGGCCTGCTGTGCGGTCTGCAGATATGCGTCTGCGTCGTCCTGACGGCGACACACCGGGAGGATGCGCGTGCCCTTGTCCAGGCCACCCTCGATATAGGCGCGGTACAGCGCGGGAATCAGCTTGCGCAGTGACAGATCACCACCGCCGCCAAACAGTACCATGTCGAATGCTTTTGCCATTGTGTTCTGCTCTTAAACAGTACGCGCGGGCACCGGGCCCGCGCTGAATTCGTGTTAGAAAAGAATGCTTGCACCGGTTTCCGCGCCACTGGCGAGGGCGCGTAGATTGGTAAACAGATCCCGCCCCATGCCGATGGCATTGTCGGACAGGTCGCATTCCGCCAGCGGGCGTGCCGCCAGTTCTTCATCACTTACATGGACTTTCAGAACTCCGGCCTCGGAGTCCAGCTCGATAATGTCGCCATCCTGAATCTTCGCGATAGCACCACCTTCAACCGCCTCCGGAGACAGGTGAATGGCTGCGGGCACCTTGCCGGAAGCGCCGGACATGCGCCCGTCGGTAATCAGCGCCACCTTGAAGCCGCGGTCCTGCAATACCCCGAGAGATGGCGTCAGCTTGTGCAGTTCCGGCATCCCGTTGGCCTGAGGCCCCTGGAAGCGCACTACCGCAACGAAATCTTTTTCCAGTTCGCCGGCCTTGAACGCGGTCAGCAGGTCGTCCTGGTGATTGAACACCACTGCGGGGGCTTTCACTTTCAACTGCCCGGGCTTCAGCGCGGAAACCTTGATCACGCTGTTGCCCAGGTTGCCCTCCAGCAACTGCAGGCCGCCGTGCCTGGAGAAGGGATCACTGGCCGGGCGAATGATGTCCGGATTGCCGCTTTCCTCCGCGGTCGGGCGCCACACCACCCCATCCTTGTCTTCATTCAGGAATGGATCGTAGGTATAGGGCTCGAGGCCGGAATCACCCAGCACGGTGGAGACATCGCCGTGCAACAGTCCTGCACCCAGCAGCTCGCGAATCAGGAACTGCATACCGCCAGCCGCGGCAAAGTGATTGATGTCAGCGGTACCGTTCGGATAGACGTGGCACATCAGCGGAACGATTTCGGAAAGCTCCGCCATATCCTGCCAGGTGATCTGGATACCGGCGGCGCGCGCCATGGCGATCAGGTGCATGGTGTGATTAGTGGAGCCGCCGGTCGCGTGCAGGCCGACAATGCCGTTAACAAAGGCTTTTTCCGTAAGGATTTTTGCAATCGGGGTGTACTGGCTGGGCTCGGTGTTGTGTACCAGCTGCTTCACTGCGGCAGCATTCAGCGCATCGCGCAGTTCAGTGCCCGGATTGACGAAGGAGCTGCCCGGCAATTGCAGCCCCATGATTTCCACCAGCATCTGGTTGCTGTTGGCAGTGCCGTAAAAGGTACAGGTGCCGGCGCTGTGGTAAGACGCGCTTTCCGCTTCCAACAGCTCCTTGCGGCCGACCTTGCCCTCGGCGTACAGCTGACGCACACGGACTTTCTCGGCATTGGCGAGGCCGGTAGGCATCGGCCCCGCGGGCACGAACATTGCCGGCAGGTGGCCGAAAGACAGCGCACCGATCACCAGGCCCGGCACGATCTTGTCGCAGATACCGAGATAAAAACTGCCATCGAACATGTCGTGGGACAGGGAAACCGCGGTGGCCATGGCGATCACATCGCGGGAAAACAGCGACAGTTCCATCCCCGGCTGCCCCTGGGTTACGCCGTCACACATCGCGGGCACGCCGCCGGCCACCTGGGCGGTTGCGCCGTTGCGCAGTGCTTCCGCCTTGATCATTTCCGGATAGGTGCCGTAGGGCTGGTGCGCCGACAACATGTCGTTATAGGCAGTGACGATGGCCAGGTTGGGTCCCTGGCCGGAAGCGATCAGGTTTTTGTCGTGATCGCTGGAGGCGGCCATGGCATGCGCCAGGTTACCGCAGGAGAGTTTGTGCCGGGCGCGCCCCTTGCTCTGGGCGCGCTCGACCTGGGCCAGGTACTTCGCCCGGGTTTCCGCACTGCGCTCCACAATGCGCTCGGTAACCGCCTGTACACGACTGTTTACCACGTTACTTTTTGCCATTTTTCAACTCTTCGTTTTTTATCAGCCCACCACCGGTTGCCGTTACATCGCTTGAGCAGCGTCTGCCGTCATCGCCTCCGGCATCTCGGCTGGTGTGGCCGCGCCGGCTGTGACCCGGCGGTAATATTCGATCAGCTGTGCTGTAGATGCGTCTTCTGCGGCCAGGTCACCCTGGACCAGCTTTGGCTCGAGACCCGCAGCCAAACCCTTTCCGAGCTCCACACCCCACTGATCGAAGGAAAAAATCTGCAGAATCACACCCTGAACAAAGATTTTGTGCTCATAAAGCGCGACCAATGCTCCGAGTGACCGGGGGCTCAATTCCTTCAAGAGTATTGTGTTGCTGGGCTTTCCACCCCTGTGTACCTTGAATGGCGTCAGCCTTTTTATTTCTGCTTCACCGAGCCCTTTGGCCGCCAGCTCGCGCCCCACTTCTTCCGCACTGACTCCGTTCATCAGCGCCTGGCTCTGGGCCAGCATGTTGGCCAGCAGGATTTCGTGGTGACCTTGGAGGTCGTGCCCCGGTGCCACACTGCCGATAAAATCCGCCGGCACAATTTCCGGGCTCTGGTGCAGGTACTGGTAAAACGCATGCTGCCCGTTGATGCCCGTCTGCCCCCATATTAGGGGTCCGGTGGCGTAGTCCACCTCAGCCCCTGCACGGGTAGTAGACTTGCCGTTACTCTCCATGTCCGCCTGTTGCAGGTACGCCGGCAACATGTGCAGGGCCTGCTCGTAGGGCAATATTGCCTGCGCCGGATAGCCCATAAAGGTGCAGTACCAGGTGCTCAGCAGTGCCATGATCACCGGCGCGTTACGCTCCAGTTCCGCCTCGCGGAAGTGGCGATCCATACTCGCGGCGCCGTCCAGCAGCGCGCGGAAGTTCTCAAAGCCGCAGGCAATCGCTATCGGCAGCCCGATCGCGGACCACAGCGAGAAGCGCCCGCCAACCCAATCCCAGAAGCGGAACACCCGCTCCGGCGCCACCCCGAATGCCTGCGCCCGCTCGGGGCTGGCAGTCACCGCCACAAACTGCTGCTTCAGCAGCTCGGCCGCCTCCAGGCCACTCGCCTGCTCCAGCCAGCGCAGCGCGCTGCGGGCGTTGGTCATCGTCTCGCTGGTGGTGAAAGTCTTCGAGGAGACGATAAACAGGGTTGATTCGGCATCCAGGCCGACCAGCACGTCCGTGAGCTGGGCTCCATCCACATTGGATACAAAATGCACTGCGACATCGCCCTTCCGGTGGGCACGCAGTGCTTCGATGGCCATTTGCGGCCCCAGATGGGATCCGCCAACGCCCAGATTGACCACATCGGTAATCCGCTTGCCGCTGTAGCCTGTCAGGTCGCCATTATGTAGTAAAACTACAAGCTTTTTCAAGCGACCCAACTCGCACTCCACAGCGGCCATTACCGACTGGTCATTGAACTCGACATCCCTGGGCAGAGCGCCACGCAGTGCGGGGTGTAGAACCGGGCGCCCCTCGGTGGCATTGATGGGTTGACCGGCAAAGAAGTCATCCCGCCAGCGCGGCAGTTCCCCGTCCTCCGCCAAGCGTAATAAATTTACAAAAACATCGCGGTCCAGCAGGTTTTTCGAGAAATCCAGCAGGAATTCCGGCAATTCGAGCGAAAAGTGTGCCGCCCGCCCCGGGTCCCCGGTGAACAGGTCTCGCAGGCTTCGCCCCTTCATGGCCTCGGCCTGGGACTGCAATTGCTGCCAGATGGGAAGTTGAGAGATGGTCATGGACTGCCCCCTGAATTGGGCGCCAGAGTGCAATCTGCCGGCGCCGGTTATTCTTATCGCGCCCGCCAGCTGTTTCTGCGGATAGCTGGTCAAGGTAAATGACAACGCTGTCATATGCTGCCCAGATTCACACAGATGCCAGACACTGTCAATCGGGCCTGTAGTTTTTCTCCAAATGTGAAAAAACGCGAAAACACCGGAAAGGCCGCCAATCGCCGATAAATGCCACAATAGAGGTGGGGCATGCCGGGCCTGTGACCACAAAGCCATCGTCCCCGGCAGCCTAAGGGGGTAAACTGCCCCGCTGGGCAAGACAAGGAAACAGTGCCGATCATGAAAAGCACCATCAACGATGTGGCTGCCAAAGCCGGGGTATCCATCAAGACCGTTTCCCGGGTCATCAACAATGAGCCGTCGGTGCGGCCGGCCACGCGCAAGAAAGTCATGGATGCGGTGGCGGAACTGCACTACCAGCCGAATCTGGCAGCGCGCAACCTGGCGGGCACCCGCAGCTACACCATTGCCCTGATCTACGACAACCCCAACGCCTACTACGTGATCGATATGCAGAACGGTATTCTCGAGGCCTGCAAGGCCCGCGGCTACGAACTGCTGATCCACCCCAGCAACTCCAAGTCGGAAACCGTCAACGATGAACTGCGCGCACTGGTGGAACACTCCAAGGTGGCGGGTGTGGTGCTGACCCCGCCCTTCTCTGAGACCCAGTCGGTCATCGATGAGGTAAAAAAACTGGGGCTCGATTACGTGCGCATCGTTTCCAGTCAGGCGGCCCAGGGCGATGAAGACAACTGCATCCAGGTGGACGACAGCGAGGCGGCATTCGAAATCACCAAACACCTGATCGAGCACGGCCACCGCCGGATCGGCTTCCTCTGCGGTGGTGAAGAGCACGTTTCCACTCACGGCCGCCTCGAGGGCTACAGGCAAGCACTGCAGCAGGCGGGCATCGCGATCGACCAGAGCCTCATCGTTCCCGGGGAATATGCGTTTGATTCCGGGGTGGAGGGTGCCAAGGCACTACTGCAGCTGGACAACCCGCCCACCGCAATCTTTGCCAGCAACGACGAGATGGCGGCCGGCGCGCTGTTTGCCGCGCGTCTGATGCACATTGAAATCCCGGAACAGCTATCCATTGTCGGCTTTGAGGACAGCCCCTTCTCCCGCCAGACCTGGCCAAAGCTGACCACCGCACACCAGCCCAACAACGAGATCGCCAAGTGCGCCGCGGCGCTGGTACTGAACAAGGCCAGAAGCAAAGGCGCCGCGGAAAGCGCGTCCGCCGCCAAGGACGCGGGCATCACGAAAAAGTTTGTCCCGGAGCTGCTGGTGCGCGATTCCAGTGGCGATGCTCCCTCCCCCTGACTCCCGCTCCCGACTTCTCTGCCTACCCCGCGCGCGGGGTGCACTTCTCGCCAGCAAATAGCGCAGACACATAACGCAGGCAAAAAAATGCCCTCACTAGGAGGGCAAAGATGACGAGAACCAAAGAGAGAAACAAAAAATCCGTTTTAAACAATATTCCTGAAAACAGGCAAACTGACTTGCCGCGATGGCAGCCGGATTACTTCCAGCTGCGCATCTTGTGCCCTTTCAGGGCGTAAAACAGGATGAACAGGTAGGCCGGGATGGCGATCATATAGGCCGCCTGGCCGTCGCCGGTATCGGCGAAATGCCCGTACAGCGGCGGCAGAATCGCACCGCCGGAAATACCCATGATCAGCAGCGCGGCGCCTTTGGAAGTGAACTTGCCCAGCCCTTCAAGCGCCAGCGGCCAGATCGCCGGCCAGCACATGGCGTTGGCAAAGCCCAGCAGCGCCACAAAGAACACCGCGTTGGGAATTTCCGGCAGGCCGAATACGGTCAGGGTCGCAGCGGACAGCACAGTGCTTTCCAGAGAACCGGACATCACAGCGAAAGTAAACACGATACCCAGCACTGCAGAGATCAGCAGCGCGGTCTGCTGACTGATAAAACGCGGAATCGCAACCGTGCCCCACAGGTAGCCGATGACCATGAAAATCATGGTGTAGGAAGTCAGCATGGACGCGGCGGCGGTATCGAGACCGGCCTGCTTGCCCAGCAGGCCGATGGCATCGCCGGCAATCACTTCCACACCCACATAGAAGAACAGCGCGATGGAGCCCAGCACCAGCTGCGGGAACTGCTTGAGGCCGAACAGGGTTACCGCCGCCTCTTCCTGCCCCTCAACCACTTCGTCTTCGATATCCGGCAGCGGCGCAAACATCATCGCCACCGCGAGTACAAAGCCGAGAATTGCCATACCGATGTAGGGAGAAACCAGCTGGCCCGCCAGCTCATCCAGTTTGGCATCCTTGGCGGTAGCGCCGAGCGCGGACAACTCCGCTTCGGAAATACCGCTGATTCCGGACATCACCAGCACCGCGAATACGATCGGCGCCACAATGCCGGCGCCCTTGTTCAGCAGACCCATGATGCAGATACGCACCGCCGCGGTTTCACTGGAACCCAGTTTGACCACGTAGGGGTTGGACGCCGTCTGCAGGATGGTAAGGCCGGAGCCGACCACAAACTGGGCCAGCAGAAAAATACCGAACATACGGCTATAGGCCGCAGGAATGAAAATCAGGGCACCGACACCAACCAGGGCAAGGCCCAGTGCCATACCCGCCTTGTATCCGGTGCGCTCGATGATCGCAGCCATTGGCAGCGCCATCACCGTATAGGCTATGTAGAAGGCAGAGGTCACCAGCATGGCCTGGAAGGCACTCAGCTCACAGATGGTCTGCAGGAACGGGATCAGCGCCCCGTTCAGCCAGGTGACAAAACCGAAGATAAAAAACAGTAGGCCGATGATGATCATCGGCAAAACGCTGCTGCGCGTTTCGCTCTGGGCAATGACTGCGGTATTCATAAAATCACCTTTATTATGGTCTTGTCTTTATCGTGCTTGGGTGGCCGGTTCTATTTTTTGCCACATGTTTTCGAGCACAAAGTTATCCGGAGAAAACTTCCTGCCCGCCAATCCAGGTCTTTTGAACCCGGAGTTCGTCATCCAGTAAAATCAGGTCCGCCTGCACACCCTGTGTAATTCGACCACCGCCGGTACCGAGGAACTGGGCCGGGTACAGAGCGGCCATCCGCAGTGCCTCGGCGAGCTCCACGCCGCACCAGTCGCGGATATTGCGCACCGCGCTGATCATATCCAGGTGCGACCCCGCAAGCTCCCCGGTGGTGGAGGTCAGCTTGTCTCCCTCGCGGGTAACAATGCGATCGAACAGTGGGAAACTCGTTTCATCACTGCCCACCAGCGACATGGCATCGGTCACCAGCATGATCTTGCCGCGGGGTTTGGCCTTCAGTGCCAGGGTCATTGCCTCCGCGCTCACATGGTGGCCGTCCGCAATCAGCCCGCACCAGCAGCCGTCACTGATCAGTGCCGTCCCCACCATGCCCGGGTCGCGGGAATGCAGCGGCGACATGGCGTTGTACAGGTGAGTAAACCCGGTTGCACCGGCGGCCACCGCCGCCGCAGCGGTTTTGCCATCGGCATTGGAGTGGCCGAGGCAGACTTTCACCCCCAGCGACACCAGCTTTGAGATGTCCTCCGGGGAAACATTTTCCGGCGCCAGCGTGACCATTTTCAGGCCCAGGTCATCGCGGGCGTAAATTGCCAGCTCCGCCTCACTGAGCGGGCGAATGTATTTCTCTTCGTGGGTGCCCTTTTTCGGCTTGCTCAGGTGCGGCCCCTCAAAGTGCACGCCGATTACCCCGGGCACCTCCTCTTTCAGCGCCGCACTGATCGCGTCCGCCGCTTTCTGCATCACCGGCACTTCGTCGGTGATCAGCGTCGGCATAAACCCGGTGGTGCCGTATTTGGCGTGGGCCGCAGACATCTTTGCCAACGCGCTGACGGTGGTGTCATTGTTGAACAGCGCACCGCCACCGCCATTGACCTGGACGTCGATCAGACCCGGGGCCAGCAGCCCCTGTAATCGCACCGCGTCTGCAGGGTGGTCGCCGCCGACCGCAATCACCTTCCCATCGTCGACGGTCAGCGCCACGTCGCGCTGAAACTGCTCGCCGTCAAACAACTGCTCTGCGATAAACGTCTGCGCCACTGACCTGCTCCGTATCTCTCGCGTAAAACCTTAAACCGTCTGAGTCACTTTATTCAGGCCGGCCGGCGCATCCGGATTGATGCCGCGGCTAACCGCCACATGGGCAACGTCGATATAAAAGCGCTGCAACAGTGCCAGCGGTGCAACCCGCGGATGCACGCCCTTGCTCGGCACGTGCAGATTGATCAGGGTGCCGCCGCGACGAATGATGTCGGCAATCTGCTCGCTGTGAGCCTGGTACGACTCGTCCTCGATCGGCACATTCACCACGGTGAGCTTCTGCTCCACCAGGGTGACCGGGCCATGCAGGAATTCGGCGCTGGAGAAGGATTCCGCGTGGATGTTGCACACCTCCTTCAGTTTCAACGCCAGTTCGCGGGTGATGCCGTAACCGGGACCGCGCCCCAGCACCACCAGGTTCTTCACCGCCGCCAGGTCTTCCGGGCGCAGCTGAATTTCGGAATCGATCGCTTCCGACAGGGTCTGCGGCAGGTTTTCCACCGCGCCTTTCAGCTCCGGGCTTTCGGTCCAGTTCGCCACCAGCTGCAATACCGCCGCCAGGGTGGCGAGGTAGCTCTTGGTGGCGGCCACCGCCAGTTCCGGACCCGCCTTCAGCGGTACCAGCAGGTCGACAATATCCTTGATCGGCGCGGACTCGTCATTCACCAGGGCCACGGTATAGGCACCGGCGTCTTTGGCCATCTGTGCCTGGGCCAGGATGTCCGGGCTGCGGCCGGACTGGGAGATCACGATCACCAGCGCATCTTCCAGTTTCAGCTTTTTGCCGTAGACACTGGAAACCGACGGCGCCGCGGCAAACGTCGGGGTGCCGGTCTCGATTTCGATCAGGTACTTGGCGAACACACCGGCGTGATCGGAGGAGCCGCGCCCCACGATCATCACAAAGCGCGGCGGCTTGCTGCGCAGGCGCTCACCCAACTCCGCCATGATGCCGGCATTGCTTTGCAACTGCTCGGCAATCCGCTCCGGGGCCTCGCGGGCCTCGCTCTCCATCACTGTCATAGCCATAGAAGCATCCACCTTGTTGGCCTCAGCAGGGGTCACTGCGCTCATAAATCCTGTCCGTAATATCCAGTGTGTTGTATTGGTTGCGCGCGCTTATCCAAAGAGCACTTTTGTCTCGGTTTCTTTTCCCTTGCGGGATTCGCCGCTCCCCAGCGCCGCCAGGGACTGCTGGGCGAAGTACACACAGCCCAGCTCCGGCGGATCCAGCGGATCGGAAACCCGCTCCGCCACATGTGGCTTGAGCCACGGCTTCAGACGGGGCGCCAGGCCACCGATCATGGCCAGCCGCGGCGGCTTGCTTTCCATCAATTTATCCGCAAGATCGCTGATGTACGCCGCACCATCGCGCATGATGGCCGCAGCTACCGGGTCGTTCGCTTCCGCGCACTCCACCACCGGCACCGCCAGCTTGGCGTACTGGCTGGATGGCTTGCCGGCCATCATTTCGATCACGTCGTAGGGGTCTTCGGTGCCCAGGGCACTCTGCAGCTCGCGCTTGAGTGCGGAGTCTTCCGCCAGCCCTTCCATCGCCATCAGCAGGTATTTGACGGCTTCCATCCCCAGCCAGGCACCACTGCCCTTGTCGCCGTGGGGGAAGCCGTGGCCGCCCACAATCACACTGCGGCCATCGACCCAGGCGTAACCGACGGAGCCGGTGCCAGCGATGATGACCGCACCGTCGCCACCGCGGTGGGCGCCGAGACAGGCGGAGTGCTGGTCGGTAGTGAGGAACATCTGCTTGAAGGGATGGGCCCAGGCATTCATTTCATTATAGAGCCGGGGCATATTGACCCCCGCCAGGCCGACACCGGCCACCAGTTCGCCGAGGGTTTCTGCGGGCAACCCCGCGTCCGCTACTGCCAGTGCCGCAGAGCGCACAATGGAATCAATCGTCTGGGCGTATCCGTGGAGGGGGTTTGCGGGCCCGGAGACACCGGTCCCCAGCAGGCGGTTGCCGGCATCAAAGATCGAGGCACGGCATTTGCTGCCGCCCCCATCGACACCGACGAATAGAATGTCCCTGCTGTCTCTCAAAGCAACCATCTGTACCGGCCCCTAAGATTTCTATTGTTATCTGTCCTAACCGGATTCCCCACCGCATTCTTGCGCCCCTGGAGGACCCGGTGGGCGCGCGGAGCGCCCATGCCAATATGGGAGAAATACTACAAGACAAATGACAGCGTTGTCATGCCCTTTTTGAAAAAAATTCCCCATTTCTTCTCATTTTGGATTCCAGGCGCCCCGATTCAAGCGTGACCCGGGGCAAAATGCGGGCGATTCCACAGCGCTTTGCAGCCCCTGTCACAGGCGGCACGGCACATTGATGCCAACTGCCTCAACCTCTTTGCAATAACTTCGTCACAGTTTTCTGCGATAAAGCGCGCGCCTGCGACAAATCCCACGACATCCGATCCCCCCCGGGGCCCGCGCAGGCAGACAGGGTTCGACGCACAAGGAGCATCCGCAAGCAATGGCATGCAACAGTATTCTCACTTCCCCCACCCGGGCCAAGCTGCCCCGCGCCACCGCCTTCCGCCAGTGGCTGCTGCCACTGCTGTTGCTGGTGACCGCGAGTACTGCCCTGTCGGCTTCCGCGCAATCCCCCTATGACGAACAGCGGGTGCTGTTCCGCATGACCGGATCCAACACCATCGGTGCGGAACTGGCGCCCCTGCTGGTGAAAAGCTATCTGCAGCAGAAGGGGGCCAGCGCCATCGAGCAGCGAACGGAGGGGGAAAAGCACTGGATTTCCGCCCGCCTGGAGGGCGAGTCCGTAGTCGTTCCGATCATCGCCCTCGGTTCCAGCACCGGCTTCAAGGCCCTGGACCAGGGCACCGCGGACATCGGTATGGCGTCGCGCAAGATCAAGGCCAAAGAACTGCAGGCCCTGTCCCGCTTCGGCGATTTCGCCGGGCCCCAGGCCGAGCACGTGATCGGTCTCGACGCCCTGGTGGTGGCGGTCCACCACAGCAACCCGGTGTCCCGGCTCTCCATTGCCCAGCTCGGCGATATTTACAGCGGCAAGATCCGCAACTGGCGCGAGCTGGGCGGTCCCGACCTGCCGATCCGCCCACTGCACCGGGATACCGAGTCCGGCACCCGCGCCACTTTCGACCAGGAAGTATTCGGTAACGGCAAACCGCCCCGCAGTGTCGCCCGCGAGGTTTCCGGCAACGCCGAAACCCGCCAGCGGGTGCTGCAAGAAGCCGGCGCCATCGGCTACCTGCCGTTTGCCGATGCCGGCGGCGTGCACAAGATTGCGGTGAAGGCCGGCGAGCTGGCACCCATAGTGCCGGACCGCGGCATTGTCGCCACCGAGGATTTCCCGCTCACCCGGCGCCTGTATCTGTACAAGAACCCCGGCCGTATTGATGCAGAGGTGGACGCCTTTATCCGGTTTGTGGAATCCCACGCCGGCCAGAACGAGGTTGAGCAGGTCGGCTTTATCAACCTGATTCCCAAACCGCTGCAGCTGGCCCCCTACAGCAATGCCCCGGAAAACTATCGCAAGCTAATGGAAAACGGCGCCCGCCTCAGCATCTCCTTTCGCTTTGCCGACGGCAGTACCGAACTGGACAACCGCGCCCTGCGCGACCTGCACCGGTTACAGGATTTTATGCAGGAGCAGGAAGCCGCAAATCGCCAGCTGTCCGTGACCCTGGTCGGATTCTCCGACCGCAAGTCGAACAGCAATATTTCCGACCTGATCTCCCGCTTCCGCGCACTCAAGGTCCAGGGCGCCCTGCTGCGGGACCACAAGCTGGGGGACAGCCGCATCATGGCGGTGGGGGCATTCGCACCGCTCACCGGCGACCGCGACCTGGGCCCGGTCAAGAACAGCCGCGTCGAGGTATGGATCAACTAGTGCAAGGTGCGCTTCCCCCGGGAACCGCTGCGCTGACTATATTGTCGTTATACCAGTAGCACGCAGTGGCAACCCGACATATGTCGACGGCAATAACTCTCAGTAAACGTCCCTCCCCCATCGCCTGGATCCGCGATCACATCGGCCAGCGGCTGCCGTGGCTGAGCCTGCTGGCGCTGCTCTGCCTGACGAGCGCCTGCTCCAGCGTGCGCCTGGTGTACGGCCACCTCGACTGGTGGCTGGACCACAAAATCAACAACTATCTCGATCTCGATGGCGCCCAGGAAGACCTGCTTTCCCAGCGGGTGGACGAGTTCCATCGCTGGCACCGCCAGACCCAGCTGCCCCGCTACGCGGATTTTTTTGAGGAAGTCGCCGGGCAGGTGGACGAGATCAGCGGCAACCCGAAAATGCTGGAGGAGCTGGAACAGCACGCGGATGCCCTGTGGGAAAATTCGGCGGTGATGCTGGTGGACCTGATACTGCCGCTGGTGCTGGAAATGGACGACAGCCAGATCGACCAGCTCGCCGAAAATATCCGTGAAGAGCGGGAAAAATCTCTCAAGAAATGGGAAAAATCACAGCGCAAACGGGAAAAGCAATTCCGCAAGGAGTCCGAGCGCTGGCTCGGCGACCTCACCGACCAGCAGGAAGCCCTGATCGACCGCCAGGTAGCGGCATTCGATTTCGACCCCAAAGTCCGCGACGCCCAGCGCCAGCTGTGGGCAAAAACCTTTCTCGGCACCCTGCGCAGCAAGCCCCCCGGCTATGAAAAAACTCTGCGCGAACTCGCCATCAACCCGCAAACCCTGTGGCCACCAGAATACCAGAAGATGCACGACAAGCTCCGCGCCCAGGCCACCACGCTGGCGGAAGAAATCGCCGGCAGCGCCACCCCGGAACAACTGGCACACCTGAAAACCACGCTGTTGAAATATGCGGCGGACTTCCGAATCCTGGCTGCAGACACCAATTGACCCGCCCGCGGACAACGGTTTCAACTGCAACGTTTTTCGCCCGAAAACCCTATTTTTTCCGGGTTTTTCATCAAAAAGACACACAGAACATGACGCGCCCCCGCAGCGCTGATAAGCTCCCGGCTCGCATTCTTTGATCCTTCATTCACCACCCATTACCAACGCCACCAAGAGGAACTTCCGTGCGTATCGAAACCGCCCAACGCGAACAGCTGCAACAGTGGGAAAAAGAACTGGAGCAACAGTACCAGCGTATTTGCCAGCACAATCTGAGCCTGGACATTACCCGCGGTAAACCATCTGCAGACCAGCTGCACCTCTCCGACAGCCTGGACGGTATTTTGAACGGTGACTACCGCGCGCCCGATGGCACCGATACGCGCAACTACGGCGGCATGGAAGGTATTGCCGCGGCCCGTGAACTGGGCGCGGATATCCTGCAGGTACCCTTCGAGGAAGTGCTTGCCGGCGGCAACAGTTCACTCACCATGATGTACCACGCCGTGCTCACCGGTTACCTGTTCGGCTTTGCCGGCAACACGCCGTGGAAAGACTTGCGCGCGCCCAAGTTCCTGTGCCCGGTACCCGGTTACGACCGCCACTTCTCGATCTGCGAGCAACTGGGCATCGCCATGGAAACCGTGCCGATGACCGCCACCGGTCCCGACATGGATGCGGTAGAAGAAATGCTGCGCGCCGACGACCAGATCATCGGCATGTGGTGCGTGCCCAAGTTTTCCAACCCCACCGGCGTGACCTACAGCAGCGATACCGTGGACCGGCTGGCGCAGCTGGGCAAGTTTGCCAACCCCGGCTTCCGCATCTTCTGGGATAACGCCTACGCCATCCACGACCTGGACCAGCAGGTGAAGCTGCCAAATATCCGCGACGCCGCGCTGAGCAATGAAACTGCCGATTCCGTACTGCAGTTCGCCTCTACCTCCAAGGTGACCCACGCCGGTGCCGGTGTGGCCTTTGTCAGCGCCAGCCCCGACAACCTGGCATCCATCAAAAAGCAGATGTCCGCGATGACCATCGGTCCGGACAAGGTGAACCAGTTGCGCCACGCGCGCCTGTTCCCGGAACTGACCCAGCTGAAGGAGCACATGCACAAGCACGCGGAAATCCTGCGTCCGAAGTTCGCCTGTGTGCTGGAACACCTGGACAAGAACTTTACCGATTCCGACCTGGGCGAATGGGAGTCCCCGGAAGGCGGCTACTTTGTCTCCTTCAACACCCGCCCCGGCTGCGCCTCGGAAGTGATTCGCCTGTCTGCGGAAGCCGGGGTGAAACTCACACCTGCCGGCGCCACCTTCCCCTATGGCAAGGACCCCGAAGACACCAATATCCGTATTGCGCCGAGCTTTCCGCCGCTGGAAGAACTGGACACCGCCATGTCCGTGTTCGTGCTGTGTGTGAAACTGGCCAGCGTGCGCAAGCAGTTGCAGTCCCTGTAGCCCACCTGCGCGCAGCCCGCTGCGGCGGGCTGCCCCCAATAAAAAAACCGCGCCGAGGCGCGGTTTTTTTATTGGGAGGGAATGCGACCTTAACCGGGGCAGGCCTCAGCCGCCGCTGACTTTCCCGGCTCGGCATCCGGTTTCGGCAGCGGCTTGAACAGCACCAGCAACAGCGGCAACAGGGTCAATGAACCCAGCAGCGCCGCGGTCATGGCCAGTGCCGTCAGCAGGCCGAAGTAAATGGATGGAACGAACTTCGACAGCGCCAGGATCGAGAAGCCGGCAATGATGGTGATCGCGGTGTAAAACATGGCGCGGCCAATGGTGGCGTGGCTGCGGTGCATGGTGGCGATATAGTCGCCGTCTTTCGCAAACTCCTCGCGGAAGCGGTACAGGTAGTGGATTGCGTGGTCCACACCAATGCCCACGGTAATCGCGGCGATGGTGATGGTCATCATATCCAGGGGCACATTGGCGAGTCCCATGCCGCCGAGCACCACACAGGCCGCGAGCATGTTCGGGATCAGCGCGATGATCGACAGCGACAGCGAGCGGAACAGCACCAGGAACATCAGCAGGATGCCGGCGAATACCGCCCCCAGGGTCAGGATCTGGGACTTGAACAGGCTCTGCAGCATATTGTTGTACAGCACCAGCATGCCGGTCTGGCGAACGTTACCGGACGCCAGACCCATCTCGTTTTCCGCGTAGTCGTAAATACGCTGGATCAGTTCATCCCGGCGCAGGTTGGGATCGGTCTCCATCACCCGCATGGTGATCCGGGCCTGCTGGTGTTCCAGCGACAGGTACGGGTTCACCAGTACTTCCTTGATTTCCGCCGGCAGGCTCTGGCGGGCGACCGCCAGCTCAAAGTCGTTCAGGCCTCCGCCATTCAGGTCCTGGGCCACCTTGTACAGGGTCGCCAGCGACTGCACCTTGCCGATCTCCGGCTGATTCTCGAGAAAATCGTGCAGCTGCTCGACCTGGTTCAGGCCGGCCACGGTAAACCAGTAGGAATCCTGCTGGGTTTCACCGCCACCCGCGGCAAAGGGATCGTCCGCTGCAAACGGGTCTTCCGCGGCGAACGGATCTTCCGCCTCGGCTTCCGCGTCAGCGGCACCTTCACCCCCTTCCTCGCCGCCGAAGTCTGCCCCGAAGGGGTCCTCCTCGCCCTCGAAGGCCGGTGCGGTTTCCTGCGGCTTGTTCAGCACGATATCCAGGTTGATGGTGCCGCCCAGGCGCTGGTCGATGACCAGCATGCCCTGGTAGATCTCGGTGGAGTCATCGAAGTAGTCGATAAAGCGGTTCTCCACCTTCAGGCGGGTAATCCCCACCACGCTGATGATTGCCGCCACCGCGGCAACCCCCAGCACCACCCCCCTGTGATGTTCAGTAAAGCGGGAGAACACCTGGGTAAACGCGTGGGAATTGTCCTGGCCCTGCCCGGCATCGCGCTTTTTCAGCAGCATCAGACTGGCGGGAATGATCAGGAACGACAGCACCAGTGCCAGGGTCACCCCCATGGTCATCATCCAGCCGAAGTCGATCACCGGGCGGATGCCGCTCACCACCAGCGAGATAAAGGCCACCATGGTGGTGAGACCGGTGTACAGGCACGGCTTCGCCATAAATGCCACGGTGGCGGAGGCGAGCTGGAAGCGGTCCCATTCCGGGTGCTGGGAGAAATACTCGCGATAACGCACCGCCAGGTGAATGGTGATGGCCAGGGTAATGATCAGCAGCAGGGCGACAAAGTTGGCGGAGATCACCGTCAGGCGCCAGTCGAGCCAGCTCAGCAGGCCGAGCATCATCACCGCGGTGGTGACACAGGTGGCCAGCGGCAGGAATACCCAGCGCGCCTGGCGGAAGATCACCAGCAGGGTGACGATAATGAATGCCAGGATCCCGGCGCCGAACACCATCAGGTCGCTCTTGATAAACGCGATCATGTCGGAGGTGATCATGCTCAGGCCACCGAGGAACAGCTCGGCGTTGTCGTCGTAGTGCGCGAGGATCTCGCGCACTTCCTGCACCCGCGCGCGGGAGGCATATTCCTGTTCGGTGCGGTGCTTGAGGTAGGTGGCGCTCACCGCCTCCAGGCGATGCGTCTCTTCCGCGCTCAACCCTTCCTCATTGCGCTTGCGGCGCAGGGAGTCCCGCTCACGCACCAGGTCGAGCCCTTCCCTGTCCAGTGCCAGGTTGAGCATCAGCGCGGTGGTTTCACCGTTGGGGCTCAGGATCAGATCCTTGTAGATCGGGCTTTCCAGAAACTCCGTGCGCGCAAGGCCCCGGTCTACGCCGGGGGAAGAGAGTGTGCGGATACCGTCCGCCACTTCGGTAATGGAAAGTTTGGGACTGTACAGCAGCGGCACATTGAGAATCGACTGCACGCTGGTGACGCCATCGACCATCGCCAGCTCATCCTGCAGGCGCCGCAAGGTCGCCAGGGATTCGTCGCTGAACAGGTCGCCGTCCTGGTAGCGGTAGGTAACCACGAGGAAATCCCCGGAGTCATAGCGCTCGGAAATCTCGCGAAAGAAGTCCAGCGAGTCGTCGGTTTCCAGGGTCAGGGAATCCGCCGACGCATCCAGTTTGAAGCGCGACAGCCCCGCGGCGGCCACAATGGTGAGCAGTGCCACCAGCGCCAGCACGGTTTTCGGATTTCCGAGCACCAGTTTTTCGTACCAGGTCTTTAAGCCCAACAACATAATGAATTCGCTTGTCGTTAGAAGAAGATAAAAATGTGATTTGCAGCGTTACTTGTCGACATGCCCGAGGTCCCGCTCGGGGAACAGCACGTCGCGCACTTTCTGCTTCAGTTCTTTGGGGCCGGGAAATCCGCCATCCCGCTTGCGCTCCCAGATCAGCTGGTCGCCCACTCGGATTTCAAACACGCCGCCGCTGCCGGGCTTGAGTGCCACCTGCTCGAGATCTTCGGCAAAGGTGTACAGCAGCTCCTGGGCCATCCAGGTGGCCCGCAGCATCCAGTTGCACTGGACGCAGTAGTGAATGGTGACGGTACGCTCCGCCCGATCCGGCTTTGCCATCACACCCCTCCCCGGAAAAATCGCTCACAAAAAATCGCTCAAGGTCAGGTCTCGCCCCAGGGGGGCAACAGCGCCTGGTCAATATTCAGCTGGCTCAGTATCCGCGCCACCACAAAGTCCACCAGGTCTTCCACCGTCTGTGGCTTCTGGTAAAAACCCGGGCTCGCCGGCAGGATCACCGCGCCCATGCGGGTGAGCTTGAGCATGTTCTCCAGGTGAATCTCCGAGTAAGGCGCCTCCCGGGGCACCAGTACCAGCTGGCGACGCTCTTTGAGTGCTACATCCGCGGCCCGTTCAATCAGGTTGTTGGAGGCTCCGCAGGCAATGGCGGACAGGGTACCGCCACTGGCCGGGCAGATCACCAGACTGCTGGCGGCGCCGGTGCCGGATGCCACCGGCGAGAACCAGTCGCGCTTGCCAAACAGGGTCAGCTGCCCGTCAGCGGCAGCAAAGGTCTCCCGCAGGAAGACCGCGACCGCCTCGTCGCCTTCCGGCAGCACAAAATCGGTTTCGGTATTGATCACCACCCGCGCCGCATCTGACAGCAGCAGCCACACTCGCACGCGGGCCGCCAGCAGGCATTGCAGCAACCTCAGTCCGTACTGGGCGCCGGAAGCGCCGGTAATCGCGAGGGTGACCGTTTTCGGGAATGTCGGCTCAGCCAAAGAGATATCCGTTTGGCCCCGGTCGCGGGGCTATTGAGCGTGTTTCTTCTCCAGCGCGCCGATCAGCCGCTGGTGCACACCGCCAAAGCCGCCGTTACTCATGATGATCACATGGGTGCCGGGGGCAGACAGTTCAACCACGGATTCTACCGCAGCGTCGATGCTGTGGAGAACCTTCGCGGGCACGGTGGAGTGGTGAACCACCTCATCCAGCGACCAGTTCATGCCCTCCGGCTGGTACCAGAGCACCAGGTCGGCGCCACTGCAGGCGCGGGCCAGCTGGTCCTGGTGGTGCCCCATGCGCATGGTATTGGAGCGGGGCTCGATCAGGGCAATCACCTTGTCACTGCCTACCTTGGCGCGCAGGCCGTTGAGGGTGGTTTCAATCGCCGTGGGATGGTGGGCGAAGTCGTCGTAGACGCGGACGCCCTGAATCTCCCCCAGACACTCCATACGGCGTTTTACGCCGACAAACTTGCCCAGCGCTTCCGCTGCGGTAGCCGGCTCGACACCCACATGGCGGGCAGCGGCAATCACCGCCAGGCCATTCTTCACACTGTGCAGGCCGGTCTGCTGCCACTGGACCGCGGCCACCACCCTGCCCTCGAACTGCACCTCGAAGCTGCTGCCGTCGGCGGCAATGTTCACCGCACACCAGTCGCCCAGGCGCACGCCATCCGCGCCCTCCACGTCAAAGCGCTGCACTTCACTCCAGCAGCCCTGTTCCAGCACCTGGGTCACGGCGTCTTCCTGCGCCGCCACGATCAGGCCGGAGCCGGGCACGGTGCGCACCAGGTGGTGAAACTGCTTCTGGATCGCGGCCAGATCTTCAAAAATGTCCGCGTGGTCGAATTCCAGGTTGTTGATGACCAGGGTGCGCGGGCGATAGTGGACAAACTTGGAGCGCTTGTCGAAGAAGGCGGTGTCGTACTCGTCCGCCTCCACCACGAAGAACGGGGTGCCGCCGAGGCGGGCGGACACGTCGAAATTCTGCGGCACACCGCCGATCAGGAAGCCCGGGTCCATGCCCGCGTAGTCCAGCACCCACGCCAGCATACTGGCGGTGGTGGTCTTGCCGTGGGTACCGGACACCGCCAGCACCCAGCGCCCGCCGAGGAAGTGGTCGCACAGCCACTGGGCGCCGGAGGTATAGGGCAGGCCCTTCTCCAGCACCGCCTCCACCGCCGGATTACCCCGGGAAAGGGCGTTGCCGACAATCACCAGGTCCGGTGCCGGCTCCAGCTGTGCCGGGTCATAGCCCTCGGTCAGTTCGATACCTGCGCGCTCCAGCTGGGTGCTCATGGGCGGATAGACGTTGGCGTCCGATCCCGTGACCTTGTGGCCCTCGGCCACCGCCAGTTGGGCCAGGCTGCCCATAAAAGTGCCGCAGATACCTAGAATATGAATATGCATGCCAGATTGTTCACTCTCTTCATTCAATAGCCACGGGTATTTCGATCAGTGGCCACAGGCGTTCCGTAGAAACAGGCGTCGGGTGAGACCGGCAATTCGCGCAATCATTCCCTCCGGGACACCGGTTTCTTGGCGCAAAATGCGTATCGGCGCGCTTTTTGCTTTAAACAATGGCAACAACAGGAATTGCCGCCGGACACCGGGTTTTCAACGCCGCGCAAGCTTATCACGGCAGTTTCCGGCAGTAAGTGTCGAATGTCTGCAATTCCATGCAATTGCAATGTGAATACATTAGACTTCGCGCCGCGTGAGGTAGCCGTCAAGAGCCGCCCACAGTGTGACGAAGACGAGATACCGCGACCCCATAGGATAGACATGTCGAAGAAGAATGCTTTTTATGCGCAATCCGGCGGCGTAACCGCTGTCATCAACGCCTCCGCGTGCGGAGTCATCGAAACCGCCCGCCAGCACAGCGACAAGATCGGCAATGTCTACGCCGGCCTGAATGGTATCGTCGGCGCCCTCCGCGAGGAGCTGATCGACGTGAGCCGGGAGAGCGACGACACCATCGCCGCCCTGCGCCACACCCCCTCCGGCGCCTTCGGCTCCTGCCGCTACAAGCTCAAGAGCCTGGAGCAGAACCGCGCCGAGTACGAACGTCTGATCGAGGTATTCAAGGCGCACAACATCGGCTACTTCTTCTATAACGGCGGCGGCGACTCTGCCGATACCTGCCTCAAGATTTCCCAGCTGTCGGAAAAGATGGGCTACCCCATCCAGGCCATCCACATCCCCAAGACCGTGGACAATGACCTGCCGCTCACCGACAACTGCCCGGGCTTTGGGTCCGTGGCCAAGTATGTGGCCGTCTCCACCAAGGAAGCGGCCCTGGATGTGGCCTCCATGTGCGCCACCTCCACCAAGGTATTTATCGTCGAAGTCATGGGCCGTCACGCGGGCTGGATTGCCGCCGCCGGCGCCCTCGCCCAGGAGCAGGAAGGCGACGCCCCGCACATCATCCTGATGCCGGAAGTGGCGTTCGACAAAGAGAAGTTCCTGAACAAAGTACAGCAGACCGTGGACGAAAAAGGCTACTGTGTGATCGTCGCCTCCGAAGGTGCCCAGTACGCCGACGGCACCTTCCTCGCGGACGCCGGCAGCGTCGACGCCTTCGGCCACAAGCAGCTGGGCGGCGTGGCCCCGGCCCTGGCGCAAATGGTCAAAGACGAACTGGGCATGAAGTACCACTGGGCCCTGGCCGACTACCTGCAGCGCGCCGCGCGCCACATCGCCTCCGCCACCGACGTGGAGCAGGCCTACGCGGTGGGCAAGGCCGCAGTGGAAGCCGCGGTCGCCGGCAAGAACGCCATCATGCCCACCATCGAGCGCAACGGCACCACCACTGCCGACTACAGCTGGAACATCGGCGAGGCCCCCCTCAGTGAAGTGGCCAACGTCGAGAAGTTCATGCCGGAAGAATTCATTTCCGAAGATGGCTTCGGCATCACCGCCGCCGGTCGCGCCTATCTCGAGCCGCTGATCCAGGGCGAGGACTACCCGCCGTACAAGAACGGTATTCCGCAGTACGCGCGCCTGAAGAAGGTACTGGTGGAAAAGAAACTGGGTGAGGGCTTCGACGTTTAACGTCTGCCGCCCCGTCCATAAAAAAGCCCCCGCTTGAATAAAGCGGGGGCTTTTTTTATGGAACCGGAAATATGCCGAACGACTAGGCGTTCAACATTAGACATTCAGCAGCAGGTGTTCGCGCTCCCACGGTGAGATCTCGCGGTGGAACAGCCGCATTTCCTCCTGCTTGACCGCCGCATACAAGCTGCAGAAATCCTCCCCCATGGCCCGGTGTACTTCCTCGGCGCCGTCAAAAATACGCAGCGCCGCGTCGAATGTGGTGGGGATATAGAATTCCGACTCCTGCTCCTCGCCCAGCTCAGACTCCGCGGGCGCACCCGGCTCTGTGCGATTGACCATCCCCAGGTAGCCGCACACCAGACTCGCCGCAATCGCCAGGTACGGGTTTGCATCCACGCCGATCACCCGGTTTTCCAGGCGGCGATCCTGGGCGCCGGAATTCGGCACCCGCAACCCGGTGGCGCGGTTGTCGTAGCCCCAGCCGATATTGGTGGGCGCACTGGAGTTGGCCTCGGATTCAAAGCGCCGGTAGGAATTCACATTGGGGGCGATGAATGGCATCACCTCGCGCAGGTATTTCTGGGTGCCGCCGATAAAATACCGGAACAGGTCGGTGGCATTGCCGGCATCATCGGAAAAGATATTTTTACCACTGTCGATATCCACCACACTCTGGTGCACATGCATGGCGCTGCCCGGCTGGTCGCGCATGGGTTTGGCCATAAAGGTGGCAAACATGCCGTTCTTGAGCGCGGCCTCCTTGATAATGCGCTTGAAGTAGAACACCTGGTCCGCCAACAGCAATGGATCGCCGTGGGTGAGATTGAACTCCACCTGCCCTGCCCCGTCTTCCTGGATCACCGAATCAATATGCAGGCCGGCGGCTTCCGCATACTCGTAAATGGTATCGATCACCGGGCCATACTCATCAATCGCGGTCATCGAATAAGATTGCAGGGAAGTACCGGCGCGACCATTACGACCTACCGGCGGCTCGATCGGCTCGTTCGGGTCGATATTCGGTTTGGTCAGATAGAATTCCAGTTCCGGCGCCACTACGGGCTGCCAGCCTTTCTCCCGGTACATGCTGATCACGCGCTTCAGCACATTGCGCGGTGCGCAGGGAATCGGGTTGCCCTTAAGGTCGTTGAGGTCGTGAATAATCTGCAACGCCGGCTGCTTCGCCCAGGGCACCGCCATCGCCGTGGACATGTCGGCGACCAGTGTCATATCGCTTTCCGCCCACTGGTTGTCGATATCCATCTCCACATCCTGACCGGTAATGGTCTGGTAGAAGATGGAAATCGGCAGATAAATTGGCGCGTCGGGAGAAAACTTGCTGAGCGGCATGGCCTTGCCGCGGGACATACCGTTCAGGTCAGGAACAATACATTCCACTTCGTCCAGTCTGCGTCCATCCAGATAGGTCAGGAAGGCGGCGGGCAGCGCCTCCAGCCAGGAACGATTATCGGGCTGACTCATGGGTACTCCAGCGAACTAAATAACGGGCGTCCGAGTGTAGCGGAAATATTGCAGGCAAGCGCCGTGTAATTCGGCCGGGCCGAAACTCCGGACCACACCACCGCATTCAGCTGGGGGAGCCTTTGCTTTATGCTTGGCAGCCGCAACTGCCCGCGGTCTTCGTACTCACGGTAGATCATCACAATAAATATCCAGGGCCGACGAGAGAAAAACCCATGAAAAAACTCGCCATCAGCTTGGGGACAATCGTCCTGCTGCTCGCGGCAATCGTATTGATTCGCACCCTGCTCTATACCGCTCCGTCACTGCCCGAAGTCACCCTGCAGACTGCGAGGATGGATACAGGGGAAATCGACCCACAAAAAGTGGCAAGGCATCTCTCGGAAGCTATTCGCTTCCGCACCATTTCGTCGCAGATACAGGAGGCAGACACCCAGACCCACTACGAGGCATTTATCCGCTGGCTCGCGGAAACCTACCCCGAAGTACACCGGGAACTTGCGCCCCAGCGCCTCGGCAAGGCGCCACTGCCGCCCTACTCTCTGCTGTTCACCTGGAAGGGCCGGCAACCGGCACTGCAACCGGTACTGCTGTCCGCCCACTACGATGTGGTACCGGTCATCCCCGGCACCGAAGAGCAGTGGCAACAACCGCCCTTCAGCGGCCGCATCGACGATAGCCATATCTGGGGCCGCGGCGCGCTGGATGACAAGAGTGCGGTGATCGGGTTGATGGAAGCCGCCACCCTGCTGCTGGCCGAGGGTTTCCAGCCCGAGCGCACCATTTACCTGAGCCTCACCAGCGACGAGGAAGTGGGCGGTGACCACGGCACGGCCGCCGTGGTAGAAAAACTCCAGCAGGACGGCGTGCAGCTCGCCTGGAGCCTGGACGAAGGCTCCTTCCTGTTGCGTGGATTCATTCCCGGGATTGAGGAAACCGTGGCGAGTGTCAACGTGGCGGAAAAAGGTTATATGACCGTGGACCTGGTGGCCCATGGCCGCGGTGGCCACTCCTCCATGCCGCCACAGGAAACGGCGGTGGATATCCTCGCACACGCGCTGGTAAAGCTCGATGAATCCCCTTTCCCCGGCGGCCTCGATGGTGCCGGCGGTCAAATGTTCGACGCCATAGCCCCGCACATGCCATTCGGCAAAAAAATGCTGTTCGCCAACCGCTGGCTGTTTGGCGGCCTGATCGAATCCGCGCTGAAGGCCCAACCCAGTACCGCCGCCATGCTGCACACCACGGTTGCGCCGACCATGCTCTCCGCCAGTGTGAAAGACAATGTGCTACCCATTCAGGCGGTAGCCACCATCAACCTGCGGGTGCACCCGCGCGACAGCATCGAAAAAATCGAACAGTACATCGAAGCGGTCGTCGACGATGAGCGCGTCGATGTCGTTGTCCACAGGGGGCAGGCGGCATCGCGGGTCTCCAGTGCCGAGGCGCAAGGGTTCCGCGATATTGTCCAGAGTGCCACGGCGACCTACGGCTCGCTGGTGGTAGCACCCGGACTCACTGTAGCCGGCACCGACAGCCGTCGCTATGAAACCGTGGCCGACAACAGCTACCGCTTTAATCCGATGGTGGTTACCCGGGAGGATGTGCACGGTTTCCACGGCACCAACGAACGCATCAGTATCGACAACATGGTGAAGGCGACCAATTTTTACAGCCTGTTGATCAGCCGGGCCGGCAAGGGCGAAATACACAACTAGCGCTCAACATAAAAATTGCAGGACAAAACAGGCAAAAAAGCCCCGACAATGGAAAGGTGCCGGGCCGGGCTACTCGCCCTCGCGCTCGATACCACAACAGTGGCGCACTGCAGGCTCGTCGGCACTGGAAAGGATGGCCTCGGTGACGGCGTTGGGGCGAAAGGTGGTGCAACCCTTGAGACCGAGGTTGAACGCCTCGCGATAGAGGGATTCGAAATCTGCAAACGGGTAGTCCGCGGGCACGTTCACGGTTTTGGAAATGGCATTGTCCACACAGGGCTGCAGCGCCGCCTCCATGCGCAGGTGCGCCCGCGGCGACAGCTGGCGCGCGGACACAAACGCCCGCGGCAACCGCTCGGGATCGCCACCGCGCTCGCACCAGAGCTTCCACACCGGATCGACAATCTCGAATTCGCGATAGTCCCCCTGCTCGCTCAACACCCGCCGCCGGTGATGGAAATCGAACACCGGCTCTACCCCGCTGGATACCCCGTTCGCCAGCAGGCTGATGGTCCCGGTGGGCGCGATGGCGATCAGGTGGCTGTTGCGAATGCCCTTGTTGGCAATGCCCTTGCGCAGCTTTTCCGGCAGCGCACACACATCCGCCCCCGCAAGGTATTTTTTTCGCTCAAAAAATGGGAAGGGCCCCTTTTCCGCTGCCAGGTCGATGGAAGTGCGGTAGGCGCTGTCGCGCACACTCGCCATCACCCGCGCGGCGAGTGCCCGTGCCGCATCGCTATCGTAGTGCAGCCCCAGTGCAATCAGCGCATCCGCCAGGCCGGTGATCCCAATACCGACCCGACGGCTGCCGCGGGCCTGCTTTTTCTGCAACGGCAGCGGGTAATGGGACAGGTCGATCACGTTGTCCAGCATCCGTACCCCCACCGCCGCGCACTCTTCGATGCCGAACCAGTCCAGGTCTGCGCGCTCGGTAAACGGCGCGATCACAAAACGCATCAGGTTCACCGAGCCGAGATTACAGGCACCGTAGGGCGGCAGCGGAATTTCTCCGCAGGGGTTTGTAGCGCTGATCTGCTCGCGATAGTAGAGGTTGTTGTGGTCATTGATGCGATCGATGAACAGCACCCCCGGCTCCGCGCAGTCGTAGGTGGCGCGCATGATTTTCTGCCACAGATCGCGGGCGCGGATGCGCCTGATAACCCGGCAGGGCAGCGGCTTGCTCTCACCGCTCCAGGTGCGCAACAACTGCTCGGCGCTATCCCCCTCGAGCATCTGCTCGGGAAATACCAGCGGCCACTCGCGGTCTTGATCCACTGCGGCCATAAAATCGTCGCTGACCAGCACCGACAGGTTGAAATGCCGCAACTCGCGGGGATCGCGCTTGGCATCCACAAAGCGCTCGATATCCGGGTGATCACAGCGCAAGGTGGCCATCATGGCACCGCGCCGGCTGCCGGTGGACAGCAACGTGGCGCAGGTCGCGTCCCAGATACGCATAAAGGAAACGGGGCCGGAGGCGATGGTACCGGTGTGGTGCGCGCGGCTGCCGGCGGGGCGCAGGGTGGAAAAATCGCAGCCGATACCGCCGCCCTGCTGCATGGTCAGCGCCGATTCCTTGAGGCGCTCGAAAATGGCCTCCATGGAATCCTCAACGGTGCCCATCACAAAGCAATTGAACAGGGTGACGCGATGCTCCGTGCCGGCGCCGGCGAGAATGCGCCCGCCGGGCAAAAAGCGGAAGTCCTCCAGGTTGCGGAAAAAACGCAGGGCCCAGTGCCCGCGCTGGGTATCGACCCGCGCCAGGGCCCGCGCCAGGCGCCGCCAGCTGTCCTCCAGGGTGGAGTCGCGAACCTGGTCGCCGTTGCGGTAGCGATATTTGGTCTCCCAGATAAAGCGGGAAATTTCCGCCTCGAAGTAGTCCACTTCACACGCTCAGTTGCGTTGCCGGGCCGCCGCTGTGCAGCCGCTGGATCGCCTCCGCCAGCAGCGGCGCACAATCGATCACCTGCAATTGTGCGCCGGCCTGCTGCGGCAGCGAGTTGGTGACAGCCAGTGCCTCCAGCGGCAACTCTGCGAGGTCCGCAAGGGCGCTGCCGCAGAACTGGCCGTGGCTGGCCAGGGCAAAGATGCGGCTGGCACCGCCCCGCTGTATCGCCTCGGTCGCGCGGGTGATGGTGCCGCCACCCGCGATCAGGTCGTCGACGATCACCACACTGGCACCGGCCACATCGCCCACCAGCACGCCGCCGGACAACTCGCCGCCGCTGCGGTATTTCTCCACAAAGGCGCGCCCCACCTCGCAGTGCAGGCGTTCGCCCAGAGCCTGCCGCAGGGCCTCCGCGCGCTTGACCCCGCCCACGTCCGGCGACGCCACCACCAGCGGATTGCCATCCCCCTGCAGGCGCTCGGCAACGAAGTCCACAAACAGCGGCTGCGCCGGCAGGTGCAGGGTGCGGATGCGGAAGGCGTTCTCGAATGCGGCGAGGTTGTGCACGTCCAGGGTCACCACCGCGTCGGTGCCCAGCGACTCGAACAGCGACGCCAGATAACGACTGGAGAGCGGGTCGTGCAGCTTGGTGCGGCGGTCCTTGCGCCCGTAGCAGAGGTAGGGAATCACCGCGCTGACGCGGGCGGCCCCGGCGTCCTTGAGCGCGCCGACGAAGAACAGCAGCCGGATCAGCTTGTCGTCGACGCTGCTGCCGTTACAGGAATACAGGGACTGCACCAGGTAGACATCCGCGTCCTCCACCTCATCCAGCGGGCGCAGCTTGTGCTCGCCGTCGACGAAATCACGCTCCTCGTGGGCACCCAATGGCACGCCGAGGGCAGCGGCAACGCGGTCAGCGAAGTCGGCGCCGGCATCGAGACTGAACAGCTTCAGGGGGCGCATCGGCTAGTCATCCCGCAGTGTCTGCTGAAACCAGTCGATCGCGAGTGTCACCACCGACTCCAGGGTCCCCGGCTCCTCGAACAGGTGTGTGGCGCCGGGCACAATCTGCAACTGCGGATCGCAGCGCATGCGCGCCGCGGCTGCGCGATTGAGTTCGATCACCTGAAAATCCTCGCCGCCCACGATCAACAGGGTCGCGGCCTCGACCTGTGGCAGCGCGTCCCCCGCCAGGTCCGGGCGGCCGCCCCGGGACACCACGGCGGCAACCTGCTCCGGGCGCCGGGCCGCGGCAATCAGTGCCGCCGCTGCGCCGGTGCTGGAGCCAAACAGGCCAAGATGCTGTTGCCGCGTATCCGGCTGCTGTTTCACCCAGTCCACCGCCTCTACCAGCCGCCGCGCCAGCAGCTCGATATCAAAGCGGTATTCCCGCGTGAACTCGTCGACCCGGTGCTCGTCGGCAGTGAGCAGGTCAAACAGCAGGGTGCCGATACCAGCGTCGTTCAGTGATCGCGCCACCATGTTGTTGCGCGGGCTAAAGCGGCTGCTGCCGCTGCCGTGGGCAAACAGTACCAGCGATTGGCTGCCGGACGGCAGCGCCAGGAAGCCTTCCAGCGGTCCGGCGCCGGTATCGATCAATACCTCCCGCGGCGCAACCGCCGCCCCCGCGCTATTCACGACGCCTCCCCGCGCAAATCGTCCGCCTCCCCCATCAGTGCCAGTACCTGCTCATCACTGAGCTGGGAAAAATCCCGGTACCAGGCGCCGATGGCCCAGAAGGACATGGGTCGCAGCGGGCACTCGAAGCGGTCCGCCAGTTTGGCAAAGCGTTCGATGGTCGACGGCGGTGCCACCGGCACCGCTATTACCAGTTCCGTCGGCCGCTCCGCACGCACCGCGCGCGCCGCCACTTCCATGGTGGCACCGGTGGCGATACCGTCATCCACCAGGATGACGCAGCGGTTCTCCAGCTTCGGCCAGGGCCGGTCGCCGCGGTAGCGGCGGGCGCGGCGTTCGAGCTCTGCCTGCTCGGCGCGGGTCTCGCGCTCCAGGTCGGCCTCGGAAATACCGCAATTCAGGATGACCTCTTCGTTCAGGACCCGCCCGCCGCTGGTAATGGCACCCATCGCCAGTTCCTCGTGTCCGGGCACCCCCAGCTTGCGCACCAGCACCAGATCCAGCGGCGCGTGCAGTCGGCGCGCCACCTCAAGGCCCACGGGCACACCGCCGCGGGGCAACGCGAGCACAATCACGTCTTTGCGGTCGCGATAGTCATCGAGGGATTCCGCGAGACAGCGCCCCGCCTCTATCCGGTTTTCGAAAGGCTGCATAACAATCCCGCCCCAGTAGAAGCAGACGAAGGGGTAATACAACTAGACTAGCAAACAGACCCCGGCAGCCGATTCAGACCATGCCCCCTGGAGATACCGAGCTTCCCGACCTGGAGGAAAAGACCCGCTTCCTGCTCGCCCCGGACAGCTACCCGGAGGCGACCACCGCAGTGCGCCTGCAGGAAACCCATATGGCGCGGGTGTTCCTCACCGACCAATTTGTCTACAAGATGAAAAAGCCGGTGCGTTTCAGTTTTCTGGATTTCAGCAGCCTGGACAGGCGCTACGGGGTCTGTTGCGAGGAACTGCGCCTGAACCGGCGACTTACCGATGATATTTACCTGAACGTGGTACCTCTGCGCCTTGCGGCAGCGGGAGAGCTGTCACTGGGCGAGGTGGGCACACCGGTGGAATGGCTGGTGAAGATGCGCCGGCTGCAGCAGGAAGACTGCCTGACGCAGCAGATAGAGCGCGTTACCGCGGAATCGCTGATGCCACTGCTGCAGCGTTTACAGGGTTTCTACCGCGCCGCAGTGCCGCTGCCGATAACCGGGGCGCAGTATCGCGCGCGAATGCGTCAGCGGATAGATTCGGTGCGGGCGGGTTTGCGCACACCGGCGCTGGGGCTGGATGCCGCCGAGATTGACGGACTCGCCGCCAGCCTGGATGACTTCACCCGCACCCGCAGCCGCTTGATTGACAAGCGCATCGCCCGCAGCCCGATCATCGAGGGCCATGGTGACCTGCGCCCGGAACACTGCTTTCTCACCTCGCCACCCCAGATAATCGATTGTCTCGAATTCAACCGCGACCTGCGCTGCGTGGACCCGCTGGACGAGCTCTGTTATCTGGCGCTGGAATGCGAGCTGCTGGGGCGCACGGACCTGGGCGCGACCATTGTGGACAGCTATTCCGATGACGGTGCGCCCGATCCCGCGCTGGTACATTTCTATCAATGCTACCGCGCGCTATTGCGCGCCCAGCTGGCCGCGGCCCACCTGTTGGACGCTGAGGTGCCCAACCCGGACAAGTGGTATCGCAAGACCCGGATCTACCTGGATGCCGCCGGGCGCCACCGCGACCGCCTGTCAGACACACAAACAAATAACTAGTGGTCGCCGGAAGGTTTGATCTACCCCCCCTCCCAAAGCATCCGCCGCTAGATCGCTTCCCCACTTCGGGAGCTGATGTATCCACTTTTCTCCAGAAAGCGCACCAGCTTTGCATCGCCCTCTTTCACAAAACGGGGATCCGGATCGAAGTCACTCTCCTGGTTTTCCAAATTCCTGGTGAGCAGGTGACCGACACCGGGATAAACATGCAATTCACAACCCCCGCGTTCAGCTTCGATCTTTTCACAAAACTTTTTCGCCCCGGTGAGAGGGGTAAGCGTATCAAGCTCCCCCTGCACGATGGATACCGGCGGCATACTCCCGTTCCCCGTGGCGACAGGTGAGTTTTCTACAGCAACGGACAACATTCCCGAATCTGCGAACATTTTCGCCGACCTGAAAGTCCACGCAGCCTTTCCCCACTTCCAGCCTCCACCATGCACCGTAATAACGGCGCTACCGGAGCGGTTGCCACCACCGGGCTCAAACACATAAATTTTAAACGCCTGATCGTCGACGGTATTAATTTCGTATTCATGTGGCGCCGGTGCCTCTTCGCTAACGACCGACTCGGAAAACAGAAACACGAGCGAAGCAAAGATGATTTTTCTCAAAATACAATTCCATTAAAATTTATCTATTAGAAATATCGCCGCACGGGAAGTTCACTATATTTGCCATGGCAAGCACTTGGTGCCTGGGAAAATGGAGTTTGTCCTTATTGTTTAGCATCCACTTAACGGTGACTTCCGCCACTTGTGTCAGTGAAACATCTTTAGGAATGCAGAACATGCGCCTCCCCTTATGCTTTAAAGGCGAAAGTGAATCAGCACCACCAAATCCAGACAAATAAGATATACAGCTCGCCGCCCGAATTCTCCCATCTTCATCTAGCTCCACCCCATTTTTTCCATCCACAACTTTTTGGCAACTCTCGAATAAGTCAACCCCATCCTTCGCCTGAACTGATGCCGAAAAAAAATAGCGCAAATTATTACCAGACTTTTCAATAGAGACTCCCTCCTTAAACCGCACAATACCGCAAGCAGCGGCAACATACCTTGGGCACCTTTTGTACAAAAACAGGATCGAAGCGAGCTGCGCAAGAGTCGCACAACGTAAAACGTCGGCTGCAGCACCTTGCCAGTTGTTTCTTGCTAGTTACCTCTTGCTAGTTGCTTCACGATCTAGGATTTTCCGTAACTAGACGCCCTGCAGATTTTTACGCATTTTTTTGCGCAATAATGGGATCGCAGCGCCCGTAGAAAGTGTACCCAGGGATAGCCGTCTCCTGATTCGCTTGCTAGGCTCCGCGTCTTGCTCGCTTGTACTTTTCCTGGTATGCGCGACGCTGCTTGGTAACTTCATATAAAACAATTCCTGAAGTAGTTCCAAGATTCAGACTTTCTATCATTCCAAACATTGGAATGGACACGCAAAAATCACTATATTCGACCGCAAGATCACTGATACCTATAGATTCACTACCAAACCATACGGCCAGTTTTGGCTGGGTATAGTCTGCCTCATGCAGTATATAGTTATTCTTTCCCTTAACATGCGGAGAGGTGACGATAGACGTAAAATTGTTAGCCTCCAAATGAGCCAGGCAATCCTCTGTGCTATCAAATCGCTTTACGAAGCTCCACTTAATTGCAGAAACAGACGACTTTGAAATTGATTTTCTTTCTCTCATTTCCTGCCAATCTTCAGGCAGCGAATTACGGGGATCAACAATATATGTTTTTTCAACACCTAACGCGTTGACGTTTCTAATAACGGTGCCAATATTCCTCATATCCTTTGGGCATTCGAGCACTGCTATCAAATTTTTACAACGATAAGGCTTGATTTCATCCGCTCTTTTTCGAGCTTCACTTTTTTCGACATCCATAATCTAATAAAACCTCCGGTAACTTAATCTCGCCCAACGTTGCCATAACCGGCAACCTGAGCACGGAGCTGGCCGTCCGGCACCACACGGCGCGAAGCTCATCGCGTCGTTAGTGTTGCTCTCCCAGAACCTTCACTAACTGTGCCGAGCCCACGATATACTGAGCTTCTTTAATCTCCCACTTTAAACCAGGCCTCAACTCCGACCTCAATTTTTGGTCTGCCCAGAAATTGATTTCCACCTCTGCAGAGCTACCTGGATAAAAATAATCCAACTCATCGGGAAAGAAAACCGCGCCCATATAGGATTCATTGCCTGTTGACCATGAAAAGTGATGGCCAGGCCTATAATTTCCCTTGCCACATGGAATTGGCTGGTTTGCTCGATAGTTTTCTTTATAAAACTCAAAAATTGCTTTAACTCGGATTATTTTCTCTTCCATCATCGCTCAATCCTTGATCGACACAAACGCCCGCGGAGGGCCGAACGACCGTAGCAAACTGCCCGACCTTGTATGGCCGGTGTACTGCGCGCGAAATTCACAGCCCTTTTTGGTGCAGCCACCACTGACAGCTCCCCAGCTTTTTACTTATTTTTATATAAGTACAGCTATGGCTTTACCTACTGAAATCCCTGCAGCGAAAAGGAAGATTCCAGCAGCGATTACACCTAATACAATTAACGCATTTTTTTCGTGATCCTCAGCCGTAGACCACCAATTTTTCAATGATCCCTTCACAACTTCTCCTTTTTAAGTAAATGGTCACATGCCAGAACGCTGAGCGAAGCGGCGGCTGAAAGCCGTCCGCCTTACGCGGTTGGTTATGTGTCTTGTGTCCACGCGAACTCCATCTGATGCGCAGTTTTCGCAGCCAATTCCTCGCTGTGCAAACGACTGACCAAATGTAAGCTCATATCTATGCCCGCAGATATGCCGCCAGAACTCACAATATTACCCGCATCGACCCAACGCACACCTTCAACCACGTGAAACCGGCTGAATCTTTTCCGGAGATCTGGGATATCTTCCCAATGAGTTGTGACTTTGCAGGACAAAGACGGGCTAGCTTGCGCTAGCAAGAAAATACCAGTGCAAACGGTAGCGATGAGTTTCACGCAGTGAGATTGTTCCTTGATCCAATCGGTGACCACTTTATTTTCCATTTCGGAAGTATGCACCCCGCCAGAAATTATCAGCACATCCAGCGCCGGATGATCCTCGATAGAGTAATCGGGAAGGACTTTATAACCGGCTCGTGCCGACACCGCAGCGCTATGTTCGGCAATCAAAAATGTCCTAAAGGTTTGGTTCCCATCAGACAAACGCGAAGCGGTGGAGAACACCTCAAACGGCCCAGAAAAATCGAGAACTTCAGCCTCGGGGTAAATAAAAATTCCAATGTTCAATCAACACCCTCACATACATAACGCCGCCAGCAGGGGCAGCTTACCTTGTGCGCGTTTTGCGCAAAAATGGGAGCGTAGCGACCTGCGCAAAACGTGCACAAGGTAAGCTGTCCCGCGGAGGGCCGAAGGCCCGGAGCCTTGCTGCCTGGCTTTGTTAAATGTAAGGGGCTAGCTACGAAGCCCATACGGGCATACCCACGATTTGTCGTACAGATAGATATATACAGCGATCCAGGCTAGCAGCAATATAAATGACGATACTGAAGCTCTGCGCCATTTCACCCCTTTATTACTTAAATATTCTGCGCCCAAGAATACGTCACCAAGCAGTAACTTCCAAAATGGTGCCTTCTCGGCTGACGCTAATGCATGCTTCTGCATACGCCAAGACGTGAAGTTCGCCGAAGCCAAAATAATGGCAAAGGAAGCAAATAAGACTAACTCAATATTTATGCAGTTCATAATACGATGACATTTAACGCCCACAGCAGGGGCGGCTTACCTTATGCGCGTTTTGCGCGAAAATGGGAGCGAAGCGACCGCGCAAAACGTGCATAAGGTAAGACGTCCCGCGGAGGCCCGAAGGGCCGGAGCTTCACTGCCTGTGATTGTTATATTTTACATGGCACGATATATGAGCCAGCACCCTAAGACTACCGCACCAACAAAATACGATAAAAATAGGAAAAAGCCCAGCGACCACCCCGCGAACAAACTATAAATCGTGGACAAAACAAAGCCATATACTAAAAGGTTTGGAAGCGTGAACTTGCCAAGTTTACTCAATATCAAAGCTGCTGGCACACCTAAAATCAGTGTGGATACGTAAGCTATGACCAGGCCTCCCAGAATGAAGAGACCTGCTACGCTTCCAAACTCAGAATTTGGCTCAGAAATTAACCTCATGAAAATGGCATAAAAAATGAACGCGGGAATTATGGCCATCGGCCCTAGAAATAGGGCCGGAATTATTTTTCTGAAATTATCGCTAAATGCTTTCATGAAATATAACGCCCAGCGCAGGCGCAGCCAGCGCGGAGCACATTTTGTGTTAATGTTTGAGCGCCAGCGAGTAACACAAAAGGTGCGTAGCGTTGGCTGTCGCTCTGCCGCTGATTGTTAGGCATTAGGACCATGCCGAAAACCCCACAACAATGAGCCCTGCAATTGCCATGAGAGACACCCCAAAGATTGTCGATCTAGCCAACTGCCAATTTAAATAGTAAAAAGCAGCATACAAAAGGCGTGCTACCACGAACGTCCAGGCGGAATACCCGGTGGCATTTTCTGGCGCCCCACTTAGTAAGCAGATCAGTACCGCCAATATAAAGACAGCAATAATTTCGTTGGTATTAGCAACGACGCGGCTAGCCCGAAACAAGAGATCTCCGTGGTCTGACGGAATATGCGAACCTGGGACATGCTTATCCCGGATTCCAACTATATCTGCTACTAGAACCTGAAGAAACATTAGAACAGCTAAAAATCCGAGAGCAAAAATTGTTAATGAATAGGTATATTCTAGATGCATGGAAAATGCCTAACGCCCGCAACAGGGGCGACCAATGCTATGCACATTTTGTGCGAAACTGGGAGCGCAGCGACCCGCACAAAACGTGCATAGCGTTGGGCGTCCCGCGGAGGCCCGAAGGGCCGTAGCATCCTGCTTGCGTTTGTTAAGCATTGGGCCCACTAGAAAGCGTGAGATATGCGAAATAACCCAAAGCAACCACCAACAACCAAAACAAAATACTGGTAATCACTACAAGAAAACCATTTGGCTTCTTACCTTCTTTTGTGAATGCCTTGCAAATGATGCTCCCTGGAAATTGAAACATAATCTCGAAGACAGTAGTAAAGATTACCTCAACGATAAATCGCCCGAGAAATCTAAATACACCACCAATTACTTCTTCCACGGATTCTCTCTCCGGACTAAGAATGCTTAACGCCGCCAACAGGGGCGGCCAACGTTGTGCGCCTTTTGCGCAATAATGGGAGCGACAGCGACCGCGCAAAAGGTGCACAGCGTTGGACGTCCCGCGGAGGGCCGAAGGCCCGGAGCAAACTGCTTGGCCTTGTTAAGTGCGGGCATTGCCTTTCCCTATGAGGGTAATTTCGCGATCTTTAACTTTGTATTTTTTATATAGATACGCATTGCCGCCGGCATGATAGAAAATAGTAATTATGTTATTTTCTATTTGAATTTTTGGTGTATGCCCATCAATTTTATCGATAATGACCGGCTCCACATCATATAACACTAAATAATGTGCATACGTAGGCATTTCTTGGCCTGTACGCTCATCTTTATACATGAGCCTTACAACTTCGACTCTCCCTAGGCCTTCAATATCTGCCTCTGCCGATGCCACAGAAGGATGGAACGCTCTATCGATTGCCACACTTGATATCGGATACAAGAGGGTTAATGCAAGTACTATTGTTGATAAATATCTCATATCACTTAACGCCGCCGGCAGGGGCAGCTTACCTTGTGCGCGTTTTGCGCGAAAATGGGAGCGCAGCGACCCGCGCAAAACGCGCACAAGGTAAGCTGTCCCGCGGAGGGCCGCAGGCCCGGAGCCTGGCTGCCCGGCCTTGTTAGGCAGGATGCCCTACGAATGCCAATTTACTTATTTTCCCCCAGACGCACCACTGACGGATGCCTTTCAGTTGCCCACTCATGACAAAGATCTGTCAGATACTGAGTTAACTCAACTTCCGTAATTTCTGGCGGTACAAATATTTCTGCATTTCGGCGCTTACCTTCTGAACCCTGGTAGAAAGTTGCCCAGCGATTTTGGCTTCTTTCAATCAGGACTTCTCTGCCGAAAATATTGTATTTATATTTCTCCATGACTTTGGCCACTTGCCTAACGCCGCAATCAGCCGCGGCTTACTTTGTGTGCTTTTTGCACGATAATGGGAGCGCAGCGACCGTGCAAAAAGTGCACAAAGTAAGACGTCGGCTGCATTGCTTTGTTATGGCTCACACCACCCCGATACCTGAGTAAAAATAGGCAATTAATTTACCCTTTCTAAAAAGGCCATAGCCTTCCCTAAAAACCATTGGCTCTTTGTCTTTAAATTCACGGACAATATCGCCTTCTTCCACGAGGTCCCAAAAGCATGAGAACTCGCGATTTAGCCCTGCACTCTGATCCAATATCCCAATTAATACAGGAATATACTCCTCATCGGGGCCACTGTATTTCCTATCCCAATTCGCTATGCGCTCGACTTCCTTTGCATGCTTGAGTAATTTTTCTCGAAGCACTGCTTTAATATCTACTTCTTTCCCGAATTTGGCCCGCGAAATATCTCTATAGTAAACCGCATGCCTGGAATCCGTGATATTGCAACTAATTGGTTCACCAGCTTGGGCCGTCAAGCTGATTAGAAGAGTAGCGATTGTTAAAAAATAGATTCTTATCATTGGCACTCTCTGAAGCCATAAACGCCGAGTTCAGGGGCGTGCTACAATATGCACTTTTTGCGCGATAATGGGAGCGCAGCGACCCGCGCAAAAGGTGCATATTGTAGCACGTCCCCTGCAACGAATTGTTAAGTTCCTGGGCCTTCAGTGAACACCAAAACTGCATTTTCTGGCACATCTGATTTGTGTACCCCTCTAAGCGTGTAAGCTTCTTTTTCTATTGGAGTTGGATTTCTACGTAACAGCCACTCTTTAAATGCCTCCGTAACGATAGACCCTCCGGAAGCTCCTCGTATTTCCACTTTGTAAGCTCTTCCTGGCACCCGATCAGTGATTCCATCTATTGCTACGACTACACCTCTATTCGCGATCTCGAATTTTTCAACTATTGAATAGTGTTCGATCATAGTTTTGGAACTTAACGCCCAGCGCAGGCGCAGCCAGCGCGGAGCTCCTTTTGTGTTAATGTTTGAGCGCCAGCGAGTAACACAAAAGGCGCGTAGCGTTGGCTGTCGCTCTGCCGCTGCTTGTTATGGCCGGTGTACTATGCCCTAAATTCAGCGCTCTTTTGCTGCGACCACCACTGATAGCACGCCTCTTAAGCTCGCTATAATCATAAAAGCGATCCTACAACTCTACCTACTGAAATCCCTGATGCGAAAAGAAAGATACCGACTGAAATTACACCCAACACGATTAACGCATTTTTTTCATGTGCTTCAGCCGTAGACCACCAACATTTCAATGATTCCTTCATGACTTCTCCTTTTTAAATTGAATGGCCTCATGCCATAACGCCCAGCGCAGGCGCAGCCGGCGCGGAGCACATTTTGTGTTAATGTTTGAGCGGCAGCGAGTAACACAAAAGGTGCGTAGCGTTGGCTGTCGCTCTGCCGCTGTTTGTTATGCATTTTGCGATGCACCTACGGACTCCTTGCCTAAAAGGACGAAAGACCAAGCCAAGATAGCAACCCCTGAGACTTCACTTAATGGCACTGAGAACCCTGAAAAATAACTTGGAAAAAGCGCGGCAAACCCAATTGGCATTAAAAAAACTGACAATATAGGTGCAATTCTTTCTCCATATTTGACATTTACATAAATGAAACTCAGGACACCAAAAATAGCAAAGGATAGTAGAAATCCTACTACTGCGAATACCATGTATGTTTCAATGAGGCCGGCTTCCTGACTCCTTTGATACCAAGGACCAAGCTCTACGACCAACGATGCAATTAAGCCAGGAATGAATATTTTACCGGCCAAATCATCGATTGCCTTTGCATATGTTGTTGCAATTCCTTCTGACATGTTGTTCTCACTCTGATGATGCATAACGCCCAGCGCAGGCGCAGCCAACGCGGAGCGCCTTTTGTGTTAATGTTTGAGCGACAGCGAGTAACACAAAAGGCGCGTAGTGTTGGCTGTCGCTCTGCCGCTGCTTGTTATGTATTTGAACCACAAGGCTATATTTTAAGCACACCGCCAACCCCAATTTCATTTGGATAAATAAATGTACGCTCTTTTACAGAACGTCCGTCGCAAGACAGAGATGCGTAGTATCGCTTGCTCACGGGTGACACTACAAAATCGTGGCTAAATTCTCCGTGCACTTCTCGAACGTTATGTGCAGCGGGTTTAATTCCTGGCTCAGATACTGCCAATATGCAGTCTCCAGGGGCTGCGCCCTCAATCTGGAACATCCCATCTCCTACAAAAAATTGAGTACACCCAGAAAACGCAACACAACTTATTAAGATTATTCTACATTTCATGCTGTTGATGCATAACGCCGCCAGCAGGGGCAGCTTACCTTGTGCGCGTTTTGCGCGATAATGGGAGCGCAGCGACCCGCGCAAAACGTGCACAAGGTAAGCTGTCCCGTGGAGGGCCGCAGGCCCGGAGCGAACTGCCTGGCCTTGTTAGCGTAAACCCCGTGATTTAGTCTGGGAAGAACATGCCACCTTTCAGCACCACGAATATTGCCCCCGTTTTTAGCGGCCTGCGCAACTGCGCAGAACCTGAACACTCGCGAATATTCATTTCTCAGCTGCATTTTTAATCATCATGCTGACTTTGATGCTCTAAAAGCGCTTAAAGATTACACCTTTTTTTACAGAAGCCTTTTCCTATTTTTTGTGCAAGCAGGCGAAAGGCAAGCTGTTTGTTACAGGCCATGAATCCTTATTCTCCGGGCTTTCCGAGCCCAAACTTCCTTTGACACGGGCTTTCTTCAATTATCTTTATACGTACCTTTGGATCACTACAAAAATTTTTTCTTACGATACGCTAACGCCGCGCTCAGCCGCAGCTTACTTTGTGCGCGTTTTGCGCGAAAATGGGAGCGACAGCGACCGCGCAAAAAGTGCACAAAGTAAGCTGTCGGCCTGCAGCGCCTTGTATGGCCTAATTCCCCAAATATTCGGTAAGGTGAGACCCGTAACTTACCACCATAAGTTACCGGCCCGGCAGCCCGATGAGCGATAGGTCTAAAGACCGTTAACAAGCG